>Ga0256404_1001124_pt1 | contig 67091 bp, 62 predicted proteins | sample RumenRJG_01DNA_FD_185990 | JGI IMG/M metagenome (GOLD analysis project Ga0256404, IMG submission 185990) | Bovine rumen microbial communities from Lethbridge, Alberta, Canada - RJG_01 | ecosystem: Host-associated > Mammals > Digestive system > Stomach > Rumen | place: Canada: Alberta | collected... | reverse complement strand
TACAACTGGCAGCAGTTCTTGCACTTTTTCATATTTTCTTGGCATAGCAATACCCCCTATGTAGTTCTTTTATTTTCCTACATAGGGGGTGTTTTGTCTATTGTCCGTTTTTACTGGTTCGGTTCATTTTCCGGAGGTGTGTTTTGGCGAAATCCGTGCCTTTCCGCAGCTTTTTTGCCATCAGACCTTTTTCGGAGAGACAGCAGGTTCTGCACAGTGTGTTCCGGAGGACGGCTTACCGGACGACGGCTACAGGAATATTTTCCCGGAATCCTCAAACTTGATTGATTTCAGCATCCCAATAAACTGGTCCACGGAAAGCTGCTTTTCCTCCTAAATCCATGTAATAAGAAACCCCACGAAAGCCCCGATCAGCCCGGACATGTAATACCGGCAGTCGTCGGGGTTTTCCAGTTTCTCAGGAACCGCCTGCCGAATAATCAGCGAACTTTCATAGCGGCATTAAAAATAATGTCAAAGTGCCCAATATTAATCAGCTGCTCGAGAATTCTTCTGTTTTCAGCCTTCATCCAATAACCGAAGAAATAGCGAAGAAAATCGTAGGGATCCTCACGCGCCGGGATCCTTTCCAGATATACGCGCATCACTTCTTTATAGTGGATGTCGCACTGCCAGTAAAGCACATCATTGACGCTGTCGAAACAGCGGTAACGGCTGCACAGAATATTTATACAGCAAGCTGCTCTTATTTTGATGCTTCTGTTAAATGTTTCTCAACAATATGCACTGTTTCTCATAAACTTCTTAGAGAGTTGTCACAAATTGTTTATAAAATTCCTCATAATTTGTTTAAAATTTCGCTCTACGATATAGGCAACAGTCAAGCAGAACACAGAAATAACCACCAATCCCTATTCTGCCTGCCTGTATCCCTAATAAGAAAAGTGCTGGGTTTTCAGGACACTTTGTCTTCACGGGGAGAATTTTTCGGAATCGATGCAGAATAAATTTTTGCACGAAACTGAAACTCCGCCTGCCGGCAACCCCCCGCCGGCAACCCCCCGCCGGCAGGGGGGGCCGAACCGGCCATTAAAGAAAGGAGATTTTACAATGATTACAAACATTCGTTCCGACTTGTCAGCGCAGAAGGCGCTTCAGATTATCTGCAAAGAAGCAAATATTCGTACCGAGGAAGTAACCTATGCAAAGTGCAGCAAAGGGACAGATGGCCTGCTGCATTTGAACCTGAAGACGGAATTTCAGGATATCGAAGGGTATGTGGATCCGGCTGAAGAATTGTGCCTCGGCTTATTGGTTGTGCCCGCTCCCGTAAAGTACCCGGACAATATGCCTGCTATTCCTGACAGCATCCGCAGCGACGCTTCCGTCGCCTGATTTATTAAAGGAGCCGTTATGTCACTAGGCGGCAAAGAAAGGAATAGTATTTTAGTACCGCACTCTGCATCGAACTTATACGAAGAATTATGCATCCACCAATACGAACGGTGGGTGCTTTTTTCGACGGGGCGTCTGATTGCTGGCGTTTCTCTCGGAGCCCGTACACGCATGATGGGTATTAACCGCCTCAGGCAGGCAGAAGAGTGCTATAACGGGCGAAAACACAGCCTGCGCCGGAAGGAACGGGATCGGAAAAGCCACTGCTCATGTGCCGCAGCAGGCTTTCTTTTTATTGCAAGTACTTCTCTTTCCGCAATTTCTTATCGTAGGTCTCCGCCATGTATCGGACGGATCCTGAAGTGTACCACAGGGAAAAATCCCTGATAATCAAAGTCGACACCGTAGTGTGAAGCCTCACGCGATTTTAATCGTGTGAGACTTCACTAAGCGGAGTCTCAATGCGCAGATATGTGCTTTTCGTGGACTTTTTTCCTTTTGAAAATTATAATAAAAAAAGATTTGTAAATTCTTTGGAGCACTGCGGTTCCATATTTTTAGAAGGGACTCTGGGAGTATGACCGAAATCGAAATTCAGCAGATCCTTGCAAGGCAGCAGAAATATTTTCTGGAAGGGAAGACACTTCCTTACGAAACCCGGATGGAAGCACTCATCCGCCTGGAAGAAGCCGTACGCAGCCGGATGGATGCCATCTGCGACGCGCTGCGCCTGGATTTGGGAAAAGGGAAGGTAGAGAGCTATACCTGCGAGATAGCCCTTCTGCTTGGAGAAATCCGGTACATGAAGAAAAATCTCCGGAAACTGATGGCTCCGCGGGAAGCAAAAACTGCCCTGTTCCAGATGCCGGCGCGATGCATGCAGCTTCCGTCCCCCTACGGAAATGTGCTCATCATGAGCCCCTGGAACTACCCGTTTCTTTTGACACTGGAACCACTGGTGGACGCACTGGCTGCCGGCAATACAGCCATTGTAAAACCAAGTGCATACGCACCGGCTTCCATGGCGGAAATGCAGCGGATACTGCAGGACAGCTTTCCGGAGGAGCTTGTATTTACGGTGACCGGCGGCCGTGCGGAGAATCAGGCGCTTCTGAGGCAGTCCTTTGATAAAGTCTTCTTTACCGGCAGCAAGAATGTGGGAAGGGAAGTCCTGCGAAGCCAGGCGGATCATCTAACGCCGGTGGCCTTGGAACTGGGAGGAAAGAGTCCGGTAATTGTAGACCGAACGGCGGACCTTGCCATTACGGCGCGGCGCATTGTTTTTGGAAAATTCATAAACTGCGGGCAGACCTGTGTAGCGCCGGACTATGTGCTCTGCCCTGCGGATCTGCAGAAGCCGCTGGCGGAAGCCCTGCGGGAAGAGATCCGTAAACAGTACGGAAAAACACCGCTAAAAAACCGCAATTACGCGCATATGATCAACGAGAAGCACTACAACCGGGTGAAAGCCCTTATCGATCCGGCAAAGACCGTCATTGGGGGAAGCTGGGAGGATCGGACACTTCATATTGCACCGACGGTTATGCTGCATGTCTCCTGGGAAGATCCCGTAATGCAGGAGGAAATCTTCGGTCCGGTACTTCCGATCCTTGACTGTGAAACGGTGGAAGATGCCATTCAGGCAGTAAATCGGCGGCCGCAGCCGCTTGCCCTGTACATTTTCAGTCAGGATCGCAAAGCCATCGAAACGGTTCTGGAACGCTGCCGCTTCGGCGGCGGATGCATCAACGACACGCTTCTGCATCTGGCCACAAGCAATATGCCCTTCGGCGGAGTCGGGGAAAGCGGCATGGGGTGCTATCACGGGAAAGCAGGATTCGAGGAGTTTTCTCATCTGCGCAGCGTTGTCGATAAAGCCATCCGCCCGGATCCGAAATTCCGCTATGCGCCGTATCCGAAAGCGACGGAGGAGTTTCTGAAAAAGTTTCTATAAGAGCCGTATCGGATCGGGAGGTGAATTGCAGTGCAGAACAGAAAGCAGGACGCGAAGGAACACCGGCTCTCCGGACACGGCGGACTTTCCCGAGCCGGGCTCTTTTTCATACTTGCGGCGCTTGTTTTTCTCATCGGTGTTTTTTTCCTGATTGCTGCGGTAGAGCTGAGCCTCGCCGGAGGCCGATCCGCGGAAGCCTACGCCTACTTTGCCATTACGGCCGTGCTGTTTTTCTTTTCCTCCCAGATCCTGCAGGGAGCGCTTCTGCGAACGTCTCGCATGCAGGCGGAGGAACTGCGGCAGAGCTCCGGAGACCATGGGCTGGATTGCCTGGAAGGGCGGACCCGGCAGCAGGTGGAGCAGCAGCTCGCAGAAAAAGATTTCATTCGAGGAGAAGACGGCTGGTATCGCCCCAAGACACTCAGCAGCCGGAAGAAAATTTCACCCTGCGTGTATCTCACGGAAGGTCCGGATAATGAGGAAATCCTGGATGCGGTTTCCCAAGCCCTTTCCGCATGGGCGGTCGAGGGTTATACGGCGAAAAAGAGTCTGAAGCCCCCAAAATCGGCGGTTGTGCTGCTTTTCCGCAGCACGCTGTCCGATACGCAGAAAAGGGATCTGGCGGCGCACAGCCTGCAGTTCTCTTCCGGCGCGGAAAAGCCGGGTGGTAGAAAGAAGACGGGCTGCCTTCCGGTCGTTTTTGAAGAAAGCACAAACACAGGGTGGTATCTGCGAGTGTATGGAACGGCGCGCAAAAAAGGCTACAGCACCGGATGCCGCTTCGTTGAGCGGTTCTTCCGGCCTCTGCCATCCCCGCCCGAAAACGCCGCAGACGTTCCGGGCGGATAATTTGGAACCGCCGTCCCCGCAGCGGCACTTTTTCCCGAGGGGAAGGAACAGGCCGGAATTTCGGGAACGGAAATGAAAAACCAGGACCTGCCGGAAGGAACGAAAGGGACTGGAAAAAGAGCATAGCATAGGGGGAAACCCGATCAAAGAAATGGAAAATAGAAAACAGACCGCTTCGGCGGCTTTGAAAAAGAGGGAACTGAAACCGTTCGTAAAGTGGGCCGGGGGAAAAACGCAGCTTCTGGGGAAACTCATGGAACGGATGCCGGACTCCTATGGAACCTATTACGAGCCCTTTATCGGGGGAGGAGCGCTGCTATTAGCGGTCCAGCCGGACCGCGCCGTCATCAACGACACCAACGCGCAGCTTCTTAATCTCTACCGACAGCTTTGTGACGACGCGGAGGCGGTTGTCTCCGCCGTAAATCAGCTGGACGCGGCGGTCTGCGGAAAAGAACGTTATCTCTCTGTCCGGGAACGCTACAATGAGAAAATACGGGAAGAGCAGAGGGATGCGGAAAGCGCGGCAATGCTCATCTGGCTGAACAAGCACTGCTATAACGGACTGTATCGGGTAAACTCCAAGGGATTTTTCAACGTCCCCTACAACAATCGCGTAACGGGGCGTTCCATCGGGGAAGATAATCTGCGGAAAATCGGGGAATACCTGCGCGGCCACTGCGTCGCCATCCGGGAAGGGGATTTTGAAACGGCCTGCCAGGACGTAAAAGCCGGGGATTTTGTTTACTTTGATTCCCCCTATGTGCCGGAGAGCGCAACGGCCTGCTTTTCGGACTATACAAAGGAAGGCTTTACCATGAAGGATCATCGAAGACTTGCCGCCCTGTTCCGCCGGCTCGATGCACTCGGGGCGAAGCTGATGCTCAGCAATCACAGCGTACCGCTGATGCGGGAGCTCTACGGCGGCTATGCGATCCAGCAGGTAGAAGTCCGCCGCGCGATCAACCGGGACGCTTCCAGGCGGACCGGCAGAGAAATCATTGTGACAAATTTCTGAAGCATCCTCGGAGGACGCGGCAGAGCAAAGCCCCCTCCCGCCGATCGGAATGCGGCGGAAGGGGGCTTGTACATCCATGACGCGCGGCTGCCGGCTATCCCGCAAACGGAGTTCCCAGCGCCTTCCGAGTCTGCGCTTTCAGATCCGCTGCGGCAGCTTCCGTGTCGGACTTTGCAAAAATGGCGGAAATAACTGCAATGCCGACAATGCCAGTACCGGCAAGCTCCAGAACATTATCCCGGGTAATGCCGCCGATGGCGATGACCGGAATCGAGACGGCATGACAGATGTCCCTGAGCGTATCTCTGCTGACCTCGCCGGCGTCGTCCTTCGAGCCTGTGGGGAATACGGCACCGACGCCCAGATAGTCGGCCCCGCGCTTTTCAGCAAGGAGCGCCTCCTCGACGGTGCTGCAGGAAACGCCGAGAATTTTATCCGGACCGAGAGTTTCCCGGACATGGCCGGCTTCCATATCCGTCTGTCCGACATGCACGCCGTCCGCTCCGATTTCTTTTGCCAGAGCGACATCATCGTCCAGCACGAAGGGTACTTTGTATTTTCGGCAGAGCTCTTTCAGTGCCAGCGCCTCCTCCCGGTAGGCATCGTGGCTCAGGCACATGTCATCTTTTTCCCGGGCCTGGACAAAAGTTGCTCCGCCCTTCAGGGCACCTTCCACGCATTCGTATAGGGTTCGGTTTCCCAGCCAGTGACGGTCGGTTACCGCGTATAAAAACAATGAAGCAGGATTGAAAGTCATAGTATTCGGGCAGCCAGCATCGGGCGGGCTGCAGCCTCCTTTCGTGTCAGTTTACCGGCGTTCTATTTTTGCGCCTTCTTCCAGCGTTTTTCCATCCATGTTGAAAACTGCGTCAATAATCCGGTTTCGGTACGTGGAATTGCCGTCACCGGGCTGCATCCGATCCCAGCCGATTTCTCCGCTTAACCCCATCAGGACGGTAGCGGCAGCGGCTGCTTCCAGCTTCCGGTCCGGGTTTGCCGTGACATAGGCATTCATCATGGCGGAAAGCTGGCAGCCCGTACCGGTAATGCGGCCCATTTCCGGCCGGCCGTTTCGGATAACAAAACAGCTGCAGCTGTCTGCCACAAGGTCAATTGCGCCGGTTATGGCAATAATGGCACCCGTACTTGCGGCATAAGATTTTGTGAAGGAGATCATTTCCTCCAGATTTTCTTCCCGCACCGCATCAGCAGCGTTTGCGTCCACGCCCTGGGTGGTTGTGCTTCCGAGCGCAAGCGCTTTCAGCTCCGAAACATTTCCGCGGATGACATCAAAATGCAGTTCCTCCATAAGGGAGACGGCCGTACCCGTACGCAGGCGGCTGGCTCCGGCACCAACCGGATCAAGCAGCAGTGTGTGGCCTAATTCCCGGGCTTTTCTGCCTGCCCGGTGCATGGCTTCAATGGTTCGATGGTTCAGAGTTCCAATGTTGATGGTCAGACCGCCGCAGATGGCGGTAATCTCTTCCGCATCGTCCGGCTCATCGGCCATAATGGGGCTTCCGCCGCAGGCAAGCAGGATGTTGGCTACATCGTTGACCGTAACGTAATTTGTGATGCAGTGCACCAGGGGCGCCCGTTCCCGGACGGCATCAAGACATTCGGCAAGCATTCGCAGTTCTCCTTTTCCGTAATCTATTTTTAGTTCGAAGTCTATTTTGTCCAGTATAACACGAACTGCCGCTGCATTTCGGAAAAATTTCAACAAAGGCCAATAGTACAAATCAGTACGGAGAGAATTCTTTTTTCCTTTCACACAAAGTAAAAAGTAAATGAGGGCGGTTTTATTACAATAGCTGCGTTCGAACGCTCTGCGTTTCTGCAATCTGATGGAGGATGTCAGAAAAGCCCTCCGAATCCGATTCCAGCAGGCCGTGCGTCATATTTTCCATAAGATACAGCTGTTTATACGGCGCATTGACTTTATCAAAATAATCCTGCGCCAATTTGTAATTTGTCTGATAGTCCTTATCCCCGTTAATATTGTAATACGGCATCGGATAATCGAACCTGCCTTTTAAGGAAAACGAAGTGAATTCCTCCGACATGTCAAAGGCTAGATAGACGCTGGGATCTCTGTTAAAGTACTTGATCCAGTCTACGACCGAATAGTTCGGATTAAAAATCAGCACAGCCGCTTCATTGTAATCGCGGCCGTTTGCCATCATGCCGTAGCCGTACTTTTCCATGATTGCGTCTTTTGTCTCAACATACTCCAAGGTAATGTGCTCGGGCGTCAGCTGACTGATTTGTGCCAGCGTTTCTTCATCGCCCTCCGCCCATCTTAACGCTTCCTGCTTAAAGGCTTTCTCATTCTCCAGATAATCCACAAGCTGCCCAGTTCCGATAAAGCACTCGTAATATTCGGGATACTCGAGGACCAGATTCGCTCCGTAGATTGAGCCCCACGAATGTCCAAGGATTGTGATTTTTTCCTTCGAAAGATAATCGAGCAGAAACTCCGTAACTTCCTTTCCGTCTTCCAGAAGCAGATCCCGGGTCAGAACGATGTCATTCTGCTCTGCATCATAGCTCTTTCCGCAGTTTCGCTGATCCCAGGTCACGACGGTATAAACGTCTGCCCATTTCCTTGTAAAAACGTAATCTATGTCACTTGTGGCAGAGCCGGGGCCGCCGTGCAGATACAGCAGAACCGGATTGCGGATGTCTTCCCCGTAAATGTTGATCCACTGTTCTGTGCCGTTGACATCAATATACATCGATTCGTTGATGCCGCCTTCGGGAGTCCTGCCGTTAATGCCCCTGCCGATTTCCCGGATCACAAGGAACAAAACTAAAAGAGCGAGTACCGTGCCGCCAATTATTTTGAATGCCTTTGATGTTTTTTTCGCAGCACTCTTTTTTTCCATTACGGATTCCTCCGTTTCCGATCTATCCAAAATATTTCCGGCCGCATCAGGCATACCGTTGTCCCGGCCTCCTGCGAAGCAATAGATTTCTACTGCGGCTCCCGCTCCAGAGCTTCTGCGGTCCGCCTTTGATGATTCTTTGGATCATTCTTCCACTATATCGGAGCACTTTCCCTGCGGTACCTTCGTTTCCGCTCCCGTAAATTCTGAAAGTCAGCGGCATTGACCGCAGCGGCGGAAAGCAGAACCCTATTACGGCCTCGATTCTCGAAGCCATTGGCAACCTTGGGAAAATTCCGGGAACAAACTCATTTTGGCACACGAATGTATGCTTTCTATAAGGAAGAAGTAAAATTCTCATAAAATGACGGGTAGGAATTTGTACTCCGACAGAGAACCGCAGCGGCGAGCCTGCTGCCCGGACTGGAATATCGGGAACTGCCCCGGCCGCAGTCTGCGGCTATGACAAAGGCAAAGGAAAAACCAGCAGGGCGTACCTGGAAAAGTACTTTGCCGGACGACAGGGATCCGCGGAATCCGCTCCATATATCCATATAATAGAACCTGAAAAAACAAAATCCCAGTCATCCTGTTTCGGATAACTGGGATTTTTCCGTTAAACTGCCAATAAATGTATGAACCGGTACGGGTCTTACCCGCCGCAGCCGTCTTGCTTCTCGGCGGGGGTCCTGAGAGTTTTATCTACATAGCGGCAGAGTGCGTCGAATGTTTCCTGGCTGAGATCGTGCTCGACTTTGCACGCATCCATCTGAGCCTGCGTTTCTCCAACCCCCAGCTGCATGAAAAACTCTGCGAGCTTCCGATGGCGGCGGTAAGTTTCTTCAGCAATGGCTCGGCCGCTTTCCGTCAAAATCAGCATGTTGGCATGATCTGTGGTAATATAGCCTTTCTCTTTCATCCGTTTTACGGCGTGGCTGACGCTGGGTTTTGTAATGCCCAACTGCGCCGCAAGGTCAACGGAGCGGACATATCCCTGTGCATGCTTCAGAACCAGTATGGCTTCCAGATAATCTTCGATTGTTTTTCCGGCCTCCTGCATTTTCTCGTCCATGAGGAGCACTCCTTCCCGATCAAGGTATTGTTGTGTGCAAAACAGAAATTTGATGACTAAACTCAAGATAGAATAAAAAAACTAATAATTCAATACTTCATCATTGTTGCATGCAGCTAACTGGAATTGGAGATTTTTCGAACCCTGCTCCCCGGGGTCCGTAAGATTTGATTCAGACGGACGGTTTTTGCCGCGCCATCCGACGGGTTTTTCTGGCTTTCGCATGGCTGCAGGCGGAACATTTGCCGGAACAGCCGGAGCATCCGCTGCAGGCGCTGCAGCTGGAGCCATTTTTTACACAGTACCGAATCGCAAAAAGGAAGGCCACAGCAATAACGGCTGCAATCAGAATGGTTGCAAGATTCATGACTTCGCCTCCTGAAAATAACTTAGTTTAATTAAAGTTCAATTCGTCTAATTTGAATTGTCAAGAACTCCTGTGGAGAGAACCCTGTCGGGTGCGCTCAGAGATTATAGACATGAATGGCAAGAATGGCAAGCAGGATGCTCGGCAGTGCGATCAGAATCGTGTTCCGCACCATGGAACGGCGCAGACGCTTCCACTGCTTGTCCGTTACATCCCGCACCTTTGGAATATTCAGAATGGAAAGGACAATTGCCGCGGAAAGGTAAATAAAGTAGGTATTGACGAGAAACAGATATCCGGCGCCCAGAAGCATGCGCCACTGCCCGTTTGCAATCGAGTAGCCGCAGACGCATAGTGGCGGCATCAGGGCGGTGGCAATGGCGACGCCGGGAATGATGTTGTTGGACTTCTCGCTTCGTGTCTGCCCGATGATTCCGGCAATGCCGCCTGCAATAGCAATGAGAATGTCATAGATCGTGGGATTGACGCGGGCGAGAATCTCGTCGGTCGGCTCCTTGATGGGGCTGAGAAGAAAATACAGGGTAGCAAACACGAGGCTTGTCAGAATCTGGAAGAGAAAACCGGTGGCATGGTGGCGGACGACATAGATATCCGCAGAGATGGTTCCGTAGGCCATGGCGAGGATAGATCCCATAAGAGGAGAGATGAGCATGGCGCCGATGATGACGGCGGTTGAGCCGGTATTGAGACCGGTGGAGGCGATGACGATGGCGCACATGAGAATAACCAGATTGGTTCCGGTGACCTGCCCGCCGCTCAGCAGGCGGTCCCGAATCTCATCATGTCCGGCCGCATCGCCGGAGATGCTGAAGATCCGGCGCAGTGTTGTACGGAACTTTTCGTGGTATTGCCGGAAGCGGCCGGCCTGTTCCTCCTTCTTCTGGCGCAGTTCCGCCTGCCGGATTCGGGCGAGATTTTTTACCTCTTCGATTTCCTGCTGCCTTTTTTCTTTATCGGATTCCATGGGAAACGCTCCTTTCAGCACGGCGGAAAGTCCGGACGGACCGAATGAAAAACAAAAGCCGCGCTGCCGCAAGGCAAGCGCGGGACGGGAAAGGCCGCCGGCGAACCCGGGTTTGCCGGCGGCTTTTCCTAACGGAAGTTGCCGGGCTTCAGCGTATTGGCCCGCACGGCGAGAACCTGACCATTCTCTTTCTGCTTCAATGCTTCGGCTGCGTCAAAATCATAGGCGGGATCGGTAAGGAAGATTTCCGTGACGGCGCTGACCCGCTCCTTCTCCAGAAATTTCCGAATATAGCTGGCCCCGATGTTCGCAAAGCGCAGACCCTGGTCCAGTTCCTTTCCGCTGACGGAAACGCGCTCGAAGCGCGCCGCTTCAATATAATCTACGGAAAATCCACGCGGGCGCACCTTCTGCTTTACCAGCGTCAGGTCCACAAGATAGTTGTAGAGCTGCCGGGAAGTGAAGTCAGTATCGTCGATCTTAACCAGCGTCACGCGCCCGTAGGGCGCTCCCGAGGAAAGCTCGTTCAGATCCGGCCCGATAAGCCAGATTTCCGTTTTCAGTGCATAAGCCGGGTCCGTGATTGCGGATACATAGTTTACGCCGCGCTCCGTGGCGCCGCCGATGCGAAGCCGGATATCCGCCGGATCGGCAATCGATCCGAAAGCCATGTCCGGCTGGGCGATGGCTGGGTCGTAAGCAAAAATCTTGGGTGTGAACTCTTTGATTGTTTCCAGAAACGTATCCGTTAGATCGTTAAACCGTTTGTTGAATCGTTCCATAGCAAGTACCCCCGCAGTGCAAGAATATCAGACTTCATAACCGTACACAAGACGAAATTCGCGATCGCACCGGGCATCCGCCTCCATCAGATCCGCTTTTAGCCGCTTTACGAACTCCGGCCAGAGGGAATAGCGAGGTAGGGTGATGGTTCCGGGCTCCGCAGAAGGATTGTAGAAAATTCGAAGTTCCGACCGGGGCAGACTTTCCGGATCGATCTCCCCGCAGTATGCCGACAGGGAAATTTCGGATCGGCCAAAGCGCTCGGAAAGAAGATTTTCTAAATTCTGTTTAAACTTTGGACGGTAAAATTTTATATAGTTGAGCTTTGCGATCCCCGAGATCCGATACAGCCGGATGAGATCCTCCGCCCCAATGGAAAGGCCCGTTGCACGCGCGGAGGCCAGATAAAGGTCCGGAGAAAAGCGGTAGATGTGCGTCTTATCCAGCGCATCCCGGTAGCGGGAAATAAAGTCTGCCCGATGGTAATACAGCGCCGCAAAAAGCAGGAGATTGGATACGGCTTCATGGAAGTCCCGATCGTAATAGCACAGCATGAGCTGCTGAATTACGGAATAAGCCTGCTCATACGGTGTGCTCATCAGCGCACGCTCGAGACCGCCGTACAGAACATATACATAGTTAATATAGCGGCTGCTGTTGTAGGGATCCAGAAGAAGGGACAGATAGGCGCTTCGATCCTTCCCGGAAAGATCCGCAATGGAAATAGAGCGCAGAATTTCCGGAGTAAACCGCACCCCGGACTTTGCGGGATGGGATGTGCCGGAGCGGGCTCCGCGGCTTTCATAGAGAGCAGATGCCTCGGAAGGTCCGAAGGTCACATCGGCATGGACGCCGTTTTCGTCCAGACGGACATGCAGAGGCGTTTCGAAAAAGTTCCGCTGCGCCCCGTCCCCGATCCAGACAATTCCCTGCAGGGAGGAATGGACAAGACAGCGGTCGGCGCTGTCGGACGTCGGAGCGGAAGCGGAGGATGTAGAATTGGTTTTCGCATTTTCGGTCATCGCCTGTACCCCCCCAAGCGGAAAAATTATAGTTTCTATTGAAATTAAGCCAATTATAAATCTTTGTGAAAAGTATTACAAGCTTTTATATACCAAACGGTCAGAAAAAATAGGAGGTCTCGAAAACTGGGCAGAATCCGGAATCTGACTGATGCAGATGCAAAATTTTGCTCATGGACGGGGGAGCGGAAGACATTTTAGGATAAAGTAAGCTCGCACGGCGGCGTGCCGCGCAGGAGCGCCGGCTGCCGGGAAAGGAGATTCGGGAATGCTCGGTACGGTCTTGCGGTACATACTATATATTTATCTGCTTCTTACCGCCGTTTTTGCATGGCTTTACTATCTGTTTCCCCGCGTGATGGGAAAGTCTGCGCCCCGCTATCCGATGCCGGATCTCTACGACGGAAAAAAACACTGCCCGGATACGGTGCGGCTGGTGGAAAGCCCGGAGGAGGGACTCCGGGTGCGGCTGCAGCTTATTGCGGCGGCAGAAGACACCCTGGACATGGCTTATTACGGCATGGACATGGATGTTTCCACCCGTGTGCTTCTGGGAGCGATGCTGGAGGCGGCCGACCGGGGCGTCCGGATCCGGTATCTAGCCGACGGCTTTAACGGCGGTCTGAATGCCTTTCATGCCCGCTATGCCCGGGCAATGAACGCACACCCCAATATCGAGGTTTCGGTCTACAATCCCATCAAGCCCGGCCCCTGGTCCTTTAACGGGCGCATGCACGATAAATACATAATTGCGGACAACCGCTTCCTGCTGATGGGCGGGCGCAACCTGGGCGATCGCTTTCTGGATCCGGAGCACGCCAAAGGCTTAGTTGCGCTGGACCGGGATGTACTGGTCGAAAATGCATCCTGGGAGGATCCGGAAGACCGGCACTGCGTGCTTTATGACGTCCGTGCCTATCGGGACAGCATCCTGCAGCGCCGCTGCGTATCCCATGCCCGGCAGGAGGACAATGACGAAAGCCCGGCGCTGCGGGAAGAGCTGAAAAAGGCCTACGCAGACTACCGGCAGGCGCACCCGGAGATTTTTGAGGATCCGATTTCCCAGCTGAAGGAGAACGCGGATCCGGCGGACGCGCTGTACTTTATACACGGGGATACGAACCCCGGCCCCAAGCGGCCGATTGTTCAGCGGGCTTTGTTTGAAGCGCTCGATCATGCACAGATCAGTGTGTATTTTCAGTCCCCGTATATTATGCAGGATGTTTACACATTCAGGCATATGCGCCGTCTGGGAAAAAGGGAGATGGACGAGCGAATTCTTACAAATTCCATGTACGCTTCCCCGAATGCCATCGCCATGGCAGCCAGCCGCATCGATCGGAAAGCGACCCGTTCCTCCGGGATTGCGCTGTGGGAATATACGGGACCGAATGCGCTGCACGCGAAATCCTACAGCATCGATCACCGGATTTCCTTTGTAGGCTCCTACAACCTCGATCCCCGGGGAGCCTGGGTCGAAACGGAACTTCTGCTTGCTGTCGCAAGCCCTGCCTTTACGGAAAAGCTGGAGAACGTGCAGCAGGGATATCTGGAGCACTCTCTGCTCGTAGACAGAGAAAACCCGGATTATCGGGCATACATCCGACAGTGCCATCACACAAAAGCAAAAAGACGCTGGACCGTCACCGTCCTCGCACCGCTGGTATTTCTTTTCAAAAATCTCACCTGAGTTATTCCGGACCGGAATTTCCGACCCGGAATAATTTTTTGATGCCTATTGACATAGAAAATCGAACGGTGTAGACGGTGAACGTAAATTAGATGAAACTAAATTTAATACATTAATGATAAATGAAATTAATCATTCCTATTATTGGCAGAATAAACCGGAAATTGCGCTGCGATACAGGGGAGCTGGAATTCTATGGACACGGTAATGGAAATGCATGATAGGAGCGTTCGGGCGAAAAACGCGCAGGAAAAAACAGGGGAACGCCGATGGCCGCCCCTTCCGCTGTCCGCGATGCAGCCGGGGGAAAAAGCACTTGTTACAGGCGTGCACGGTTCCGATGCGGTAAAAAAACATCTGGAGGATCTTGGTTTTGTCCCGGGAAGTGTAATAGAGGTTCTGTCCGGACAGACGGACGGCAGCCGGATCGTCAGCCTGAAGCAATCGCGGCTTGCGCTGACGGCAGGCCTAGCGGCGAAAGTGCAGGTAAAGCTCCTTTGAGTTTTTTTACACAAAAGTTAGCGATATCAAACAGCAGTTAAAATAAACTACTTTTAAGCAGATTCAAACCGACCGCGTAAGGCAGCCGGGGAACAAAGGAGGCATGGAATGTGAAACACTGAGGGATGTGCCGATCGGGACAACTGCAACGGTGATGAAGATCCATGGAACCGGGGCTCTGAAGCGCCGCATTATGGATATGGGCATCACGAAAGGCACGCAGATATATGTCCGTAAGGCCGCTCCCCTGGGAGATCCGGTGGAGATCACTGTCAGGGGCTATGAGCTGTCCCTGCGCAAGCAGGACGCAGCTGTTCTGGAAATGCCCTGAAAAACAAATTGGCAGCCGATCCTTCAGCACCGGCTGCGGAAGGAGAAAGAGCATGAGTATAAAAATTGCCCTGGCGGGCAACCCGAACTGCCCCGCGGAAAGGCGTGGAGGACAAAACATGCGAAAAATTCAAGGGGAGGAAGAGAAAAACCGCAGGACATGCAAATTGCCTGGATTTAAAAAATTGCGCAGAAAACTAAGCCTTCTACATTATTGCGGTGCTAATCGCCGCAGCAAACCTTTTGATCTTCCAACAATGTCAGCCATGGATTTCGGAACGCGCGGTTCGTAACCCGCCCGGAATCCATGGCTGCTTTATGCAGGGCCTCCGCCCGTTCTGTTCTTGCAGGGCAGGACGTGCAGCTTCCGGTATCAAACGCCCGGGACACTTCCTGGACGACCACGTGGAAAGGCGAAGGAAGAAGGACAAAATACACGAAAAATTCATTGAGAAGGAAAAGAAAAAACTGCAGGACGCACAAAAATGCTTATATTCAAAAATTTGCAACAGGTTTCTAAGCAATTTTTAATAATTCTACTCTAAAAAAAGAATAGTAAATTCAAGGAAAGGAAGAAATTCGATGACAGCAAGCGCCGTATTTTTCGTAATCTCTCTGCTCTGCATTGCAGTGCACTTCATTGTAAAGGATCCGGCCGGCGAAGATAAGAAGGACCTGGTGGAAACGCGCGGCATCATCGATGAAGTCCATACAGAAAGCGACGGGGAAACTTACTATACGGTTTCCTACCTGCGGGACGGCGAACTGGCCAGCGGCCGGACCGGCGCCTACTATACCTCCGACAAAGCGCTGCGTGTCGGGGAAACGGTTTCGGTCTGCTATGCGGAAGGTGAAAAAGACGACCGTGTCTATGTGGAAGACGACAGGGTTCTGAAGACAGGGCACGCTGGCTATAATGCAGTGCGGGAAATATCCGGAACGGCAGCCATATGCTGCATCGTTCTTACGACATTTTTCTTCCTGCAGAACATGCTCTGAGCGCTGCACCGCCGGTGCCGCGGAACCATAATTCGCATAAAATCCGGTTCCGCAATATTATTACCTGCTACTTATCAATCCCCTCTCTGCCGGGCGCCGCGAGACGTCCGGCAGAAACTTCGTCCGGACATAAAAAGAGGAGCGGCTTGGTATAAGCGGCTCCCTTTTCTGCTGCTTTCTGCAGAAGGCGGATATTCACGCAACCCACTTCCGATAGTGCTGTCCATCCTCTACCAGAGATTTTTTCGTGTTGAGGAAGGAATTGCGTCGGCAGCGCATCAGTTCCTGCAGGCCGTCGCTGCTGCGGGTATAAAAAAGAGAAACCGGCCCGATGCGGTGTTCCACATGCTTCCGGAGACACTCTGCGGAAGCCTTGTTCTGAGAAAGAACTGCCGGGACAGCAAAGGAAACGGCGTAGTTCGGCCGAAAGAGTCCTTTTTTCACAAGAACATACCGGGGGTTGTCTACGGGGGAGAAAAACTCCCGCATGGCGGCAAGAAAAAGATTCTGCTCCCGGACGCTGGCATTTTCCAGCGCCAGGTCCACCCGGCGTTCCGCCGGGTTCGCATCGGATTTGAGAATACAGCTGCTTCCGATGAGCTTCCGCTCCCGAAGGGCTTCCAGAACCGCCGCGCTCATCCCGCGGATGGACTGCATGGCGGAACCGTTTCGTCCGATATAGAATAGCTGTGCTCCCAGCGCCCATACGGACAGGAAAGCCACGAAACTGACAAGCCAGCCCCCGAGGGAGCTGCCGGAATGGAAGAGGGTGCTCCAGAACTGGCTCAGCAAGGCGATGGAAACCGTGCCGAGCACGATTTCTCCCCCGAAGCGAAGCCGGTCCTCATAGGTAAACACCGGAACCCGGGATCTCCGGGGGACCTTGGTAACCCAATAAAGCTGGGCTGTCGCAGTGGCATTCTGAATCCACATATACTGTACGCTGCTTCGATTCGCAGCCCGCTGCAGGGTGTCCGCATTCTGATTCCGGAGCGCTTCTTCCCCGTCCGGCGGCGCTTCGATGCAGAGCCGCCGCAGACCGCTTTCAATTTTTCCGGTGGAATAGTTCGGGCCGACAAAGCATTTGAAGCGGCGTGCAAGAACCGACCAATCGCTGGCGGAGGCCGGCGGAGAGGTCTGCATCTCCCATTCTGCGTCGCTGCCGTTCAGAATGGCCCGCAGCGTATCATCCTGCGAGTCGATCGCGACCAGATGCCAGATATTGGCTACCTTGTCCGGATGCCGACGATCAATTCGGATTGCCCGGCCGCGCATTTGATTGGACATTACAAAGCTTCCGACGAAGCTTGCGAGAAGGAGGCTGTTGATGCAGGGGGAATCCCACCCTTCCCCGAGAAGAGATTTCGTACCGATGAGAATCGGAAATTCCCCGCGCTCAAATAGACGCCCGACGATATCGACCTTGACGCTGTTGGAGGGGCCGAAATCAAAATACCCGTAGCCGGGGAAACGCAGGCTTTCCCGGACCCGGAAGGGAACGTCCCGGTAGTTAGCCAGAAGCGCTGCCTGCGGCCGGCAGGTAAGGGGGAGCAGAATCAGGGAGCCGGTGAGAATCCCAATACCGCAGGTTTCCCGGCTCTGCGTCACACCCTCCGGAAGGATTCCGATGCCGCAGCCCTGCAGCGCCCGGAAAATGCTTGCCACGCTGATTTCCGACGGCACCTCCTCGGATTCCAGCTGCTCGCGCTTGATGTAGTCCGTGAGGATGACCATGCGCAGATCCCGCCCCAGATTCCGGTATTCGCTGTCGGCAATTTCCGTGATGCCGGCAAGCTTTCCCACCGAAGCCGCGAGTCTGCGGCGCAGGGAATCATTGAGATCCAGCTGTACTTTGCGCCGTTCGTATAGGCCCATTCGGATAAGATAGGAAACAAGTTCTCTGCGGTCCTTCTGCCATTCCGCACTTCCGTTTTCCAGAAGCTCCAGCAGAAGGTTGAGCGCAGTTTCCGCTGCAGCAAGGCTCCAGCGGGGAAGGCGCCGCTCCCCGCCCAGGAGCTTTATCAGTTCTTCATCGACCGGTACATCACCGGCTCTGGCGTACGCCAGCAAAGCGGCGTATTCCCGGGCTCGCGCATAATATTCCTCCGGAAGCGCCCGCTCTTTCCGCTGCTGGGAAAGCCGGTCGAGAACCTCGCTCAGGCCGGCCATGCCGGCGATCTTTTCCGCAGCTTCCCAGGCCTGGCTGCGATAGCTGCGAAACAGGGCCTGCTCTTCGGGAGACGGATCACTGAAATACACATAATCCTGGTGGGGGCACAGTGTTCCCTCGCAGACAAGCTCGGGGACGAAGATTTCGTCGTCAATTTCTCCGCAGGTTGTGATATAATGCGCCCATTCAGCGGCGGATGCATCGTAGGGCGGCGTGGCGGTGAGAGAAATGCGCATGAGGCCGCTTCCCATGCCGGAAAGAAATCGTTCCAGCGAGTTCTGCCAGTCGCTGCGGAGGTGATGCGCCTCGTCCATACAGACCGTGCCGATGCCGGCACTGCGTAGTGTCTTAGCCAGCTCAAAGTCCGTAAAATCCGCCGTATCCTCTCCGTCCGTAAGCTTCAGCTGCCGCATCGCCGCGTGCAGTGCCTGAAAAGTTATGGAGGTAAACAGGGCCGGGCGGCGAAGATCGAAGGAAAAATACGAATCAACGGATTGCCCCTGCGGAAGAAACATTTCTTCAAAGCGATCCGCCCACTGCTGGCGGATGGCGGTGGTGGGAGAGAGAATGAGGCAGGGCTTGCCCAGGCGCCGGATCAGCTCCAGACCGAGAATGGTTTTGCCGCTGCCCGGCGCAGCGACAATATGGATCCGACCGTCCTGCATATACGGTTCAGCTCGGTTGAGGATTTTCTGCTGATAGCTGCGGAAGGTTCCCTTGAAGCGCACATTCTCGAAAGTCATTCGACGGCTTCCTTTCTGCGGACGATACCGGCCGCGATCTTAAAAAAAGCACCGCCCTCCCGAACCTGCGGTCCGGGAGGCAGTGCTCCGATTCCATACCGAGACGCCTCAGCTGTCCTTGGCCTCATCCTTCGGAGCTTCCGCTTCTTCCTTGAGATCCTGCTCCATGGCTTCAGCGGTCCTGCCGAGGTCGGCCTCCGCGTCCTCCGCTACGGTGGTTTCCTCCGGATCGGACTTTCCGCTGCTATCCGGCGTGACCAGATCTTTGACCCTCTCGACGACGCCGCTTCCGGCGTCGACAGCCATACCGGTCAGCTCGCTTCCGGTGATGGAAGTTACGGTGCCGTCGGCCTTTGTAAGCTCAAACGTGCAGTCAAATCCGACAGCGGCCGCGGCGGCAATCAGCATCGCCCAGGGCGCGGCGGCGACGCCGACGACAGCCCCTATAATGCCCACATTGACCGGAATATTAACAATTACATTATCATCCTTGCGGATGGCGACTTTTGTTACGTTGCCCTTTTTGATCAGTTCCTTCAGCTTTTCGCTGGCTTGCTTGGCCTGTTCTTTCGGATCATTTGCCATAATCGAAAACTTCCTTTCTGTAAACTCGGAGGCCTTGTAGATGCATGTCCTCATTTCCTTTCTATATCATACTTCAAACGCGGAAAAATATAAACGGTACTTTTGTAAATTTCTTTCACGTATTTTGTAAAGAAAACGCGGAAAATGCGGCGGAAAGGGAAGAATGCGGAACTTCGGGGGCTTGCGCCCCGTCGCGGATTGTGGCAACATTGTAAAAGAAAATTTCAGAGTGCTGCATTAGCACGGAAACACAGGCGGCACGGCAAAGCCGCATCCAATCGCTGAGGTAAGACTATGGCAAAAGAAAAATCCAAAAGAACCGCAACCCGCTATATTCGGCATCTGAAAGCGAGGATCCGGAAAAACAAGAAGGCATTTATTGTCTACTCCATACTTCGCATTCTGGTGCTTCTGACCATGATCCGAAGCATCATTACGGGCGACTATGAGAGTACATTCACCTGTGTGCTGGTCCTGCTGCTCTTCCTGCTGCCGGCTTTTGCCGAAGACGTGTTTAAAATGGAAGTGCCGCAGCTGTTTCAGATCATTATATATCTTTTTATCTTTGCGGCGGAAATCCTGGGGGAAATCAACCGGTATTTTGTCCGGGTCCCCGGCTGGGATTCCATGCTGCACACGATGAACGGCTTTCTCTGTGCCGCGGTGGGATTTTCGCTGGTCTACCTGCTGAACCGGAACAGCGATCGGATTGAGCTGTCCCCGTTCTACATGGCGCTGGTCGCCTTCTGCTTTTCCATGACGATCGGCGTTCTGTGGGAGTTCTTCGAGTGCTTTGTGGATTTGCACGGCGGCGATATGCAGAAGGATTTTATCGTGCAGTCCTTCAATTCCGTGAAGCTCGACCCGCAGAACCGGGGCAATGTGGTCCATGTCCGGGATATTACCCGCACGATCATTCAGACGGGCTCCGGGGCAGAATATGTCATTGACGGAGGCTACCTCGACATTGGCCTTCTGGACACGATGAAGGATCTGTTCGTCAATTTCATCGGCGCCATTGTATTCGTCATCATCGGCTTTCTGTATGTGCGCAAGGATCCGAACCGCGTAATAAACAGCGGACTGATCCTGAAGCCGGCGGGCCCGGATGGGGAGGAATCCAAGCAGCGGATGGAGGAAAATCTCCGGTACCAGTCGCAGCAGCTTGAAGAAAGAAAAAAAGCTCGGGAGGAAAAGGAAAAATCTCCCGACGCGGAGCAGGTCAAAGCGAAGCGGGCGCAGGCGCGGGAGCAGATCTACGAACAGGAGGAACGGGAGGCGCAGGAGCGCAAGGAGAGAACCTGGAAAACCGTGGAATCCGTTCTGAAGAGCAATTACGAGCAGAACGCGGATGAGCTGCCGCCCGAGGAGGAACCGCCGGAGCGGCACAAAGAGGATGCCCCGCCCAAGGCGTAGCGCAGCCTGCGGCGAGTTTTTCCGAACAAGGCAGGACGGAAGGAAAATTGCCTTCCGTCCTTTACTTTTTTGCGGGAAGAGGTGCTTTGCCCCTTTTATTTTCCGCAGGCGGCTTCGAAAGCCTGCGTAAGATCCGCGATGATATCCTCGGGATCCTCCAGTCCGACCGAAAGGCGGATCAGGCGGTCCGTAAAGCCGGCGGCTTCGATTTCCTCCCGGGAGTAGGTAGAGTGCGTCATGGAGGCCGGGTGCTGAATCAGGGTTTCGGCATCGCCCAGACTGACGGCAAGTGAGCAGAGCCTTACATGGTTCAGCGTGCTTTTCGCCTCGTCAAAGCTGTGCATTTCAAAGGAAATCATTCCTCCGAACTGGCGCATTTCCTTTGCTGCGACCTCGTGGCAGGGACTGCTTTCCAGTCCGGGATAGTACACTGCATCCACATAAGGACAACTTTCCAGGAAGCGGGCTACCTTCATGGCATTCGCGCAGATTGCGTCCATCCGGATTTTCAGCGTTTTCAGGCCGCGGATAATCAGAAACGCTTCCTGCGGACCCAGCACAGCGCCCGTGATGTCCTTCAGACCGACCATGCGGATCCGCTCCATCCGCTCCTTGTCGGAAACGGAAAAGCCTGCGATGACATCGCCATGGCCGTTCAGATATTTTGTGGCGCTGTGCACCACAACGTCCGCACCGAGGGAAAGCGGGCGGACCAGAAGCGGCGAAGCAAACGTATTGTCAATAACAACGGAGCAGTTCGGCGCGATGCGGTGCGCGCATTCGGAGACTGCCGAGATATCGATGACTTTCATGTTGGGATTGGCGATGGTTTCAAAGTAGACCGCCGTGGTATCCGGCGTCATGGCAGCTTGGAAGGCATCCAGATCGCTCATGTCCACCAGCTCAACCTTTACGCCGAAGCGCGGCAGCGTTTCGGTAAACAGGGAGAAGGTGCAGCCGTAAAGCGTCTTATCGGCAACAAGCCGATCCCCGCAGCTCAGCAGGGAAAGCATGGTTGCGGAGATAGCGCCCATACCGGAGGAAAATGCGGTGCAGCTCTCACCGCCCTCCAGGAGCGCAATCCGTTCCTCCAGCTGGGAAGTCGTGGGGTTTCCCAGACGGGTGTAGATGTAGCCGCTCTCCTGCCCGGCAAAGCGCCGTCCGCCCTGCTCGGCGGAATCAAAAATAAAGGTGGAAGTCTGGTAAATCGGTGTGGAAAGAGAATTTTCTGCGTTCTTCGCGTGTCCTCCGTGAACAACCCGGGTGGAAATTCCTTCTTTTTGCATATCTATTTATCCTTTCTCAGTTTTGGAGCCTGCCGGCGCGGTGCGGACCGTCGGGGCAGGTCCCCTATAAGTGTACCAAGAACAGCGGAGGATGGAAGTGGAGGAAATGGAAAACTTTGCGTACCCGTTTTGTCTATTTTACAGGGAGGCGAAGAACGGCAAAAAGCACCGGATCCGATTGCGATCCGGTGCTTTTCTGGAAAAGAGAGGACTCTCTTCGAAAGCTTATTCAATCATCAGGTGCTTGGTTTCGGATACAAGTTCCGGCTTTTTCGGCATGGTCAGCTTCAGAATGCCGTTGTTGTATTCCGCTTTGATGCTGTCAACATCGATGTCGGCAACATCGAAGCTGCGCTCATAGGAACCGTAGAATCTTTCCTTCTTTACGTAGTTCTTCGAGGAATCGGAAGAATCCTTTTCGTCCTTATGCTCCGCGTGAATCGTCAGCGTGTCGCCGTCTACATCCAGGGAGATGTCCTCTTTCTTGAATCCGGGAAGCTCCGCTTCAACGATGAAGTTCTTGCCGTCGTCGCTGCAGTCGGCACGGAAGGAAGCCAGATCGGAGCCGGTGCCCCAGAAGCTTTTTTCAAAGCTGTCGAAGAAGCGGTCAAACCAGTCGTCCTGTCTGCTGCCAAAAGGAATAATTTCAAACATTGCAATGACCTCCTTTATCCTATCGTTTGTTTTTATTTTTTCTTTTTATGCAAACTTGAGCCATATGAATACTTAATTCGTTTGCTTACATATATAAATTAGCATGCAAAATATAAGAATTCATGAACAAATTGTTAAGAATTAGCACTCAAAAGTAAAGAGTGCTAAAAATTTTACCCGAATGCGGAAACATCGCGCAGGGGAGGCGGAGAATCTGGGCAGTTCCGGAATTCTGCGAAGGAAGAGAGAAAAGGGGCTGTAATTGCCGGAGAAAAAATGCTAAAATTTATTCAAGTATTCGTGTACCGTGCGGATGGCGGTGCAGGAAGGGAGAGAAGCGAGGAAATGAGTGAAAGGAAGTTTATTTTAAGCTGCGAATCCACCGTGGATATGCCCTACTCCTATATCAACGGCGAGCGGGATATTCCGGTCATTTTCTACAGCTATGCCGTTGACGGAGTAAGCTATGAGGATGATATGGGTAGGGATCCGAAGGCTCTGCCGCATTTTTATGAAATGCTGCATGCCGGAAAGCTCCCGTCCACATCGCAGATCAATTATTTTCAGTACGAGGAGTTCCTGGAAGGACTTCTGCAGCAGGGCGACGTTCTGCACATTGCCTTTGGCACCGGCATGACAACCTCTTACAACAATGCCAGGGATGCAGCGGAAGCGCTGCAGAAAAAGTACCCGGACAGAAAAATCCAGGCCATTGATTCCTTCTGCAGTTCCTCCGGATATGGCATGCTGGTAGACTACGCCGCCGATATGCGCGATGCCGGCTGCAGCCTGGAGGAGACGGCGGATTGGGTCCGTGCACATGCCATGCATATTCACCATCAGTTCTATTCCACGGAACTGGACTTCTATCGGCACAGCGGCCGGATGTCCGGCACGCAGGCCGCACTGGCTACGGTGCTGAATATCTGTCCTATCATGCGACTGGATCGCACCGGCCACATTAAGGCCTACGGCAAAGTCCGCGGACGCAAGGCGGCCATCCGCACGACCTTAAACGAAATGGAAGCCCACTGCGAGGACGGAAAGGACTACAGCGGCAAATGCTACATCTGCCATTCCGAATGCCTGGAGGCAGCCGAAGAGACGAAACGGGCGGTGCAGGAGCGCTTCCCGAAGATTTCGGGGGATATCCGAATCTGCGATATTGGAACCATCATCGCGTCCCACTGCGGCTGGGGCACTGTGGCGGTCTTCTTCCTGGGGGACGAGCGTCCGGAGATGGAATGAAAGGCACGGCTTCCCATTAACAAATTTGTAATTTTCTTCTGCTACTCTGCGAGCAGAGATAAAAATTAAAATTAAGGTAAGGAGGAGTTTCCATGAAAGCGTTTTTTGCGAAAGTCGGTAAATTTCTGAAGGTTCTGTTTATTCTTGCGGCGGTCGGCGGCATCGGCTACGGCGGCTACAAGCTCTACCAGAAATTCTTCGCGGACTGAACGGCATGCAGTCCAAGCGGCCGGAGACGTCCGGCCGGAATACCCCGGTGCGGTCCTGACGGATCGCACTGTTTTTTTTTGCCTTTTCTCCTCTTCTGCAAGGTTCGTCGGCGGTGGATGCAAAAACGCGGCAGGGGCGGTATAATGAGAACAGAATTCTGCGGCGGGGCGGCAAACCGGCCTGCGGAGACGGAGGAACGGCATGTCGGAAATCAGGGAAATTACGGATTTCAGCGCTCCGGAGCTTGATGTTTACGCCCGGCTGACGGAAGCACAGATTCGAAGCCGGGCGGAGCCGGAGGCGGGACTTTTCATCGCGGAAAGCCCGGTTGTCATCGAAAGGGCTCTGGACGCGGGATGCGAGCCGGTTTCCCTTCTGGCGGAGAGGAAGCATCTCACAGGAGATGCAGCACCCGTCCTGAAGCGCTGTCCGGATTTGACAGTCTATACCGCGGCGCTTCCCATTCTGGAACAAATCACAGGCTATAAGCTTACCCGGGGCGTCCTGTGTGCCATGCGGCGGCCTCCCGAACGGGAACTCGATGAAATCCTGGCGGATGCACAGCGGATCGCGGTGCTGGAAGAGATAATGAACCCGACTAATCTCGGGGCAATTTTCCGCTCCGCGGCGGCACTTGGCGCCGATGCGGTACTGCTGACGCCGGGAAGCTGCGATCCGCTTTACCGCCGCTGCGTCCGGGTCAGCATGGGAACCGTTTTTCAGGTCCCCTGGACCACTCTTGGATCCGACGCATCGGACTGGCCTGAATCAGGACTTGGCGAGCTGAAAAAACGGGGCTTTACCACGGCAGCGCTGACGCTTTCGCCCGACTCGGAGGACCTTCGGACGTTCCGGCCCGCCCGCAGCGAAAAGATTGCGCTGCTCCTGGGGTCGGAAGGTCCGGGGCTTCGGCCGGAAACCGAAGCGGGCTGCGATCGAAGGCTTCGAATCCCCATGGCGCACGGGGTAGATTCCCTGAACGTCGCCGCCGCCGCAGCGGTCGCCTTCTGGGCTCTGCAGGAGCGCTGCCCGTAGGCAAAAAGGCGCGAAGATCGGAAAAGCGCAAGGAAGATCGGAGGTAGGAAGATGACACAGACACGGGAAGTAATACGGGAAAACATTCGCAGAGCGGTGCGGGAGGTTCGAGAAACCAATCCCATGGCTCCTTCCATTACAAATAATGTTACGATCAATCTGGTCGCCAATGTACAGCTTGCTCTGGGCGGCTCGGCTGCGATGGTATATGTAGCCGACGAGGGAGAAGGGCTTGCCCGGCAGGGCGGGGCTATGTACCTGAATATGGGCACGCAGATGCCGGTTTACGCGGAGGCGATGCCCCGGACGGCAAGAGTTCTGCACGAACTCGGGAAAAACTGGGTGCTGGATCCGGTCGGCATCGGACTCGGCGGTCAGCGGGAGCTCATCCTTCGGGAACTGAAAGCCTATAAGCCTTCCATTGTGCGCGGCAACGCTTCGGAGATCCTGATGCTGGCGGAACTGTGGGAGCTGCAGACCTGCCCGGAAAGCACGGGCGCACGGGGAACGGACACGCGCGACAGCGTTCGCAGTGCGGCGGAAGCGGCGGCGGCCCTGGCACGCTATACGCATGGGGCGGTGGCAATTTCCGGCGAAGAGGACCTTGTAACGGACGGAGCACTTATGGCATTCTCCCGCGGCGGATCCCGCTGGATGACGCAGGTGACGGGCGCCGGCTGCTCGCTGGGCGGCGCAGCGGCGGTGTATGCCTGTGTAGCCGATCCCTTCACGGCGGCTCTGACGGCGACGCAGGCATTTAACTTCGCGGGGCGCACGGCGGCGGCGAGGGCTCGGGGAAACGGAAGTTTCTGCGTTGAATTTCTGGACGCGCTGTGCCAGGCGACGCCGGAGGAGATCGCCGACAATCCGTTCCGCCTGGAAGCAGCGGGACCTGCCGAGTAAAACGGAAAAAGACGCATACGGAAGAGAGGAAAAGATAGATCTCCTCATTTCCGCATAGGAGACACTTTGGAAATTGGTACGGCAGCCCGGACCGCGGTGATTCTGACGTGCACTGGAGCGGCACCGGAGAGAAGTTCCTGAAAGCGCTGCGGTGCCGGAGACACGGAACCGGTACGATCGGGGACATACAAAAAAGCAATCGGGCAGACCCGGCAATTGAAAAGAAAGCGGATAAGCTGCCGTGCGAATCTTCCGCCGCTGCGACAGGGACGTAAGCGGGGCAGAGAAAGAAATTCCGCAGTAGGGGGGAACGCCCCCGAAGACGGCCGTTTGCAGCCCTGCCATTGACAAAGGCGGCCTGCGGCTCTATACTTTACGTGAATTTGATGCAGTGCAAAGCACCATGAAAAAAATAGGAAACCAGGGGAGCTCATCGTAATGGGCTGAGAATCGGCTGCACGGCCGTTACCCAAGACCTGATTTGGATAATGCCAACGTAGGGAAAAACGGATTTGCATAACGAGCCGGCGCAGACCTACGGGCCTGCGCCTTTTTCTATCGAAGGCCGGATCAGCAGCGGAGACTGCGAAGGGAGAACATAATGAAAACAGCATTGACCATTGCTGGAAGTGACTCCAGCGGCGGTGCCGGCATCCAAGCAGACATCAAGACGATGACCATGAATGGGGTTTTCGCCATGAGTGCCATCACGGCGCTGACGGCGCAGAACACTACCGGCGTGAGCGGAATCATGAATGTCCCGCCCGAATTTCTGGCAGAACAGCTGGATGAAGTTTTTACGGATATTCCCCCCGATGCCGTGAAGATCGGCATGGTTTCCGCAAGCAGCCTCATTGAAACAATTGCAGGAAAACTGCAGCAGTACAAGGCTGTAAATATCGTTGTGGATCCGGTTATGGTCGCCACAAGCGGCGCAAAGCTCATCAGCGACGATGCGATCGACACACTGAAATCGAAGCTTCTTCCTCTGGCATCCATCCTGACGCCGAACGTTCCGGAGACCGAAGTACTGGCGGAAATGCCGGTGCGGTCCGCAAAGGATATGGAAATCGCGGCAAAGACGATCCACGACCGCTACGGCTGCGCCGTGCTCTGCAAGGGAGGTCACAGCCTTAACGACGCAAACGATCTCCTGTGCCGGGAGGACGGCTCCCTGCGCTGGTTCGAAGGGAAGCGGATCCCGAACCCCAATACGCACGGCACCGGATGCACCCTGTCTTCCGCGATCGCGGCAAATCTTGCCAAAGGGTTCGCTATGGAAATTTCCGTTCGGCGGGCGAAGGAGTATATCTCCGGAGCTTTGGGAGCCATGCTGGATCTGGGGAAGGGCAGCGGCCCTATGAATCACGCTTTCTGCCTGACAGGCGTCTTTGCCGAGGAGGCTGACGATGCGAGCAAGTGAGTTTCTGATTGATTCCGGAAAAGAACTTTGGGAGTCCTTTCTCCGGCACCCGTTTGTTGCGGGCATCACGGAGGGAACCCTCCCGCAGGAAAAATTTCAGTATTACATGATCCAGGACTATCTTTACCTGATGGACTACGCCCGGGTCTTTGCCCTGGGCACGGCGAAAGCAGAGGATCTGGAGACAGCCCGGATTTTCGGACGCTACGTAAATCAGATAACGGACGGAGAGATGGCGATCCACAGAGGCTATATGAAGCGTCTTGGAATACCAGAGGAAAAGGCGCTGCGGACTCCGCCGGCGCAGGACTGCCTTTCCTATACCTCCTATATGCTTCGGGAAGCGTATGAGGGAGGACCGGCGGAAATCGCCGCCTCGATTCTCTCCTGCGCGGTGAGCTATGAGTATATTGCTGCCGCAATGGTGGAACGGAACGCCGCCTGCCGGGATCATCCGTTTTACGGCGAATGGGTACGCGGCTATGCAAGCCCGGAGTATGCAGAGGAAAACAGGATGCTGGAGCGCCTGACGGATCGGCTCTGTGAAGGGCTTTCCGCGGTGCGAATGGCAAAGCTGCAGGATATTTTTGTGCGCTGCACGCGCTACGAGGGCTCTTTCTGGGATATGGGCTGGGAAATGAGGGCTTGAACCGTGGAAGAAACGAAGGAACCGGCCCTTTCCTTTGAAAAGGTCAGCTTCCAATATGATACCGATGACTACGCCATGTTCCGCGACCTGTCGTTTTCCGTGGAAAAGGGTGCGTTTACGGCGCTTATTGGGCCGTCAGGAAGCGGAAAAACCACCATTTTCCGTCTTATTAACCGCTTCCTTACGCCCGGAGCGGGCGTGATCCGGGTTAACGGTAAAGATGTACGGGAAAGTCGGGAGGAATGCGGCTACATGCCGCAGCGGGAACTGCTGTTTCCCTGGCGCACGGTTGAGGCGAACATAATGCTGCCGCTGGAAATCAGGAAAATTCCCAAGGACCGGAGGCAGGAAACAGCCCGGGAACTTCTGCAGCGGGTCGGACTCTCCGACTGCTGGGGAAAGTATCCCCGGGAACTGTCCGGCGGCATGCGCCAGCGAGCGGCCTTTGCAAGGACCCTCGCCACGGGCGCCGGCCTTCTTCTGCTGGACGAGCCGTTCAGTGCGCTGGACTCCATTACAAGGGTCTCCATGCAGGAGTGGCTTTACGATCAGTGGCTGCAGATGGACCGGACAATTCTGTTCATTACTCATGATGTCGAGGAAGCCCTGTTTCTTTCCCAGCGCATACTGGTACTGACCGGCAGACCGGTCACGGAAATGAAAAGCGTGACGGTCCCGCTTCCACGGGAGCGCTCCCGGGAAATGCTCCGCCAGCCGGAAATGCAGAATCTCAAGAACCGTCTTCTGGATCTGCTGCGGCAGGAGGCAAAGCCATGAGCCGGAAATCGCGTCGGGCGTGGGGCATCGGATTCGGAATCTTTCTTCTGGCGCTATGGGAAGGACTGGCGCTTCTGATTGGAAAAAAATATATTCTGCCGGGACCGTGGGATGTTCTATGCGCACTCTGGGAGTTTCGGGTGGAAATCTTTACGGTTCATCTTCCAGCAACGCTGGAAGTGATCCTCATCGGCGGCGTTCTCAGCGTGCTGATTGGAGCGCTTTTTGCAGTTTTCATGGATGTCGATCCGAGAGTGGAACGGGCCCTGTATCCGATTCTGACCGTATCGCAGACGATTCCTACAATGTGCTTGGCTCCGATATTTGTTCTTTGGCTCGGATACTCGGTGCGCATGCGGATTCTCGTTGTGATCCTGATTAACTTTTTTACGGTGACGGTCAATCTGTATGACGGACTGCAGTCCACACGGGCGGACCGTACGGAACTTCTGGCGACCTTCGGCGCGAGCCGCACGCAGCAGTTCTGGAAACTGCGGCTGCCCAGTGCCATGCCGTATTTTTTCTCTGCTCTGAAGGTTACGGTTCCCTGGGCGGTTATCGGAGCGGCAGTTTCCGAATGGCTGGGAGCACCCAGCGGCCTGGGCACATTCAGTCGGGCTCGGATGATGGATCTGGATGCGGCCGGGCTTCTGGCTCCGCTTCTGGTTCTGACGGTTCTTGCCCTGCTTCTCAACGGGGTTCTTGGATTTGCTGAAAAAAAGTGTCTGCACTGGAGACGCGATCCGGCCTGACGGATTGCCCGGTGCGCTGCAAGATACAGTTTCGAATTCTTCCGGGAGGAAGAGAAGGAGGAAAAAATGAAGAAGATGAAGAAAATGAGCACCCTAAAAGAAATTCTCTGCACGGCTCTCGCGCTCGCAATGCTGCTTGGCCTTGCGGCCTGCGGCAGCAGCACCGGGGACAGTGCAAACTCGAGCACCGCGCCGACGGAAGACGCCGGCAGCCTTACCGAACTGGATGTCGTACTCGATTGGTACCCCAATGCGGTGCATACCTTCCTTTATGCCGCTCAGGATCAGGGATACTTCGCCGAGGAGGGACTCAAGGTCAATCTTATCAGCCCGGCTGACAGCGTAGACGCCCTGAACTTTGTTGCATCCGGCAGAGCGGAACTGGGCATTTCCTATCCCATCGACCTGCTGCAGGCGGTTGCGGACGAAGACATGCCGGTCCGTGCAATCGGTGCGGTCAGCCAGGAGCCGCTGGATCGGCTTGTGAGCATGCACTCCTCCGGCATTACAGCGGACATGAGCACGCTGCGCGGGAAGAAGGTCGCGTACGACGGCATTGCCATTTCCGAAGCGGCCGTGCGTACGGTGGCACGCAGCGCCGGCCTTGCCGACAGCGATTATGAGATGGTCAACGTAGGCTTCGATCTTGTGACGAGCCTGACAACCGGCAGCGTCGACATCGCAAGCGGCATGTTCATCAACGACGAAGTCGTTACAATGCGGCTTGCCGGCTACGATATCGATGTCTGGAGCCTGCAGGATTACGGGATGCCGAGCTACTACGGAATGATCTTTGTCGCAAACAGCGATGCGTATGCGGAAAATCCGGCGGTTTACGAGGCATTCCTGCGGGCCTGCAATAAGGGGTTTGCCTATATGAAGGCGGATGAAGAAAAAGCCATGGAAATTATCATGAATGAGATGAATTCCGAAGACAATCCTCTGGACGAGGAACAGCAGAAGCAGAGCTATGAAACACTGCTGCCGCTTATGGAGACGGAAAATGGCCCATTCCTTACCATGAAGGAGGAAACCTGGCAGACACTCATCGACTGGATGCTGGAAAACAAGCTCATAGCAAAATCTGTGACTCCGGCGGATGTGGAAACAAGTCCGACCCTTGGCTAGTCCGGACGGCGCATAGGCAGGGGAGTCGGAAGATTCATGCAAAAGAACGGAAAAAAGGAATCCTGGGGGAGGCGGCACGGGCCGGCGGTCCTGCTGGCTCTGGCACTGCTTGCGCTCTGGCAGATCGCAGCCATGGCAGTGAATATTCCCCACATTTTTCCAAGTCCCTGGGCTGTGCTGCAGCGGACGTGGGAACTGCGGGACACACTGCTGCTGCACCATCTTCCCTATACGCTGGAGGCGGTCTTCAGCGGCTGGGGTCTCGCGATTCTCCTGGGAATTCTTCTGGCTGTGCTTATGGACGCAAGTCCGAAAGCGGAGGCAATGCTGTACCCCGTCATGACGGTTACGCAGACGGTTCCGGTGATGTGCATCTCTCCGCTTTTCGTCCTTTGGTTCGGGTACACGCTGGGGGCGCGCCTGCTGGCGGTGGTCCTCAGCACCTTCTTCGCGATCGCACTCAATACCTATGACGGGCTGCGGGATGCCGATCCCGAAAAGAAGGAATTGCTGACAGCCTGCGGCGCGGGAAAAAAGGAGATTCTCTTCAAGCTGAAAATTCCTTCCGCATTTCCCCTGTTTCTCACAAGCCTCAAAATGACGTTTCCCTGGGCGGTTATCGACGCGGCGGTCGCCGAGTGGCTGGGGGCTACGCGGGGGCTTGGGTATTTCAGCAAGCGTATGGTAAGCCGTATGGACGGTCCGGGCGTATTTGCTCCTGTCCTGATTCTCTGCCTTGCGGCACTGCTGGGCTTTGAGCTCCTGAAGATTCCCGAACGGAAATACGCATTTTATCGAAACGAGCTGTAAACATTAGGAAAAACCATATTATTTTGAAGAAGGCGGCTGCGTGCCGCCTTCTTTTTCTCCGGCGGCGAAGGAAGAGCCGGCTGGAAGGAAGCGGATATCAAGGCCTGCTGGGCTGCAGGATTTATCGGTCTCTGCAAACTGAATGTTCAGGTTGCCTTTTAAAAATTTACTGGAAGTCTTTCCTTCGATTCGTGATATAATACCGCCGTAAATGAGTTCCGGAGGCGGCAGTATGACAACAACAGACATGGTGTATCGGATCCTCAGAGGGGCATCGGGCTTTCTCTCCGGTGAAAAAGTCAGCCAGGAACTTGGCTTGAGCCGAAGCGGCGTGAACAACTGCGTGCAGCGGCTGCGGCAGGAGGGCTTTCATATTCTTTCTGCGACAAACCGCGGCTACCGACTGCTCGAGGACACGGATCTTCTAAACTCCCGGGAACTTCTCTGGTATCTGGGAGAGCCTCGCATGCAGAGCGTATACTGCTATGATTCCATTGACTCAACCAATGAAGAGCTCAAGCGCCGGCTTTCGGAAAATCCGGCAGACGGCACGGTCGCAGTTTCAAACCAGCAGACCCGCGGCAAAGGCCGCATGGGCCGCACATTTATTTCCCCGAAGGATGTTGGAATATACCTTTCAATTCTCTTTCGGACCGAAGCGCCGGTGGACCGAATTCCGGAACTTACGGCTTGGACAGCCGTCGCAGTCAGCCGGGCGATCACAGCTTCCTGCGGTGCAGCCTGTACAATTAAGTGGGTCAACGACCTGCTGGTAAACAATAAGAAAATATGCGGGATTCTGACTGAAGCGGTAATGGAAGCGGAAAGCGGCCGTACCAGCAGCGTTGTGATCGGAATCGGTGTCAACGCCAATGAGGGAAGGGAAGGTTTTCCGGAGGAGATCCGAAGTAAGGCGTCATCGCTGCGGCTGGAAACCGGCCAGAGCGTATGCCGGGCCAGACTGGCGGCAGCAATGATTCAGGAATTGGATCGTATGCGACAGGACTGGCCGAATTGCCCGGAGAGCTATCTGCAGGAATACCGTGCAGCCTGCGTAACGCTGGGAAGAAACATCCTGGTGGAGAAAGAGGGAGAACGGCGGCCTGCCGTAGCGCTGGCGATCATGGATGACTTCAGTCTGCAGGTCCGTTTCCTTGATACAGGAGAGATTGCCCGCCTGCGCAGCGGAGAAGTGCGGGTCCGGGCGGAAAACGGAGAGTATATCTGAATTTCCGAATATTTCGCCGGATTTCTGCGCGTAAAACGGAAAGCGGGGACGTGGGAAAGCCTAAAGTATCGGAATGAATTTTACTTCGATTTCTTCTCCAATACCTTTTCCCATCCTTTCCCGGATATCTTTCCGGACCCCAAGAATATAGCAGACGGAACCGTCCTCATTGCGTACGCCCATATTGACAATGCTTCCGTCGTAGGGGATGCCGTCAAACCACGCGTGCACTTTTAGCCTTCCTTTGCCGAACTTTTCGCGAATATCATAAGGCACGCGGACGTAGGCACCGCCCTTTCCGGCAACGGGTTCAAGGATTGCGTGAAAAAGATATTTCTTTGAATCGTCCATATGTTTCCTTCCTTTTATATATCCCCTGAAGCGCATAGGGAGATCGTGCCCCAGGGCTTCGAAAATCCGAAGATCAAAGGGCAAATCTATGCAAATGCTTTTCATTCTATTAGTATACACCGGCAGAAGACGAGTTTCATTGGGCGTAAGCAGATTCCCGACCAGCGCGGTTCTTCACATTCTTCGTTACAAACAAAAAAATATATATGTATGCCATCCCGATGAGATGGAGAAAAGCTGCAGGAAATAATTTTTAGAACTCGGGAGGATGCGGTATGCAAGTGGCTTCATGGAAAGCAATTGCGGAAAGACTGTTCTGAAGTACAGATTTTACTATTATTTAATAGAAAGCCGCGAGACACTTGCAGCGGCAGCATCAATGGAGCCAAAATTTGACAAATATATTCCGTTCAGGCAAGAGCAAAGAATTATCCGTATTTCTGAAAATATATGCAAAATGAAGGGAAAAGTCTGTCTTTTCTTTGCAAACTGCAAGGAGGAGAATTATGAGGGCCCTTTTATTAATTAAAAAAATGATCCATTCCCCGAGATTTCCACCGGGGGAAACATTGCTCCGCATCGGCTTCCTCGCGGGAAACAAGGACACAATACTATTCACAAGGAGCCGCAGATCCGCGGTATGGCATAATCTGTAGTTTCGCTGTAAGAGTCTGTTTCATAAAGGCATAATTTCTTTCTATATACTCTATATACATATGTTGTAACATATGCTGTTGAAAAGTACGACAGGCAATTTCCTAAGAAAGAGAAGAAAAAGCTGCCCGGACAGCTTACCTTTGCTTGAGCAAGGAAGAAGCAGATATAGCGACAACGGAATGCAGACGGGAAATTCGAAAAAGGCGAAGGCGGATGTCATTGCTGGCACCCAAATAAAAAACGATGCCGGACCTATGGAATATGGATGTCAATAGGGAATAAATGCTAAAAAAGGAAACTTCTTCTTTTTCTTATTTGGTGGGTAACGGCCTTTTTTAAGGCGCCCGAAAGTATGCTACACAAACATCGGAAATTGGGTCAAATTAGGCGTATTAACAACTCGGGCATCAAAATTCATATATAATAGAAAACGATAGTAAACGGAAGATTCGTTAATAGGGGAAAAACAGAGGGAAAAGACTATATGCTGACTACTGTGCTGCTTATCGCCGCAGTGATTGCGGACTTATGTATCTATATGAACGGTTCCCGGATCCATTTCGGTTCGGAAGAAGACGCTGCAGTCGTACAGGGAGATGGGTATTCGATCAAAGCAACAATTGACGGTAAATATATCTCAAAGGAAGTGCTTGACCGCTTTGTCATCAAACGGATCCGCAAGGCCGAGAAGAAATTGGATCTTGCTCCGATGAAAGTATCGGATGCCGATACGATGCTTGCGGCACTGACCGATGAGAAAATGAAAATGGGGCCGGACGCTATTGCGAGAAAGCTTGACAAACAGATCCGTTTCTGTGATAAAGTAACCGTAGCCATAATCCGGCTATCGGGCGGAAAAACGAAATTCTGCATTACGGAAGTCGAAGTTAACGGTGTGGCGCTGGACAGATTTCTTCCTGAATTTGATCGGCTGCAGGCGGAAAACTCCTTAGCTAATCTTCGTACAAATCTTGGCGTGGAACCGGACCACTATTATCTGGCTGCTACCGATGACGGGCAGCTGGAAGTAATTGAGGCTTGCGGAAGCAGTCCGGTTCCGACGAAAATGTTCATTCGGTATGGGGACGAAACGGGCCTTGGCTCCAAATGGGAATCCGATACCTTCGAAGCGCAGCGTCCCGGCGCAGCAAGACTGCAAACGGGTGCCGTACAGGGGGGCGTTCGCCACCAGTTCAAAAAGACGGAGGATGGGTTCAAGGCTAAGCTGCTGGTTGAGTTTCCGACTGCGACACCGGGGCGCATCATTAAAAATCACCAGATGCACCTTGCGATCGAGTTTTCAAACTGGGTGAAATCCTCGGCAGCGAAGAGCGAGTGATATTCTCTGCAGCAGTTTCCAGTTGCCAATAGAAAAAACAACCTGTTCCATGGTATCGGATGCGCCTTTCCTATTCAGCGCTTCGGATTGCGGCTGTACTAAAAGGCTTGCTGCAAAGCCCCTTTCAAAGAAATGAATCAGAACTCCGGCGATATTTCCTCTTCCGGCTGTCCTATGTCCGGCTGCGGTCTTTCTCCTCAAAACTATAAAATAGAAATGGCAGAGGCGCATCCGGCATGATGCTTATTTTAGACAGAAACAGTGTAAAGGCTGCAAAGCATCCCTCTCCAATGCACTGCAGAAGATGAGCCGCAAAATGCGGACAACCACCGGCTGGTCCCCCTACGCTGCTTGCAAGGCAGTACTGGCGGAATTCCTATTCCCCGTTGCGGTCGGCTGAAAGAATATAAGAAAAAAGAAGCGGCAGTCAGCTTTTCTGACTGCCGCTTGCTGCGGAACATGCAGCGTATGGCGATTCAGGTTGTGTTGCTGCCAGGACATTTCCGGTGTCAGTCGGACTTTCCGCCGCCTTTCTTCTTACGATAGAGAATAAGAATAACAACAATCACGGCTGCAGCGCAGAGCAGACCGATATACAGGGCGATGCGAGAACTGTCTCCGGTATTCGGAACATCGGGCTCTGCCGGCGAGGTCGGCTTTCCGGGAGCTGCCGGCGTATGCGTGTTTACAATTTCATAGCGGATGGCGCCGTCGCTTTCTTCCATGCGGATGGCGGCGGTATAGCCTTCTACCGAGTCTTCCTTAACCGTGTAGGGAATTATCTGCCCATCCTTGTATTTCGGCAGGTCGTAGAAGGAATACGTCCATTGGTTCACCGAGTCAAGGGTCGCTTCGCGGACTTTCTCGTCAAAAGCATAGAGCGAAACATGAATGCTATTCGGTCGCAGCCCATCTTTGTTGTTCTGGTCGCTCCATTTTTTTATGATGTCAATCTCCGTCTTGACAATTTCATTCGGGATTTCTAGAGCAGTGCCGGATGTTTCGGAAAGTTCTACGGTGATGGAACCGTTTGTGCGGACAACCCAGCCGGGCGCCGCCACTTCCTCGATTGCGTACTTGCCTTTCGTTAACCCTTCCAGTTTGGCGATGCCGTCCTCTCCTGTGGTAATCTCCGCAAAGTCTTTTCCGTTGTACCATCCGGAAAGGCGAAGGCCGTCGTCATTCAGCTTGTATACATGGAATGTTACGCCGCGGAGGGGACTCCGGTCGTCGCTGACAATTTTGGTAATCTGAATGGTCCCCGCCGGAATTCCGGAGCCTCCCGCACTGGCGGTCGGCCGCCTCAGCCATCCGGTTACATCCACTTCCGTTCCATTGGCATAGACGATGGCGTTATTTTGATACAAATAACCGCTGACGTTGGTATCTTCCCGGGTGGTGGTATGCAGAACAATGATAGCCTCCAGGGGCCCTTCATACGTCGTACCATTTTTTGTGATGCCCGTATTCAGCCAAGCTCCCGGAATCTGGCAGACTAATTCGCGCGAGCTCGAATTATAGGAAAAGGAACCGCCAAGTGCGGCGAGGCTGTCTGCCCCCACGATATTCGTAACCCAGTTTCCCCGGCTGTCATAGAATTCGATATGAACAAAATTCGCATCCAGCTCCAGATCATCGGCAATCGTATCCGAGACCCTAACGGGACCGACCCAGTCGCTGGTAAAATTCTGATTCAGACGAATAAGCCAGCGAATCATGCTGTAGGGAGCGATCGTTTCCGTGGCATCCACCCAAACGCCGTCCTTGCTGGCAGAACCAACCGGACCGGGGGGCGAAGTGGACGTATAGGTATATGTAACGTCTCCGGCCTGAATGGTATGTTCACCGTTTGTTGTCGCGTAGCTTTGGAACTCAATATACGCTCCAACCTGCTGGATATTTGTCACTTCACTGCTAAAGACGACCGTAGCACCTGCGGAGGTGATATGCGTGGTGCCGATCGATGTTCCTGCCAGCGGGCCGGATTCCACTACGACCGGCAGATCGCCGCTGTAATTTGCCCGCATGCCGATGTCCCAGGTGACGCGGACGGAATCGCCCGGCTGGATCTCATAGGCGTCGGTTTCGCTCATTTCGACCCGAACGGTAAAAGGAACCCAGGTTTCAACGGTGGAATTCTCAATGCTGGTTGTAATGCGGACATCCAGATTTGAGGAGATATCGTTGGAAGAACCCCCATCTCCCTGCGGATCATTCGCGTAGGCCGGCACCATGGCACCAACGGCAAGAACGATGGACAGGATGAAAAGGATCAGTTTCTGCAGTGCATGCCTCATAGTCGTTTCCCCCTTCTCAAACCCGTGGCCGAATCGGGATACGGGCGGCCTGGCACAGGAAAGCGGCAGGACAGGCACGGACCGTTATCACGGGCTGTAATGCTGTATTATATCATAAGTGTTATCATTTCCACCTGGAATTTCAACAAAATATAAGAAACGGGCAAAAAAAGTTCGATAACTGGTCAGACCGATTTTCGGCTGACGCGGAGGGACAGGGCACATGGGCTTGACATTTTGGCGAGTTCATATAAAATAAACATGTTTATTAATAAAGCTATTTATTTTATTGGGAGGCGCCGAATGCCTGCGAAAAAGAAAATCACGAAGGAGCGGATACTCCATACGGCCTTATCCATGCTTGAGAAGAACGGCTATGACACAGTCAACGTAAAATCCCTTGCAGCGAAGCTGGACTGCTCCACGCAGCCGATCTACCTCTCCTACCGCAATATGGCGGAGCTGCGGCAGGCTCTCTGCGAAGCGGCCGTGCAGAAATTTACAGATGCGATCGGGCAGGACGGCTGCCTCTACGGCATGGAATATATCCGCTTTGCAAAAGAGAACAGAAATCTGTTCCGGTTCCTCTTTATGCGCCGCAATGCATTTTCCGAGATGAAGCGGGCACTGTCTTCGGTGATTGAACGCTCTGTTCAGGAATTGATGCGGACCTATCATCTGTCCCATCAGGAAGCCGAGTGGAAGCATGATCAGCTCTGGATGCATTCCCACGGCATCGCCTCCATGCTGGTAACGGATTTCTGCGACTGGGATATGGAAAAGGCAGAAAATATGGTTGAGGAGGCGCGGCGTCTTGTTCTTCAGCGATAAAGATCTGCGCGACCTTATCGTCCCTCTCTTTGTAGAGCAATTCCTGCTTCTGCTTGTAGGGATGGCCGATACATTCGTTGTAAGCTACGCCGGGGACGCTGCTGTCTCCGGAGTTTCTCTCGTCAACGCCTTCAATACGGTATTCGTATTTCTGTTTACCGCGCTTGCAAGCGGCGGCGCCGTAATTATCAGCCAGTATATCGGCCGCCGGGACGTGCGGAACGCCAGCGGTGCGGCCGGGCAGCTGCTTATGATTTCAGTCCTTATTTCCACCGGGATTACCGTACCCTGTCTTGTCTTTCAGACTCCGCTGCTGCATGGGCTTTTCGGCAACGTGGAACCGGACGTTATGCAGGCGTGCCGCACCTATCTGCAGATCACCGCGATTTCCTTCCCGCCTCTTGCTGTTTATGATGCCGGAGCGGCCTTATGCCGCAGCGAAGGGCGGACAAAGATCACAATGAATATTTCGATTGTCGCCAATGTCATCAATATTGCGGGAAACTGCCTTGGCGTTTTTCTTTTCCATGCCGGTGTCGCCGGCGTGGCCTGGCCGTCCTTTCTCTCCCGGCTGATTTCCGCTGCTGCCGTAACCTGTTATGCCTGTTCTCCGAAACTTCCGGTGCATTACGAAGGCCGATCCATCTTTGCCTGGAAGTCGGATCTGCTGCGCAGAATAATGAATGTAGCCATACCCAATGGGGCGGAAAACGGAGTCCACCAGCTTGTTAAGGTCGCCCTTAGCTCCATGGTTGCTCTGTTCGGCACCTACCAGATTGCGGCCAACGGAGTCGCCCAGAGCATCTGGTCTCTGGCTTCCCTGATGGGCCTGGCTATGGCGCCCGCCTATACCACGGTCATCGGCCAGTGCATGGGCGCCGAAGATACCGATCAGGCGGAATTTTATTTTAAGAAACTGAATAAGGAATCTTTTCTCCTGTCGATCGGCTGGAACGCCCTCGTTCTTGCTGCAACCCCGCTTCTGCTGAAATTCTTTGCCATATCGGATTCGGCGAAGGACCTTGCCTTCTGGCTCGTTCTCATCAACAACATCATGAACGGCCTGGCCTATCCGTTTGCCGGACCGCTTGGCAACGGCCTGAGAGCCGCCGGCGATATCAAATATACCATGATTGTGTCCATCTCCCTGACGATCGGGGCAAGACTGTTCTTTTCCGCCCTGTTCGGCCTATGGCTCCAGATGGGAGTCATCGGCATTGCTTTCGGTATGGGCATCGACCTTTTCATCCGGGGAGCTATTTTTTACAAGCGCTACCGCTCCGGGGTATGGAAGCAGTTTGCCCTGATCTGAAACGTACTTCCCAGCCGCAGACCTTTTCCTTTCCGAAAAGGAAACAAAGGCACCTTGCTTCCGCATTTTCCGATGGGGAATATATATATTGACAAACATCAATGTATGTGGTAATTTTTCCCATAGAGAGAAATCAATGCGTTGAGGTGCAAAATGGCGTATACAGACGATCAGATGGTAAAAACGGCGAAGGCGCTGTCGGATGAAAACCGCCTGCGCATCCTCGCCATGCTGAAAACGGGAGAAAAATGCGCCTGTGTTCTCCTTGACGAGATGAAGATAAGCCAGCCGACGCTTTCGCACCATATGAAGATTCTGTGTGATGCGGGGCTTGTTGCGGGGAGAAAAGAAGGACGATGGGTCCATTATTCCATCGATCCGAATGCCGCTGAGGAAGTTTCGCACGGGATTCGGGAGCGGCTGAAGCTTGATTCCGACAGGGAAGAGACCTCGGCCTGCTCCTGCGGTTCAAATAGAGCCGGATAGCCGGGAAAAGTTTTTTTGCCCAGAATTTTTTTTGCCCAGAATATAGAAATATGTAAATGTATAAATAAATATAGGAAGAAAATATGGTTTGGCAATTCATTCAGGATCAAATTCTTGGGATGCGATGGCTGAATGCGCTGATCGGTGCAATGCTCACATCCTTTGGAATCGATACGCAGACGAGAATTGGCGGGAGCGTTCAGTTCTTTCTCTATGATGTTCTGAAAATTACGGTTCTGCTCTGCATTCTGATATTCGTCATCAGTTATATACAAAGCTATTTTCCGCCGGAGAGAAGCCGAAGGATTCTTGGAAAATTCCACGGGATCGGAGCCAACTGCATCGGAGCGCTGCTGGGGACGGTAACGCCGTTCTGCTCCTGCTCCTCCATCCCGCTGTTTATCGGATTTACAAGTGCGGGACTGCCGCTCGGCGTTACATTTTCCTTCCTGATCTCATCGCCGATGGTGGATCTGGGAAGCCTGGTCCTTCTCGGAAGTATTTTCGGGGCAAAGGTCGCCGGAATCTATACGGCGGTCGGGCTTGGCATCGCCGTCCTCGGTGGCACGCTGATTGAGCGGATGCATATGGAAAAATATGTAGAGGAGTTTATTTACCGGAGCTGCAGCACGGTAGACATTGAGTCGCCGGAGCTTACCCGGAAGGATCGGCTGGCTTACGCAAAGGATCAGATGGTTTCCACATGCAGAAAAGTATTTCCTTACATTCTGATCGGCGTTGGGATCGGTGCGGTAATTCATAACTGGATACCGGAAAAAGCCGTGGAAAAAGTGCTGGGCGACGGAAACCCATTCGGCGTGGTTCTGGCATCGGTCATCGGCATACCGATGTACGCGGATATTTTCGGGACGATCCCGATTGCCGAAGCACTGCTTGCGAAAGGCGCACTGCTGGGCGTTGTGCTCTCCTTCATGATGGCGGTTACAACCCTGTCGCTGCCCTCGCTGATCATGCTTCGGAAAGCGGTTAAGCCCAGACTGTTAGGCACCTTTATTGCCATCTGCACCGTCGGGATTATTATCGTCGGCTATTTCTTCAATTTTTTACAGCCTTATCTCATCTGAAGGGGGAACAATTTATGGCAAAGAAATGGTATCCTGTGATTGACTATCTGCTCTGTCAGGAGTGCGGGACCTGCAGCGGCATGTGCCCGCATGACGTGTATGACCGCAATGCAGCACCGGCGCCGAGAGTTGCCTGCCCAGAGAATTGCATCGATCACTGCCACGGGTGCGGGAATCAATGCCCGGTCGGAGCCATTGCGTATGTGGGGGAAGATACGGATTGGGTGCCCCCGGCTCGAAAAGGGAGAAAATCCCGAAATGCGGACTGCGGATGCAGCGGCTCCTGCGGGTGATGTTCGCCAGGGGCAGAAGAGCTCCCTTCCAAGGGGACGCGATTAGTTTTTCGGAAATTTAGGAGGAATACATATGGCACCGTTTCATTTCGGAAAGAAAACGGAAGATTTAAAAGCACCGACCTGCTGCGGAGATTCTGTGCACAAGGTCGGGGAAAGCAATCGCCTCTGCGGTGCGGAAGCTGCGAAGGAACCCATTTCGGCAAGCGACGCCGCAGCAGGAGGACGCGTTTGTATAAAAGTACTGGGAGCAGGCTGCAGATCCTGCCGAGAACAGTATGAAAACGTCAAAGCGGCAGTCAGAGAAATGGGACTCAATGCAGAAGTCGAGTACATAACCGAAATGGAAAGGGTTATGGACTACGGGGCAATGTCCATGCCCGCCATTGCGGTCAATGAAAAAGTGGTCTCCATGGGCCGGGTGCTGAAGTCTGCTGACGTACAGAAACTGCTGAAAAAAATTGGAATCGCGTAAGATGCGCAAAATGCCTGCCGCGACGAAATACAGCCCTCATTGCCAAGAATATGCTCCAAGTCAATATTGCTTGCCGCATAGACAAGCCGCCCCAATTTTGTCCATACCATCGCACCGCTGCACATAAAACAAGGCTCGCAGCTTGCGTACATTGTATATTCATGCAAATCGTTAATACCCGTTTGAGCACAGAACTCGCGAATCAGGCCCGCTTCCCCGTGAAAAGTCGGGTCATGCTTTGTATAAATCTGATTCTCATTGGTACACACCACTTTCCCATCTTTCACGAGCAAGGCGCCGAACGGCTCATTGCCATGCTTTACAGCCATTTTTGACAGCTCTATTGCCTGCTTTGTAAATAGTTCGTCTCCGGTCATGCTCTTTCCTCCTGCAAATTCTTTTTTAAGGGGCGGCCAGCGGCTGGAAAGGCAGCGCATCTGCCTTCCATGAATAAACGGTGCTCCGCCTCTCCAGATCGTCAGGAAACGAGTCATTTTTTTTCGCAAAGAACGCGAAAAAAGCGAAAAAATATCCACGCTTTCTCCTGGACGTCAGTGCCTTCGGAATTTCGCTGCCGAAAACGGAAACAGAATCGCACAACCAGCCTCCGCCGGGGCGGCGCGGGAAGGCATACTCCAAATTCCGGTCAATCGGGCGGGAAAGGACGCCGGAAGGGGAAAGGCCGATCCGGAAGCGGGCTTACGATTTGGGGTTCCGGCAGAAACGATGGTAGCGGATCCCCATCAGCACAATGGCGAGGGCCATAGCGAGGCCTCCCCAGGACATCGGGCAGAGGAATCTCTGATTCAGATAGGCATAGTAGCCAAGAAGCGATCCGAACTGCACAAGCGCCGCCGAAGGCGCGGCGAAAAGCGGCCGGTCCGGAAGACTTGCAAGCGTAAATATATCTGCGAGGAAGAAGTAGCGCTCGTGCATATGCGGGAGAAAGAAGGGAATTACGAGCGTCAGCATGGCTGCTGCGGAAACGATGATCCGATCGTCGGGAGCACGGCTTTTTGACGCCGCGCCGCGCAGCAGAACGATCAGCATTGCGAGAAAAGCGGCGGCGATGGCGAGTCGGGAAGCCGTGTCGGAAGAGGGAAGATTCGGAAGCAGAGAAAAAAGCGACGGGGAATTGTAATTCAGAGCGCTTCCGACACTGCGGATATTCGCCGGGTACAGCAGCAGCGTTGAGAGAAACGGCCGCCCCAGCAGCACAGCCGGCAGAACCGCAAGAAGGTAGGTGGCGGGAAATGCGAGCACATGAATCCACTTGAAGTTCTTCCGCTGCAGAAACAGGAGGTAAACCGGGAGAAAGAAAACTGCCTGCAGTTTAAACGCGAAGCTGAGCGCAGCCAGGGCGAAACTCTCGATCGGATGCCCTTCGTTTCCACGGGCTACAGCCCACACAGCGAAGGCGGCATAAAGACTGTCGCACTGACCCCAGGCGGCGCCATTGAGCATTACCGTAGGAAGAAAAAGCACAGCGTAGAAGAGACCGCGCCGTGTTCCTTCGGAAGGCCGGCGGCTGCCGACCCGGCAGAGACGCGCGACGCCCCAGGCGAGAAAAACATCCGCGAGACAGCTCAGAAGCTTTATCGGATAGAGCGGCTGAATCGGGAGATAGGAGAAGGCCGCGAGAAAATAAAGGTAGGGAACATTATAGTTTCCGATACTGTTCCGAAGCGCCCGGAAGCCGCCGTTCTCGGCAAAATATTTGACCCACGGCTCGAGAAAATTCGTATAATCGCTGGTTTCTATATAGAGGAAGCGGTATCGAAGATAGAAGGCCAGACCGAGAAGAAGTATGGCAGCGCCCCGGGATTTGTGTGATTTCAGAAGCTTTTCCCGCCGAAGGAGATAGTAGGCCAGCATGGCTTCCAGAAAAAGGCAGAGAAAGCTCGGAAAATTCCACACATGCGTTGAAAACACGGTCCGCAGATCCATCGTATTCCTCCAGACAAAAGAAAAAGCCGGGATCCACGGCCCGGCAGCGGCAATCCGACCTTGACATTGTCGGTTTGCAATGATAAAATAACTCGCTATGTCATCAGCAGAGAAGTTCCGATACTTCACTCATCTTGACAGAATAATAGCAGGTTATACAAGGAAAATCAATACAGAAAAAAGATTTTTGACAACTAATCCGGGCGTTTAAAATTCGTTGAAGGAGCGTGAATCGATGCCGAAAGATGTTCTTTATGGCAAAACCCTGCGGAAAAGTTTTGCGCGTACCGAAGAAATCCAGGACATGCCGAACCTTCTGGAGATCCAGAAGGATTCCTACAACTGGTTTCTGGAAGAGGGCCTGCGGGAGGTCTTCCGGGATGTGGAGTCCGTTACGGACTATTCCGGAAATCTCGAGCTGAGCTTCATCGACTATACCATGGACGAGCCCCCGAAGTATACCATTGAGGAGTGCAAATCCCGTGACGCCACCTATGCGGCGCCGATGAAAGTGCGGGTGCGGCTCATCAACCGGGAAACAGGCGAAATCAAGGAGCAGCCCATCTTCATGGGCGACTTCCCCCTGATGACACCGGCGGGAACGTTTGTCATCAATGGTGCGGAGCGCGTAATCGTTTCGCAGATTGTCCGTTCCCCCGGCATCTACTATGACATCGCCGCGGACAAGGCGATGCTCCCCATCTACACAGCCCAGGTGATCCCGTACCACGGCGCCTGGCTGGAGTATGAGACCGATGGATCGGACGTGTTCTGGGTCCGCATCGACAAGAACCGCAAAATCCCCATTACCTGGTATCTGAAATCCATCGGAAAGTACGATCCGAACGAGCCTTCCACTTGGCTGACCTGTGCCGAAGCACCGGAAGCGGGCTGCGTTACAAACGAGCAGCTCAAGCAGATTTTCGGCGAGGACGCGCGGCTTCTTGCTACGCTGGAAAAGGACACCTGTGCGGACCGTGACGAGTGCCTGATCGAACTGTATCGGAGACTGCGTCCGGGCGATCCCCCGACGGTGGAAAGCTCGGAGAACCTGCTCAACGGCCTGTTCTATGATCAGCGCCGCTACGACATCTTCGGCGTCGGCCGGTATAAATTCAATAAGAAGATGAGCATGTATCCCCGGATTATCGGATTTACCCTGGCGGAGCCCGTGGTGGATCTGGCGACGGGTGAAGTGCTCGCGGATGCCGGCGAAACCATCTCCCGGGAGATGGCGCAGCGCATGGATGAGTGCGGTGTTCTCAGCGTGAATCTGAAGCTGGAGGATCGCGTGGTCCGCGTCTTCTCCAACGGCATGGTCAACATGGCCCACTTTGTGAATTTCGATCCGGCAGAGTGCGGCGTGCGGGAAAAGGTGCGCTACCTTGTTCTGAAGGGCATTCTGGAACGGCACGCGGACGATCCGGACAGCGAAGAGCTGAAGAAGGAAATCCGCGACAGCATCGACCTGTTGATTCCGAAGCATATCGTCGCGGATGACGTATACGCTTCTGTAAACTACCTGAATAATCTTGCCCACGGCATCGGCGAAAAGGACGACATTGACCATCTGGGCAACCGCCGCGTGCGGCGGGTGGGCGAGCTGCTGCAGAACCAGTTCCGCATCGGCTTCAGCCGGATGGAGCGCGTCATACGCGAGCGGATGACGATGCAGGACATGGATACGGCAACGCCGCAGACTCTTGTCAACATCCGCCCCGTGACGGCAGCCATCAAGGAATTCTTCGGATCTTCTCCGCTGAGCCAGTTCATGGATCAGACAAACCCGCTGGCAGAGCTCACGCATAAGCGGCGCATGTCCGCCCTGGGCCCCGGCGGCCTGAGCCGGGAGCGAGCGAACTTCGATGTCCGCGACGTACACTACAGCCATTACGGACGCCTGTGCCCCATTGAGACGCCGGAAGGACCGAACATCGGCCTGATTTCCTACCTTGCCTCCTACGCCCGCGCGAATGAATACGGATTCCTGATTGCACCGTTCCGCCGCGTGGATAAGGAGACCCATACAGTTACCGACCAGGTCGACTATCTTACCGCCGATCAGGAAGATCAGTTCATTGTCGCGCAGGCCGCCGAGCCGGTGGACGAGGAGGGGCACTTCCTCAATCCCCGTATTACCGCCCGGCATCGGGATGAGATCGTGGATGTGGATCGGGATCGCATCGACTATGTGGATATCAGCCCCAAGATGATGGTCTCCGTGGCAACCGCCATGATTCCGTTCCTGGAGAACGACGATGCGAACCGGGCCCTGATGGGCGCAAACATGCAGCGGCAGGCAGTGCCGCTGATGACGACGGAAGCGCCCATTGTCGCAACCGGCATCGAGCACAAGTGCGCCGTTGACTCGGGCGTAGTCGTGCTGGCCGAGGGCGAAGGCGAAGTGATCGGCATGGACGCCGAGCATATTGCGATCCGCTACGACGGGGGAGAAACGAAAACCTATAAGCTGGTCAAATTCGCCCGCTCCAACCAGGGCACCTGCATCAACCAGCGCCCGATTGTCGAACTGGGCGAGCGCGTTCATAAGGGCGACGTCATCGCCGACGGACCGGCGACAAGCCAGGGAGAAATCTCCCTTGGAAAGAATATCCGGGTCGGATTCATGACCTGGGAAGGCTACAACTACGAAGACGCCATCCTCATCAGCGAGCGGCTGGTCATGGACGACGTATTTACCTCTATCCATATTGAAGAATACGAGTGCGACGCCCGCGACACCAAGCTCGGTCCGGAAGAGATTACAAGGGACATCCCCGGCGTCGGGGAAGACGCCCTGAAGTATCTGGACGAGCGCGGAATCATCTCCGTCGGCGCCGAGGTCCGCGCCGGTGACATTCTGGTCGGCAAGGTCACGCCGAAAGGCGAGACGGATCTTACGGCGGAGGAGCGCCTGCTGCGCGCCATTTTCGGAGAGAAGGCCCGCGAGGTCCGGGATACATCCCTGAAGGTTCCGCACGGCGAAAGCGGCATCGTGGTGGACGTCAAGCAGTTCACCCGCGAAAACGGGGATGAGATGAGCCCCGGCGTAAACGAAGTGGTTCGGGTCTACATTGCCCAGAAGCGCAAAATTTCCGTCGGCGACAAGATGGCCGGCCGCCACGGCAATAAGGGTGTCGTGTCCCGGATTCTCCCGAGAGAGGACATGCCGTTCCTGCCGGACGGTACGCCGCTGGATATTCTGCTGAACCCCCTGGGCGTTCCTTCCCGTATGAATATCGGGCAGGTCCTGGAAGTTCATCTGGGCTATGCAGCCCATATGCTGGGCTGGAAGGTGGCTACGCCTATCTTCAACGGCGCAAACGAAGCGACGATCCGCGAAACGCTCAAGCAGGCCGGCATCCGAGAAGACGGCAAGAGCGTTGTCTACGACGGCCGCACCGGCGAGCGCTTTGATAACGATGTTACGATCGGCTGGGTCTACTTCCTGAAGCTGCACCATCTGGTCGACGATAAGATTCACGCCCGCAGCACCGGCCCGTACAGCCTGGTGACCCAGCAGCCGCTGGGCGGCAAGGCGCAGTTCGGCGGACAGCGCTTCGGCGAAATGGAAGTCTGGGCACTGGAAGCCTACGGCGCCGCCTATACGCTGCAGGAGATCATCACGGTCAAGTCGGACGATGTGACCGGCCGTGTCAAGACCTATGAAGCCATCGTGAAGGGCGAGAACATTCCGAAGCCGGGCGTTCCGGAATCCTTCAAGGTTCTGATCAAGGAACTGCAGGCTCTGTGCCTGGATGTAAAGGTTCTGGACAAAAACGGCAGTGAGATCGAGCTGAAGGAGGACGATGACGACGACTTCGTTCCGAACTTCCGCCCGGACAGCGACTACAGCAACAGCACGGACCGCGCCGAGCTGAACGGCAACGGGTACGAGCTGGACGATGTGCCTCTGGATTCGGAAAGCGATGATGAAGGCTACGTTCCGGATGACTACACCATCATTGACGGCGAGGAGGATGACTGATATGAATGATACACAGTTTGACGCGATAAGAATTGGCATTGCCTCCCCGGAAACCATTATGAAATGGTCCTACGGCGAAGTGAAGAAGCCGGAAACCATCAACTACAGGACACTCAAGCCGGAGCGGGACGGTCTGTTCTGCGAACGGATCTTCGGCCCCACAAAGGACTGGGAGTGCCATTGCGGCAAATATAAGAAAATCCGCTACAAGGGAAAAATCTGCGACCGCTGCGGCGTCGAGGTCACGAAGGCCAAGGTCCGCCGCGAGCGCATGGGCCATATCGCCCTGGCCGTGCCGGTATCGCACATCTGGTACTTTAAGGGCATTCCGAGCCGCATGGGGCTTATGCTGGACATGACGCCCCGGCAGCTGGAAAAAGTGCTGTATTTTGCAAGCTATATCGTAACCGACCCCGGCAGCACGCCGCTGGAGAAAAAACAGCTCCTGACGGAATCGGAATACCGGGACATGCGGGAAAAATATGAGGACGACTTCCAGGCCGGCATGGGTGCGGAAGCCATTCAGACGCTGCTGCGCGAAATTGACTGCGACAAGCTGGCGCTGGAGCTGAAGGATGAACTGGAGAAGGCAAACGGCCAGAAAAAGGCCAAGATTCTCAAGCGCCTGGAGGTTGTAGAGGCGTTCCGGACTTCCGGAAACCGTCCCGAATGGATGATTATTACGGTGCTTCCCGTGATTCCTCCGGAACTTCGTCCGATGGTGCAGCTCGACGGCGGCCGCTTCGCGACATCCGACCTGAACGATCTGTACCGGCGCGTCATCAACCGGAACAACCGCCTGAAGCGTCTGATGCAGCTCAACGCGCCGGATATCATTATCCGCAACGAAAAGCGCATGCTGCAGGAAGCCGTGGATTCGCTCATTGACAACGGAAAACGCGGCCGGGCGGTGACCGGTGCGAATTCCCGTGCCCTGAAATCCCTTTCGGATATGCTCAAGGGAAAACAGGGACGCTTCCGCCAGAACCTGCTTGGAAAGCGCGTGGACTATTCCGGCCGTTCCGTTATTGTTGTCGGACCGGAGATGAAGATCTACCAGTGCGGCGTGCCGAAGGAAATGGCCATCGAGCTTTTCCGGCCCTTCGTAATGAAGAAGCTTGTGCAGGATCATGCGGCCAACAATATTAAAAGTGCAAAGAAGATGGTGGACCGGCAGGAAGACATTGTCTGGGACGCCCTGGACTATGTAATCAAGGAGCACCCGGTTCTGCTGAACCGCGCCCCGACGCTGCACCGGCTCGGCATTCAGGCTTTTGAGCCGATACTGGTCGAGGGCCGTGCCCTGAAGCTGCACCCGCTGGTCTGCACGCCGTACAACGCGGACTTTGACGGCGACCAGATGGCGATTCACGTGCCGCTGAGCACGGAGGCGCAGGCGGAAGCCCGCATCCTCATGCTTTCGGCGAACAACCTGCTGCGTCCGCAGGACGGACACCCCGTCACGGTACCGACGCAGGACATGATTCTGGGCGCCTACTATATGACCATGAAGCGGATCGGCAGGGAGGAAAAGGGCGCCGAGCAGGTTCTGGTCACGGATGCGGGCGATACGGATCTTCCGGCCGGCGAAGTGGTGGATGCCGACGAGTTTCTCGCTGCAAACAGCGCTCTGAAGGAATCCGGCGAAGACCGCAAGCCCGCGCAGTACAAATCGCTTTACAGCTACCGGGATGAAAACGAGGCCATCATGGCCTATAATGCCAAAGCCATCGGTCTGCACGCGCCGATCAATCTCCGCGTATCGAGAATAATCGACGGCGTAGAGCGTACGGCCATGATCGAGACCACCGTGGGACGCATCATTTACAATGAACCCATCCCGCAGGACCTTGGCTTTGTCGACCGCAGCGACCCGGAGCATGTGTTTGATAAGGAAATTGACTTCCAGGTCGGCAAAAAGCAGCTCGGAGACATCATCGACCGCTGCATCAAAAAGCACGGATTCACGGTTTCCGCGGAGATGCTGGACGCGGTCAAGGCGCTTGGCTATAAATACTCCACACTCAGCGGCATGACCATTTCCATTTTCGATATGGCCGTTCCGCCGGAAAAGCAGACGCTCATCAAGGATGCTGAGGATCAGGTGCTGAAGATCGAAAAGCAGTACATGCGCGGCTTTATTACGAACGACGAACGCTACCGCCTGGTCGTGCAGCAGTGGGAGCAGACTACGAAGGACGTGACGGACGCGCTGCAGAAGAATCTGGATATCTACAACCCCATCTACATGATGGCTGATTCGGGCGCCCGCGGCTCCATGAAGCAGATCCGGCAGCTGGCCGGCATGCGCGGTCTTATCGCGAATACCTCCGGACAGACCATCGAAATCCCGATTAAGGCAAACTACCGGGAAGGCCTGACGGTTCTGGAATACTTCATTTCCTCCCGCGGCGCACGCAAGGGTCTGGCGGATACCGCCCTGCGTACGGCGGACTCCGGCTATCTGACGCGCCGCATGGTCGACGTAAGCCAGGAAGTGATTATCCGGGAAGAAGACTGCGGCACAACGGAAGGCGTCTGGGCCTCCGCTATCGTGGAGCGCGGACAGGAAGTGCAGAGCTTCGGTGTAAGCATTCACGGCCGCTATCCGGCGCAGGATATCCTCGATCCGGAGACGGGAGAAGTTCTCTTCGATACAAACCACATGCTCCTGGAGGAGGATGCGAAGGTACTGGAAGCGCACGGCATCCACAAGGCCTACGTGCGCAGCGTGCTGAGCTGCGAATCCCGCAGCGGCGTGTGCGCCAAGTGCTACGGCATTAACCTTGCGCTGGGCAAGCCCGTGAACATCGGCGAAGCCGTCGGCGTCATCGCGGCGCAGTCCATCGGCGAGCCGGGCACGCAGCTGACCATGCGGACCTTCCACACCGGCGGCCTTGCCGGCGGAGACATCACCCAGGGCCTTCCGCGTGTCGAGGAGCTTTTCGAAGCCCGCAAACCGAAGCGGATGTCGATCCTGGCGGAGGAATCCGGCACGGTGACCATCGAGGAAAGCACGAAGGGCATGATGTATACAATGACGCTGACGGGCGACGGTCCCAACGGCGGCACCTATGTAAACCATGTTCCGCATTCGGCGGGCATCCTGGTGCAGAACGGCGATCACGTGGACAAGGGGCAGGAGCTGACCTCCGGCGCCCTCAACCCGCATGACGTGCTGCGCATCCGCGGCGTTAACGACGACGAGTTCGGACGTCCGGGCGTACGAACCTACATCACGCAGGAAGTACAGAAAGTGTACCGGCAGCAGGGCGTCGATCTGAACAGCAAGCATATCGAAGTCATCGTGCGGCAGATGATGCGCAAGGTAAAGGTGGAGGATCCGGGATCGACCTCCTTCCTGGGAGGCTCCGTTGAGGATATCGGCGAAGTCCGGACGGCGAACAAAGAGATTGCCCGCCGCACGGCGGCCGGTGAAGAAGGCCTGCAGCCAGCCACCTATACGCAGATGCTGCTCGGCATTACAAAGGCGTCGCTGGCGACGGACAGCTTCCTGAGCGCGGCTTCCTTCCAGGAGACGACGCGGGTTCTGACCGACGCAGCCATCAAGGGCAAGATCGACCACCTGCAGGGTCTGAAGGAAAACGTCATTATCGGAAAACTGATTCCGGCCGGTACCGGCATGGAATGCTACCACGACTTCAAGACGAGCACGCAGCAGGAAAAGGAAGAAAAGCGTACAGAAGACGAGTATCTGGACTTTTCGAGTCTGGTCAACCGCTCCAACGCGCTGTAAGCACGGCAAGGCGGAATTCGGAAATACGAAACGACAGGCGGCACCGGCATCGTCCGGTGCCGTTTTTCACGGACTTTGCATCTTCGACCCCGACGGCGGGACCGAAGAATTCAACCGCGTAAACCGGATTTTTTTCATTTTGGGCGAAAAGTGGAAATTCCTTGACTAAAATTGGTGATTATGCTAGAATCAAAAAACGCATGGGTATTATTGCGCTCATTTTGCGCGTAATAGCACCTTTTCAGGCCCATGACAGACTTTTTTGGAAAGGAGGAAAATCATGCCGACCTTTAATCAACTGGTAAGAAAAGGAAGACAGAAGGGAACGACCAAATCTGCCTCACCGGCGATGCAGCACGGCCTCAACACGCTGAAAAACTGCGAGACCGATGACCGTTCGCCCCAGAAGCGCGGCGTCTGCACAGCGGTCCGTACCGCTACACCGAAGAAACCGAATTCGGCGCTGCGGAAGATCGCCCGTGTCCGTCTGACCAATGGATATGAAGTCACCGCGTATATTCCCGGTGTCGGTCATAACCTGCAGGAGCACTCCGTCGTTATGATCCGCGGCGGCCGTGTCAAGGACCTTCCCGGCGTGCGCTACCACATCATCCGCGGCTCTCTGGATACGCAGGGCGTTGACGGACGCAAGCAGGGGCGCAGCAAGTACGGCACCAAACGCCCGAAGGCAAGCAAGAAGTAAGAACCAAGTCCAACAGAACGAAAGCCCTGTTGTTAACCATATAGATACTATACTATATTTAATATAGATATCCTTTGGGAACCAGGGCGCAGCGCGGCCGGAAACGACCGCGAGTACCGTTGAAATCATTTTCTAATGAAGGAGGGAAGCATAGTGCCCAGAAGAGGTAATGTTCCCAAACGAGAAATATTGCCGGATCCGGTGTATAACAGTGTTCTGGTGACCAAGCTCATCAACACGGTCATGCTGGACGGCAAGAAGGGCGTTGCCCAGAAGGTGGTGTACGACGCTTTCGACATCATCAAGGAGAAGACCGACCGGGATCCCTTGGACGCGTTCACCAACGCCATGGACAACATTATGCCCAGCCTGGAAGTCAAGGCCCGGCGTGTCGGCGGCGCAACGTATCAGGTCCCGATTGAAGTCCGGCCCGAACGGCGGCAGACGCTGGGACTGCGCTGGCTCGTGGGCTATGCCCGCAAGCGCAGCGAGAAGACAATGAAGGAACGTCTTGCAAACGAAATTATGGACGCCTGCAACAACCTGGGTGCTGCCGTAAAGAAGCGGGAGGATACCCACAAGATGGCGGAATCCAACAAGGCGTTTGCGCATTTCCGCTGGTAAGTTTTTTAATCTGTACAGGAGTTTTTTATGCCAAGAGAGTTTTCCCTTGAAAATACAAGAAATATAGGCATCATGGCGCATATTGACGCCGGCAAGACAACGACGACGGAACGGATTCTGTTCTACACCGGCGTGAATTACAAGATGGGTGAAACTCACGATGGTACCGCAACCATGGACTATATGCCCGAGGAACGCGACCGCGGAATAACCATCACCTCTGCCGCGACGACCTGCCACTGGAACGGATGCCGGATTAATATCATTGACACCCCGGGCCATGTGGATTTTACGGTGGAAGTGGAGCGCTCTCTGCGGGTCCTGGACGGATGCTTGATGGTTCTGGCTGCCAAGGGCGGCGTGGAACCGCAGTCGGAAACCGTGTGGCGGCAGGCGGATCACTACCACGTGCCCCGCATGATTTATATCAACAAGATGGATGTCATGGGTGCGGATTTCTACCATGTCATGGACATGATTGCCGACCGGCTGAAGTGCAATGCCGTCGCCATTCAGCTGCCCATCGGTGTCGAGGATACCTTCCGCGGCATCGTGGACCTGGTGGAAATGAACGCGGATATCTATTATGATGATCTGGGCAAGGAAATGAAGACGGAGGAAATTCCTCCCGAACTCATGGACAAAGCCCAGCAATACCGGGATAAGCTGCTGGAAGCAATCAGCATGTTCGACGATGATGTCGCAGCCCTGTACCTGGACGGCCAGCCCGTTCCGACCGATATGATCAAGAGGGCGATCCGCAAAGCAACCGTTACGAACCAGCTTGTCCCCGTTACCTGCGGCACGTCCTATAAGAACAAGGGCGTGCAGAAACTGCTGGACGCCATCGTGGACTTCATGCCGTCTCCTTTGGATATTCCGCCGGTTACCGGCAGGAATCCGAAGACGGACGCCGAGGAAGAGCGCGGGCCCGGAGACGACGAGCCGTTTTCCGCGCTGGCATTTAAAATCATTACGGACCAGTATGTCGGAAAGCTCTGCTTCTTCCGCGTCTATTCCGGAACGATTTCAACCAGCTCCAGCGTTTTAAACTCAACAAAGAACAAGCATGAAAGACTGGGACGCATTCTTCTGATGCATGCCAACCATCAGGAGGATCTGCAGCAGGTCTATACCGGAGACATTGCCGCGGCGGTGGGATTGAAAAATACCACGACCGGTGATACACTCTGCGATGACAAGCATCCGATCGTGCTGGAGTCCATAGAATTCCCGGATCCGGTTATTCGAGTGGCGATTGAGCCCAAGACGAAAGCCGGTCAGGAGAAAATGGGCGTAGCGCTCGCGAAGCTGTCAGAAGAGGATCCGACTTTCAAGACCTACACGGATCAGGAAACCGGCCAGACCATTATCGCCGGAATGGGTGAGCTGCACCTGGAGATTATCGTCGACCGTCTTCTCCGCGAGTTCAAAGTGGAGGCAAATGTAGGCAAGCCCCAGGTCTCCTACAAGGAAACCATTCGCAAGGCAGCCGATCAGGAAACGAAGTATGCCCGCCAGACCGGCGGAAAAGGCCAGTACGGGCATGTAAAGATCCATGTGGAGCCGAACGAGCCGGGCAAGGGCTACGAATTCATCAATGCGATTACGGGCGGAGCGATTCCCAAGGAATACATTCCCGCCGTCGATCAGGGCATCCAGGGAGCGATGAACGCAGGCTGCGTTGCCGGCTACCCGGTTGTGGATGTCAAAGTAACGCTGGTGGACGGATCCTACCATGAAGTGGACTCTTCGGAAATGGCCTTCCAGATTGCCGGTTCCATGGCCTTTAAGCAGGCGATGGCAAAAGCGAATCCGACGCTTCTGGAACCCATTATGAAGGTTGTCGTGACCGGTCCGGAAGAGTACATGGGAGATATTATGGGCGACCTCAATTCGAGGCGCGGGCAGATTACCGGCTCCGATGTGGAAAACGGCAGCTGCGAAGTTCGTGCAAACGTCCCGCTTTCCACCATGTTCGGCTATGCTACGGACCTGCGCAGCCGCACGAAAGGCCGCGCGAGCTTCAGCATGGAACCGAGCCACTACGCGGAACTGCCCAAGAATTTGCAGGAAAAGCTGATAGGCAACCGCAATACAGACAACAAATGTGACTAACAGAAATTAATGCTACATTCAAACATTGACTAGGAGGAATTGACAATGGCCAAGCAGATGTATGAAAGAAGTAAACCCCACGTAAATATCGGAACCATCGGTCACATTGACCATGGCAAGACCACCCTGACCGCTGCGATTACAAAGTACCTTGCCTTGCTGGGCGACGCGGATTATACCGACTACTCCTCCATCGACAAGGCACCGGAAGAGAGAGCTCGCGGCATCACAATCAACACCGCACACGTTGAGTATCAGACCAATGACCGTGTCGCAAAGTATTACAATCCCGGCACGGAAATCAAAGGACGCCACTATGCACACGTCGACTGCCCGGGCCACGCGGACTATATTAAGAACATGATCACCGGCGCTGCGCAGATGGACGGTGCAATCCTTGTTATTGCTGCTTCCGACGGACCGATGGCCCAGACGAGAGAACACCTGCTGCTTGCCCGTCAGGTTAACGTACCTTCCATTCTGGTCTTCCTGAACAAGTGTGACCAGGTCGACGACCCCGAACTGCTCGAACTGGTTGAGATGGAAGTCCGTGACCTGCTCAGCAGCTATGGCTTCCCCGGCGATGACACCCCGATTATCAAGGGATCGGCACTGCTCGCCCTGACCGAAACCGGAGACAATCCGGAAGATCCGAACTATAAGTGCATTGAAGAGCTGATGGAAGCTGTCGATCAGTGGATTCCGACTCCGGACCGCAAGTCCGATCTGCCGTTCCTGATGCCGATCGAAGACGTATTCACAATTTCCGGCCGTGGCACTGTTGTTACCGGCCGTGTCGAGCGCGGCACCGTACGCATCAACGACAAGGTTGAAATCGTCGGCCTGCGTGATGAAAGCACAGAAACCGTTGTAACCGGCACCGAAATGTTCCACAAGACGCTGGAATATGCCCAGGCTGGCGATAACGTTGGCTGCCTGCTTCGCGGCATTGCTAAGAAGGATGTTGAGCGCGGCCAGGTTCTGGCGGCTCCGAAGACCATTCATCCGCACACGAAGTTTGTCGGCCATGTCTACGTTCTGACAAAGGACGAAGGCGGACGCCACACCCCGTTCTTCAACAACTACCGCCCGCAGTTCTTCTTCCGTACGACTGACGTTACCGGCATCATCACGCTTCCGGAAGGCACGGAAATGTGCATGCCCGGCGACCACGTCGACATGAAAGTTGAACTGATCACCCCGATCGCAATTGAGACCGGCCTGCGCTTTGCTATTCGCGAAGGCGGACGGACGGTCGGCTCCGGCGTTGTAAGCGAAGTTATTGAGTAATCTCTGATTAGAGTCTCATAGCAATTTAATGCCCTGGAAATTTATATTGGTTCTATAATAAATGTTGGGGTAGAGCTCTGGAGAAAAAGCTCCAGAGCTCTTGCTATAGAAAAAACTCCGCAACTACTTGACGCGGTCGAATACAGTTGAATTACGGTAGCAAATTTTACATTCGGGGGATATGCTAATATTGCGGAAAGATGACGTAAAGGCAGCAGGAGGAAAATAGAATGAAGGACTGCTTTCTTCTGACGCTGACGGACGAATCGCGGACGGAGCGGGTAAGACAGCTTGACGAGCATCCGTCGGATAAGTATCTGAGGCTGAAGGAGCGGATGAAAAGGAGGTACTGTCGAAGCTGGGGTCTTGCACTCCTTCTGGTGATCGGACTCAGCCTTCTGCCTATGCCGCACTTTATAGCGATTCTAATGGGCTATGCGACCGTACTTCTGCTGTTCGGCGGCTTTTTCTACTGTCTGATGCAGACGCTGGGAACGCCGAGCCTGTGGCTTTCGGATTTTTTCCTGCCGACCATCCTCGCGGCGGTTCCGGGAGCGCAGACCGTCGGCACCGTGGCGGATCTTCCGCCGGAGAAAAGTACGGAGGACATTTTCCCGCACAATGAGAAACTGCTGAAGCGCTGGCGGATTATGATGCCGGACGGGACTTTTATCGGTGAGTTTACGGGTCTTGGAAGCTTCGGCAGCAGTAAGTGCGCAGACAAGCAGAAGGTTTCGGATGCTGTTGTCGCCTGCGTGCCCTGGCATACAGGCCTGAAGGGAACCGTTGTCATCCGCTCGGAGCTCGGCGAGGGAGCATACCGGAAGGTATCGGATATCATCACGAGGCGCCGGGTGGAAATGGAATCCGTCGACCTCAACGAGAAATACGACGTTTCCTCCGAAGACCCGACCGAGGCACGGCTGGTGCTCCGGCCGGACGTCATGGACAAGTTCAACCGGCTTTCGGAATAGGGCCGGCATGTGACGGTGCTCTGCACGCCGGATTACGTATGGTTTGTGGATTTCGGCTCCCACGCCTTCGATATTGCAAAGGGAAGGGAAGCGGCGGATCGGACGCATGTGCAGCAGTGGGAACTGATACAAAGCGGCTTTGCGGTCATCGCGGACCTTCTGCAGACAATCCGGCCGGTGCTGGCCGAGGAAGAATAAAAAATGTAATAATGTAAATATCTAATTAAGGAGTGTACGAGGAGGATAAAAAATGAGCGGTTGGCTGATTGCAGTCATAGCGGCAGTTGTACTGCTATTGATTCTGTTCATTGCCGGTGCAAACGCGTTTCGCCGGACAAAAGTCATGATCGAAGAAGCCAAGAAGAATGTGGATATAGCGCTGGGTAAGCGCTACGATACCATTTCCGCCATGGCGAAGGCAGCAAGCGCCTATGCACGGCACGAGAAAGTGGCATTCACAGAGCTTGTCAAGGTGCGCTCGGATGCGGGCATTGCGGACCTGAATGCGGCAGCCCGGAGTCAGGACCGGCTCCTCTCCCAGATCCGAGCCGTCGGCGAAGCCTACCCGGAACTGCGGTCCTCCGACCAGTATCTGGCCCTGGAACAGAAGATTTCCAGTGAAAACGATCAGCTGGCAGCTGCAAAGCGCGTTGTGAACGGTAATATAAGCGCCTTCAACAAGATGGTTGTAACCTTCCCGAAGTCAATGATTGCCGGCATCTGCGGCTATTCGAGCCTGCCGTTTCTAGAGGAGGAGAACCTGGAGGAAAAGCGCTCTCTGGACGGAATCAGCTTTGCTGTCGACGAAGCCGGAACAAAGGTGTAAATCGGATTTGGAGCGGGAATGTCTGGCAGGAGTTCGAAAGCAGTATTCGTCTGAGGAATGATTATGGAAATAATTAAAGTCGCGGTCTGAGAGGACCGGGCAGACGACCGAAGAAAGCTGCAGAGCTTCTTCAGCAGCGACGGCATGCCGGAAATTCAGCCGACCTTCTTTGACAGCGGGGAGGCGCTGCTGGAAAATTACAGGCCCCGCTCCTCTGGCCTGATTTTATGGACATTTTCATGGGCGGAGATGCCCGGTTCGAGCCGGAGGAAAAAGGTTTCCACTCCTCCATCTATCTGCAGTAAAGCCAAATACCGCAGGGCATTCCGTTCCGGAGGCCCGCAGCGGTCCTTCAGGAGGAAATTCCATGATAAAACTGTATTCCGGAAGCATTATTTTCCGCGACCTGTCTCTGGAAGTGGAGCCCTGGATGACGAGCCAGGAATTCAGGAACCGATTTCCGGCGGATCGGATTGTCAGGGAGAATGCCTTGGGCAACGGGTACCTTTGGCTGGATGTCCGGGAAAGACTCTACGAAGGAGAGGAGTGCATCCCGATTAGCTTCTGCTTCAATGCGGACGGGGAACTGGAATATGTGGATCTGTTCCCGCAGCATGCCGGGACTCCGCCGGAGGACTGGGAAGACCGGAAGTCCTGGTCTGCGGAAGAGCAGAAAAAAGACTTGAAAGCCTGCTCGGCCTGGCTTTTGATCCACTGCGGCATCACCCAGTCTGCAAAATTTCTCTGGGGGAACATAGGGACTTTCACGGAACCGAAAAGCGGCGTCTGCGGAATTAATCTTCACTACAGACGGCAGGGCAAATCCCGACGCCGATGAAAAAAGGCAGTTATTCTCTCTCATAAATAGGGGCAAAAGCGGGGCTTTCCGGCCCCGTTTTTCAACGGCCGGGACTTCGGATTTCAGGCGGAACCCGGCACATTTTTACAAACCCGTAACAAAAAATAAACATCTTAAACGCTCTTACGCTGTATAATTGCAACGTGTAATTTCTGTGCGGAACTCTTTGCGGGAAAGCAGGCAGCCTGCCGTTTGCCGGCAGCAGCTGGAGCGGCAGTCGGTGCGGGATTCATTCCTACAATCGCGGGAGGAATCGGTTCCCAGGGGCATCCGGCCTCGTGAGGGAGTGGCTTTTCATCGGAAGGCGGAAAGGAGAACAAACGTTTTTTCAGGATGATGTCAGCCACTGAAAGCGGAGGCATTGTACAATTTGCACCTGTTAGATTCAACAAAATAGAATAGCGGAATAGGGCTCTATTTAGCCTAATGCACAGCGTATTTTAAAAAAGCAACAAAAAACAAAGTGCTTTCTATTGAAAATCTCACAAAAATGGAATAAGATAAGCGTTAGAATTTTGTTTTTCGTTTCTGAAGTTTGATGAAAAGAAAACGCTGTGTCGGATAAGTTGGAGGGCCTGTTATGTCTAGCAGAATTTTTCAAAGCGTTATTTCGCAGATGAAGGAAGCGGCGACCCGCTGCATTGGCGTAATCGATGACCAGGGATTCGTTGTCGCATGCAGTGAGCTGTCGATGATTGGTTCCCGGCTGAAAGATTTTCGCCCGGTGGATCATGTGGTGGATTCGGTCATCCTATCGGAAAGCCGAACGTACAAGCTCATCGGCATCAGCGGAGGAAAGTTCGACTATGCGGTTTTCGTGGAAGGCACGGATGAACTGGCCCGAAGCAACTGCGTGCTCGCGGCGGTCGCTTTCAACGAAGCCAAGACAAATTATGAGGAAAAGCACAACAAAGCGGCTTTCGTAAAGAACATCATTTCGGATAATTTTCTGCCGGGCGACGTGTATGTTCGCGCGAAGGAACTGCATTTTGCCACGGAAGTCAATCGTACGGTGCTTCTGGTGCGTCAGTATGACCATCCGGAGATGGCTGCGGTTGAAATTATCCAGAATCTGTTCCCGGACCGGCAGCATGATTTTGTGCTGAGCGTCAGTGAGATGGACATTGTGGTCATCAAGGAACTGACGACAAATTCGGAGGACAGCAGCGAAGCGGTGGAAATTGCGAAGCTGATTGAAAAAACACTCAGCGAACAGCTGCAGATTAAATGCATCATCGGCGTAAGCACGCCGGCGCGGCATCTTCGGGAGCTTGCGGATCGGTACAAGGAAACCCAGGTCGCCATTGACGTCGGACGGGTTTTCAACTCCGACAAGTCGATTATGAGCTATGATAATCTCGGTCTCGGCCGGATTATCTACCAGCTGCCGACAACGCTGTGTGAAATGTATCTGCAGGAGGTTTTCAAGAAAAACCCCATTGAATCGCTTGATGAGGACACACTGGAAACCATCAATAAATTTTTCGAAAATAATCTGAATGTTTCCGAAACTTCCCGCAAGCTTTACGTGCACCGCAATACGCTGGTGTACCGGCTTGAGAAGATAAAGAAACTGACGGGACTGGACCTGCGGGAATTCGACCACGCCATCGTCTTTAAGGTGGCGATGATGGTCAAGCAGTATCTGGATTCCCTGAATCAGAGCAATACAAGGAGAGTATAATCAACATGCGGAGGATATCCAGATATGGTTCAACTTGAAAATGTGACGCTTGTCTACGAAAACAGTGGAACCACAGCACTGGAGGATTTGGACCTGAACATCGGCCGGGGCGAGTTCGCATTTCTGGTCGGGCCTTCCGGTTCCGGAAAGACTTCCATTATTAAACTTCTGACCGGAGAACTTCGGGCTACGGAAGGGGAAGTGTATGTCAACGGTTTTGATATGGTCCGCATCAAGCGGAGAAAACTTCCCAAAATGCGCCGGACGATCGGCGTCGTGTTCCAGGATTTCCGGCTGATTGACAAGATGACCGTTTACGACAATGTCGCCTTTGCCATGCGCGTTGTCGGTGCTTCGAACAAGGCAATCCATGAACGTGTGCCCTACGTTCTGGAGCTGGTGGGACTGCAGGGCTATGAGGACCGCAGGCCCGAAGAAATGAGCGGCGGAGAGCAGCAGCGTGTTGCGATTGCCCGCGCCCTCGTAAATTCTCCGCAGATGATTATCGCGGATGAGCCCACAGGAAACCTGGATCCGGTGAAATCACTGGAAATCATGCTCCTGATGGAGAAAATCAATAATCTGGGAACTACGGTTCTGGTTGTGACCCACGAGCGGGAACTGGTTAATGCCTTCTCCCGGCGAGTGATTGCCATTGAAAACGGCCATGTCGTGAGCGACGGAACGGTAAGTTACTACGGAGACGAAGATGAATAAATTAGGCTATTTAATTGGGCAGGGATTTAAGGGCATCCGCTCCCATAGATTTATGGCATTCGCTTCCATTGCGGTTATACTGGCCTGCCTGATTATTATGGGCAGTGCGTCGCTGCTGAGCTACAACGTGAGCAACCTCATTCGGCAGCTGGAGCAGGAAAATGAAATCGTCGCTTTCGTCGATGAAAATTATACCGAAGCGCAGGCGAGAGCTCTGCAGAGCAAGCTGGAGTCCGTCGACCATGTTGCCTCGGTGGAATTCGTTTCCCGGGAACAGGCAATGGACACCTTCATGGAGGATTATGACCAGACCATCATGGAGGGGATTGACGAAAGCGTATTTCGTGATAGATTTATAGTGCACCTGGATGACATAAGCCAGATGGCGACAGTTCGGACCGAACTGGAGCAGGTAAAGGGAATTGCGAAAGTTAACGCACATATCGACTACGCGAACAGCTTTATTTCCGTGCGGAATGTGATTAACATAATTTCCCTCATCCTGGTGGTTGTGCTTATTATCATATCGCTATTTATTATGACAAACACCATTAAACTGGCAACGGTAAGCCGGCGCGAAGAAATCGCTATTATGCGGATGGTCGGCGCGACGAACAGCTTTATCCGCTTCCCGTTTGTGGTGGAAGGAATCATCCTTGGATTGATCGGCGGTGTGCTGGCCTGGCTTGCGGAATGGGGTCTGTATGACCTTATCGCAGACCGTGTCATGACTTCCATCGCCGGGTCCATTGTATCGGTCATACCCTTCAGCCAGATTTCGCTGCAGGTCCTGGTGGTCTTTGTGGGCGTCGGAATTCTGGTCGGTGCGTTCGGCGGCTTGAACGCAATCCGGAACTATCTGAAGGTGTGAAAAGGAGGCCCTATGAGTAAGAAATTTACAACCGTTGTGTCGGCACTGCTTGCGGCAGTTCTTCTGCTGTCGCTTGTCCTCTGTGTTCTTCCGACAGACGCCAGTGCATCTGCAGAATCAGACCTGCAGGCGCTGCGGGATCAGCAGGAAGAGCTGCAGCAGCAGCAGGAGGAAGCACAGGCGAGGATTGACGAACTGAAAAATTCCCAGGCATCATGCCTGGAGCAGAAGCAGGCGCTGGAGGAGCAGATTAACGCGACACGCTCATCCATAGAAAACCTGCAGCAGCAGATCGACGTCTATACAAAGCAGATTTCTGAAAAAGCGAAGGAGCTTACCGAAAAGGAAGCCATTCGGGACGAGCAGCTGGCGAAACTGAAAGTCCGCTTGCGGGCGATGGAAGAAAACGGCCGCTACAGTTATCTGGAAGTGCTCCTGCAGGTGAAGAGCCTTTCCGATCTTCTTTCCAAGATGGACGACATTGCGGAGATCGCAACAAGCGATAAGGAACTGGAGGAATCGTACAAGCAGGCAGCGCAGGAGTGCGCGGACGTTAAAAAGCAGCTCGAAGACAACCAGGCGCAGCTGCAGACACGACAGGATGAGCTGACAACGGAGAAGAAAAACCTTGAGAGCCAGCAGACGGAAGTAGAATCCGTGATTTCGGATCTGCAGGCTTCCATCGACGCAAATCAAGCGGAATATGATGAATTAGCCGCGAAGGAAGAGGAAGCCGCGGCGGCGGCGAATGCGCTGGTAGAACAGATCGAAGCGGAGCGCAGAAGCGCCGAGGAAAATAACAGCAGCGGTTCCGGAAGCGGTGATTCCGGAAGTGGCGGCGGCACTGTCGGCTCCGGCGTACTGCAATGCCCCCTTGGCTGGTACGTGCTCACAAGTTCCTTCGGATACCGTGAGTCTCCCACTACGGGTGCGTCCAGCTACCACCAGGGCATTGACATGGGAGCGGACGAAGGAGATCCTATCTATGCGGCGGACAGCGGCACGGTCACACTTGCTGGCTGGTATGGCGGCTACGGAAACTGTGTAATCATTAACCACGGAAACGGCATGGTCACCCTGTATGGGCATATGAGCTCGATCGCCTGCTACGAGGGCCAGTCCGTCAGCCGCGGGGAAGTTATCGGCTATGTCGGCGAAACCGGCGTGGCGACAGGCCCGCATCTCCACTTCAGTCTTTGGATTGACGGCGTGCCGACGGATCCGCTTCCTTACATCTGATAGGCAATCATTTCTTTATCCGGAAGACCGAGTGCAAAGAAAATATCCGTGCCGAGCAGCCCTGAGGGGCTGCCCGGCATATTCTAGATTTTAAGGGTAATTGCAGTGAAATACAATCAGGAAACAAGAAAAAGCATTTCCCGCAGGCCCGTCAGCGTTTTCGTGCTGATCGCGGCCTGTCTCGTCTGCATCCTCGCGACCGCTCTGATTGTCCGGACGATTATGTACAACAGGGTGGGGGGCAGACAGAACTACGATCAAGTCCGAAACTACCTTGAGATCGTTAATACCATTCGGGACAACTATGTAAATGATTTCGATGAGAGCAAAATCAACTCGACGGTCGGCAAGGCTATTGTGGACAGCCTCGGCGATAAGTGGAGCTATTACATGTCCCCCGAGGAGTACGATCTGTACAAGCTGAGTAATGAAAACGAGTACGAAGGCGTGGGAATCACAATCTACCGCGCTTCCGAAAACGAGGATTACCAGATTACATCGGTTATTGCCGGATCTCCGGCGGAAGAGGCGGGCTTGGAAGTCGGCATGATTCTGGAAAAAGTCGACGGGGAACCCGTGAAGGATCTCACTCCTACGGAACTTCGGGAAAAGATTCTTTCGAAGCTGAATTCCTCTGTTCTGCTCACGGTATCGCAGAACGGAAAAAGCCAGTCGATTTCGGTGGACTGCAAGAAGAACTATCAGAATCCGGTAAGCTATGAAATGAAGGAAAATAATGTGGGCTATATCCGGATTGAAAACTTCAACGCAGGCTCTGCGGAGGAAGCGCAGAAGGCGGTGCAGAGCCTTATTAATGTGGGGGCGACCTCGCTTGTCTTTGATGTCCGGGATAATCCCGGCGGACTGGTGTCCGAGCTTACGAAGCTTCTGGACTATCTTCTTCCGGAAGGCGATATTTTTGTTTCCATTGACCGGGATGGAAAGGAAACTGTAACTACATCGGACAATATGTGTACCCAGATTCCGATGGTGATTCTGGTAAATGAAAACACCTACAGCGCCGCAGAGTATTTTGCAGCGGCGCTTCGGGAATACAGCTGGGGCACTGTGGTGGGAAGCAAGACCACAGGGAAGGCAGAAAGCCAGATTACTATCCCTCTTTCAGATGGAAGCGCCATACATATTTCCAGCCAGAAATATCTGACGCCGCAGCGTGTAGATTTGGCGGCGCAGGGAGGAATTACTCCGGACGTCGTTGTGGCAAACAAGGAAACGGACACGCAGAATGCATCCGCCGGCGAACAGGAATCAGAGTCCGGAAGCGGCAACACAACGCAAGAAAATAGCGGTACGTCGCAAAACGATAGCACCGGAACAACGGGGGATGCTGCTGAAACAGAGGACGGTACGGGGAGCGCAACGAGCGGAGAGAACATAGACCTGCAGCTTCTGCGGGCAATTGAAATCGCACGCAATGCTGCTGCCTGATGGAATTTTACCGTGATAAACCGCAAACAGAAAAGTACGATTCAGAATATATAGAAGAAGGCAACAAGGGAGATAAGAACCATGGAAAATGAAAGCAATCGCTACAAAATGAGCCCGGAGCGCCTGGAGGAACTCAAAAAGGAGCTTGAGTACGATGAAACGGTCCGGGAAAAAGAAGTTTCGGAACTGATTAAGGAAGCAAGAAGCTTTGGAGATCTGAGCGAAAACAGCGAATACGACGAGGCAAAGACGGAGCAGGGAAAACTCTACTCCCGCATTGCAGAACTGAAAGACCTCATAGAAAACGCGGAAGTTATTGAGCGCGTCGAGGCCAAAGCAGGGGAAGTGAATCTTGGATGCAAGGTCGATCTTCTGGATATGGAAGAAGATGAGGAAACAACGTACGAAATCGTAGGCTCCCAGGAAGCGAATCCGATGATGGGACGGATTTCGGATGATTCCCCCGTCGGCAAGGCTCTGCTTGGCCATGCGGCTGGTGACGCTGTGACTGTAGAAGTACAGCCCGGCGTTCATTTGAAGTTCAAGGTTTTAAAGGTCGTTACTGCGTAAGGTGAAAATTCAGATAAAGGATGAAAAGTTTATGAGTGAGATGGAAAAGCGGAACGAGCAGACGGAACAGCCGCTTTCGGAAATTCTGAAGGTGCGGCGCGATAAGCTGGAGGAACTCCAAACGGAGGGACGGGATCCTTTCCGGGTAACCCGCTACGACCGTACTGCCTGGAGCAACGATATCAGAGAAAATTACACGAGTTTTGAAAACAAAACGGTACGGGTCGCCGGACGAATTATGTCCAAGCGCATTATGGGCAAAGCGATCTTCTGCCATATCAAGGACAATTTCGGCCAGATCCAGCTGTACGTCCGTAAAGATTCCGTGACGGAGCAGCAGTTCCGGGATTTCAAGAGATATGATATCGGAGATATTATCGGTGCGGAGGGATATGTCTTCCAGACGAAAACGGGAGAAGTTTCCATCCATGTCAGTGATTTGCTTCTGCTTTCAAAATCTCTTCGTCCTTTGCCAGAGAAGTATCACGGGATGACCAGCACGGAGCTTAAATACCGCCGCCGCTATGTCGACCTGATAATGTCGGAGGAATCCCGGCATGTGTTTGAAGTCCGATCGAAGTTTATTAGCTACGTCCGTTCCTATCTTGACAGGCACGGCTACATGGAAGTGGAGACGCCGGTTCTGAATACGATTTCCGGCGGCGCTGCCGCCCGGCCGTTTATCACACATCACAATACGCTGGATATGGATCTGTATCTTCGCATCGCGACGGAGCTGAACCTGAAGCGCCTGATTGTGGGCGGCATTGAGAGAGTCTATGAGATCGGCCGTATTTTTCGTAATGAAGGCATGGATCCAAAGCATAATCCGGAATTTACAACCGTCGAGCTCTACCAGGCTTACGGGGATCTGACGACGATGATGGATCTGTTGGAAGAACTGCTGTCCGGTGCCGCAAAAGAAATCCTTGGCTCTTACGAGATTGAATGGCTGGGCGAAAAGGTCAGTCTGGCGCCAGGGTGGAAGCGCATGACAATGGCGGAAGCGGTTAAAAAGCATACCGGCATCGATTACCTTTCCATGCAGGACGATGAAACGGCGGTAAACGCCGCCATTTCCGCCGGCGTGGATATGTCGAAAAAACCAAAAACCTGGGGAAATGCGTTCTATGAGACCTTTGATCAGCTCGTGGAGGGCAATATTGTCGAACCGACGTTTATCACCATGTATCCTCTTGCCGTTTCTCCGCTGGCGAAAAAAGATCCAAACGATCCACGCCTTGTGCAGAGATACGAGCTTTTCCTCTGCCGCTGTGAAATGGGGAATGCCTTTTCCGAACTGAATGACCCGATAGATCAGAAAGAGCGCTTTATCAACGAGGTGGCCCTCCGCAACAGTGGTGATGCCGAAGCCGGAATGATGGACACTGATTTCATCGAAGCACTGGAGTACGGAATGCCGCCGACCGGAGGCCTTGGCTTAGGGATCGATCGGTGTGTTATGATGCTGACGAATCATGACTCAGTGCGCGATGTTATCCTCTTCCCGACAATGAA
>Ga0256404_1001123_pt1 | contig 67093 bp, 59 predicted proteins | sample RumenRJG_01DNA_FD_185990 | JGI IMG/M metagenome (GOLD analysis project Ga0256404, IMG submission 185990) | Bovine rumen microbial communities from Lethbridge, Alberta, Canada - RJG_01 | ecosystem: Host-associated > Mammals > Digestive system > Stomach > Rumen | place: Canada: Alberta | collected... | reverse complement strand
GCATGGCAATAGAGCAGACTGGCAGGGACGACCTTCAGGGGCTTATACACCACTCTGACAGGGGGATACAATACTGTTGTGATGCATATGTCGGTGAGCTGAGCAGGCACAATATCAGCATCAGCATGACTGAAGACTACAAGCCGACGGACAATGCCATAGCCGAGCGTGTCAACGGAACGATAAAGACCGAGGTCGTATATAGGGAGAAGCGGTACAGGAACATTGCAGAGGCAGGCAAGCGCCTAGGCCGGTATATAGCCTTCTACAACGACCAGCGCCCACACTATAGTCTTGGGATGCAGGTACCCACACAGGTACACGGGCAGAAGCAGCAGGACTCCCGGGGGCTGTCTGCCCCCTGCCGTCGGGCATCCCCCGAGTGTTTTTCATAGTATCCATGCGGAGTAAACATATTCAGTACGATGTCAACGAAATCAGGAATGTGTGAACCTTTTCAGGAATATGACAACAATTTCAGAATGATGTCAAAAAAGCCAGTTTAATAATAACCAAAAACTGTAAACTAAAATCAGGAAAAGACATTGAAAAGGTCAAATGGTCAAATGGTCAAACATTTTTTTAAGACACCCTTTTTCTTCCTCGGTTCAAGTCAATAATAATATATATAAATAAATTTATATATATTATTATTGAAGTAGAAGTGCGAAAGATATGGGGTGTGTGTAAAAAATGTTTGACCATTTGACCATTTGACCATACAATAAAATGAGTTGGTGTTGTAAACAGCTGGTAATTAGTATATTAAACGATTTTTTGGGGGATAGTCTCAAAAGAACAAAGGTACAACATTTTTTCGTTAATGCCGTTTCCCATTATTTTTCAGGAAAATCATATATGTCTATCGTTGAATTGATAAAATTGGGAATTGGAATATCAAACCCCATAAACGTCACTGTCTTTATGTTAACGTCAGTTCGATGACTTGCTTTAGCTTGTTGAGCCTAGCGAAAAATTGTTTTGTCGGCTTGCGCCCTGAACGTCGAAGAGGTCGGCGGCCGAAGGGACTTGCACAGCTTGATGAGCCTTAGCGAATAAAGCCAAAGGGCAAAGTTTGCTCTTAGCCCAGGGCAACGCCCTGTGGTATTGGTTCAATAGATAGACTACGCCCTGAAAGGGCAAAAGCCCTAACATAAAGATGCTTTTGCCCCTACAGGGCGAAATTGACAAACTTCAATGTACCTAGGGCGATGCCCTAGGCTATTAGCTTGTTAGCCTTGCAGGCTGTTTCAGCAATTTGGTCGAACTCACGTTATGTTATAATAAAAATACAATAATATAACGAGCGTAAATGATAGCTTTTATATTGGCGTTTGTGATAGTTTATGATATTTGTCGTGGTCAAATGGTCAAATAGTCAAACATTTTTTAAAGACACCCACACGAATTGAAAATTGACTTGCATATCTTGGTGAAAAACAGCTCTGAAAGAGCGACACCTAATAGGGCAGTCCGTAAGGGCTGTCATATAGGTTGTTATGGTACATTGAGGTCTGAAGGACCGGCACCTATTGTATCTATATGTTTTTAGGTGTCGCACTTACAGCGCTCCTTTAATCACGCATCTACCGAATAACAGCCCTTACGGACTGCCCTATTAGGTGTCGGGCTTTCAGCCCTCGCGGTCTTGAATTGTTCGCAGAAGCTCACCAAGTTATGCAAGTTCTTCGCTATGGCTCATCAAGCTAAGCAAGTCTCAAATTCTTGATAAAATTACGTGAGTTCGACGACTTGCTTTAGCTTGGCGAGCTTCAGCGATGAAATGGGCATTTTTCGATTATTACCGAGTGTTCTGTGTCATTTTGACGAAAAATTACAAATTATTGACGAAAAATTACATAAGCTATTTCTGTATTAAGTGTAATTTTGCCCCAAATTCAACAATTAACAAAAAACTTAAAAACAGAAATGAAACGAATTATGAATTTGGTCATGTTGTTTATGCTGCTGTTTATTGGGCAAAACGCATGGTGTCAAAGTGAAACTACTTTAACGGAACTTGAAAGTGGTTCGCTAAGTAGTACAGTTCAATGGACGCTTTATTACAAAGGAGATGATGAGTGGGATTTGCATCTAAGCATCACTGGCACAGGCGATATGCCTAATTACACCTTAGCAGGTAGCAGACCTTGGGGAAGTTACCGTCAGGAAATCAGCTCTATTTTCATTGCGGATGGTATCACGGCAATCGGTACTTACGCATTCGCATATACTGGTATATCAGAAGTCTGCATCCCTTCATCTGTTACTTCAATAGGCACAGGTGCATTCGATAACTGTTCAAGTCTCAGTCTTATTCATTATGATGGTCGTTGCACCGCTAATACAGGCATTTCATTTTCAGGGGTTGCAGCAACTGGCAAGCTCATCGAGGCAACGGCTTCTTCCACTCATCATGGATTTGTTACAGATTACGCCCAGACTCCTTCTGGCTGGAAACACTATACTCATGGAGATAAATGTCAAGGTGGGGCATGGGTAGCCGAAAATGGTACAGAACTCTTTTTCTATGGTCTAAAGCCTGGTGCTATCGTCAATGCTGCCATACCAGCAAACGAACGAGATGTAATAGGAGCAATGGTTGATGTTGCGGAGTACCATCCTTGGAGAACAAATTGCTATAACTACACAAGTCTTGAAATAAACAAGAACGTATCTGGTATTGGAGAAAATGAATTCTTGGGATATGAAAACAGCGATGTCAGCAAGATGGGATATACGAATATGCAGACCATCACGGTTGAAAGCGGCAACCAGTATTTCGTAGTGGGTGACGATGGCGCTTTGTATGATAAGAACAAGACAACAGTATATCTCTATCCAGCCAAGAATACCACTAAGAATATAGAAATCCCTTCAACCGTTAAAAATATAAGGTCAGGTGCGTTCTATGGTGCCTCCAATATTACGAATATTACCTTCCGTGGCACAATCAATACAATAGGTGAATATTCATTCGCACAGGCACGATTGCTCAGTTACATATATTTCGCAACAAAGAAAGCTCCGACATCAACTGCAGCATCAGCATTTTTAGGTGTAGCTCTCTATGGAAGGGTTATTGCAGAAGCAGAAACAAATGCCTTCAAGGCATTTACAGAAGGCATAGGAAGTGGTTGGACGTTCTCTGGTGGTATAACGTATTATATTAGCTATGGTGGCGGTCTTTATATTCAGGGGTATGGTGCATATGATATTCGAAGTGAAGATGCAGAATGGTATTCAAAAAGAGATGAAATAACGAGTATAGTAGTAGGAGATGGCATTACCGACATTGGCTGGAGTGCATTCGAAAACTGTTCTAATGTAACGAATGTTACGCTCAAAAATAAAGGAACTATAGGTGTATCTGCATTTAAGAACTGCACTTCTCTGACCCGTGTCAATATCAATACGGGAGTGACAAAAATTGAGGGAAAAGAATTAAATGATATTTTTAAGCCTTTCTATGGTTGTTCACAACTGACAACTATAAACATCACAAACTTCGCATCTTTCTATGCGATAGGGAATCTCGAATATCTTACTGATAGTAGATATGGCACGGCTGCAGAAAAGACATTGTATGTTAACGGCACGCCTTTTAGCTCTACAAGTATGTTGGAAATCCCTGAAGGTGTGACTTCTGTTTATGCAGATGCTTTTAAATATTTCAAGAATGTGACAATGATAAAGATTCCGTCATCTGTTAAGGAAATTAGAGCCGCCGACTTCTCAAGGTGCAAGTATCTCACGGAGATAACTGTGCCATCAACGGTAAATAATATTGGAGACTTAGCATTCCATGATTGTACTGGCTTGCGAATCGTCACACTCAATAATAAAGGTGATATAGGCGAAGGTGCGTTTGAAGGCTGCACAAGCTTGCAAATTGTCTCTCTCAACAATATTGGTTCTATTATCGGCAATGGTGTGTTTTATAAATGCTCGTCTTTGACCCGTGTTAATGTTGGTGCAGGATTTAAAGGATTTGAAGATATTACAACATCCTCATATTATACGAATGATAAATATTATCCATTCGAAGGCTGTTCAAAACTTAAAAATATCAACATCGTAGATTTTGCTTCTTTCAATGCCATAAAGAATCTTAACTATCTTACCAGTAGTAATTGTGGCACGGCAGAGGAAAAGACATTGTTTATTAACGGTACGGCTCATGATGCAAAAAATATATTCTATATCCCAGAAGGTATTACGTATAATGTCCATGCACTTAGATTTTTCTCTAACGTAAAGAAAGTCTGTTTCCCTTCTACGACAACAAAGATTGCAAACTTATATTTTCAGTATGCAACAGACATAATACTTCCTACAAGCGTGACAAGCGTTGCATCAGGTGCATTCTATAATTGCCCTGCCCTTGAACGTATTGTGTGTCTGTGTCCGGAAAGAGCTCCTTCAACAACAGGTAGCGTTGCAGTAAATCCAAGCAAGATTACACTGAGAGTTCCCTATACCTCATCAGCTACTTTCGCAGCATCAGAAGTATGGAGAGAGTTTAAAATAGAGGAGGGGCCATTGTCTTATAAGACATGTTATATGAAGACTCTTGAGGAACGTGATGTTGATGCTTATATATCAGGCAAGATTGTATTTGTGATGTCTTCAAACCCAGATGTTGTTACGCTGGAAAATGGTGTTCTATCTTCTTGCGACTACAAGTATAAAGGTGATACAACCACTCCTGAAACTGGTTCTAGTATCATAGCTGTGACAGAAAATGCAGACTCTTATTTGCTTACTGTATTTGTTGAGCCAAGAGAAGTGGAACTGACAGACGGTGATGCTTATAAGCTCGTAGAGGATTTCGATGCAGAGAAGATTACATATACTCGCACCTATGCAGAGAAATATGCAAATCATTTCCAGTGTTTCTATATCCCATTTGATGTAGAGGTGACAGATGAGCTTTTGGAAGACTATACATTCTATAGGCTTTATATGATCAGCCAGAAGGATGAGAATGGCAATGGTGAGATTGAAGATAATGAGCCATTGGTAATGCTCCTTAACAAGATACCAGCAGGTCAGGTGATGCACGCAAATATGCCATACTATATCAAGCCAAAAGCTGCAAGTACCCTTACTGTAACTGCGAAGAATACAACTCTTCATGCAGCGGAAAAAGTGACGGTATCTTGTTCGACTATGCAAAAAGAGTATTCTTTGACTGGTGTTTATGAGCCAACAAATATCAAGGGATATTACACAATGAGTGCCAAAGGTAATTTTAGTTACTATACCAAAGACACTAATCTCGGTTCTTACCGTTGGTATATGTCCGTTAGAGACCGTATGGCAAGGGGAGAAGAGCATGAAGACTATGCTCGTCCAATCGAAATACTGATTGACGGTGAGGATGAGACAACAGGTATAGTTGCTCTTGAGGATAAGGCTTCTGCACAGAAGAATGATAAAATCTACACCTTAGACGGCCGTCAGGTAACAGATTTTGAGACTCTCCCAAGTGGTATCTATATTGTCAATGGCAAGAAAATGTATAAAAAGTAAGTCTCCTAATATTCAATTTTTCTTTCTCTTCCCTTCGGGTCGTCGATATCTTTGACGTTCCCATAAGGGCAAGGGAGAGGTTTAATAAAACAGAAGACATAAAGACGTAATCATAATACAAACAAATGAAAAAGAATTATTACACTCCAGAGGTTAGGTTTCATCAATTAAGGTCAACCGCATCAATGCTTGCAGGCAGTAGTCAGGAAGAATCTAAGCAAGGTGAAAATGATGAGGAACTTTCAAAAGGTTTTGGCTCATTCTATTTCGATGAGGATGAAGACTAAAAACAGAATTTTGCTATAACAATAAATGGAGTCAGACAAATGTCTGGCTCTTTTTTTCGCTGTGATGTATCTTTTGGTATCATGGTAACATGGTAACATATTTTTTACACACACCCTTCACCCTTGCTATTGAGAGGATTTATGCTTTCGCATACTTTGATGTTTTTACTCAAAAAAATAGTGGAAAATGAAGTTAAAAAGTTGTAATTAGTGCCTTTTAGGGCGATTTTTTGCCTTTTTGAGACAATTTTTTGGCTCTTCCGCTTTTTTTTCTTATTTTTGCACCTTAATAAATGAAAAGACTACTCTTAATATCACTTATAATTTGTGCTCTCCTTCCAACCTACGGAAAGAAGAAGGAGAAAAAGCGTCAGGCGGTGATTCCGAGACAGGAACAGCGTCTGAATGATAATGATATGCGTCGCTATCAGTATTTCTATCTTGAGGCTATAAGACAGGAGGGATTGGGTAACTTTGCAGAAGCCTTTGATCTATACCGCCATTGCCTTGAGATTGATTCACTCGCATCGGAGACGCATTATGCTATTTCTGATTTTTATTCCCAGATCAGCAAGGACTCACTTGCGCTGTATCATCTCAAGAAAGCCAATAGCCTTGAGCCTGAGAATGACGAGTTTGCTGAACGCCTCGGACAATACTACCTTTCGCAGAATAAGATTGAAGAGGGAACACGTGTGTATGAAAGGCTTGCGGACATACATCGCGACCGTTCAGAATTCCTCGACATCCTGACACGTATATATCAGTTCAAGAAGGACTATCCGAAGATGCTCGAAACCCTCAACCGTCTTGAGGAGGCAGAGGGAGAGAGCGAGAATCTTACCCTTAGTAAGATGCAGGTGTATTCAAGCATGGGTGATGAGAAAGGTGCATACGAGGAACTGTTACGACTGGTGAAGAGACATCCCAATGACCTCAACTACAAGGTGATGATGGGCAACTGGCTTCTTGCCAATTCAAGGAAGGATGAGGCTCTGAAGGCTTATAAGGCGGTGTTGAAGGAAGAACCAACGAATCCGCAGGCTCAGATGTCGCTGATGGACTACTATCGCACCACGGGAAATTCTGCTGAGGCAGACACCCTGCTATATCAGATTCTTGAAAACCCAGAGACTGAGGCACAGACACGCATAAGTCTGATGCGTCAGGTGGTGGCAGACAACGAGCAGGGCGGGGGAGACTCTACTCGCATACTCAACATCTTCTCACGCATACTATCCCTTCCACAGCTGACGAGTGACATGGCGGAGATGCATGTGGCATACATGAATTTCAAGCATATGCCTAACGACTCTATCCTGTCAGGTCTGAACAAGGTACTTGCTATCAATCCTGAGAATATAGCGGCACGTCTCCAGAGGCTCGACATCATGTGGAGAGATACCATTGATGAGAAAGTCATTGCCGAGTGTGAGAAAGCCATTGACTATACTCCGGAGGAGCCAGTACTTTACTACTATCTCGGACTTGCGAAGTATCTTAACAAGGACGATGCCGGTGCCTTGGAGGCTTTGCGCAAGGGTGCTGCGAATATCAAAGAAGACACTCCTATGGAGATTTCCTCAAGGATATACATGATTTCGGGCGACATACTCCACTCTATGAACTTGCCAGAAGAGGCATACGCTGCATACGACAGTTGTCTGAATATCAATCCTAATGAGATCTCATGTCTCAATAACTATGCTTACTATCTCTCTGAGGAGAACCGCGACCTGAAACGTGCGGAGCAGATGAGTTATAAGACCATCAAGGCAGAACCAGAGAACGTATCTTATCTCGATACCTATGCTTGGATTCTGTATATGCAGAAGCGTTATGAGGAGGCTCGTATCTATATTGATCAGGCTCTGAAAAGCGACTCTACACAGACATCAAGCGTGATATTTGAACATGCAGGCGATATTTACATACGACTTGGACTGAAGTCGGATGCCAGCAACTACTGGCAGAAAGCCATTGATTCAGGATCCGATAATGCAACGGAGATAAAAAAGAAGATTGCAAGGACAAAGAAGTGACCCCCCAGCCCCCCAAGGGGGAGCTTTTTTTGATGGAAATATACTCCATTGTGGGATTGGGGCTTATAAATAAAAATTATAACAATTAATGTTCAAACATTCATCAAATAGCATCACCTCTCTCAAAAGCGAGAAAAGGTATATAAAAAACTCCCCCTTGGGGGGATGGGGGGTCTTTCTCCTTTTACTTATCTTCGTTTCCTGCGGAACGAAGAAGAACATTGAATCATCAGGAACCGGCACCAAGAGCATTGACAATACCGCAATAAGAAATACGGAATACATACGTAAGGTATATAACAATGCCACAAATGCCAAGAACATCGTCTCAAAGATTGATTTCTCTATTGATGCCAACGGAAAGAACATATCCGTTGATGGCAGGATATATATGCGTAAGAACGAGGTAATCCGCGTGGTTCTCTCTCCTCTAGGTATCATGGAAGTGGGAAGAGTGGAGTTCACTCCCGACTATGTACTTGTTATAGACCGTCTTCATAAGCAGTATGTAAAGGCGACATATAATGACCTGTCTTTCCTGAAGAACAACGGACTCAACTTCTACTCCCTTCAGGCTCTTTTCTGGAATGAGCTGTTCCTTCCGGGAAATAATCAGCTTACCGTAAATATGTTGGATAAGTTTGATTCTGAATCTTCTGCAGGTACGCAGAGAAAGGTGAAAGTGAAGTCTGGCAATCTTAATTTTGAATGGGATACAACAGCCGCAACAGGTCGTATTGATGCCGCTAACGTGACATACGGAACTGGTACTGCCAACGCATCAAATGCTTCTTGGAAATACGACACGTTCTCTACTTTGGGCTCAAAGATGTTTCCTGCACGTCATTCTGTGTCTTTCTCTGGCAAGACAGGAAAGACGAACTCCAATATTAACGTGAATATCAGGATGAAGAAACTCACTACTGATTCTGATTGGGAAACACGCTCCTCCGTGTCTGACAAATATGCCAAGGTCAATGCAGAGGAAGCGCTGAAGAAGATAATGCAGTTTTAGACCCCCATCCCCCCAAGGGGGAGTTTTTTGATAGTATTATTCCCTATTTGTAGTATTGGGACTTATATATAGAAAACAATAAATAACATTAATGTTCAAATATACATCAAATAGCAACACTTCTCACAAAAGAGAGAAAAGGTATATAAAGAACTCCCCCTTGGGGGGATGGGGGGTCTTCCTCCTTCTTTTCTTATGTTCATTAGTCTTCTCCCCTTCGGCTTACTCTCAGTCGAAGCAGAAGAAATCTGCACAGAAGACAGCGGTTACTACGAAGAAGAAAACTACAGGAAAGAGTACTGCAAGCAAGAGTACTGGAAAAACTACGGGAAAGACTACATCAAGAAAGACTGCCACAAGCAAGACATCAAATAAGAAGTCTTCCACAAAGAACAACACGGAAGGCAATAGCATCAACAGTCTGAAGAAACAGCGCGATGAAATCAAGAAAAACATCGCAAAGCAGGAGAAGGCTCTCCGTGCAAACAAGGCTCAGGTAGAGAAGAAACTCAAGGACCTCATAGCCATAAACGGTGAGATGGACCGTCGTCGCCAGAGCATCGATTCCATAAACCACGACATACACCAACTCGACGGTGACATCGGCATTCTCAATGCGCAACTCAACACCCTCAACGCACAGCTTGAAGCACGTAAGGCACAATATATAAAGTCTATGCGCTATATGGCAAAGCGTCGCGGCATCCAGAGTCAGATGATGTTCATCTTCTCAGGCAATGACTTTAGCCAGATATACCGCCGTATGCGTTTCATGCGTGAGTATGCTGCATATCAGCGCACTCAGGGCAAGGCTGTACAGGAACAGCAGCAGCGTGTAAACGAGAAGAACGAACAGTTGAAGGCTGCCCGTGGCGTGAAGTCAAACCTTCTCTGGAAGGGTAAGAAGGAACATGCTGCCCTCGAAGGTAAGAAGGAAGAACAGCAGAAAGTTGTAACATCGCTCCAAAAGCAGCAGAAGACCATACAGAACATTATCGACGAGCAGAAAAAGAAGGATGCCGCCCTTAATGCGAAGATTGACCAGTTGGTTGCAGAGGAAGTAGAGCGTGCCCGTCTGCGTGCCATTGCAGAGGCTAAGAAAAAGGCTGAGGAGGCAGAGGCTGCACGTAAGAAGGCTGAGGCTCTTGCACGTAAGAAGGCTGAGGCTGAGGCTGCCGAGCGCGAGAACCAGCGCAGGATTGAAGAGGCAAAGGCTGCCGAACAGAAAGCAAAGGCTGATGCCATTGCAGCACGTAATGCAAGGGCAAGAGCACTTGCTGAACAACGAGCGCGAGAGGCAGAGGCTGCACGTGTTGCTGCCGAGCGTAAGGCTGTTGTGGATAAGGAGCGTGCCAATATGGAGGTTGCAAGGGCCAAGAAGGAGTCTGAGGAGGCTGTGCGCCTGAGTAGTGCCGACCGACTTGTAAGCGGCGGTTTCGAGGCTAACAAAGGACGTCTTCCTTCACCTGTTGCAGGTGGTAGGATAGTAAGCCACTTCGGACAGCATGGCGTAGAAGGACTTCCGGGCGTGGTACTCGATAATAAGGGTATCAATATTCTCGGTTCACAGGGCTGTGCCGCACGCGCTATCTACGACGGTGAGGTATCTGCTGTATTCGATGCAGGAGGCACTATGGGCGTACTTGTGCGCCATGGTGCATATATCTCTGTATATTGTAATCTGAAGAGCGTGAGCGTGTCAAAGGGACAGAAGGTTTCCACACGCCAGTCTCTCGGAGTGGTAGGACGCGATAATATCCTTCAGTTCCAGCTACGCAGGGAGCGTGATAAGCTTAACCCTGAAGTATGGCTCGCAAGATAAGTCCTATGATGCAGCCTAATACAACTCCAAGAGAGTTACAGAAGAAGTCGTATATATCTCCAGAACGACAGGTCGTGAGATAAGCCTGGGCAAGTTCGATGAGACCGCCCATAATGATAGGGCATAGGACTCCACCGATAAGCAAATGACCACATTCCTGCCCTACGGGTATCCCTTCCCCATGAAGGGGCAGGGAAGAAGTTACAACTTTTTCGCTTAAAGAGTCTTGATTAGAAATACTAACTTTTCCCCCTTCCACCTCCACGGGGGAAGGGCCGTGGTTAGGGGTTGTTGAGGGTTGTCTTTTCTTTCTCCTAATATACTCAAACCATATAACAGAGGTAAGAGAACCATACATCACGAAGTGCGTCCATTTATCAATAAGATTCACATCGTTGAGTGGAGTCTCTGGCACAGGGATAAGACACACAACCCAAATAGCTACTATCAACAGGGAGGAGAGAGGATAATTCCGTATTTTTTTTACTAAGAACATAATCTTTTACCTTAAATTCGATGCAAAATTAAGAAAAAATACTTACTTTTGCAAACAAATCAATATTATTTCTAACGCAAAGATACAAAGACGCAGAGAATAACTTTGCATCTCAGCGTCTTTGCGCTTGATAAGAAATGATATTCATAGACTAAACTATCGTAAATAGTAAATCGTAAATTGTAAATGGTACATGGTAAATAGCACACGAGTTAGTTTCGGTAGTAAAATCGGTATCATTCTCGCAACGGCAGGATCCGCTGTAGGATTAGGAAATATATGGCGATTCCCCACTATGGCAGGACAAGACGGCGGTTCTGCCTTCATCATCCTATACCTCGTATGCACCCTGATGCTCGGCATACCAGGCATGATAGCCGAGTTCATAATAGGCCGTAATGGTGCCTCAAATGCCCTGCGCGCATACTCGCGTATCACAGGCAAGAAATGGTGGGGTTTCGTAGGGGCAATGGGCGTGCTCTGCTCATCTATGATACTCGGCTTCTATTCCGTCGTTGCAGGCTGGTGCGTGTATTACCTCTTTGCAAGTATAGCCGGACAGGTATCTGGTGATGCGCAGTATATCAGCGATTTCTTCACAAACCTGAGTTCAGACTCGATGAAACCGGCAATAATGGCGGTTCTCTTCATCGTTCTCACGCATTTTGTAATAATACGTGGAGTGAAGGGAGGCATAGAGAAGGCAGCCAATATACTCATGCCTATGCTCTTCTTCCTGCTTATCATCCTCGTCATCGCAAGTTGCACCCTACCTGGAGCAATGGATGGCGTTGAGTTTCTTCTAAAGCCCGACTTCTCGAAGGTGACAAGCAGGGTGGTACTCGATGCTATGGGACAGGCGTTCTTCTCCCTTAGTCTCGGAACGGCATGCCTATGTACCTATGCAAGCTATTTCACACGCCAGACTAATCTCGTCACTTCCGCCGCACAAATCGCCTTTATCGATATATTCATCGCCGTGCTCTCCGGTCTGATGATATTCCCTGCGGCATTCTCCGTGGGTGTCAATCCTGATAGCGGTCCTTCGCTCATCTTCATCACCCTTCCAAACGTATTCCAACAGGCATTCGGCGGTCTGCCCGCCGTGGGCTACATCATCAGCATACTTTTCTATGCTCTCCTTGCCCTTGCAGCCCTCACCTCCACTATCTCCTTGCATGAGATAGGTACGGTATTCCTTTCTGAAGAGGTGCACCTAACGCGTAAACAAGGCTCAATAGCCATCACCATACTATGCAGCATTTTTGGCATACTATGCTCATGGTCACTCGGTGCAATGCCTGAGATAGCCGTGGCAGGGAAGAGCCTCTTCGACTGCTTCGACTTCCTCACAGGACAGATAATGCTCCCTGTTGGTGGATTCCTTACCGCCCTCATCGTAGGTTGGGTAGTTCCGGTAAACGTTATCCGCGATGAATTCACCAATTATGGCACCGTCTGCACCAATCTCTTCACCATTTTCATCTGGACTATACGAGTGGTTTGCCCAGTAGGAATTGTTATTATCTTCCTGAATCAGTTTGGGGTGATATAATAAAGAAAACCGACCCCTTCCCGCCCTGCGGGCACCCTTCCCCGTGAAGGGGCAGGGAGGAAGTTAGTATTTCAAATCATTGGCATACTGGCTAATAAATTGTACATTGTAAATGGGAACTGGCTTCAGCTTGATGATTTTCAGCTAATAAATTGTACATTGTAAATGGAAACTTGCTTTGCTTGATGAGCTTCAGCTAATAAATTGTACATTGTAAATGGTAGATTGTACATGTAATTATGAGAAATTTCCGTAAATCCGACAAAGATGCCATCATCATATTGCTTGTCGTCATCATCATTTGTATGGCGGCATTACCCTTATTGAGAAGTTCGGAAGACAAGGAAAAGTCTCCGAACAAGATGGAATATGCCAATAAGCCGAGACAATATACACGAAAACAGCCATACTATAAAGTTCCGGAAAAACAATACGAACTCTTTTACTTTGACCCCAATACTGCTGACAGCACACAACTGCTCCGTCTCGGTTTGCAGCCCTGGCAGGTGCGTAACATTTACAAATACCGTGCTGCAGGTGGTCGCTATAACAAGCCTACCGATTTTGCACGTCTATACGGACTTACGCTGAAACAATACAAGCGTTTGGAGCCATATATAAAGATAGAGAAGGAGGTAATGGCAGCAGATGTATATAAAAGTTCACAGAACCTTTCTGTCAAAGATACAACTGTAAAGAAAGATTCTGCCCTTATTGGTTATTACACGAAGATAAAGGAAGGAGAGCAGATAGACATCAACACGGCTGATACCAGCGAACTCAAGCATATCCCAGGCATAGGTTCATACTATGCAAAGCGAATAGTATCATTCCGACAGCGACTTGGTGGAATTGCCAATGTGCACCAGTTGTTGGAGATACAAGGATTCCCAGAGTCGTCACTCAAATACATGACTACAGGACAGTCTGCAAGTACGCGACAGCTGCCTATCACCCGAATAAGAATAAATCATCTCGATGTAAACAGCCTCTCACGACACCCTTATATCAGATACGTACAGGCGAAAGAGATAATGAATCATCGCCGTCTCCGAGGTCCAATAAAAAAAGCAGACGACCTTCGTCGCCTGCCTTCATTTACCGATAAAGAGGTTGAGAGGTTAGAACCGTATATAGATTACAGCCCCTAACCCCAATCCTTCCCCCGCCCGGGGGCAGGGAGTATATTAGTATTGTTCGCTTAACTTTTCAAACGAAAATGCTTTTCGCAGAAAAGTGTAACTACTTCCCTCTTGCCCCTTCACGGGGAACGTCGAAGAGGTCGGCGGCCGTAGGGAAAGCCAAAGGGTCGGGGAAAGGGGTCAAATCTCCTTAAACACCTCCTCAATCATCACAAGCATACCGTTGATATGCTGGAGAAGTGCGTTGCTTGTCTTAGGAGTGATGATAGTAGGCTCTTCTACATAGTTGTTCTTGAGGTTAGCGTAAGCCTCCTCGAAATTAGCGAATGGCACAACACCATCAGGATTTGAGTGGATGAGCTTCAGACGATACTTAGGCATCCATCCCTTGCAGAGATTCTGACGATCCATAACCATAAGCAGACGGTCAAGATGCTCTGGATGTGCGTTGAGATATTCAAAGTTGAGAATCTTATCAAGAGAAGCACCGTTCCACTTGATAATCATATCAGCAATGTTCTCCTTATTCTGACGGATAGCCTGTGGCACACCAGTCTTCAATGCCCATGCTGTGAAGTAATCCTCATAATTGATACCTGCCATCTCTGCAGGATAGCTGTTGAACATACTATTGATAACAGTAGGAATAACAGTTCCGAGAGCCATATCCTTGCCATTCTCAAGATCCTGAAGATATGTTTCGAAGGTAAGACGAAGATCGTAAGGACCATCACCGCAATATACTTTTTGCAAGTGCAGACGGCTCTGTGTATAGGCATCCAACTGCTGAACTCTTCTCAGAGAAGCCAATGAAACGGCACCACCCTGTGAATAGCCGAGGATATATGTCTTGTAGTTGCTATCAAGAGAGAGATTCTTCTGCTTTGCATAGTCAAGAAGAGTGAGAAGGGCATCCACGCTTGTACGACCGTGAACCTCAGAATTAAGATAGAGGTCAGGATGAGAAGATGAAGAACCAAGTCCGATGTAATCAGGAAGAATACAGAGAGAACCCGTTGCAGCCATTACTGCCTCAACCGATGTATAGTTAGAAGGAATCATCATTGCACCAATCTGAGTACCATGATTGATAAGCATCACATTCTTGATCTTCTTGAAAAGAGGATAAACGATAAGTGCAGAAGCCGTAACAGGCTTGTTTGCCTCATCAAGAGTCTGATAGGTCACATGAACAGTCTTATATATTGCAGGTACAAGACCACGTGTTGTACTCTCGTTTTCAAGTTTTGAGAATGACTCCTTGAAAGAAGCATTGAGTTTAGAGAGCTGAGAAGCATCAGCCTTACCTGTGATACCCATTACGGCATCATTAAAGAACTGCTCTTCTGAAACCTCATTCTCATCAACGACAGAGAACTCGTGTGAAACAACTGTCTGCTGAGATTTTGCAACAGACTCTTCCTGGACATCCTCACTTGAACAAGAAGCGAATAATCCAACCATGAAAGCGCATACGATTAATGCATTTTTCTTCATAAATCAGTTTTTATTAAGTTATATAAGATGTTTGTTCTTTCTGTGTGGCCAAATGCGAGTGCAAAGGTAATATAATCCCCCTATATTTCTATGTAATTTTTCGTCAATTTTCTGTATTTTTTCGTCAAAATGGCGAAAAAACACAGAAAAGCAGTAAGTCCCTTCTTCCTCCCTTGTAAGTCCCATTTATAGGAACGGATTTGAATCGGACTTGAAGCGAAGGAGAAGCGGAACTACAGCGAAGGATCAGCGGAGGTATAACAGCCTTTGAGTTGCATAGCTCACTTTTTACAGAAAGAAAAAATAGAATTTTTACACTACTCTGCAACTCATCACCCGCAGCGTTGTAATGATGTGTGCATCATAGAATTACAGCGGGGATTCATTTTGTTTCACTCGTCACCCACTCATCACCCTTATGTGGTATATCGTTCTGATATAGAACAAGTTGCAAGGCTGATTCACTCGTCACCTTTTTTAGGGTGACGAGTGGGGAGAGGGTAAATCGCACGTGTAACATTCACGTTCACAATAAGATACAACGAATTTGGTGATGAGTGTGGTGACGAGTGGTATAGGGCGAATCACCGCTGTAAGCACCAATGTCACAATAACTTACAGCGTTACGGGTGATGAGTGACGAGTTTTTTGAAAACTCTTTTTCTGAATATAAAATTGTAATCTCTATATTACAATTTACGGGTATACAGGAAATGAAAAGAGAAATCCCCCGTAGCCTACAAAGGCTGCGGGGGATATTCATACCTACATCACATCTTCCTCATTTTCCATCACGTCATCGTAGATTTGTATCCCACGTGACGGATCTGGACTACTTTGGAGTAAGTGGTCGTGGCGACGTATCTTAAATAGCCTCATTGCGGGCTTCATATATTCTTTCTTTGCCATTGTTTTAGGGTTTTAAGGTTTATTAAATGTCTAAAGGCTAATGTCTAAAGTCTTTAGCCTTTAGCCTTTTGCCTTTTGACCAATAAATTACTTCACAACAAACTTCTTTCCATTCTTTACATAAATGCCTGGCTTCAAGTTATTCTCACTAACCTTTCTACCATTCAAATCGTAAATTGGGGAACTTGCATTGCTTGATGAGCTTTGTGAATAATTTGTATCTTGTAATTCACTAACCTCTGTTGTCAGGTTGGCAAATACCATAGTAAGGCTCTGAGCCTTAGCTCCATTGTTCGTATTGAGTGGAAGGAAAGCCTTGCCTGCAGGAACATAGTTGCCTGTATATCTGTGGAAACCGAAGCCCGCCTGTGTATTGCCCATTGTGTATATCGCGTCAGCATCGCTGATATTGGCTATAACGTCGGTGCGCAAAGTCCTGTCGCTGATACCGCGCAGGTCGTTGTCGTTTGTATCGCTGCTCTCAGAATCTGTAAGAGTCATTACTATAGGATTGTCTGTTGACTTCAGTATTACTGCTGTGCCAGAATCAACAATCTTGTCTTCCACCTCCGTCAGTACGAGGAATGAGCCTTCCACCGTTCCCTTATACACAGTTGTATTATCATCAGTCTGGAAGTTATAGCCGTTGTTATAGAAGGTCGTCCATTTGTCTCCGTTTATATCGCTTGCTGTCAGGTTCATTGTTACAGTAGCAGGTGTTTTGAGAAACGCATTTGCACCAATCTTCGGATTGCTATTGAGAGTAATCGATTTTAGTTCTTCACAATTCGCAAAGGCATAATTACCAATGCTCGTCACGCTATTAGGGATAGTGATATAGTCAAAGTAGCTACATTCATAAAATGCGAAAGAACCAATGCTCGTCACGCTGTTAGGGATAGTGACAGGTTCAAGGTTTGGACACCTATAAAATGCGAAATCACCAATGCTCGTCACGCTGTTACCAATCGTTACAGATTCAAGGCCGCTACATTCAGAAAATGCGTAATCACCAATGCTCGTCACGCCGTCAGGGATTTTGATTTTTTCAAGGCTGTAACAAGACTCAAATGCCCTTTCACCAATGCTCGTCACGCTGTTACCAATCGTGACAGATAAAAGGCCGCTACATTCAGAAAATGCGTAATTACCAATACTCGTCACGCTGTTGGGGATAGTGACAGATTTAAGGCTGACACAGCCATAAAATGCAGAAGAACCAATGCTTGTAACTGAATAGCTGTTACCATTAATTATAGCGGTGGCAGGGATGTTTAATATACCTTCCGGTACCTTTCCTTCATATCCTGACACCTCCGCTTGTCCTTGGGCTTCATTGTAATTGTAATTTAGAGAAAAACTTTCCTCGATATCTTCGGACTCCACTGTAGTCATTACATCTGAGCTCTCTTGTGCCCATGCTCCTGTTGCTGTCAAGAGAAACATAACGAGCAGAGTCATAGCCACTCGTCGCATGGAGGAGAACTCGGCGGCAGAGGTCTTGCTCTCCGTTAGAAAAGATAAAGTCGTTCTATGTCTTTCCATTTTCTTTATGTTTAGTTTTTAGTTAATAGATTGATATTCACATATACCCGATAAATAGCTTGTTGTTCGGATAGTAGTGGATAATCATTTTATGTTAAAGGGGTTATTGCTTGCAACTTAGGGGATAATTGCTTGCAATGTGCGAAATATCCTCGCATGGGTGCAAAAGTACTGATTTTTCTTAAAATCACAAAATATTCTCCCGTGTTTTTGCATTTCTATTTATATTTTCAGTTTTCAAGTCCTTGCTACCAAAGGTTTTTAGCGTGATTTTAATTCCTTTATAGCAGGCTGCAAGCAGCTTTTAACTGACAATAATTACCAATCTTACCAATCTTCAACCAATAAAAAATGAATATTTATGGGAAAAAGATTGCGTAGATTGGTAATTCTTGTCAGTTAACACCAAAGGTGTATTATAATTCGAAAAGTTGTAAATTTGTCGAATTCACGTTATTTCTGGGTATGCGGGATTGGTCGCCCTTGCTCTATCTTCACGGATATTGAGTCTGCCTCTAGTCTTCCGTCGCTATGGAAGGTGAGGCGGGCTATCATAGATTCTTTTGCCTTGGGGACTTTCTGGTCAAAGACAAAGTTACCGATGCTGTAATATACCGGCATGGTGCCGATGGTGTCAATAGGCTGGAGGATATGTGGATGATGCCCTATGACGGCGGCTACTCCTGCTTCGGAAAGTTTATTGGCAAGGGCTCGCTGACGGATGCTGGGGTAGGGCTGAAACTCCACTCCCCAATGGAGCACAACTACGATATGAGTGTCGGGATGCTTATGATGGAAATCATCGATTTCATCGAGAAGTTCTGCTTCTGACGGCTGGGCAAAGCCTGGCTTATCGTCAATTCTGCACCAGTTTTCTATCGTGAGAGTGGTGGCGTTGAATAGAGCCACGCTGATACCGTCTTTCTCTATAAGGACAGGCGACATCTGTTCCTTGAAGTTACGGCCATAGCCTAATGGGGTGATACCGGCATCGGCAAGATGCTGTGCAGTAGCCTGTAGTCCTCGTCGCCCTTGATCGTTGGTATGGTTGTTTGCCATTGCTGCGTGCGTGATACCTGCGGTTTTCAAATCCTTTGCCCAACGGGCATCAGCACGGAAGATATACTTCTTATTTACTGGGGATATGGTATCTGTGAGGGGACATTCAAGATTCACGACCACAGCATCAGCCTCACGGAATACAGGCGTTACTTCCTCAAAGAGATACTCTACACCCCTATGCTCTGCGATATTACGCACACCACGGTCAAGGAGAACATCGCCCGTGAAGAGTATGGTGAGCGAGGATGGGGTGGCAGGTGGAGTGGGAGAGCAAGCCGCTATCACCCAACACCCAACACCTATCACCCATGGCCTAACAGCCTGAACTAAAGAAAATTTCCTCATTATGCTTTAGTTTCTTGTCGAGGATAAGTGGCTGTACCCACAACGGACGTGCAGGTACATCGTTCTTCTCAAGTCTCTTCTGCCATTCCTCATCAGTATAGCGTTGGTTAAGCGGATTAACGAACTCATAGTAGCTCAGGGTTGCGCCTCTTGTCAGGAATATCTTACCGTCGATTACAACAACCACGTATATTATATCTGCATTACCGGTTGCTTCTGAAAGGATTCCGCACTTTTTGCAACCAAGAATATTACGGGTAAAGACATCAGCTACAAGAGCTACAGAACGTTCTGCACCCTTCACCTCATCCCAGTCGGTAAGTTCAGAATCTGGGTCAATAACACTCAGTGTAAACCATTCGATGGAACTTCCCATACACTTTATCTCGCTGTATTCTTCTTCGCTGAGCATCTTACCTTCAAGTTCCTTCTTTGACACCTTTATACAGAAGTCCATATAGTCCTCAAGGGTAGAGGTACGGCTCTTCAATGCCTCGGTCATAAGTCCGTTTTTGGTAAGGAGCGACTTTGTAAGACTAATCATATCCTTCATTTTCTGCCAGAAATTAAGGTTAGGCTCTACATATCCCATACGGATAGGGTCAGGGAACTCGCCACCGCCACCACACTCTGCGCCGATAGGCTGCTCGGCATAGAGAATGGCATCGTGCTTCAGCTCTGCCCAAGAAGCAAGTGCCGTGTTGAGGTTCTTACGTTGCCAAGAGTCGGTCTTCATATAGTCAGGATAGTCCTTGTTTGGCTTCTGAAGCTCTACAAGGCATTGCATCCACTTGTTATACATAGACTTATCCCAATCGGCAAACTTTGACATCTTTGCCTTCATCTTCTTCATCTCGTCGGCATAGCCTTTCCAGTTTTCTGCATCCTGATAGTAATCAGCATTGAGTCTGTCGGCTGCATCAACGCCAAAAGCAGAGAATACATGAAGTCCGCGAGGGAATGGCACCTTGGAATTTGCCTTTTCATCGTACATACGGCTAAGCACATATCCGTCAGGCGTATATCTCTGTGGCATGAAGTTCATCTTGTTCTCACAATCCTTCTCAGGATTCTTCGCATTCTTTTCTGGAATCTTTGAGGTGATGCGATTGCGAGTCTTAAACAGAGAGGCAAGTTTTGTGTTGATATCCTTCAGGGTAGAAGCGTCTACCACCTTGTCAACTGTCATGATTTTCTTGGCAGTAAGATAGTCAGCCACATCAACAACAGCCACATTATCAGGCTCACCCATAAGGAAGTCGAGGGTCTTGTAAACTCCCAGTCCCTCATTTGCTACTTTCTTGTCGATGTTATTCAGAAGGTAAGCCATCATGGCAGCTTGCTTAACTGCCTTTTTCTGCTCGCTACAGAAAGTGAATGTCTGCAACCACATCATAGCCCTGAAATATCTTTCTGACTGCTGGTTGCGGGTATAGTGACCACGTGGCTTGAAGAGGTCATAGTTGAAAAGAATCTCCTTACCCATCATAGGAGAAATGGCAGCTGTATAGCCGAACACATTAGTAATCTCTAGTTCTGCCTTTTCCTTATATGAAGCAGGGGCTTCAAGATGTTCGCCTGTAAGGAGTTCGTTAGCAACAGAGAAATAAGCTGCATTGAATTCCGCCAAATCCTTTAGCTCTGCATCCGAAGTATTTGCAGCAATCTCCATCGCCTTCTTATACATTGCCGTATTCATCGCACTAATACGAGGCACGAAGCAATCTTTCTCCAAAGATTTCAGCACATAACCGAAATACATGTGGTATGCCTGAAGGAATACATCCGTGGTGATGTAGCTCGGCATCATCTTATAGTCATTTTCCTCGTAGACACTAAAGAGCTGTTCGTTTTTTGTAGGGATAATGGCAAAATTATGATGTGCCAGATGACTGAGGAATGGCTTATCCACCTCCTCCATCTGGAACATATTCACCGTCATAGCAGGATTGGCAAGCTTAAGACCATCCACATCCGTCATCTGCAACTTCTTCAGTTCTGCGATACGTGCGTCAATACGCATGATAAAGCCCTTCTCTTCCTTAGAGATTCCTGCTTTGTTGAAGTCAAGAAGTGCATTGTAGTCGTGCTTCTCCAGATAGTCATAGCAACGGTCGGTGTACCACTTCGTCTTTTGAGAAAAGAAAGTGTTGAGGTCTTCTTCCATAAACCACACACCTTTGAGCGCATATGGATAGTGACGGAGTATGCGCAACTCCATCAACGTCATATCACTTATGTCCATGTTCAGGTCAATCTCCCTTGGCAGAAGACTGTCAGTTACAAGGAATGAATGTGGATTGAACTCTACATTAATAAGTTCTGCCGCCTCTTCTGGCGAACCCTTACGCACCTCGTTGCAAGATGCCATCAGCAATGCTGCTGAGAATAAGAGAATGATAGATTTTTTCATATTAAATTAAAGAAAACAGCCCCTAACCCCGACCCTTCCCCCGCTCGGGGGAAGGGAGTGGTTACGTTAGTACGCTACAGGGGGATTGTTTATATTAATGTTTCTTTTTATTTACGTCTTGATTGGAAGTACTATCTAAAAAGCTCCCCCCTCGGGGGGATGGAGGGGGCTTCTATTGATTGGAATTACTATCTACTCCCTTCCCCCGGGCGGGGGAAGGGCAGGGGTTAGGGGCTCTTTTTAGGAACTTCAACCCAAACCCTTTTAACTGATACAGCACCTCGATGGTATCGCCATCTTTGCGCTCCCAGGTATGTACCAAGTTAGGCACGGTGTCGGTCTCTACCTTGAAATCGATAAGTGGACATCCAACTCTTGAGCCGAGCCAGAGCGGTCGGATAAACCGCCCTTTATAGAGATGGAAGATAAACAGTCGTTTGTCTTTCTCTGGGCGGTAGCGCGTAGCCTTTATAGTGCCTACGAGGACTTCGGGAATGCTGTCGCCTGTCATATCCCCACAGGTGAAGCGATAGACAGGATAGTCCAGTTTCCACGTATCTACCACGCTGTCACCCCTGACGTGCTCAATTCGGTTTGTGGAATCTGTTACCGCCACAAGACGAAGTACACCTTCGCCTATGGTAGAACTATAACGGAAGGTCACAGAATCTACTTGCAACAAGCTATACTCGCGTTCTGCCTCTTTCTGCTTATGCCCACAACATATTAGGGTACACAGCAAATATACCGTTATTATCGTCTTAGCTATTAGGCGCATTTTTTTTTAATTTGCTTGCAAAATTAATAAAATCCCATAAATCCACAAACAAATTCGCCTTTATCTCACTCCATAACTTCAAAAAAGATGAAAGTTGGCAATGAAATAAAGGCGAGAATCGAAATAACAGGTATCAATCTACCTAACGAATGAGTTACCGCGGCGCAGATTTGTGCACCATTTGTTCATCGTGACCTTTTCACGAAGAAATTGCTGTGCTTTCCAGATGCTGAGGGGTTTAGACTCAGTCTGTTGTTTTTGTGTATTGTTAAGGTTCTCCATACTAGAATAGTTTTATTAGTCATTGGCAAAAATATGAAATAAAATCCATATTAACGAGAAAAAACTCAACAAACGTTCAAAGTTTCCGTTTATTTGCTAAATTCTGCAATGTGTACTTAACATTCTGTGCATCTTAGTGTATATAATAGCAGAAAGTTGAAAGTAGAGGCGTTGAGCCTGCAACTTTCAACTTATCTGGTATCAGTCGGACTAGTTTTCACAAGCTATCACAACTGAGTTTTAGTAAACAAGAAAATTATTTGATAAAAGCTTAGAAATTATCTTACTAATGTGGACGCCTTAATGGAGTCAATCTTTGAAGAATCGGCCATCGCAACGCTATTGGCTGTGTTGATGGTGATTGAATCCTTTGTGTGTGAAGCAGCGAACTGCTGTGCGTCCTGAAGTGCCTCGCGCTGGTATGGCATCTGTGCTGCAAGTCCGAGAGAGAGGATGATACCTACTACTGCGGCTGCCTTGTAGAGTGGGCGGAGACGGCTTTGCATGGTTATTGTGCGTGCCTTAACATGCTTTGGCTCATCGTCGATGAGAGCAAGCATACGCTCGTCGAAATCAGAACTGAGGTGCGCTTCTTCCATGCCAGACTGCTCATACATGAACAAGTCGCGATAAGGCAACAGAGTCACCGGCACGTCCTTCTGAGAGAAGAATGTGCGCAAGATACGTTCCTCTTCCAGAGAGGTCTCGCACTTGAAGTAGCGCTCTAAGAGTTGTTCAATGTATTTATAGTCCATATATTTTTGTTTTGCAATGCGAAAATCGCATTAAACTAACTGTCTTGTAGTGAATCGTATGTTTTCTTGATGAATTGTCGCGCTCGGAAGATGTTAATCTTTACTTGGTCTTCGCTTATCTGCATGATAGCGGCGATTTCCTTGTACGACTTATCCTCGAAATCGCGTAGCTGCATTGCTGTACGTTGTTTCTCGGGTAGGGAATTCATCAGATTGCGAACCATTGCGATGCGTTCCTTTTCCATCATTTGCTCATACGGTGTATGGGTGATAGGTGATGGGTGTTGGGTGGTGGGTTCATCCAAAGAAACTGTGCGGTGATTGTCTTGTTTCCGAAGAACGTCAAGCGCCATGTTTCGCGCTATCGTCATCGCCCAGGCTTCGAGGGATTCTATCTCGTCCCATTGATCGTGTCGGTTCCAGATTTTTATCAGTGTCTCCTGCACAACATCCTCTGCATCCTGCTGGTTGAGCGTGATGCGGAAGGCAAGCCTGAAGAGCTTGTCTTTCATTGGAAGTACGTCGGTCTTGAAACTGATATTCTTCATCTGTGCTCTGAATTGAAGACTATAATAAAAGGGCAAAAGTTACATTTGCCCTTTCTTTTTTAACTTATTTTTACATTTAAGCGTAAATTTTGCAGAAAACGGTAGCTATTATTTGCTGATGATAGTACCGTGATTGCCGTCGATGGCTGTGGCGAGTGTTATGATAACCCTTGAAACACCTGCATCGACTGCTGCGAGGGCATTCTCAATCTTTGGAAGCATACCGCCAGAAATTGTTCCGTCGGCCTTGTAGCGCTCGAAGTCTGCGTGATTGATGGTTGGGATAACGCTATCGTCATCATCAGGGTTGCTGAGTACGCCTTTCTTCTCAAAAGAGTAGATAAGTGTTACCTCATAACCTTCGGTAGCGAGTGCCTTAGCTGTTTCAGAAGCCATTGTGTCGGCATTGGTGTTGAGGATATTTCCGTTTCCATCGTGTGTGAGAGGAGCGATGACAGGTACCACGCCCTGTTGGATGAGGCTTGCGAGTGCCTTGCCGTCAGCACGGTCAACGTCGCCTACGAAACCGAAGTCAACCATCTTCTCCTCGCCGTCAACCTCCATCTTCTTCAACGGACGCTTGTGTGAACGGATTACATCCATATCAGCACCTGTGAGACCTATGGCATTTACCTTATTAGCCTGAAGCTTGGCAACAAGATTCTTGTTTACAAGACCGCCATAAACCATTGTCACAACCTCAAGCATCTGGGCATCGGTAACGCGACGACCGCCTACCATAACGCTCTCTATGCCGAGTGAGGCTGCTACCTTTGTGGCACGACGACCACCTCCGTGTACGAGAATCTTCGGATCTTCAATCTTGCTGAAGTTATCGAGAAGTGCATCAAGCTGAGCAGCATCCTCAACAACTGCACCTCCTACCTTTACTATAGTGATTTTCTTCATTTTTTCCTTTATATTAAGCCTAACAGACAATACTATTCGAGGTATGTGTAGCCATAAAGGCCTGCACGATAGTTAGAGATAAACTCCTTACCCTCTTCAAGCGTGATCTTACCTTCCTTAACTGACTTTGCTACCCAAATCTCAAGACGACGAACGAGGTTCTTTGGTGAGTACTGAACATATTCAAGCACATCGGCAACGGTCTCGCCATCAATTGTCTTGTCTATGTGATAGCCATTGTCATCAACTGAGATATGAACTGCATTGGTGTCTCCGAAGAGATTGTGCATATTACCGAGGATCTCCTGATATGCTCCAACAAGGAATACTCCTATATAATAATGTTCACCCTGTTTTACCGGATGCAATGGAATATAGCTTGTCTGCTGACCGCCATTTACATAGGTAGCCACCTTACCGTCAGAGTCGCAGGTTATGTCCTGAATCTGTGCTGAGCGTGTTGGCTGCTCGTCAAGTCTCTGTATAGGCATGATAGGGAAGAGCTGGTCTATGCCCCATGAGTCTGGCATACTCTGGAAGAGAGAGAAATTGCAGAAATACTTGTCTGCCATCTGCTTGTCAAGACTGCGAAGCTCATCAGGTACGTGCTTCTGATGATGCGCAAGTTCTGAAACCTCATGAGTGATAGCCCAATAGAGAGATTCAATCTGCGCGCGTGTCTTCAGGTCGATGATACCATGTCGGAAGAGGTCGAGAGCCTCCTCGCGTATATCCTCGGCATCATGCCAGTCCTCAAGCATGGAGCGGGTAGATAGCTTGTCCCATATCTCCGTAAGGTCATGAACAAGCTGATGGTCATTCTCACTTGGCTGGAAATCCTCTGGCATCTGTGGGGCACTCACGCTTTCAAGCACATCGAGGATAAGAACAGAATGATGTGCGGCAAGAGAACGTCCGCCCTCAGATATAAGGGTAGGGTGAGGGATGTTATTCTTGTCGGCTGCATCAACGAAGGTATATACACAGTCGTTCACATACTCCTGAATAGAGTAGTTTACAGAAGACTCTGAATTACTTGAACGTGTACCGTCATAGTCAACACCAAGTCCGCCACCGCAATCCACGAACTCAATGCCGAAGCCCATCTGATGCAACTGCACATAGTACTGGGCAGCCTCACGAAGAGCTGTTGAGATACGGCGTATCTTGGTAATCTGCGAACCGATATGGAAATGGATGAGTTTCAGACAGTCGCGAAGTCCCATCTTGTCAAGCATCTCAAGTGCGAGAAGAAGCTCTGACGAGTTAAGACCGAACTTAGAGGCATCACCACCGCTCTCCTGCCACTTTCCTGCACCGGAAGAAGCGAGTTTGATACGTATGCCGAGGTTAGGACGAACATTAAGCTTGGCGGCTGTCTCTGCGATTATGCGGAGCTCTGGAAGCTTCTCGATAACGAGGAACAGTCGCTTACCCATCTTCTGTGCAAGCAAGGCCATCTCGATGAAGTTCTGGTCCTTGTGACCATTACATATCACGATAGAGTCAGAATCCATGTGCTGTGCAAGAACGGCATGAAGCTCAGGTTTAGAACCTGCCTCAAGTCCGATATTGTACTTGGCACCATGCGAGATAATCTCCTCAATGACAGGGCGCATCTGGTTCACCTTAATAGGGAACACGATATAGTGGTCACCCTTGAAGTTGTACTCCTTGGTGGCCTTTTCGAAACATGCTGCCGTTGACTGGATACGAGTATCGAGGATGTCAGGGAAACGCAGCAGCAGAGGTGCGGAAATATGGGCAGCAGCCAGTTCATCGACCACTTCCTTCAAATCCACCTGGACGTTATTCTTCTTTGGCGTAACATACACATGACCTTTATCGTTAACACCGAAGAAGTTAACACCCCAACCTTTGATGTTGTAGATCTCCTTAGAGTCTTCTATCGTCCATTACTTCATTTCTGTTCAATTAATTCTTTTGCTTTTTCAACAGAGATAGATATTTTCTCCGGACTCTCCATTAGGGTTACATCCAGAATATGCTTAGCCTTCAGATAGAACTGCTCACGATATGCAAGCTGTTCCTTGATAAAGGCGAGGAGTTCGTCCTTTGACTTGTTGGCAATGATAGGGCGCACCGACCTGCCCATCTGCAGATGAGCGTAGAGCACCTCTGGAGTTGCCTTGAGGTAGATTACGTCTGAGTTCGCATTCATGTAGTCCATATTGTCAAAGAAGCATGGAGTGCCTCCGCCACAACTGATTACTACATCTTCAAACTCAGCCACCTCATGAAGCATGTTCCGCTCAATGATGCGGAAGCCTTCCTCTCCGCGTTCTTCGAAGATCTGGGAAATCTTCTTGCGCATACGGCTCTCAATATACCAGTCGAGGTCGTAGAATGGAAGTCCGAGATCCTTGGCAAGCTGCTTGCCGACGGTGGTCTTTCCAGCCCCCATATATCCGATGAGGATTATTCGCTTCATTTCTTGGTCTTTACAGGAGTGTTTACTATTTCCATGCACTTCTCGTATGTAAGTTCGGCTGCATGCTCATGCATAGCCTTTGGCATACGGTAGTTCTTGCCCTTGTAGCAGATGTAAGGACCATAGCGGCCATTCATCACCTCGAGGTCTGCATCCTCCTCGAAGGTCTTCACGTGGCGCTGCTTCTCCTGATCGCGACTCTTCTCGATAAGCTCCACAGCCTCCTCACGGGTAATGGCAAGCGGATCAATATCCTTTGGTATAGAGACGTACTTGTGGTTATGCTGTACGTATGGTCCGAAACGACCTGCACCGATTATGATAGGCTCACCCTCATACTCGTCGAGTGTGCGTGGAAGGCGGAACAGTTCAAGTGCCTCTTCGAGAGTGATTGTCTCAAGGCTCTTGTCCTTTGGAAGCTGTGCGAAGCGAGGCTTGTCCTTATCCTCTGCACTACCAATCTGCACAACAGGACCGAAACGGCCTATCTTCACAGATACAGGCTTGTGGCTCTTAGGGTCCTCACCCAGAACACGCTCACCTGCCTTATGCTCAGAACGTGAGTTTATTGTCTTCTCCACCTCTGGAGCGAATTTCTTGTAGAAGTCCTTGAGCATTTTCGTCCAGTTCTCCTTACCCTCTGCAATATCATCGAATTTCTCCTCGACATTGGCTGTGAAGTTATAGTCCATTATGCCAGGGAAGTATTCCATGAGGAAATCGTTCACTACGATACCTATGTCGGTAGGGAGGAGCTTGCCCTTCTCTGAGCCAACCATCTCGGTCTTCTTTGAAGCCTTGATATTATTGCCCTTGAGGGTGTCGATAGTGTATTCGCGCTCTTCGCCCTTCTTGTCGCCCTTCTGAACGTATTCACGCTGCTGAATGGTAGAGATAGTAGGCGCGTATGTAGATGGACGGCCGATGCCGAGTTCCTCAAGCTTATGAACGAGTGAAGCCTCAGTATAGCGGATAGGACCCATTGATGCGCGCTCAAGTGATGTTATCTGAACTCGCTCAAGGCTGTCGCCCTCCTTCATAGAAGCAGGCATCGTACCTGTCTCCTCGCTGAGCTTGTCGTTATCATCATCACCGTCTGACTCACGATATACCTTGAGGAAACCGTCAAATACAACAACCTCACCAGTTGCGATGAACTGCTCATCAGTACCTGAAACGCTGATGTTCACGGTAGTCTTCTCAATCTGGGCATCTGCCATCTGTGTAGCGGCTGTGCGTTTCCAGATCAATTCATAGAGACGGCGCTCCTGAAGTGTGCCCTCGATTGACGTGTTAGCCATATATGTAGGGCGGATAGCCTCGTGAGCCTCCTGTGCTCCCTTGGTATGGGTGCTGTAGTTGCGTGGCTTGCTGTATTCCTCGCCATACATACTGATCACCGTCTCCTTTGATGTGCCGATACAGAGCTTTGAGAGGTTCACAGAGTCGGTACGCATATATGTGATGTGACCGTTCTCATACAGATGCTGTGCAACCATCATTGTCTGCGATACGGTGAAACCGAGCTTTCTCGCTGCTTCCTGCTGAAGAGTAGAGGTTGTGAAAGGAGGTGCAGGAGTGCGCTTGAGAGGTTTCTTGCTTATAGTGTCAATAGTGAACTTAGCGTTACGGCACTTCTCAAGGAATGCAACGGCATCCTCATGTGTTGTGAAGCGCTTGTCGAGCTCTGCACGTATCTCACTCTTGTTGCCAGTCTCATCGCTGATGGCGAAGACAGCGTTTATGCGGAAATATGGTTCAGCCTTGAAAGCCTGTATCTCGCGCTCGCGTTCCACTATAAGACGTACGGCAACGCTCTGCACACGACCGGCAGAAAGCGATGGCTTCACCTTGCGCCAGAGCACAGGTGAGAGATTGAAACCAACGAGGCGGTCAAGCACACGGCGTGCCTGCTGGGCGTTGGTAAGATTCATATCCAACTGACGTGGATGCTTAATAGCCTCAAGAATTGCATTCTCTGTGATTTCATGGAATACTATTCGGCTAGTCTTCTGTTCGTCAAGACCAAGAACTTCGCAAAGGTGCCATGAGATAGCCTCTCCTTCGCGGTCCTCATCGGATGCCAGCCACACCTTCTTTGCGTTCTTCGCATTAGCCTTGAGATCATTAACCACTCGTTTCTTCTCATCAGGTATCTCATATACTGGCATGAGGGTATCGAGGTCAATGCTTATTTCCTTTTTCTTAAGGTCGCGGATGTGTCCGTAGCTGGACATTACTTTGTAGTCCTTACCAAGGAATTTTTCAATGGTTTTAGCCTTAGCCGGGCTCTCCACAATTACCAAGTTTTCTTGCATAATAATTCTATGTTTGTTCTTTTGAGGCGCAAAAGTAAACAAAAAATTGCGTACACCTTATTATATAGCAATAATTTTAGATATTTTAACAAAAGAAAGGGCTTTCCGGCGAAAACTATGAGCATTTCTTGCGTTTTTAGTCTTTGTCTTAGTGAAATGAAGAAACAAGTGCTTTTCGTTATCCGCGGATTATCTTTTTTATTTCAAACGCAAAGACACAAAGACGCGGAGATTATTAACCTCTGCGTCTTCGTGATTTTACGATTTAAGAATCCTCTGGTGAATCGAACAAACACCATTTCTCTTCACCTGTCTCTGTATTGAACCACACGCCACATCCATAGCATTGATTCCAGTTATTACGCCCAGGCATCACATCCCATCCTCCGCAAACTGGGCATATTGGTTGAATCTGTATCATAAAATCTGTTTTCTTTTATTTTTTGATATCTACGAATTCATCAGGATAAAAGAAACTAAACAATTTCTTTATATCTTCCTCATTGTTTGCGTAACATATAGCTTCTGCCTTACCTCCTATGAACTTACATAGTGTTGTGCCAATTTTGAATTCAAGATGATGTTTTTTGTCATTAACTAAAGTGAATACTAACTCGTCCTTAATTCCAAGATGTTTATGTGCAGCTTTTACACACTTTTTTGTTATTACACAATTACCTACATACCATGAATGCCCATTATGATCATTCTTAGTAATGTCTTGTATATATGCAAGATCAAGAGAGCATACTTTTAATGCCTCTGTTGGATTCTCCGTAAAAATAGCTTTTACTTCTTCCCAAACTTCAGAAATGTTTGTTGTATATTTATTTGTTTCCATAATAATACGATTAATCTAAAACATTATTCTGCTATTTTATTCCGTTCCATTGCCTCACGATGTACTCTAAGAAGTTCCTTGCGCAACCATAGTGGTTCAATGACTTCAATAAAGCGACCTTGAGACTCTAGATATGAAACAAAATCGAATGTCGGTCGGAGACGATACTCGAAATCATAATACCCATCACCTTCATATCTCAACTTCTGTGATTCATGGATTTTCTGTCTATCAAGGATGAATCTTTCATTTTCATGAGCACGAAGTATGACACGTTGAATAGGTACATCATTATCAAGACGAACTGCATAGTATTCTGAGAAGTATTCTTTTGCGTCAAAAGTAGAAAGAATGCTAAATTTATTGGCGGTAATCCCAATATGTTCTATTCGGTCAAGGCAATAGATATGAAATTCTGCATTCTGACATCTGCCTAACAAATACCATCGATTATGATATGTTTTCAGGCAATATGGCTCTATCGTCACTTCTGTTGATGTAAAACTTCCATACTCTCGATAAACTATATTTATGATACTGAAATCCTTCATTGCCAACAAAATATGATCGAGGAAGTCACCAGCAGAAGGAAATGGTTCAAGCAGAATTCTATCAGACATATCTTCACAATCACGAAGTTTTGCTTCTATTGCCAGTACATTCATTCCCCATTCGCGCAATCTGTTATTGTCTGGAATTTGTTCAGAAATGATTTTATATACACGATTCACATATTTCACTTGGCAAACACTTTGTATGTCTGCTAATCGTCTTTTGAATGTTGCCTTTGTGAGTGGTTTGTTATCCCCATTTAGATTAGCTCGCTGCCATTCATTCGCAATCTGATTGAAAGTTAATCCATTCTTATTGCGTTGGAGAAGATTAATTAGGAAATCGTTATTGGTTCTTATAGAGTCTTTTTTCATATTACATAGATTTTAATTGTAAGAGGGAATCTTCTCACGAGGACTCCCTCTTTTGTTTAACATTAAATTTCTTTACTATGACTAAAAAAACAATTCTTATATGCTCGAAAGCATATTTGCAAACTGCTTATTTCTTAATTCATAGAGGAACGCTATAGCCTTTTCAAGTGCTTCAAAACATTCCTCGGCTTTATCTATCTGATTATAGATTGAATCACCAGTATTGAGCATTGGAACTCTCAGTTTCAATGACACACTTGATTTGTTTACTTTATATTTAAATCCATATTGAGATTCTAAATCTCCCATATTTTCAGCAAACCACTTTGAAAGTATGGCGTTCTTCTTTTCAGAATTTTCCTTGCCATAGTTTATCTGAATAGATATGCATTCTCTTAAAGTTTGATGAATAAGGTCAACATTAGATATATTTGATTCATACTGAAACCAATTGGATTTCGAACCACGTTCTTGTCCTGCCTGAGTAATTAGGCCCAGATTAGGATGATTATCATGAACATACTTAACATATCCATCATAAAAATCCATTACCTTTTCATCTGGTATGATTATACCAGAATATGTTTTTTTCTCCAAAGCCTTAGAGATCAAAGTCAGCTTATATACAGAGCGAAGTGTGTTGTCTAGTTCAAAGTATGCCTTAATTTCTTCATACGTTACTTTCTTGCCATATTTAGGAGCATCGTATGATTCAGGAGCAACAAGGAATACATCAAAAGCCTCATAGAGTCCATCTTTGACGGCCTTTCTACCCCGAGCGAGATAACGCTCATACTGATTTGGCTGTTGGCAAGCATTAATCTTATCCTCTATAAGTAATGCTTTTGTCTTACCACAAGATGTATAGATGATCGTTATGTCTGATTCGCCACGACTATCAACTTCCACATTGTCATTACATACCATACGAGCCTGTGTATCAACATCTATACCATTACCTTCCTCATACTGAGAATGTACAACCTTGAGTATCTGATAATCAGTCACGTCAATCTTTGACATGAATAGATCTGCGAATGTGCTTGAACATACGAACTCTTCTACGAACATTAAATCCATATCATGTTCATGAACACCAGAGCAAAGCTCAACCTGTGGAGTGTGTTTTACGTTTACCATGTTTCTTTTGCTTTAAGGGTTTTACTTGTTTCTGGGTGCAAAATTACTACACAAGTGGCTCAAAATGTGAGCTAGTAGCTCATATTTTGAAAATTTTTTTATTAGATTATAAAGTTTTTATTCACTTATGCAAAAACATATCACTCTTCTTGATTGATGAAGATACATTGAGATGGATACATGTATTCCGCCATTTCCTTAAATTTGTATTCAAGTTCTTCAGGACATACAATCTGTGCTCCATTTGCATTAAACCAACATTCTGCTTCTCCGACAGTAAAAATAACAGAATGTTTTTTGGGACATTTTATTGATGAAGGTTTTCCCAAACCTACATATTCACAAAGTTTGATTATACATTGTTTTGTTATTAGACAATTTCCTTTATATAAAGATCTTCCTTTGCTAACCTCTGACAAATTATGAGATAAAGCATATTCATCTTTCATATTCATGGGATCATCGAAAAATGCCTTTTTCATTTTACTCCATTTTGTTTCTTCAAAAAAATTTTCCATAATTCTGTGTTAATCGATTCTTATTAAACTATTATGTTAATTACTTACTAATTGCAAATATAAGCATTTCTTTCTTAACACAAATAAAAATGAGTAGAAATTTGTAAAAACACGCCTATTTTCTTTGAATTATGCCAAATCAGCCTAACAAAATCGCAAAAATATGGTTCAATTCAAGCATTTGGGAAGTATATCAAGTCATGCGTAATGCCTCTTGATTTTGTAATCTTAGCTTGAAACTATGTAAAATTCACGAGAGTTTTTAGAGAGGGGGGTGCACTTTTGCCTATTTTTGCCCTTTTGCCTGTTGATTATCAGTAGTTTACAATGCGTGTACCCCCCTGAAAATACCTTTTGGGGGTACACTTCAAAGAGAGGGGGGTGCACGCTTTCTTTTTGGCTTGATTTCCAGTGCGTTATATCTCTAAAATGGTCAAAAGTGCACCCCCCTCTCGCAAAACTCTCTCGAAAAATATTTTTCGTTTGCTTCAGGTCCGCTTCTCCTTCGCTTCTAATCCGTTTCAAATCCGTTGTAAGTCCGTTCCATAGTATGGGAGCTGAATGGGAGTTACATGGGAGTCACATGGGACTTACTACGGACTCTCTACAAACGCACTTTATGGTGCTATTGATATTCTTCCGGGAGTTCATCCTTCCAGTTAGGATAGGGATCAGAGAGGAGGTGCGAGTTGTAGAAGTGGCGGTTGCCTGTTACCTCCGGGCCGTAGGGAAGTAATTACCCATTTATTTCCTTAATCACAAATTACTAAGTGCATACAATGGAATGATATCAACATGGCGCTCTGCTTGATCAGCCTCAGAGTCGTAATAATAGAAATGACCGAAGTTTTCAAGCGACGTGCGTATCGCATCATGAAGTTTGTGACCACGCATGAAAATCCAAAGGCTTTGCATACTTCCTTGTGTACCAGCCTTTACCTCAATTGGTAAAACGATACTGTTACGAACTCCAACATAATCAATTTCTGCTTGGCTACCTTTTGATTGGTTTTCCCAATAATGCATTTCCGATTTTATAAAGCAATCACTATATTTCTGCATCTCTAATCCCGCAAACATTTCTGAGCTTCCTCCTTTGTTGACGAAATCAACCTCTGATGCCATAAGTACATCTGTTGCAGGAATGCCTAACATTGTCTGCATTATTCCTAAATCGAAGAACAGATACTTAGTAAAGTTTGCATTCTCTTGTGCACCAAGTGGAACTCCATTAGCATCCGTGTGAACAACAGGAATGACAAGTCCTGCCAATGAGAGCAAGTGCAATGCCTCCTTGACAACTGTAGATTTTGTGTCTCGTGATGCTTGCGAACATATGAATTTCTTTCCTACCTGCAAAGCTACAGAACGAAGAACCTGACGAAGCAGAACTGGAGATACACGTTTCTTGTACTTTGAGAAATCATCGTTATATGTATCAATAATATCATTATGCACACGAGAAACTTCTATGTAACTGTGCGTTTCTATCCATTCGGTCACCGCAGCAGGCATACCTCCTACCAGATAGAATGTTCGTAATTGGCTGATTAGATCTTTGTGCGCTTTTTCTGCCAAAGGTTCATCGCTATTTGCTCTTTTCTTGAGATCAACAGTAAGTTCAAGTCCTTGTGCCATTAGGAACTCATCAAAAGAGAAAGGGTACATATAAATGGAACGTATTCTCCCCACTCCAAATGATGGTAATTCCTCTAATGTGAATTCAAGAAGTGAGCCGGCTGCAATCACATGCAGTTCTGGATAATCTTCTTTGAAATACCTCAAAGCCATAATGGCTTCTTTGCAAACCTGAATCTCATCAATAAAAAGCAATGTCTCACCTGCAACAATTGGGGTAGCTAACACGCCGCTTAATTTCTCACATGTTTTCTTAACATCGATATTCTCAGGAAAGAGCTGTTTCAGGTCTGGCTGCTTCTCGAGATTAATCTCAACGAAGTAGCGAAATGTTTTACCTAATTCCCTAACCGCTGTTGACTTACCAACCTGGCGAGCACCTCTAATCAATAGTGGTTTACGCCGTTCTGCATTCTTCCATTCAAGTAGTTTAGCGTCTATGTGTCTTTTGAAATATGACATACTTTCTATTTTTATGATTTCATGGCAAAGTTAATAAAATCTCCCAAAAATCGGACCGAAAAATAGAGAAAAACTCCCAAAAATCGGACCGAAACCCAAAAATCGGACCGAAAAAGTGTTAAATTTGCCCAAAAATGCCACCGAAAGCAAATTCTATAAAATTGCGAAAATGGCTATCCGCACATTAATTAAATGCTATTGATACTCTTCTGGGAGTTCTTCCTTCCAGTTAGGGTAGGGATCAGAGAGGAGATGGGAGTTGTAGAAGTGGCGGTTGCCTGTTACCTCTGGACCGAGGAATGATGGACGGTCGAAGAGTTCGTCTTCATTATTGAGCTCTACTTCTGCAAAGAGGAGTCCTTCGTTAGCTCCATGAAACTCGTCAACCTCGAAGGTGTGTCCGCCGAATGGCACAAGCCAACGGGTCTTGTCAACTACACCTCCACGACATAGCTTCAGCATCTCAAGCGCATCTTCCTTTGGAATCTCGCGCTCAAACTCGTATCTTGACATACCGCCATTAAGGGATGGTCCTTTGATGGTGAGGTATGCCTTCTCATCGCGGAGTCTTATGCGAACAGTGGCTCCCTTGCAAGCCATATATCCCTGTTGGATATGTGAGTGCGAGGAAGCCATTGTCTTGAAAGACCCGTCCTTTGAAACAAGGAATTTTCTTTCTATTTCAAGCATGGGAAGATTAACTCATCATAAAGCAACTGAAAATGGCGAATACAACTCCGAGTCCGATGAGGACTCCGATAATCCAGCCAATGACCTTGTTACCTTCCTTCTCTTGCTTTGCTGCATAGGCTGCACGCTTTGCGTTGCCTGCTACTTTCTTTTCTTTGCTCATAGTAAATATAGTTTTATTTAGTTATTAGTATCTTTTAGAGTTTAGTGTTTAGAGTTTAGTGTTTAGAGTTTAGAGTGGAGTGATTAGTGTTTAGAGTTTAGAGTGGAGTGATTAGTGTTTAGTGTTAGTGTGCACCTCTAAACTCTAACCCCTAACCTCTAACCTTTTATTCATCCACAACAGGGAACTCCATGAGGTATGCTTTGATGAAACCATCGATTTTACCGTCCATTACTCCATCAACGTCTGTTGTCTGGTAGTTGGTGCGGTGATCCTTTACACGACGGTCATCGAACACGTAGGAGCGTATCTGGGAACCCCATTCTATCTTCTTCTTTCCTGCCTCGATCTTTGCCTGAGCCTCGAGGCGCTTCTTCATAGCACGGTCGTAGAGCTGTGACTTGAGCAGTCGCATAGCGTTTTCGCGGTTCTGCTGCTGCTTACGGCTCTCGGTATTGGCGATGAGGATTTCCTCTTCCTCGCCTGTGTCCGGGTCTTGGTACATATATCGGATACGTACACCAGTCTCAACCTTGTTGACGTTCTGACCACCGGCACCACTTGAACGGAAGGTATCCCAGCTTACGCGGGCAGGATCCACATAAACCTCGATGGTATCGTCGATAAGTGGAGAGACGAAGACAGAGGCAAAACTTGTCATTCGCTTACCCTGTGCGTTGAATGGGCTTACGCGGACAAGACGATGAACGCCCGACTCGCTCTTCAGATATCCGTAGGCATACTCACCTCCTTCAATCTCCATAGTAACGGACTTGATGCCTGCCTCGTCGGCCTCTTCAAGGTCGCTGATGGTGACTTTGTAGCCATGAGTCTCTGCCCAACGCATATACATACGCCAAAGCATTGAAGCCCAGTCCTGTGCCTCTGTACCGCCCGCACCAGAGTTGATTTTCAGTACGCAAGCCATAGGGTCCTCTTTCTGACGGAGCATATTACGAAGCTCAAGGTCCTCGATGGCTTTTAGTGCGCGTTCGTAGTCGGCATCCACTTCTTCTTCAGTCACCATTTCATCGCGGTAGAACTCCATAGCAAGGGCAAGCTCGTCGGCAGCAGTCCTTACCTCCTCATAGCCATCAAGCCATTTCTTGATGTCCTTAACGAGTTTCATCTGCTCCTGGGCACGCTCAGGGTCTTCCCAGAAATCGGGAGCCTGAGTGCGGAGGTCTTCCTCTTCAAATTCTACTTTCTTCTTTTCGATGTCGAGATAGCGGTAAAGCGCATCTGCTCGGTCTTGAATATCCTTTAATTGGTCTGCTGTGATCATATTTTTATTTTTGTGTTTAGTGTTTAGAGTTTAGTGTGGAGTGGTTAGTGTTTAGTGTGGAGTGTGCAACTCTAATCTCTAACCCCTAACCTCTAATCTCTAACCTCTAATCTCTAACCCCTAACCTCTAACCTCTAAACTTCATTCTTTATACATATTCTCAATCACGTCGGCGTAGTTCTTGTAGATGACGTTGCGTCGGCTCTTGAGAGTATTTGTGAGCTCACCAGACTCCATTGTGAATGGCTTTGGGAGAAGTGTGAATCGCTTCACCTGCTCGTAGCCTGCAAGTCCCTGTTGGAGTGTCTCGATGCGCTCTGTGAGCATCTTGATAATCTTCGGGTTTGTGCAGAGGTCATTACGGCCGTCGAATGGTATGTTGTTTTCGCGGGCATATTCCTCAAGGAATGGGTAGGCAGGAACGATGAGCGCAGAGACGAACTTGCGCTGGTCGGCTATGATGACAATCTGCTCTACGTATTTATCCACGAGAAGCTTTGCCTCTACAGCCTGTGGGGCTACGTATTTGCCATTGGATGTCTTGAAGAGATCCTTTATTCGCTCTGTGATGTATAGCTCGCCATTCTTCAGATAGCCGGCATCACCGGTATGGAAATATCCGTCTTCGGTGAAAGCCTCTGCGTTGAGGTTGTCGCGCTTGTAGTATCCCTTTGTGATTGTAGGACCTTTGAGCAGTATCTCGCTATTCTCGCCAATCTTGATGTCGATGCCTTCTATCGGGCGGCCTATAGAGCCTATGGTGAACGGCTCGTCGCGATGGTCGCAGGAAACGGTAGCAAGGCTCTCTGTGAGTCCGTAGCCGACAATCATATTAATACCGATGGAATGGACGAATACCTCCACTTCAGGAGATACGGTAGCACCGGCGGTAGGGAAGATGTTCGGCTTGAGAAGGCCGAGCTCCTTACGGATAAGCGAGAGTACGGTCTTGTTTGCTATCTTGTATTTCAGGGCAAGTCCGATTGGCGGGCGCTTGCCGTTTGCACGATATTCTATGTTGTAGCGGGCACCAAGGTCGAGAGCTCCGAGAAGGAGTTTTCTCTGGAATGGAGAGATCTTATCCATCTTCTCCTGAACACCGGCATATACCTTTTCCCAGAAACGTGGAACGGCAGACATACAGGTTGGGTGTGTCTCGCGCATCGACTTCTGAATCTCACGAGGGTTGGTGTTGATGATAAGTGTTGCGCCTTCGTAGAGAGAGAGGAAATCCCATCCGCGCTCGAAGATATGGGTGATAGGAAGGAAGGTGATGACGCGGTCGCTTTCCCCAACAGGCACGCATTTGTCATTTGCCTTGATTGCTGCGTGGAACTGGCTGTAGGTTAGCATTACGCCCTTGCTGTCACCAGAAGTTCCAGAGGTGTAGAGGATATTGGCAAGGTCTTCCTCGTTTGCCTGTTTCCAAAGGTTTTCCACTTCGCTCTGACGCGGATAGCCGTCGGCCATTTTGAGAAGGTCGGAGAAATATATGGATGTGGTGTCGTGGTTGGCACGTACAACCGATGGGTCATAGATGATGATGCGCTCAAGTGGCGGACAAAGAGCCTGAACACGACGAGCCTTGTCGTATTGCTCCTGTTCGCCTACGAAGAGGATGCGTATTGAGGCATCGTTGATGACATACTGAATCTGCTCCTCGCTGCTTGTTGCGTAGAAAGGAATTGTAACTGCACGGATGCCGAATGCTCCAAAGTCAGAACAGATGTATTGAAAGCAATTCTGGGAGAATACACCGATATTCTCCTGCACATGTACACCAAGATTAAGAAGGGCGTTGGAAACACGCTTAACCTTCTCGGCGAATCCTTTCCAGGATATTTCCTTCCAAGTTGCACCACCGAACTCACGGTAAACGAATACGGTTCTGTCACCGTATTTCTTTGCCTGTGCATAAGGAAGTTGAGAAAGATGGCATTTTGTAAGCATAATCCAGTTTAGATTTTTCAGGTTTAAAGGTTTATAGGTTTTGGGGTTCTTAGGTCTTAAAACAATTGAAAATTGAAAATTGAGAATTGAAAATTAATTGTTAATATCTTAATATCTTAATTTCAAGACTCTCCGACCTTCTAACCTCTAACCTTCTAACCTCATAACCGAAGTTGAGTTTTGCGAAACTTCTTATATTAAATGCAAAAATAATAAATTAAGTCGAAATAAGGAAATGATAAAGGTGTTTTTTTGTGTTTGAAGTGGAAAAAAGAGAGAAAACACTCTATTATGTGCAGATTTTTATGTAAGTTTGCAGTCTCAAAACATGAATTTATGACAATAGATGAACTTACCCAGGAAGCTGTTTCGCTTCTTCAGAAACTCATAGCAACGCCAAGTGTAAGTCGTGATGAAGGCAAGGCCGCCGACATTATGCAGGAGGCGATGGAATCATACGGTTTCACCCCAACTCGTGTTGGTAATAATCTTTGGATTCAGTCCGAGGATTGGTCGGATAACAGGCCTACATTATTGCTCAATGCGCATATTGACACGGTGAAACCGGTTGCTTCATGGACTCGTGATCCTTTCGCTCCAACCATCGAGGGTGATACTCTGTATGGTCTTGGGAGTAATGACTGCGGTGGCGGACTTGTGTCGCTTCTTCAGGTGTTCAGGGAACTTGTTAATAGCAAGAAACCATTGTCATACAACCTTGTATATCTTGCTTCATGTGAAGAGGAGGTGAGTGGTGTGAATGGTATCAGAAATGTTATCGATAAATTGCCTAAGATTGATGTCGCCATTGTGGGAGAACCAACTGGAATGCAACCTGCTGTGGCTGAGAAGGGACTAATGGTAATTGATATGACTGCCCACGGGAAATCTGGTCATGCGGCTCGTGGTGAGGGTATCAATGCTATCTATGAGGCACTTGATGATATGTGTTGGATAAGGAATTATAAGTATCAGAAGGTGAGTGATTTCCTTGGTCCTACGGTTATGAATCTTACTGTTGTGAATAGCGGTACTCAGCATAATGTCATCCCGGATGAATGTAAGATGATTGTTGATGTCCGTACAAATGAGAACTATGACAACGAGGAAGTGTTCCGTTTCATTGATGAGCATACAAAGAGCGACTGTAAGGCACGTTCATATCATCTCCGTTCTTCAAAGATAAGTCTTGACCATCCGCTTGTGAAGCGTTGCGTGGCAATGGGAAAGAAGCCTTTCGGTTCGCCAACTCTGAGTGATCAGGCTCTCATGCCTTGGGAGTCATTCAAACTCGGTCCGGGAGAGTCTTCACGCTCTCATAGTGCCGATGAGTTCATAAGGATTTCAGAGATAAGAGATGCTATTGAGACGTATATCCGTCTTATAGCAGACTAACTTAATAAGTGATAGCTTCCGCCCGCCATTGAGATGACGACACCATTCATCTCAAGCATGAAAAGGGCGGAATTTATCGTTCCTATAGGGAGATTTGTACGGATAGCGATTTCGTTGACGTGCAAATCTCTTTCTTTTAGTGCTTCGACAATAAGAGTCTCGTCAGGAGATAATTCGGGGAATAGTTCTCGTTCTATTCCCTCGTTTTTTGCTTTTTCCAGAACGAGATTGCTACCCCAGTTCATTTCCGTGATGAAGTCCTCGGCGGAAGTGATGAGTTGTGCGCCGTGTTTGCGTATGAGGTTATTGCAGCCTGCACTATATGGCGCATTCACAACTCCGGGGAATGCGAACACGTCTCGTGAATAGCTGTTGGCAATATCACAAGTGATGAGGCCGCCACCTTTTGCTGCACTTTCAACAAGGATAGTGGCATCGCTCATTCCTGCTACGATTCTGTTGCGTTGAACGAAGTTGCGTTTTTCTGGTCGTGTGCCACGAGGGTATTCTGACAATAATCCACCGTGGGAAATCATCTCTTTTGCCGTGTTGCGATGTATGTTCGGATATATGGTGTCAAGTCCGTGAGCAAGCACACCGACAGTATCCATTCCGACTTTCAAGGCATTTCTATGGGCTTGGATATCCACACCATAGGCAAGACCGCTGATTACAAGAATGTCAGGGTTCGTTTTCTTCAAATCCTCGATGAAATGGCGGATTATGTCTTGTCCATAGACAGTACATTGACGGGTGCCTATGATACTTATAACCTTTGAAGGGTTGAGGTTTCCATTTCCGCAGAAATACAAGACAAGAGGAGCATCCTCACAATGAGTGAGGCGTTGAGGATAGTCCTCGCTGCCGAAATGCAAAGCCTTGATGGAGTGTGCCTCGCAGAATTTCAGTTCCTGTTCTGCGAGGGCAAGGGCATCGTCAAGTCCAGAGAGCATCTGCTTCAAGTGAGGAGTTGCTTCTGCTATGGCATTTTCGATATGATGCCTGTTCTCAACGATGGCTGTAGCCGAACCGGCCTCTTGATATAGTTGCATCAACTGAAGAGGAGGTATTTGTGGCTTCAGCATTGTTAATGCTATTGCGTTAAGTATTTCCATGAGACGATTATTGAGGTGTTAGTAATTATTCGGAGTAGATGACCTGAATGAGCATCTGACCGACAGCTTTTAGTGTGTTGATATCAAGATGTTCCATATCATCGTTTACGGTATGCCATGTAGGACCGAATGCACTCTGTCGACAATCAGGATAGAAAGGAATGATATCAATAGTTGGAATGCCTGCTTCGTTTACAGGTATGTGGTCGTCTGTAACACCTCCACCAACTTCATTGGCAAACACGCTACTGAAACCTGCGTGACGGGCAGCCGACCATACCTTATCAACGATAGAAGCTGCATATCTCAGAGAGAAATGTTCTTGATAGATTTTTGCGCCTTGGCCGCCAACCATATCGAGGAGAATGCCAAACTGCGGTTTGTAGCCTTCTGGAAGGTTTTTTGCCCAATACTGAGCTCCGAGAGCCCATGTATTCTCGCTATCCTCATTCTTTTCAGCCCATTGTGGGGTTCCGTAATCCTCAGCATCGAAGCAAACAAGGTCAACGCCGATGGCAAGTGTTGTGTCATTCTGAAGAAGACGTGCCACTTCAAGCATTACTCCTACGCCGGAAGCGCCATCGTTTGCAGCAAGTACAGGCTTATGCCAGTTGGTAGAGTCAGGGTCGTTGTCAGCCCATGGACGGCTATCCCAATGAGCGCAGATAAGGATGCGACGCTCAGCCTGTGGGTTGAAATGAGCTATGATATTGGTAGAGTGGAGTTTGGTGTCATCCCAACCTGTGAGATCAGCCTTTTGTGTCTCTACTTCTAAACCAAATCCCTTGAATTTATTGATGATCCATTCCTCACAGAGGTCATGAGCCTTACTATTCATTGTTCGTGGACCGAAGTCGCATTGTGCCTGACAATAAGCCATGGCAGAATCGGCGATGAAGGCAGGACCTACAGGATTGAGAACTTCTTCTACTTGCTTGTTGCTTTTACAAGAAGAGAAAAGAGTTGCAACTATGAGGAAACTAAGGAAAATGTATTTGCTATTCATATATAAGTTTTTATTTTGCTTTTTGAACCTCTTCCATGACGCGGAGCCAGTTACCTCCCCATATCTTCGCTATATCGGTTTCTGAATAGCGACGACGAAGAAGCTGACGGGTAAACTGCTGGATATCTGAGGCATCACGCATTCCACATACACCACCATCACCATCGAAATCTGTGCCGATTCCAACGTGGTCAATGCCCATGATGTCTATTGCATGTTCAAGATGCTTGATTCCATCGAGGATATCAGCTTCGCCTGTCTTTTGCAAGAATCCGTGGTAGAAGGTAGTATGCACGACACCTCCCTTTGCTGCTATAGCGCGTAACTGGTCGTCAGTCAGGTTACGCGGATGGTCACAAAGGATGCGGGAATTGGAATGAGAGCATACGATAGGCTTCTCGCTGATTTCAAGGGCATCATAGAAACTCTTTTCACCTGCATGGCTCATATCTACCATGATGCCGAGGCGGTTCATTTCCTTGATTACCTGTTCGCCAAACTCTGAAACGCCATTATGCGTATTGCAGCCACGGGCAGAGTCACAGATGTCATTATCGCCATTATGGCAAAGAGTCATATATACTATGCCCCTATCCGCAAAATGCCTCAGTTTATCAAGGCTGTGCTCAATGGCAAGACCGTTCTCGATTCCGAGCATAATGCTCTTCTTGCCCATCTGCTTATTGGCATAGAGATCTGCGGATGTTCTTGCTATGCCAAGATAGTCAGGTACTCGGGCAACAGTAGATTCTATGATGTCAAATATGGAATCTGCGTAGGTGGCAGGTGTAATAGACGTTCTTCCCTTTGGGAAGGCTTGGTTAGGTTTTATGTTCTCATAGAACTCTTGCCCTTCCTTTGGCTGTGGAAGATAAGCCACCATGATAGTTGCATCCTGACGACCATCTGTCATCTTATGGAGGTCAACAAGAATACGACTGTCTCGCTTTGTGAAGTCAACACCTTCATGGAAGAACATTGGGGTATCACAATGGGTATCGAGGGTAAGGATGCGAGAATGTAGTTCCCCTACCTTCTTATATTCCTTTGCTGAGTCAACGAGCCACTTAAACAGAGGAAGTCCATCTTTGCCCAACCACTCTGGATGCCATTGCACTCCCATTACGTTCTTGTATTCGGTGCTTTCAATAGCCTCTATGATGCCATCCTTTGAATGTGCTGTGGCACGGAAAAGAGAACCGGGATTATCAACAGCCTGATGATGGAAAGAGTTGACAAGTAGGGTGTTGGGTGATGGGTGTTGTGCGTTAGCGTTTGGGATATAGATGCCATGAGGCATACTTCCTTCTTCTATAACAACCGAATGAGTAGCTTCTTCTCTATCTGCATCCTGTGAATGCTTGATTGTCGCCTGTGAACTTATATCCTGTGCAACGTGTCCTCCAAGAGCCATCGCAAGTGTCTGGATGCCTCGGCATATTCCCAACATCGGAATCTGTTTGTTGTATGCAAGGCGTGTGAGAATTAACTCGGCAGCATCGCGCTCTCGGTTAATATTATGGAGCTTTGGTGAAGGCTCTTCTCCACACCATAGAGGATTATAGTCGCCACCGCCAGTTAGCAGAATACCATCCACTTTCTCAAGGGTATCGGCAACGATTGCTGTATCGGCAATAGGTGGTATAATAACAGGAACGCCACCGGCGTTGATGATCTGCTTGTAATAGCGATCGCGCACCGTGGCGTCTATATCTGAATAGTTAGCCGTTATGCCAATGACAGGACGGTTCTCTGCTTCTGGAAAGTTCTCGTAAGCAGGGCTTAAAAGTTCATCTAAGGAGAAGCTCATACTTCGTAATTGTCAGGATGAAGAGAGTGGATTACTCTTCTGCACGAACTGGAATCTCACGCTTGATGCTCTGCTCCAACGAGATAAGGGTCTCTGTTGATACAACACCGTGGATGCATTGCAACTGATTGTTGAGCAAATGCATCAACTGTTCGTTGTCACGAACATAGAGCTTTACGAGCATTGTGTAAGGACCAGTAGTGAAGTGGCATTCCACAATCTCTGGGATATTCATAAGCTGCTTGACTACATCCTTGTACATAGAGCCGCGCTCAAGTCGGATACCAACATAGGTGCAAGTGCTATAACCAAGTGACTTCGGGTTTACGTCGAATCCGCTACCAGTTATCACACCGTCTTCAATAAGATGTTGTACGCGCTGGTGAATAGCTGCACGTGATACTCCACATTCTGCTGCCACGTCCTTGAAAGGGATACGGGCATTAAGAGCAAGGATACTCAGGATTTTCTTGTCAAGTTTGTCAATTTTTTCCATCTCGATTATTGAGTAATAAATTGGTTTTCTTATTATCTATCGTCATTGTTTGACTCATATTGTAAGCAAAATTACTCAATAAACCTGAATTATGCAACATTTTGACAGAAAAATTATGAAAAAGTCGTTATTTTGCTAACAAATTAACACTTTTTGCCATTTCAAGAGCCTTATTTTCGGCAGCTTCCATGATTTCGCGTTCTCCAGGTCCCTTATCGTTGATACCACAGAGGTGTAAAATTCCATGGATAATAACTCTGAACAGTTCTTCTTCGTATGTCTTGCCAAAGAGTTCGGCGTTACTTTTCACAGTATCAAGACTAATCACGAGGTCACCATTTATGATATCATCTTCATCATAGTCGAAGGTGATGATATCTGTGTAATAGTCATGGCCAAGATATTCGTTGTTGACTTCAAGAATCTTCTCGTCGTCAACGAACATATAACCGACCTCGCCAACCTTGCGGCCATAGGAAGCGGCTACCTGTTTAATCCAAGCAGAAGTATCGCGCTTGCGAATCTTCGGCATCTTTACGTTTTCTGAAGAATATGTAATCATATTGTTAATTACGAATTACAAATTACGAATTATCTGCATTCCTGCTTATTTAGGCAAGGACGGCCTGAAAGGCCAGAAGCTAATAGCCCAGAGCATCGCTCTGGGTATGTGGTGTGTGGGGCAATCGCCCTAAAAGGGCAAAAGCATTAAGGCGACAGATAAGCTTTTGCCCTTTCAGGGCGAGTTTATCCATATCTTTATCCTCAGGGCGATGCCCTGAGCTTGGTGCTCATTGGCCTTTCAGGCCGTTCTGCGCTTAGTGCTCTTCACTTGCGAAACCTAATGCCAGAGTTCTTATTGCTCTTTGGCAGGAACTGACTAACATCTTTCCCGAACATCTTCAATGTCCTTATCATACTTGATGAAAGGGCAGAAAGTTCTGGACGAGAGTAGAAAAGGATTGTATCCAAACCATCGCTGAGCAGTTTGTTGAAGTCTGCCTGATCACGCTCGTATTCAAAGTCCTTGATTGAACGGACACCCTTCACGATAGCCACAGCATTATGTCGCTTGGCAAGATCAACGGTCAGGTCGGAATAAGCCTCCACAACAACACGTGGATCATTCTCGTACACCTTCCTTATCTGGGTTACGCGCGCCTCAATCTCCGGACTCAGGAAACTGTCTTTCGTTTCCTTGTCAGGATTGTAGCCGATACCGATGACAATCTTATCGAATATCTTCAGGGCTCGCTCCACTATGTCTGCGTGACCGATAGTGAAAGGATTGAATGTGCCGGTGAAAAGTGCTGTCTTCATATCTTAATCAAAGAATGATGGACTAATGATGTTACTGTTGGTGCGATACATATCCCTGCCAAGATGATTGTAGGCAAGTTCGGTGACCATACGACCTCTTGACGTTCTCTTGAGGAAACCTTCCATGATGAGGTAAGGCTCATATACATCCTCTATGGTTCCTGCATCCTCACCAATGGCTGTGGCGATAGTTCCGATACCCACAGGACCGCCTTTGAACTTGTCGATGATGGTGGTGAGAATCTTGTTGTCGATATCATCAAGACCGTATTCGTCTATGTTGAGGGCTGTGAGAGCCACCTTTGCTATCTTTGTGTCAATATTGCCGTTGCCTTTCACCTGAGCAAAATCACGCACACGACGGAGAAGGCCGTTTGCGATACGAGGCGTTCCTCTTGAACGACGTGAGATTTCGTCTGCTGCCTCGTCGTTTATAGGCATTCCAAGTAGTCGGGCAGAGCGCTTTATGATACGTGAAAGGGTATCAGGATCGTAATATTCAAGGTGCATGTTAATGCCGAAACGAGCACGCAGAGGAGCTGTCAGCAATCCGCTACGGGTAGTGGCACCAATAAGCGTGAAAGGATTGAGGTCTATCTGGATTGATCGTGCAGATGGACCCTTATCTATCATGATATCAATACGATAGTCTTCCATTGCCGAATACAGGTATTCCTCTACGACAGGTGAAAGACGATGAATCTCATCAATGAAGAGCACATCGTTGGTTTCAAGCGATGTGAGGATACCGGCAAGATCGCCCGGCTTATCGAGTACAGGACCGGAAGTGATCTTGAAACCCACGCCAAGTTCGTTGGCTATGATATTGCTGAGAGTCGTCTTGCCAAGTCCCGGAGGTCCATGGAGTAGGGTGTGGTCGAGAGGTTCTCCACGGAACTTTGCGGCTTCCACAAAGACCTGCAGATTCTCCACAACACTCTTCTGGCCGCTGAAATCCTCGAATTGCAGCGGACGTAGTGCTTTCTCAAATTCCTTCTCGGAACTCGATATGCGTTCTTCGTGTATGTTGAAGTCTTCTGTCATTAGGTGGCAAAGTTACTCATTTTTCTTGAATGGGCAAAAAATATAGGCATTTAATTCTTGTTTTTCGTCTATTTGTATTATTTTTGCGGTGGAAAAGAAATCACTCACCTGAAATCCGGTTTGAATGAACATATCTGAAACAACTATCGATTTTGTTTGCAAGCATGCAAATGATGATGTAAGGAAACTCGCGCTCTCGGCAAAGAGAACGGAGGGACTTGACCTGTCATTTGCCCTTGACCAGATTGCCGGCAGACAAAAGGCTCGAACAAAGCTGCCTTCGTGGTATGCTTTGGCTGCTTTGGGTGAGGGTGTTGATGAGGCTCATTTCCTTGTCTTTCCGCCTCATATCTCTATGGAGCAATGCTCGTCTGAGCAAACGGCAAAGTACAAGAAGAGCGTTCTTGATCGTGTCCTCTCCTCAATTCTCGCCCTTCCTTGGTCGAGAAATACCCATTTCATCGATATAACTGGCGGTTTCGGCGTGGATTTCTCTTATATTGCGCAAGGCTTTGCTGAGGCTACATACGTTGAGCGACAAGAGCATCTTTGTGAGATTGCGAGGCATAACTTCCCGTTGCTCGGTTTGCCTCAAGCTAATGTTATTTGCAAGGAACTTGAAACTCCACTTGAACTCCCATTCTTAGGGAAAGGATCTGAAACGAACTCACAACAGACAGTTGTTTTTATAGATCCTGCCCGTCGTGATACTAACGGCAATAGAACGTATGCTATTGGCGATTGTACCCCCAATATCCTCGATTTCATCGGGGAATTGTTGAACAGAACGGCCGTTGTGATGGTAAAGCTGTCGCCTATGCTTGACTGGCATCAAACTGTTGAGGATATAAACCGTGCCTCTGGTTCGGGAAATGCCGTTAGGGAAGTTCATATCGTCTCTACCCAGAATGAGTGCAAGGAACTATTGCTTGTGCTTTCTGAGAGATATGAAAGTGCTCTTGAAATATATTGTGTTAATGATGATGATGTGTTTGTCTTTACTCCAAGCGAAACCAAGACCATAGCATTAGAAGTTAAGTCGTCAAAGAAACTCTTTGTGCCAAATGCCTCTGTGATGAAAGCCGGATGTTTCTCAGAAATAGAAGCACGCTTTGGCATAAGGCAGATTGGCAAGAATTCTCATCTCTTTATCGGAGGTGAGGATATTGTAGGCTTCCCCGGTCGTGTGTTTAACATCCTGTGTGTCACGACAATGAACAAGAAGGAGCTGAAGAGCGCTCTTGCTGGAATTGATAGAGCGAATATAACAACACGTAATTTCCCTCTTTCGCCAGAACAGCTTCGTAAACGCTTGAAAATCAAGGATGGTGGTGACATTTATCTCTTCGCCACCACAACAGATGAAGAAGAACACATCATCTATGTTACTGGAAAGGATTCCGCTTGCGCAGAGTTTTTGGAAAGCAAATTAGGAGTAAATTAAATCAGTAAATTATATTCAGTAAATTTTTCAGATAAATCAGATAAATCCGTTTCCCTTTATTTTTTTCGAACACAGAAGACACAGAATAAACGGACTTGCTATTTGCTTTCGCCTTCTAAAAAAACAGGGGAAAACCAATAAAAACATATAAAAACAAAATGTTTTCTCATGTTTTCTTTTGTTTTAATTGGTTTTTCTAAATGGCGAAAGCAACTTATGCGACAAATCTCGTGACTTCTGTGGTCAAAAGAAAAGGGAAACGGATTTATCTGATTTATCTGAAAATAATTAATGCGACATTAATGTGTTATTTGTGACAATTAATGTTATCTCGCGGAGCGAAACGTATAATATCCTGTTAATGTCACATTAATATCGCATTAATTTTCTGTATAAAATTTTCTGGTCATCGTCGATAATTTTTGTTCCGAAAAAAAACGAGCGGAGCGAGAAAAAGAATTTACAGGTTTAATTTACTCCTAATTTGCTTTCCAAGAAACTCCGCTCTTGGTAGGGAGTAAATACCATATAAATACCATAAAGATACCATATAAATACAATTAAAATACCATAGTTAATGGTAATATTATGGTATTATTATGGTAATATAATGGTATTATAATGGTATTATCATCGGAGGAATAGCGTTGTCAAGAGGGATTTTCAAACGCAGAGGCGCAGAGACGCTGAGTTTTCTTTCTTTGTACCTTCGCGCCTTTGCGTTAAATTTTTTTGAGAGGAAAAACTATTTTTTTGCGTTAAAATTTGGCGGTATCAGAGATTTTGTGTATTTTTGCACTTGTGAAATCCTAAACAAAAAAGCTAATACTTTTGGGAACTTTCACTCTTGCATTTTTGAAAATGAAAACATACATTTATTTCCTCGTGATAAACGACAAATAATCCATGATGTATCAATGTATATTTGGCTTCTACGTTCTTCAATATGCGAGATGTAAATGAGTAAAGAGAGTTATAAACAAGTATCATGGCTTTGGGAGCCTGCCGTGATAATATTCTATGGATTTATGAAAAAACGCGTTTGGTTGGCAATAGTTGGAGTGGTGGTGCTGTGCATCGGCATTTGCTATTATATGTTTTTTGGAAGGTATTCTTGGAGTCTGTCAGATGACGGCAAATTGACCATATCTGGATTGGATAGGCCATACTATCTCGACGATTGTCCTTGGCTCGACCAGAGAGAAGAAATCAAGGAAGTCGTAATAGAAGATGGAATAACGAGTATTGAAGACGATGCTTTCTCTGGTTGTCCTTATCTCACCTCAATCACTATTCCAAACTCTGTGACGAAGATTGAAGATGAGGCTTTTTATGGATGTTCTGGTCTCAAATCAATAAAGGTCAAAGATGGGAATCCAAAATATGATAGTAGGAACTATTGTAATGCAATTATAGAAACGGAGTCTAATACTTTGATTCTTGGATGTAAGAATACTGTTATCCCTAATTCTGTGAAATGGATTGGAGATTGTGCTTTCGGGGATTGCTCTGAACTAACCTCAATTACAATCCCAAACTCTGTGGCGGGGATTGGAGAGAAGGCTTTTTATGGATGTTCTGGTCTTACCTCGGTCACTATTCCAGAATCTGTGACGGAGATTGGATATAAGGCTTTTTATGGATGTTCTCGTCTTACCTCAATCGCTATTCCAGAATCAGTGACGAGTATTGACTGTGAGGCTTTCTCAGGAACGAAATGGTATGAAAATCAACCAGACGGTTGGGTGTATATAGGGGGAATTCTGTACAACTATAAAGGAACCTGGCCTGCATTTGGCGAAATCGTAATAAAGGAAAATACAAAGATAATTGCGGGGAGGGTGTTCGCTGGTTGCTCAGATCTCTGGTCAATCACAATCCCAGAATCTGTGACGAGTATTGGAGGTCGTGCTTTCGAGTATTGCTCAAATCTCAGGTCAATCACAATCCCTAACTCTGTGACGTTTATAGGATATGAGGCTTTCGGGGATTGCTTAAATCTCAGGTCAATCACCTGTTTGGCAAGAATCCCTCCTGATATTGAGTATGGCTGGTGTGGTGCTGATTCTTATAGAATCTCTTTATATGTCCCTGCTGAAAGTGTAGAAGCATATAAGAAGGCTGAAGGATGGAAGGAGTTCCATGATATAAAAGCAATAAAATAAATTGTTGACGTTCTCTAAATGTCAATTGCTACTTGTGTAGCATAGAGAACTAACAAAGAAATGGATAAATCAGATAAATCTGTTTCCCTTTTTTCATCGAACTTACGCTAATTACGTTAAAATGGAAAATAAATGACGGAAAATTTGTTTATGTCGTTTTTTTTGTGTAAATTTGCACGGATTTATTTTTGAGTACGGAAAATGTCCGTACTTTTGATGTATAATTAAGACAATAAAATTTTTTTTTCATTACGATGAACGTAATTTCAAAGACAGTCTCTCTTCCTGATGGTCGTCAGATCACCATTGAGACCGGTAAGCTCGCAAAGCAGGCTGATGGTTCATGTACCCTGAAGATGGGTAACACAGTGCTCCTCGCCACTGTTTGCGCAGCAAAAGATGCAGTTCCTGGAACAGATTTCATGCCACTGCAGGTTGAGTATCGCGAGCAGTACGCTGCTGCAGGTCGTTTCCCTGGTGGCTTCACAAAGCGTGAGGGCAAGGCAAGTGACGAGGAAATCCTCACATGCCGTCTTGTTGACCGCGCACTTCGTCCACTGTTCCCAAGCGATTTCCACGCAGAGGTTTATGTTAATGTTCTCCTCTTCTCTGCTGACGGCGTAGATCAGCCTGATGCACTTGCAGGTTTCGCTGCTTCATGTGCACTGGCATGTTCAGATATTCCATTTGAGTGCCCAATCTCTGAGGTACGTGTAGCTCGTATCAATGGCGAGTTTGTTATTAACCCTACTTTCGAACAGATGAAGGAAGCAGATATGGACCTTATGGTAGGTGCTACTGCTGACAACATCATGATGGTTGAGGGTGAGATGAAGGAGGTTCAGGAGGCTGACCTTCTCAATGCCCTCAAGGCTGCACACGCTGCTATCAAGCCTATGTGTGAGCTCCAGAACGAGCTTATGAAGGAACTTGGTACTGACAAGAAGCGTGAGTACTGCCACGAGGTTAACGACGATGAGCTCAAGGAGCAGGTTAGAACCGAGTGCTACCAGAAGGCTTACGACGTTGTTAAGCAGGCTCTTGAGAAGCACGCTCGTGCAGAGGCTTTCGAGGCTATCATCACAGAGTTCAAGGAGAAGTATGCTGCTGCTCACACAGACCTCACAGAGGATGAGCTTGAGGAGAAGAATACTCTCGCTGACAAATACTATCACGATGTAGAGAAGGACGCTATGCGTCGTTGTATCCTTGATGAGGGTGTTCGTCTTGACGGTCGTAAGACTGACGAGATCCGTCCTATCTGGTGCGAGGTTTCTCCACTTCCAATGCCTCATGGTTCTTCTATCTTCACTCGTGGTGAGACACAGTCTCTCACAACTTGTACTCTCGGTACAAAGCTCGATGAGAAGATGGTTGACGGTGCTCTCGAGAAGTACTACATGAAGTTCCTCCTCCACTATAACTTCCCTCCATTCTGTACAGGTGAGGCTAAGGCTCAGCGCGGCGTAGGTCGTCGTGAGATTGGTCACGGTCATCTTGCATGGCGTGGTTTGAAGGGGCAGATTCCTGAGGATTTCCCTTACACAGTACGTGTAGTATCTCAGATCCTTGAGTCTAACGGTTCTTCTTCAATGGCTACTGTATGTGCTGGTACTCTTGCACTTATGGATGCAGGTGTTCCTATGAAGAAGCCAGTATCAGGTATCGCAATGGGTCTTATCAAGAACCCAGGTGAGGATAAGTATGCAGTTCTTTCTGATATCCTTGGTGATGAGGATCACCTTGGCGATATGGACTTCAAGACAACAGGTACAAAGGATGGTCTTACAGCTACTCAGATGGATATCAAGTGTGACGGTCTGTCATACGAGATTCTTGAGAAGGCTCTCGCACAGGCAAAGGCTGGTCGTGAGCACATCCTCGGATGTATCACAAATACAATCGCTGAGCCACGTAAGGAGCTTAAGCCACAGGTTCCACGTATCGTTGAGATTGAGATTCCTAAGGAGTTCATCGGTGCTGTTATCGGTCCTGGCGGTAAGATTATCCAGCAGATGCAGGAGGAGACAGGTGCTACTATCACAATCGACGAGGTTGACGGTGTAGGTAAGGTACAGGTTTCTGCTCCAAACAAGGAGTCTATCGATGCTGCTCTCTCTAAGATCAAGGGTATCGTAGCTATCCCAGAGGTTGGTGAGGTTTATGAGGGTACAGTTCGTTCTATCATGCCTTACGGATGTTTCGTTGAGATTCTCCCAGGTAAGGATGGTCTGCTCCATATCTCAGAGATTGACTGGAAGCGTCTTGAGACAGTAGAAGAGGCAGGTATCAAGGAGGGTGACAAGATTACCGTTAAGCTCCTCGAAATCGACCCTAAGACTGGTAAGTACAAGCTCTCTCATCGTGTACTCGTAGAGAAGCCAGCTGACTATGTTGAGCGTGAGCGTCGTCCACGTCCAGAGCGTGGTGAGCGTCGTCCTCGTCCAGAGCGCGGTGAGCGTCGTCCACGTCCAGAGCGTCGTAATGAGAATCATGAGGCTCACGAGCCAAAGGATTTCAATGACTCTCTCGATCACGAAATGTAATATAGATAACATGAATTAATATGTGGAGGATGTGCATAGGCACATCCTCCTTGTTTTTTCTGTATAAATGTGAGGATTGATTTGTTTGTTATGACTCGGACAAATACCATATTTATGGGATTGTATGCGTTAATCATCTCAAAATGCTTTGTTTCCTCAGTATTATTTCGTATCTTTGCATCCTAAAATTAGACAAATGGCTAAATACGATATAAATAAGGTAAGGGAAGATTTTCCTATTCTCTCTCGTGAGGTTTATGGAAAACCTCTCGTATATCTTGATAATGGTGCTACGACACAGAAACCTCTCTGTGTGCTCGATGCTATGCGTGAGGAGTATCTCAACGTGAATGCGAATGTGCATCGTGGAGTTCACTATCTATCGCAACAGGCAACCGATCTTCATGAGGCTGCCCGTGAGAAGGTGCGCCAATTCATCAATGCAGAGAAGACTTCGGAGATAATCTTCACACGCGGAACCACAGAGTCAATGAACCTTGTGGCAAGTTCCTTCTGTGATGGTTTCCTGAAAGAGGGAGATGAGGTGGTTATCTCAACTATGGAGCACCATTCAAATATAGTGCCTTGGCAGTTACAGGCTTTGAAGACGGGTATCGTACTTCGTGTCATCCCTATGAGCGATGAGGGTGTGCTTGATATGTCTGCTTTCGAAAGCTTGCTTTCAGAAAAGACAAAACTTGTGAGTGTTGCTCATGTTAGTAATGTGCTTGGTACTGTGAATCCTGTGAAGGAAATAATCCGTAAGGCGCATGAGCGTGATATTCCTGTTCTTATAGACGGAGCTCAGAGTGCTCCTCATATTGCCATAGATGTTCAGGATATGGATTGCGATTTCTTCGCATTCTCCGGACATAAGATGTATGGTCCTACGGGTATTGGTGTGCTCTATGGCAAGGAGAAATGGCTTGAGAAGATGCCACCTTATCAAGGTGGCGGAGAGATGATAGGTACTGTGACCTTCGAGAAGACAACATACGCAGACCTTCCTTTCAAGTTTGAGGCTGGAACACCTGACTATGTAGCAACACACGGTTTGGCTCGTGCCATTGACTATATGCTCGATCTTGGTATTGACAATATTACCGCCCATGAGCAGGAACTTACTAAGTATGCTATGGAGAAGATGCAGGCAATTGAGAATATGCGAATCTTCGGTACTGCTCCGGAAAAGGATGCTGTGATTAGTTTCTTGGTAGGTGATATCCACCACCTTGATATGGGAACTCTTCTAGACCGCCTTGGGATAGCTGTTCGTACTGGCCATCATTGTGCAGAGCCTCTGATGCACAGATTGGGCATTCAGGGTACGGTTCGTGCATCCTTTGCTCTCTATAACACAAAAGAGGAAGTTGATACTCTCGTTGCAGGAATAGAACGTGTTAGAAAGATGTTCTGATGGAGAAGCTTAGGACGATAGAGATGAATCGCCTTTCCGTGGAGGAATTTCACGAGGCGAAGAAGATGCCATTAGTAGTGGTATTGGATGATGTGCGCTCTCTATATAATGTGGGAAGCGTGTTCAGAACTGCTGATGCCTTTCGTGTTGAGGCTATATACCTTTGTGGCATTACAGCAACGCCTGACGGTACGTTAAAGGCTCAGCAGGAGATTCACAAGACGGCTCTTGGTGCAGAGGAAAGTGTAGAATGGAAATACTTTGCTAATGCTCTTGAAGCTATCAGGGAACTGAAGGCAAGAGGATATAAGTTGCTTGCCGTTGAGCAATGTCACGGCTCCACCATGCTTCAGAACTACGCCATAGACAATCAGCCTTCAGCCGTTGTTCTCGGCAATGAGGTTAAGGGCGTTCATCAAGAGGTTATTGATGAATGTGACGGGTGTCTTGAGATCCCTCAGTTTGGTACTAAGCATTCACTTAATGTCTCTACAACGGCAGGTATTATCATCTGGAAGTTTGCCGAGGTTGCCCTTTGATTTGCGATTTATACCATGATTGTTTATAGTAACATAGGGAAGGTAATACGGGTATAATCATGTAGATGTTGTAAATGTGGGTGGATTGATGATGAATATCATAACTGTTCTGACCATATTTTTACTTTTTTTACTTTTTTTAGTAATAAATTTTGCCGATTCGTTTTTTAATTGTACCTTTACACCCGAAAATTGGAAACAGATTCCATCTTATGGAGAAAATGCCTGTTTTCTTCGTGTGAAGATTCACTCGAAAACCTAAATCTGACACCCCTCTGTGAGTGATAATTAATATTTCATCAGACTAAACCCAAAAAGACGATATAAATTAACTAAAAAAGAAAGATGATGAGAAAACGTTTGTTCTTTGTGCTTACTCTGTTTGCTGTGTGCTCTTTGGCATTCGGACAGAAGAAGTTCTCCAAAATTACAGCAGCTGATTTTGCTACCCCTTCGGAGGCTGCAGATTCTTCAGTAGATGCAGTGTATATCTACGAGATCGGTGATACCCATTTTGATGCTTCCGGAAACGGTCTTATTATGCAAACTCAGGTCAAGGTTCGTATGCAGATCGTGACAGAGAAAGGTAGAGACTATGCCAATAGATCTATTGTCTATTATCATAACCCCAAGCTTTCTACAAGTCAGAATGAAAACGTAATGAACATAGATGCTGCTTCTTATAATCTTGTTGATGGCAAGGTTGTAAAGACCAATATGTCAAGTAAATATATATTCAAGGAGCAGACAACAGATAAGTTGATGCGCTTGAAATTCTCTATTCCTGAGGTAAAGGTAGGATCTATCATTGAATATAAGTTTATACTTACAAGTCCTCGATATGCAGACATACCTACGTGGGTGTTCCAGCATTCAGAACCTGTAAGATATACCTATTATACTGCAACTATTCCAGAATGGTATAAGTATCATGTGGAACTTCGTGGCTCTTCTACATTGAAGAGTAAGCAGGATCGTACCACCCTTCAGGTTATGTTGCGAGGAGGCACAGTGTCATTGGATGCTACGAGATATACTTTCGAGGGTGAGAATCTGCGTGCCTTAAAGAATGAGAAGTTCATCTATTGCCAGGATGATTATGCACAGCGTGTGGATTTTGAGCTTAGAGGCGTAGAGGTTCCTGGTGAGGTATATAAGAACTATACCAGCACATGGAATGATGTTCGCAAGTATCTTCATGATGAATATGATATGGATTCACGTCAGAAAATAAAGAATCCATATGCAGAGGAAATGAAGTCACTTGACCTTGAAGGTAAGTCTGTCGGTGCCAAGGCCTCGCTCATCCTTGCATTCCTCAAGAGCAAGTTGAAATGGAATAAGGAATATAAGTTGTATTGTAAGAATCCGTTGGGAGTTCTTAAAGAAGGCAAGGGCTCGAATATAGAGCTCAACTATATTTATATGTCAATGCTGAGGGATGCAGGTATCAAATCAACTCCTTTGCTTATCAGGGCACGTTCTAAAGGACGTCTGCCAATGACCTATGCAAGTATAGATAAACTGAACACGTTTGTCGTTGCCTTCCCTGATGAGAACGGAGCATTGCTCTTTGCTGACTGTTCTTCAGACTATGGAGATGTCAACGTATTACCTGATGAGTTGATGGCAGAAGGCATTCTGTATGATCCTAATATTACGAAGACTCCTAATGAGGGTGCTGTAAGAGGTGAGATATATGCCCTTTCTGATATAAGAGGTAATGCAACAAATACCCGTATCAATTGTGTTGTAACTCCTGATGGACAATTGGCTGGACAGAGAATCAACACCCATATCGGTTATAATGCTTTGTCTTATAAGGAGGCATACCACGAGATGGAGGATAGCCTTGCTATGATTGAGAAAAAAGAGAAGGGCCTTGAGTGCAAGATTTCTTCTTTCAGGACAAGGAATGCCGAGGGCGTAGGTCGTGCTGTTGAGGAGAGAATACGTTTCTCAAAAGAGACAATTGTTGATGGTGACAAGATATACTTCAACCCTATTGTCTTTGCAGATGAGAAGACGAACTATTTCATCAAGCCAGATCGTGTGCTGCCTGTAGAGTTCCCTGCTGCCCAGACTACTACGATAACTTCGGTAGTTACACTTCCAGAAGGATATGTAGTTGAGGAGATGCCAAAGTCTGAGACTGTTCAGCTGCCTGGCTATCTTGCTGTTACCATTTCCTTCGAGATGCAGGAAAATAATCTTGTGACAAAATATCAGAGTATTGTTGACAACACCTTTATTCCTGCTACAGAGTATGCTAATCTTCAGGAATTCTGGAATAAGGTTCTGAAGATAAACTCTATGATGGTTTGTCTGAAGAAATCTTAACAATCTTCTATGAAACGACTTTGTTCTACAATATTATTATGTTCAGTAGCAGCTTTTGCTGTTGCTCAGGATGTTTGGCGTGCGTCTGACATTGCCGACTCGTTGAAACGTGAGGCCTATTCCGTTGTGCGTGACTATCAGGCTACGGTTACTGCCAGTTCGAAGAAATCAATGACTACGCATTATCGTAGGGTGGTTACTATTCTCAATAAGAAAGGTGATGACCATGCTTTATGGAATTGTACTACGGATGATTTCTCGCAGCTTACCTCATTTAGCGGAAAGATATACGACGAGCAGGGCAGGGTGAAACAGAAGCTGAAGCGTAGTGATGTACATACGTCACAGTACTCTCAGCATCTTGCAACAGACAACCAGAAGAATTATGTAGAACCACCAGTCATGGACTATCCATATACTATAGAATATGACTGGGAGGTGAAGTCGTCAAATGGATATGTGGAATATGATTTCTTCTCTCCTGTATGGTATGACCGTCAGGCTTTGGAGAAAGCATCGTTCAAGGTAACTGTTCCTACGGGTACAAAGATCAGATACATGGGTTTGCCTCATGAGCAGAATCCTCAGAAGCAAGGAGATGGAAAGAACGACGTGTATGTATGGAATATGCCAGCAATGCGTTGTTTAATAGACGAGGAGTATGACGATCATTCCTTGTATATCTGTCCATCTGTTATCGCAATTCCTTATGAGTTTGTGTTTGGCGAAAGCTCTGGTATTCTCGATACTTGGGAGAATAAGGGTAAGTGGTATTATCAGCTTGCTGAAGGCAGGGGTACTCTTTTGCCTGCCGACAAGCAGAAGGTAAAGGAACTAACTGCTAATTGCACAAACGACAAGGAAAAGATAGCAGCCTTGTATAAGTATCTTGGGGAGAAAACTCGCTATGTCAGTATTCAGCTTGGCATTGGCGGTTGGCAACCTATGAAGGCTGAGGAAGTTGGCAAGACTGGTTTTGGTGATTGTAAGGCTCTTACCAACTATATGCAGGCTTTGTTGAAAGAGGCAGGCATAGAATCATGCCAGACTATCATAAGTACTCGCTATTCTGAGTTGCTGAAGGATTTCCCTAATATGCACCAGACAAACCATGTTATTCTGACCATACCACAGGCAGATGGAAGTAATATGGTTGTGGAATGTACTAATCCTCAGTTGCCTCTCGGTTTTGTTTCTGGGGACTATGCCGGACATCAGGCTTTGCAGGTAGTTAATGGTATGGGTAAGTTGATTCGCATTCCTGAATATACTCCTGATAACAATTACGAGACGTTAGTTGCAGATGTTCAGTTGCAGGCTGATGGAAAGTCTGTTATCAAGTTCTCTGCCGACCACTATGGTGAGCGCTATGAAGGTGTTCGTTCAATCGTCTATCAGGATGACAAGAAACGTAAGGAGCGTGTCGGTCATTGGATTAGCCTTCAGGATCCTGTTGTGGAGAGTGTTAAGGTGAACGAGACAAAGACTGGTGTTCCGCATCTCGATGTGCAGAGTGAGGTGAAGGGAACATACGGTAAGGTGAATGGCAATAAGATTTTTATCAATTGTAATCCTTTCCGTGATATTCATACACCACGTTTCCGCAAGGATAGGACTCGTCCTATTATTGCTGAAAGCACATACCGTTTTGACGATGAGATTAGAATTGCCCTTCCTGAAGGCTATGTCTATCCAGCAGGACAGAGTACTGATTCTTCTACAACTGATTTTGGAAGCTACACCCTTGACATCAAACAGGATGGTCAGAAACTTATAATAAAGACATGTATTACAATCAACAAGGGCAGATTTGATATCAGTCGTAAGGATGATTTCGCAGGTTTCCGCGAGAAAGCATCAAAGATGTTTAGGAAACAGATAATAGTAGAAAAGAAATAAGACATTCTTTCGTCTTTTCTTCTAATTGCATTTGCTCTGTCTTTGTTGATACTCCGAACCAAACTCGATGAACCTTCGCTCTTTGTTCGCTCTAAGAGCGGACTTTCATCGAGTTTGGTTCCTTGGAATATAGGAGGCACTTCGAATTTAGAGTGGAGGTAAAGGTGTAAAGTGGAAAGAGGAGTCTTCGGATTGTGGTGGATAATAATCAGTAGAAGTGGGATATTGTAAAGCTTCTGAAAGTTTTCTCGAAACAAAAGGCGTTATGAATTACAGGTTGGCAACTATCGATGATTTCGAGGAAATTATCGGTATATATCGTTATGCCATTGATACTATGAATGCTGATGGTATTATGCAATGGGATGAGATTTATCCTACTGCAGATGATATCCGTAAGGATATTGATACTCAAGAGATGTATGTTGGTTTGAAGGATTCTCAAATCTGTGTTGCCTATACTCTCAATAAGGAGTTTGATGCTCAATATCAGAATGCTTCATGGGTAGGTGGTATAAACTATATCGTAGTGCATCGTCTGTGTGTGGCTCCAGAGTTTCAGCATCAGCATATTGCGAGAGAGACTATGGGACATATTCATAATGAGTGTAGAGGATATGGTATTAAGGCTGTGCGTCTTGATGCCTTCACAGAGAATCCATACGCCCTCGCACTCTACGAGAGCTTAGGATATCAGAAGCGTGGAGAGGCAGTATGGCGTAAGGGGAAGTTTAACCTTTATGAACTTATTCTTTGATAGTCTTACCTTTGAAGTTGTTTAGTTGAAATGGAATATCGTAGTACTTTTGAAAGTCTCCCCAGGCCTTAGGATTGTAGAAGGCCATTGTGGGTTGTTGGGTGAATCTGGGAAATGCATAGTCTCAAAACAGACGGCATTTCTGCGATTATGAGGCTTCCCGTTTTTGCCAATCATATTTCCTTTGTGTCCGTTGGCTGTATAGATTTGCAAAGCAGGTTCTGTGGTATATACTTCTATGGTCATATCCGTATGATTATCCACGAGACGTGCAGCAAGTCTTGATAAATCCCCATTTGTATTCAGTTTATAGCAATGGTCATAGCCTTTGGTTATATTAAGCTGGATGTTTGGGGCATCTATTCTTTCACCTATGAGATGAGGTGTACGGAAATCGAATGGGGTGTCTTTTACAGCAGCCAGTTTTCCAGTTACTCGTTTGCTCATATCATATAGCGCAAAACTGTCTGCGTCAAGCCATAACTCTTCTTCAAGCACATTAGAGGCATGGTCACCTGTGAGATTGAAGAAATTATGATTGGCAATATTGACAACGGTAGGTTTGGTGGTTGTCGCCTTATAGTCAATACGGAGATCCTGCTTCTGGGTCAAAGTATAGGTCACGTCGAGTGTCAGCTCGCCCGGAAACCCATTTTCCCCGTCAGGAGAAACATATCGCATGGTAATAGTAGTGTCATTATGAGAGAGAATATCCCACATTCGTTCAGAGAAGTTAGGGGAACCGCCATGAGAACAATCTCCGTGATGCCTAATCTGGAGCATATATTCATTATCGTCTATTTTTAGATATCCTCCCGTTATTCTGCCTATGTATCTTCCAACTACAGCACCAAAATTCTGCCTTTCCAACGTGTATTGGTCAAGACTGTCAAAACCAAGGGCGATATCTGTATTCCTGAATTTTAACTGCTGAATACGTGCTCCATAATCCATTACCTTCATTTCCAGGTTTGGAGCATGAAGGGTGTAGGTCTTGATTTCTTCTGGCTGTGCATAGGAGAATAAGGATATGGAGATAAGTATGAGGCTAATAATGTATTTATTCATTGGATATAGAGTAATTAGTTACTATTTGGGGACAAAGATAACATTTTTTCTGAAATTTTTATTATCTTTGCCGGAAAAATTTATAAAAAACATGCTAAAGAATCACTTTTACGAGGGAAAGATAGAAGCTGGATGTGATGAGGCTGGAAGAGGATGCCTTGCAGGCTCGGTTTTTGCTGCTGCTGTGATATTGCCAGACAACTATCAGAATGATATGCTGAATGACTCTAAGCAACTTACGGAGAAGAAACGCTATCAGCTTCGTGAGCAGATAGAGCGTGATGCTGTAGCATGGGCTGTCGGAATAGTTACTGCGGCCGAAATTGATAAGATTAATATCCTTAAAGCCTCTATCCTCGCCATGCATAGGGCTCTCGACCAGTTGAAGGTGAGACCTGAGGCTATAATTGTGGATGGCAATAAGTTCAAGCCGTATCGTGAACCAATAGGGAATAACGCAAAGCTCTCTTCTTTTGAGAGAAAGGAGGGAGAGCCACTTCCTCATACCACTATCGTAAAGGGTGACGGCAAATACCTTGCTATTGCGGCTGCCTCAATTCTTGCAAAGACATACAGGGATGACTATATGAATGAGATTGATACGGAATATCCAGCCTATCAATGGAAGAAGAACAAGGGCTACCCAACCAAGGCTCATTATGCCGCTATTCGCGAGATTGGACCTTCTCCTTATCACAGACTTACATTTAAAGGTGTTGTCGATACGCAGTTAGAAATAAATTTCGATGACTAATGTAGCTCGTATGTACCTCCCATGTAAGTCCGTACCAAAGTCGGTGTAAGTCCCATTTTCCTCCCATTCTATGAAACGGAGCAGAAGCGGACTAGAAGCGAAGGAGAAGCGGACCTGAAGTAAATGAAAAGAGAAAAATGAATATCATATACAGAAAGTTGACGGAGAATGATCTGGAAACGTTCATCAATATGCGCATTAATCAGTTGCGTGAAGAGGGTGCAACGGATGAAATGGATTTATCTCCAGCTTTGATGGATTATTACCAGCAGCATTTGGCAAATGGAACATTTGTTTCATGGCTTGCTCTGGATGGAGATAAGATTATAGGCACAAGTGGAATGTCGTTTGTTGAAAAGCCACCGTATTTCGGTTGCCCCACAGGACGTATAGGCCTTTTATCCAGTATGTACACAAATCCTGATTATCGTCGGCAGGGAATTGCAAGAGAGCTGTTAAGAAGGGTTGTGGAAGAAGCACGCGCTTATGGCTGTGGTACGGTTCAGATTACTGCCTCAGATATGGGCGTATTGCTGTATTTAGACTTCGGTTTTGTGAAGAATAAGAATTTCATGCAGTATAAGTTATAGATGTTTTAGGGAAGTTAGAGTGGAATCATAGTGGAGGCAAATAAGGAGCATAATTATTAAAGGAAAAGAAGAAAAATGTTAAGAGATAAACTTGTTGAGATAGCTTTGCTATGGCAAGCAAAATACGGCGTTGCACCACAGATTACTTCTGTAGTTTCTGAGTATGATGCTGCTAAGTTAGTTGGTATGTCTGAAAAGGAATATTCCGACTATATGCAAGATAAAACAGCAGTTAATAAAGGCGTAGATTTTGTGTTTTGCCATACAAGATACCAAATAAAAGCGAATCGTCCAAGTGGAAAACCTGGAAGTTTTGTCACAATGTGTCCAAAAGCGTCTAATTATGAATGGGATAAACTCATTTGGATCTTGTATGACAAATACTATATCATGCAAGAAGCATGGGAATGGGATGTTGAAAATTATAAATTAGCGTTTGACTGTAAAAAAAGAATTTCTCCTAATGATTACAGGAAGGGAAAATGCCTATATCAAAAGAAATAAAGATATTATGAAGATTAATTATATGCAACATTCTATAAGTATATTGCCTTTTCTCCCCTAAATTGCAAAGACGACTTTATAATTTTCGGTACACTTACGTTGTAAGTGCAAGAAAACAGGCGCGAAGTTTGTGAATGTCGCAGATTTTTAGTAATTTTGCGCCCCGAAAGAAGAGATTGTAAACAGTAAAATTCAATATAGTAAAAAAATTATGGCAAAGAAAGCTCTTTTGATGATTCTCGACGGATGGGGAATCGGCAAGCATGGTAAGGGTGACGTTATCTTCAACACCCCAACACCTTATCTGGATTACCTCCAGGCAGTTAGCAGTGTATCACAGCTCCAGGCTTCTGGTGAGGATGTAGGTCTGCCTGACGGTCAGATGGGTAACTCTGAGGTAGGTCACCTTAACATTGGTGCAGGTCGTATCGTATATCAGGACCTCGTTAAGATCAACCGCGCTTGTAAGGACGGTTCCATCGCTAAGAATCCTCAGGTAGTAGAGGCTTACACATACGCTAAGGAGAATGGTAAGAAGCTCCACCTCATGGGTCTTACCTCAAATGGTGGTGTTCACTCTTCACTCGACCATCTCTTCAAGCTCATCGAGGTAGGTAAGGAATATGGTCTAAAGAACCAGACTTTCGTTCATTGCTTCATGGACGGTCGTGATACAGACCCACGTTCTGGTAAGGGCTTCATCGAGCAGCTCACAGAGGTTTGTAAGGCTAACGACGCAGCTATCGCAAGCATCATCGGTCGTTTCTATGCAATGGATCGTGACAAGCGTTGGGAGCGTGTTAAGGAGGCTTATGATCTTCTCGTTTCTGGCACAGGCAAGAAGGCAACTGACATGGTTAAGGCTATGCAGGAGAGCTATGACGAGGGCGTAACTGACGAGTTCATCAAGGCTATCAGCAACGCTAACGTAAACGGTAATATCGAGGAGGGTGACGTTGTTATCTTCATCAACTTCCGTAACGACCGTGCTAAGGAGCTTACTCAGGTTCTCACTCAGGAGAACATCGAGGATATGAAGACTATCCCAGGTCTGAAGTACTATTGTATGACTCCATACGACGCTAACTTCAAGGGCGTTGGCATCCTCTTCCCTAAGGAAAATGTTACAAATACTCTTGGCGAGTACCTCTCTCAGAAGGGTAAGAAGCAGCTCCACACAGCAGAGACCGAGAAGTACGCTCACGTTACATTCTTCTTCAATGGTGGTCGTGAGGCTCCATACGAGGGTGAGGATCGTGTTCTCGTTGCTTCTCCAAAGGTTGCTACATACGACCTCAAGCCTGAAATGTCAGCTTACGAAGTTAAGGATAAGCTCGTTGCAAACATCAAGAAGAATGAGTATGACTTCATCGTTGTAAACTTCGCAAATGGTGACATGGTAGGTCACACAGGTGTTTACAATGCTATCGCAAAGGCTGTTCACGCAGTTGACAACTGTGTTCGTGACGTTATCGAGGCTGCTAAGGAGACTGGTTATGAGGCTATCATCATTGCTGACCACGGTAATGCTGACAACGCTATCAACGAGGACGGTACTCCTAATACAGCACACTCTCTCAACCCAGTTCCATTCATCTATGTTACTGACAATAACTCAGCAACAGTTAAGGATGGTCGTCTGGCTGACGTTGCTCCTTCTATCCTCCACATCATGGGATTGGAGAAGCCTGCTGATATGACAGGTGAGAACCTCATTGTAGATTAATTAAACTATCCCAACCTTTCGCTTATGGAAGTTAAAATAGCGGATTCTTGGAAAGAAATATTACAGAGTGAGTTTGACAAGGAGTACTTTGTCAGACTCACTCAATTTGTTAAGGCTGAATATGCTTCCGGCAAGTGCTATCCTCCGGGAAATGAGATTTTCAACGCCTTTTCGCTTTGCCCTCTTGAGAAGGTGAAGGTTGTTCTGCTTGGTCAGGATCCTTATCACGAGCCGGGACAGGCAGAAGGCCTTTGCTTCTCGGTAAAGGATGGAATACCTTTGCCTCCGTCTCTTATTAATATATTTAAAGAGGTGAAGGAGGATGTCGGTAGTGTGCCAGAACTTTCAGAGGTTGCTGCTCAGAGAGGCCAACGAATGTATAACGGTTCGTTACGCAGATGGGCAGAGCAAGGAGTTCTTCTTCTCAACGCTACCCTTACTGTTCGTGAGCATCAGGCAGGCTCTCATCAGAGACAAGGCTGGGAAACCTTCACGGATGCTGTCATCAAGGCTGTATCTGATACTCAAGAGCACGTTGTGTTCATTCTCTGGGGTGGATATGCGAGGAGTAAGAAATATCTTATCGACAAGCAGAAGCACTTGATTCTGGAGTCTGTTCACCCATCACCACTATCTGCCAATAGGGGAGGGTGGTTTGGTAATCATCATTTCTCCCAATGTAATGCTTATCTCGAGCAGCATGGTAAGGAGAAGATAAATTGGTGATTTTAATTGTAAATAGTAAATTGAAAATAGCTTAATGCTTCCAATGGTACAGATAGGTGATGTTATCGTGTCACCTGATATTTTTACGGAATACTTCTGTTGCGACCTTGAGAAATGCAAGGGCGAATGTTGTGTTGAGGGTGATGCTGGTGCTCCTGTAACCCTTGAGGAAGTGGGTGAGCTTGAGAATGTCCTTGAGGTTGTTTGGCCGGATCTTAGTGCTCAAGCTCAGGCTATAATAGACAAACAGGGCGTTGCCTATACTGATCAGGAGGGTGATCTTGTCACGAGTATCGTGGGAGGTAAGGATTGCGTGTTCACTTATTACGATGACCTTGACATCGGCACAAAGGAAAAGCCTTGCGTGGTGAAGAATTGCTGTTTATGTGCTACGGAAAAGGCGTTCCGAGCTGGTAAGACCAGTTGGTGCAAGCCTATCAGTTGTGCGCTCTATCCTATCCGTGTGGCAAATCTCAGCAACGGTCTTGTTGGTCTCAACTATAATCAGTGGAGCGTTTGCAAGTGTGCTCGTGAGAAAGGAAGGGAACTCAAGATGCCTCTATGGCAGTTCCTCAAGGATCCACTTATCCGCCGTTTTGGTGAAGAATGGTACGGCTGGCTCTCCGATTGCGCTAAGGAATTTGAGAAGATGAACAAAGGTTAGCCATCAATAAAGATGCAATAGCACTCCCTTCATTGCGATTGCATTCTATAATATAATAAGGAATATATATATTTATGCCTATATAATGGCGAGCCGTCCTTGGCTCGCCTTTTTCTTTCTTTGTTCTATCGAGCCGTGTTCGGCTCGTTATCTCTCTCATTTTCCCAAATGTCCGCTCATATTCCCCGAACATCTCCTATTTTCCTTGATTTCTGTCATTCAAACGGTAAAAATGCATCTTTTTCAGAAAATAATCCCTGAAAAATTTTGCCAGTTCGGGAAAATGTAGTACCTTTGCACTCGCTTTCGGAAAAACGGTGGCTGACACCGATAGAAAGAGAGCAAAAGGAAAGAGTTCTTTGACAAGATTTACATAAACAGGAAGTAGTAGTACAAGAAGCAAGTGAGAGATCACTTGGGTAAAGAAACGAACCGATCAATTCGCCCT
>Ga0256404_1001122_pt1 | contig 67097 bp, 69 predicted proteins | sample RumenRJG_01DNA_FD_185990 | JGI IMG/M metagenome (GOLD analysis project Ga0256404, IMG submission 185990) | Bovine rumen microbial communities from Lethbridge, Alberta, Canada - RJG_01 | ecosystem: Host-associated > Mammals > Digestive system > Stomach > Rumen | place: Canada: Alberta | collected... | reverse complement strand
AGGAAAATCCAAAAGTTTAGATTTTCCCACAATGCTTATCTTTTGGTCTTTGGTTCGGAATAGTGTAGTGCTGGCGGTCTATCTCTTGTTTTCGGTTGCTTGCTTCCTTACCGTACATGAGCATTTGTATTGGAAATATAAGAGGTGACATCATGTCTAAAGAAGAATTTTCTGAATGGGTAGCCAGAAGAGGTGGTCATATTACTGAAACAGGAAAATGTTGCTTCTGTGGAAAAGAATACACAGACTATGGTAAATCAACCTGGGGTGTCTGGACCGCTGAAGAAGAAGCAGCAGCTTTTGGTGAAAATAAACGCTGCTGTGCGGAATGTAATGAAAAGATTGTCAATGAAGCGCGAAGGGAAAAAGCGGATGCCATAAAGCAAGGAAAAATCGAAAATGTTTTGCAAGATTTTTTTGAAGTCATCTATGAACGGCGGAGTAAGGGGTTAGTAGAAGGTGGAGAATCTATAATACGAGTCTATGACAATGGTCTATACCGAAAAATACTTCTTCCCAGAGAGAAATATAAAGGGAAAAAATATAAAGGGGAGCGGAAAGACATAGTCTACGGTAAGGAACTTTCTGTAGTACCTAAACTCCTTGAGTTCTATAGGGAAAATCAGGAAGAGATAGATTCCCTTTCAGAACGATTAAAAGATCCCTATGACGATCGTATATACAGTGAGGAGAACATACGGTTTGGCAAAAAGCTTATTACCGGAAGTCATATTTTTGGTGCTCCGCCTAATGAATATTATGATGAAATTCTCGAAGTTAAACGGACTCCGGAAAAGGATGCAGTCGTACAACAGATAAGAAAACTCTGGAAGCTTGCTCAAAAAATTGAAAACGGGATTTTAGAAGACGAATTTCCTCTGTATAAAAAAGAACGGGACGATTTTAGAAAGAAAGTTGAAAGAAACAGGGAACGCTATAGTAAAAAATAAAAGGAGGATGATTTGGCTATATTAACACAGTTAAGTCTTGCTGAAGAGTTTATTAGAACTATTTTGCCAGGAGATATGAATTATAGATTGTTCAATTCAGAAGCTGACCAAATGATCAAGATTTGGGAAGGTTTTGGAAAAGCTCTTAAAAAGAACAAGCCGTTAAAATACAATCCAAGTTTGTCACCTGAAGCAAAGAGGTATCTTAAAAGATATTCAAAATCTGTTGCTTTCAGTTTGATGGATCTAAGAAAAAAAGCTCAAATAAATACAATTATTCCGGTCAAAACAGAATACGAAAAAAATGAACTTGAAAGGTATAGGCTGCGAACTGAAGGTTTTATACTTGATTTTGAGCATACTGAAGACGAGCAGACAAAAGCTTTTATTAAACTTGTAATAGATACTAAGAATATGATTTTAGGGGAAAAAGAGAACTCTTAAAAGAGCAGCCTCTCAATCCGTTTAGCAACGCCGCTCTCGTAAGAAACACAAAATAACGTGTTCTCCAACAGAGTTTTATAATATTTATTGTCTACGTCAAACTCTCCGCTGTAAAACTTCAGCTCACACATATTAATTACATTATCATCCCTGATAAGACCAGGCAGAAGATGATGTATTTACACCAGAAATTCCCAGCGCTAACGCAATATTTCAAACACCGCAGTCACATCACCCTTGCCCAGAATCTTTTTGAGCTCGGCTTGTGTTACGCCATCCACCTTACCAAGGCGGGTAAAGTTCCAGCTGTTAGTGTCATAGTAAATTGTAATCTGATTTCCTTGATACAAAATGATATCTCCGGCTTCTGTTGTAATCTGTGTATCGTTGCGTGGAAGTGATGTACCAAGCGAACCGACTTTTTCAAAGCTGCCGTAGTCGCGCATTTTTATTGCGACAGTGCCTTTTTTTAAAAGTTCGTAAAAGGCAACGGCAGAAGAATTGTCCGCCAGCCTTGCAGTTAGTTCAGACTTACCGCCGTCACTTGTAATTTGAATTGAAATTTTCATATCAGAAAGTTCTCCTTTGTCAGATGATTTTGTTCCCCGGCTGCCATTAGCGCAGGCCGTAGACGCAAGAAGAAAAATTGTCATTAAAAATATAAATATTTTTTTCATCAGCAACCCTCTACTTCAAATACTTCGCAAAAAAATCTGCAAGCCTGTCGAAGGGAATGTAATTTTTGTCGCCGCCGTCATACAAATCGGTGTGACTTGCGCCAGGAATAATTACCAGCTCCTTGTTGCTGCCGGTAAGTTTCTTAAAGGCATCTTCGCCAAAGTAGCGGGAGTGGGCTTTTTCGCCATGAAGAACCATAACGGCACTTTGGATTTCTTCGGCATAGGCAAGAAGCTTTGTATTCAAAAGAGAAGTTGCAGCAGTAACATTCCAGCCGCCATTCGAATTGAGACTTCGCTCGTGATAGCCGCGTGGAGTTTTGTAGTAATCGTAATAATCCTTTACAAAATACGGAGCATCTTCCGGCAGAGGATCTACAACTCCGCCGCCAAGCTTATAAGTACCGCCAGCCTGAACCGCCTTAAAATCTTCAATGCGCTGTGCCATAAGAGCCTTGCGGGCTTCGTGTCTGGTTTCTGCATTATTTGCACTGTCAAAATATCCGTTGGCTGTAACACGGCTCATATCGTACATTGTACTTGCAACGGTTGCCTTAATTCGTGTGTCGATTGCCGCTGCATTAATTGCCATTCCACCCCAGCCGCAGATTCCAATTATGCCGATTTTTTCTGGGTCAATGTTGTCGCGGGTTGAAAGATAGTCAACGGCCGCCATGAAATCCTCGGTGTTGATGTCGGGACTGTTCATGTAGCGGGGCTCTCCGCCAGATTCTCCTGTGTAGCTTGGATCAAAGGCCAGTGCTATGTAACCACGGGCAGCCATCTGGTTTGCATAAAAACCGGAAGACTGTTCCTTTACCGCACCAAAAGGTCCTGAGATTGCGAGGGCAGGATTTCCTGCAGATGCTGCATTCTCTGGGGTGTAGAGGTCTCCTGCCAGTTCAATTCCAAAATGATTGCGGAAGGTTACAGTTGTTCGTTTTACTCCCTGGGCTAATTCAAAAGTGTAATGTTCATTTGTTCTGTCTATTTTTGCGAGATTTGGATTCATAATATTCTCCTTGTGTCCTTAGTAACGTTGTGTCACTTAACTAAAGTGTATGGTATAATCGGTGACTTGTCAACACTAAAATGTGTTTTTAGTGACAAAAAGTTGCTTATTGCAAAGATCTATAATATATCAAAATTCTTACCTTTCTATACATTTATAGAAAATAAAGCCAATTCTGCTGAAGTCTAGAATTTTTTCTTCTCTTATAATATAGTTGTGCTATGAAGAAATTTAATTTTATTTTAATGTCAGCCGCGCTTTGCGTTTTTGTTTCTTGCGCTTCTGTTCAGCCCGCAGAAAAGGACACACTCTTTCAGGTGGCCACCTTGCAGTCTCTTATGCTTGGTTATTATGACGGCGTTTCGACTGTCGGTGAATTGAAGCGGAACGGAAGCATTGGAATCGGCTGTTTTGAAGGCGTAAACGGCGAATTGATTATGCTTGACGGAACTGTTTACCAGGCGATTTATAACGGAAGCATTAAGACTCCCGATGACGCGACAAAGATTCCCTTTGCGAATGCAACTCCTTTTAAGAGCGACATTTCCGCGCGGCTCGAAAACATTGATTCTTTAGAGACGCTGAAAAAACAATTGAATGAAGTTGTAGAAAAGAACGGAAGAAACCTTTTCTATTTTGTCCGCATTGACGGTGATTTTGAGACGACGAATTTCAGAAGCGAATATGCGCAGAAAAAACCCTACAAGCCTCTGGCAAAAGCAATGGAAACTGACCAGACTTTCTTTGACCTAGCAAATGTTTCTGGTACGATTGTTGGTCTTTACTGCCCAGACTATATGGACAAGCTGAACACTCCAGGCTGGCACTTCCACTTTATCACTGCCGACAGAAAAATGGGCGGTCATCTTCTTGAAGTAAAGGCAAAAAGTCTTTCAGCGCAAATTGACAAGACCACATCTTTCAAGATGATTCTGCCTGAAGACGATGCTTTCCAGAACGCTGGTCTTGCCCAGGATTTGAGCAAAGACATCCGCGCCGTTGAGGTAAAATAGGCTTGGACCTTATATTCAGGGATGTTTGCTTGTGGGACTAAGCGTGTATGGACGGGGGAAGTAATCAGTCCTCCAAAATCCACAAAGCGGGGAAACCATGCGGAGGGAGAGGCGGCTCGTTTTTGCGGAGGGGCGGAATCTTCCAGGGAGAAAGGTCGGCGTTCCAGTCCATGCCGGAAATGCAGGCGAGGGTGAATGGCGGGCAGTCCAGAGCGGCGCATTCTTTCCAAAGGGAATCGGCTTCGCCTGCGAATGTGTTCACGAGGACGATGGGAAGGCTTTCTGTGGCGGAAGTCGTAATGCTGATGTTTTTTCCGTCAAGTTTAAAGATTTCTGTTTTAAAAGATTCTGCCATTTTTTCTCCAATACAAGCTCGCTTAATTCCTTGCGATGAGTGCCGGTGCGGAACTTTGTCTAAGATTCATTTTACAATTTGACTTCGATTTCGTCTTTAGCCAAAAGGGTGTCTGGCGTAACTTCACATTCTACGGCAATCAAATCGTATTTTGTCTTCCGCGCGGGATTGTCGCTTTCTTCAAGATAGACTGTGGCGTTTGGCACGAGAAGTTCCTTGCAGCGGCCGGTATTTTTTACATGAACGGTTTGGATTTTTCCCTCCAGCATGACATGGGCTATGAAGCGGTTAGGACGGGAGAGAAAAATTGCTTTGTGAATGTGCTTGTATTGCATAAGGGTATTATAGCAGAAATGATAAATAAATAACACACCGTCGCTTATTGCCAGTTTTACTAAACTGTGCTAAACTATCCCCATGTCTTATTCGCGCAAGAAGCGACGAGCACAAAGAAGAAAGGCTTTCTCAAATAAAAGAGGCGACGGCAGAACTTTTTGCAAGCTGCCCTTATTCAGAAATTACCCTTACCACGATTGCGGAAAAATTAGGCTGGTCGCGCGCCAACCTTTATAAATACGTTACGACTAAAGAAGAAATCTTTCTGGAAATATCCGCAGAAAAAATGGCCGCCTATTACAATGCATTGCTTTCGGCTTTTCCGGAAGGCACCAATTTTACGCTGGATGTGATTGCAGAAGTCTGGGCTGGAATCGTCAACGCAAATCAAGATTACATGCGCTATGTTTCCTATCTTAATCCGATTATAGAAACAAACGTTACGGTCGAGCGCCTTGCCATTTTCAAAAAGAAATATTACGACCTGGCCTATACCTTCCGCGACAGACTTGCAGAGATGCTTGGCACTACGCAGGATAAGGCCTACAAAATCCAGCTGGATGTTTTATTTTATGCTTCATCGAATGCGGTTTGCTGCTACAAAAATCCTTTGGTGCAGGAAGCGCTCAAACAGATTAACATTGTTCCGCCGCCAATGGATTTTTACAAGGATATGAAAGATTTTCTTAAAATGCGTCTTGCGTGGAAGGAATAAGAACGAAAGAAGATTTTTCAGTAAACTTTACTGGCTACGCTCATATTGTTTTATTGATAAAATGCAAGCCCGCAAGGCAGATTGCAACATCAACTTCTTATAAAAGATTTGTCCCGCTCTGGAATTTCGTCGTCTGAAACAAAGCGCTCGATTGTCATGTGAAGGTCGTATTTTTCGCGCAGGTCGGCGATTGTTTTCATCATTGGCGTCGCGTGGTGCTTGTCAATCGCCTCTTGGGTTTCCCAAGAGTCGATTAGGAGAATCGTTTCGTCGCCGGAACTTTCTTCAAACGGCAGGTAGTATTCATAGCGAAGGTTTCCTTTTTCCGCGCGGATTTTTTCAACGGTTCCGCTGGAAATCATTTCGCGCGCAAAGGCTTGGGCCGCGCCATTTTTTCCTGTGTAACGAAGATTCACTGTGATTGCCATTTTAGTCCTCCAGATTTAGCGATTCTACTTTAGCAAGCCTTCAACATAATTTTTGCCGACGCTCCCGCCATTAAAAAGGCCGACGCAACGGCAACGTTCCGTCACTTAATTAAATTGTATGGCAAAATCGCCGCTTTGCCAATAGTTTATTGCAAAAGTTCTTTCCGCGCGCTAATCTGCTAGTGTTGCAGCAAGCAAAGGAGTTTTTATGGAACAGAGCGTAAAAAAATATAACAAGACGCTGATTGCCTGCTACATGGGCTTTATAACTCAGGCAATTACGGCAAACTTTACCCCGCTTTTGTTTTTGATGTTTAACAAAAATTATGGGGTGTCGCTTGGAAAAATCGCGCTTATTCCGGCGGTCTTTTTTCTTACCCAGCTTGTCGTGGACATAATCTGCGTTCATGCCGTGGACAAAATCGGCTACAGAAAGTGTATCATAACTTCCTGCCTGTGCTCGGCGGCGGGGCTTGTCCTTCTTGCGTTTTTGCCGGAACTTTTTTACGACCCCTTTGTTGGAATCATCATAAGCGTTGTTGTTTACGCAATCGGAAGCGGCCTTGTTGAAGTGCTTGGAAGTCCGATTGTGGAAGCCTGCCCCTTTGAGCATAAGGAAGCGGTTATGAGCCTTTTGCATTCGTTTTATTGCTGGGGCTCTGTGGGGGTGATTGTGATTTCCACGCTCTTCTTTAAATTTGTCGGCATCGGAAACTGGAAAATCCTTGCCTGCGCTTGGGCTGTGATTCCGCTTTTTAACGTTTTCAATTTTGCAAGCTGTCCGATTGAGCGGCCTAATGGCGGCGAAAATGGAATGGGGCTTTTGGAGCTTTTCAAGCTTCCGCTTTTTTGGATTGCGATAATTCTCATGGTTTGCGCGGGGGCTTCGGAGCTTTCGATGGCGCAGTGGGCTTCTGCTTTTGCGGAATCGGCCCTTGGGCTTTCAAAAAACGTCGGCGACCTTGCAGGGCCGTGTCTCTTTGCCGTCGCGATGGGAACTGTGCGAGCGTTTTTTGGAAAGTTTGGCCACAAGCTGAACCTTATGGCCTTTATGATTTTTTCAGGAGCCTTATGCGTCGCAAGCTATCTGCTGGCGTCGCTTTCCGCCCTTCCGCTTTTTGGACTTTTGGGCTGCGTCCTCTGCGGCTTTTCGGTGGCGATCATGTGGCCTGGAACAATCAGCGTTTGCTCTCCGAGAATTCCCAGAGGCGGAACCGCGCTTTTTGCGATGCTAGCCATGTCGGGCGATTTAGGAGGAGCCGCCGGCCCCGCGCTTGTCGGAAACATTTCCCAACTCTTTGGCAACAACCTAAAGGCCGGCCTCCTTGCGGGCGGCGTTTTCCCTGTCATTTTGATCGCGATGATTTTGTTGATTCCGCTTTTAACTAGAAAAAAATCCTAAAATGCGCTATAATATATGCGCTAACTTGGAGGAAGGCTTCAGCTAATGCTATACGCGGTAACCCCGGCGGCAGTTCTGATATTGAATTTAATATTGAACTGGGAGTTGTTCAAAAACTACGGATTTCACGCCAAAAAAACGGATAGGCAAAGGCAGACGCGCGTTCGCTACAATTGGTTTTTGCTTTCCGCCTGCTGCTACTTTGTCGTGGACATGTGCTGGGGCCTTTTGTACGAGCGCAGGGAAGTTGACGCGTTTTTCCCCTATATATATTGTTTGACAGTCTTTTACTTTATGTTCATGCTTTTTACGATGCTAGCATGGACGCGCTATATGCTCTCTTATCTTGGGAACGGGGGCTGGCGCAGCAAGATTTTGCTTCATTTGGTGTGGGCCTTGGCTGTTTTTGGAATTATATGCCTTGCCTTGAACCATTCCTTCCATCTAATGTTTTCGTATAACGATCAGCGCGTGTATGTAGGAGAAGTTGGCAGGAATCTTACTTTCCTTCTTCAAATCGCCTTTTACATTTTAATCACGCTTTACGTGCTGCGCGTGGCCCATAACAGCGTTGGAAGCAAAAAAACAAGATGCGTTACGGTGGCCGCGACAAGCGTTGTTTTGGGAACCTTTCTCATATTCCAAATTGTAAACGCGTTTTTTCCTTTCTATGCCTTAGGCCTTATTATTGGAATATGCCTGGTTCATTCCTTTGTTCAAGCCAGCGAAAAAAAAGAAAAGGAAGCGCATGACTACATCGCTTCGACAATGGCGGAAGCGTACGAAGCCATATTCTACATAGACATTGACTCCGGCGAATACCTGGCCTTTTCCAAAAGTCAAAAATATATGACGCTGGACGCGACGGCTAACGGAAAAGATTTCTTTAAGGACGTTCAGGCAAGCATTGAGGGTTGCATCTATCCTGAAGACTGGGAATACGCAAAAAGTTTTTACAGCAAAGAAGCGATGCTGAAAAACCTTGAAGGAAAGCGCTCGTTTTCTTTTAAGTACAGAGTCATGATAAACAATGAGCCGCGCTTTTTCCTCTTTACCGCGATGCGCAAAAAAGACAGCCAGTACCTTATCTTTTATGAAAAGGACATAGAGGATGAACTTAAGGCTGAAAAAAAGCAAAAGGAAAGCCAAAAGAAGACCGTCACGTTTAGCCAAATCGCTGAAAGCCTTGCTTCGCTTTACGACGTAATTTATTATGTGAACGTCGCGGATTCATCTTTTGTCTGCTATCAAATCAACGACACTTACGGCAATCTTGAAATCAATAAAACCGGAGATGACTTTTACGGCGAATCGCTTTCCAACATACCTTTGGTTATCCATGAACATGATCGCGAAAAGCTTTCCGATTTTATAAATAAAGACAACATGATTTCCACTATGGAAACCCACAAAGACTGCAACATAACTTACCGCATGATGGTGTCCGGAAAGCCCCAGTACACAAGAATGACTGTCAGAAAAAGCAGCGACGGAAGCCACTTTATCATCGGCATTGAAAATGTTGACGAAGAAATAAAAAAAGAAAAGCAGCGCCTTAAGGAGCTTAAAACCGAAAAAGAGTTGGCGCGGCGCGACGATCTTACCGGCGTCAAAAACAAGACCGCCTACAGGGAGCTTGAAGAGTCCGTTCAGGGAAACATCGACAACGGCCTTGACTATTTGAACTTTGCCCTTGTAGTGTGCGACTGCAACAACCTTAAGCTTGTAAACGACACTAAGGGTCACGCGGCCGGAGACGAATACATCCGGGAGTCGGCGGCGCTTTTGTGCGGCATTTTCGTTCACAGCCCTGTGTTCAGAGTGGGCGGCGACGAGTTTGTGGTTTTCCTTCGCGGGAACGATTACTCCGCAAGGAAAGAGCTTATGGAAAAATTGCGCGGTCAAGTTCTTGAAAATTTAAAGACAAATGGCGGCGTGGTCTTGGCTTCCGGCATGGCTGAATATTTGCCGGAGAGCGACAGCTTTGTTTCTGAAATATTCGAGCGCGCCGACAAAGACATGTACGACGACAAGGCGCGGCTAAAGTCAATCGAAGCTTGAGCCTAGTTATTCATATTGCGGCAAACAATCTTTGTCTTTGTTTTGTCGCAAAAATCGTCTTCCAAAATTAGTTCGCCGATTTCGTCAGCCGTGATTTTTCCTTTTAGCGGATTTTTTACGCTGTCGATTTTTCCGTTCACTTCCGCAAAAACGCCGCTGCGTTCAAAGGCAAGGTCGCAGTCTTCCATGGAGCAATTTTTTAGCGTAAGGTTTTTGCAGTAGCAAAAGGGCTGGGTTCCGATAATGCGGCAGTTTATAAGCGTGAGGTTTTCTGAATACCAGCCCAGGTATTCGCTTTTTACAAGGGAGTCTTTTACCGTCACGTTTTTTGTGTGCCAGAAGGCGTCTTTTGTGTCCAGCTCGGAATCTGTGATCTCGATGTTTTCGTCATATTGAAAAGAATATTTTCCTTTCATTTTTAGGCCGGTGATTTTTGCGCCGCGGATTTCAAAAAAGGGATATTCGGATTCTTCGATCGTAACATTTTCAATTTTCAGATTCTGGCTTTTCCAAGCGAACTCCGGAGAATTAGCGCTGCAGTTTTTAAGGCTGATGTTTTCGCATTCACGAATAGCCTTGATTCCAAATAGTTTGCTGTTTTCGATGTAAATATCTTTGTCGTACCAAAGGGCTGCCCGGCAGTTTTGGGTAAAGTTTGTGTCGGTGATTTTCGCTTTTTCTACATGCCACAGCGGATAGCGCAAGTTCATAAAACAACCGGCCACATCGATGTCGCGGCATTCCTTAAATGCGGATTCGCCGTCGGCCGGCCCGTCAAAGCGACAGTTTTTTACAGTAAGGCCTTTAAGGCCGTATAAAGCCCTCTCTTCGTCGAATGTTTGATTTTCAATAATCATTTGAAAGTTCGTCCTTCGTTTGGCTTTAGTAACATTCTGTCACTTATTCAAAGTGTAAGGAATAATCGCCGCTTTGTCAATAGACGGCGCGAATTAACCAGGGCAAATGGAATATAAAAAAATCAAAACGCTCCCAGTTCAAAAGCCTCGCCCTAACCCACGGTTGAGGCTGTTAGGTAAGATGTACATTTACTTCAATTTTGCTTGCGCAAAATTGGCAGCCTCAAAGTGGGCGGGCGGTCTTTTTCACTTCCGCGTTTTGGCCTTTTTCACGATTGTTTACCCTAGTCAAACGCGCCTGGAAACAGTAAAAAAATGCGCGTGTAGCGCAGTTATCAAGCGGCGCCGCTCTGACGCAGCCGCAACCGGGAGCATTTTTTGTATTGATTTCATATTGCGTTTGTCCTAAATAACGCTCCGTCGCTTATTGCAAAAAGAGGGGAATTGCGCTAGAATGGCGCGCATGGCAGAATCAAACGGCAAGGCGGATTTTATCCGCGCGCGAAGCGACGAACACAAGGAAGAGCGGCTTTGTCAAATCAAAGAGGCGACGGCGGAGCTTTTTAGGACGGCCCCTTACGCCGAAATCACGCTTACCACAGTCGCGGAAAAACTGGGCTGGTCCAGGGCCAACCTTTACAAGTACGTGACGACTAAAGAAGAGATATTTTTGGAAATCGCGTCCGAAAAAATGGCCGCCTACTACGGCGCTTTGATTGACGCCTTTAAAGAGGCAAGCGGCCGGCCCGCAAGCGAGCTTTCCAAAATCTGGGCGGACGTTCTTGACGCAAACCAAGACTACATGCGCTATGTTTCATACCTCAATCCTGTGATAGAAACAAACGTCACGGTGGACCGCTTGGCGGCCTTCAAAAAAAAGTACTATGACCTGGCCAATGATTTTTGCGCGCTTCTTTCCGGGACGCTCAACTGTTCCCAAGAGGCCGCGTATAAAATCCAGCTGGACGTTTTGTTCTACGCTTCCTCCAACGCGGTTTGCTGCTACAAAAATCCGCTTGTGCAAAAGGCGCTCAAAAAAATAAAGGTGGATCCGCCAAAAATGGATTTTTTCGCCGACATGCAGGACTTTGTTAGCATGCGGCTGGCGTGGAACGAAAGAAATTCCTAAAACGCGGGCTTTTCCTTTTATTCTTTTTGCATCACCGCGATGGCGCAGGGCATGCGGCCTTCAACAACCGTGTAGCTTGCGTCCTTGTGGCCTAGGCCTTCAAAAAATTCTTTGTAGCTGGCCAAGTCAAATTGCCGCTTAAAGTCCGCTCCCAGCCACTTGATGAAATTTACCGCGACGATTCCAGTTCCCTTTGACATGTTGATGTATGTCGGAACGATGATTTTTCCGCCGCTTTTTGTAACGCGGAAAAGTTCCGCCAGCGCTTTTTGCGGCTCTGGAAGCAAGTGGATTACGTTTCCGGCCACAACTTTGTCAAAGCTTTGGTCGCCAAATTCAAGGGCGGTTATGTCGGCTTTCTTAAATTCCGCGTTGCTGAATTTGCCGCATTTTTTTACGGCCTGCTTCAACATTCCGTCCGAAAAGTCAGTGGCCACCAGGCGCTTGCATTTTGGCGCGATGTATTCGCTGATGGCACCCGTTCCGCACGCGCATTCCAAAACTTCGTCGGAGGAATCAATCAACTCCGCGACTTTTTTTCCAGTTCCCGAATATACCTTGCCATTGTAAATATTTTCAAAAAGGTCGTACAGCGCCGCCGCTTTGTCCCAAAACATTTTTTTCTCCTTGCGCCCATTTTACAGCAATGGCTTGAAGGCTGTCTATAGAGGGTGGGGCGCGCTTTGACATTGATGTGTGGCGGCAGGGCGCAAATATTTTCCTTGCTCTTTTTCCGCAATTATTGTATACTATATATAATTATGGAAAAAGAAATAGCGATTTTCAAAACAGAAAAAGAAACGATAAATGTAGAAGTTCTCTTTGAAGACGAAACAGTCTGGCTTACACAGGAACAGATGGCGCAACTGTTTGAAAAATCAAAATCTACAATAAATGAACATATAAAAAATATTTTTGCCGAAGGTGAACTAGAAGAGAGTACAGCTATAAAGAAATTCGGAAATTCCGAATTTCAGCAGAAAGCACCGTTTTACTACAATCTTGATGTGATAATTTCCGTCGGCTACCGGGTAAAATCTCTTCGAGGCACACAGTTCCGCCAGTGGGCAACAAAACGACTGAATGAATATATCCGAAAAGGCTTTGCGTTGGATGACAACCGCTTAAAGCAGCTTGGCGGCGGTGACTACTGGAAAGAGCTTATGGCCCGCATCCGCGATATCCGCGCCAGCGAAAAGGTCTTTTACCGCCAGGTTTTGGATATTTACGCAACTAGCGTTGATTACAATCCCCGTTCCGACACTTCAATTGAATTCTTCAAAAAAGTTCAGAACAAAATGCATTTTGCCGTTCACGGCCAAACCGCGGCCGAGGTCATTTACAACAGGGCTGACGCTGAAAAAGAGTTTATGGGCTTGAAGACTTTTGAAGGAAGCAAGCCCCATTTAAAGGACGCTGTTGTCGCCAAAAATTATCTTGACGAAAAAGAGCTTCGCGCGCTTGGCCAGATTGTCAGCGGCTATCTTGATTTTGCGGAGCGTCAGGCGGAACGCCGGCAGCCTATGACTATGAAGGATTGGTCAGAACATCTTGACAAGATTCTTACGATGAGCGGCGAGCAGCTTTTGCAGGGAAACGGCTCAATTTCACACGAGAAAGCCATAGAAAAGGCGACAAGCGAATACAAAAAGTACCAGCAAAAAACTTTAAGCGATGTTGAAAAAGACTTCCTCGATTCTATAAAAGAGATAGAGAGCAAGGCGAAAGTGTAGGGCTGCAGCTGGGCTTTGCCTTACAGATAGGTTAAAAACGCAAATTTTAATTATGGTGAATTCGCCATAATTAAAAGGCAATCTGGCTGGAACAGTTTTTTAATAAGTGTAAAAGAATTTGTAGATTTTAGAGCGGGGATGGACGTCGATTAAAATTCTTCAAAGTCGCAATTTGCGACAACCAATTATAAAAAACTAGTCCGCGTAATTTAACTGGATATAACCCAGCGAAACTTATCCTTCGAACCGAGGATTATGAGCAGGTTGGATGTTAGCCCTCGTTCCTTGATGTTTCTATTTAGCTATGAATACAGGAACATCCACTTTATTACCGCCTATGACTGCCGGACATTCCATACCAGTGTATCTCAATATGATTATAGCTTCCATCATAGGGTTTTCGCGGATAGTATCGAGTGTTCCAAAAGGGTTTACTGTGAGATTTTCGCCATAAATGTAAATGCAACGAGAATTACCGCTGGAACCCACAAGATAGTCCATACCACTACCATCAATAGTTGCATCAAAAACTTTGAATACATGCGGGGAAATATAGATTTCTGTGTCTTTATCCGGAAGAGTTGATTCAGGTACTCTGCCTATATACTCAAGCAAATCATGATGAGTATAGTTAGCTTTCTTTGAGGCTATTCTTCTTTTTTCTGCCGATTTTCTCACCTGCTCTATGAACGCATCAATGGGTGTATCTCCTATATTTTTTGGGAGAAAAATTTTTGATTTTGCGATGTCTTGCAGGAAAGCCGCGAAATCCTCCCATTCCTCCTTTGTGTAGTTTTTTAATTTAAGAATATCGAGTGCGTCACTACGGTACATGTCGAAGGACTTTTTTTCTTTGTGGATATCATCTTTTGAATTATCGTAAACTTCAAATATGACATACTTTGTACCATACCAATTGCTTTCATCATCATGTATTTCATATTTCAAAAATTGCGGTACATGCTTTAAAAAGTCGAACTTTGCGTTTACTAGTTTTGTATGTTTTTCTAGAATTTTTATGAACTCTTCACTTCCTTTATATTCACGATGTTTCCCTTTTAGAGAACATGAAAATTCTTCAGTTGTACCGACGGTAGTAGTTTCCGCTTGAAGTTGTGCGACCAATTCTGTGAATGCGATTGCTCCTATTAATGCAATCCCCAAAATAATCTTTTTCATTTTATCCTCCGATATTTATGAACTTATAAGAAAGCATTGGTTTTTATAAAGCTATAGATACTATGTAAATAATATTTCTTAATCAATGATATTATCATGTATTTATAATAGCCGTTATTATCGTATTTTGTCAACATAGGATATTGTCATATAATTTGCATATGCCAAAAGCCTTTGAAACAGATGGTGAAGGAATGGAAGAGTTAAGGAAAATTCTTTCAAACAATATTCGCGAATTTAGAAAAGATTTGCATCTAACGCAGGAGCAGCTTGCTGAAAGTGCGGATATTTCTCTTTCATATCTTGCAGACATAGAGCATTGCAAAACTTGGATTAGTGACAAAACTCTGTTAAAACTAGCAAAATCGCTTCACAAAAAACCCTTTGAGCTTTTGGCTGAACACACAAACATTTCGGAAAAAACAGACATTCATAAAATTTCCAACATAATTCACGATGAAAAAAATGAGCTCGTAAAAACTGTTTCTGCTATCTGTGACAAGACAATTCAAAAAATTCTGCAAATAAAATAATTTCCCACATATATTATCCTTGTTCTTTCTCCACAGCTATTGTATACTATAAATAATAAAAGTTTAAATGGCGGCGTGGAAAAGATGGAAGAAGAAATCACAATTTTCAAAACAGAAAGAGAAACGGTATTGGAAAAAAAGCTAACAATTATTTGAATAATTAGATATATTCGGAGACTAATGGAATGAAAGAAAATCAAAAAGATTCAAAATTAAGAGATGATGACAAAAATAGTGCTCTTAAAGATGAAAAAGACAAAAATTCTTTTCGCACATTAATCGATAGTGCAGTTATTACAGCAATAATTACTAGTTTATTATATATTGTCTCTTTTTTTTACTTTAAGGGATTTTATAGCTATTACGGACTAATTGATATAGAAATCGATTTATCGATATTTCGGATGTTAAAAATTTGTCTTGGAATATTAAAATATATATTCCTTGGAATTCTTATATATGCATTGCAATCATTAAATCTTGTACAAACAAAAGAAAAACCAACTGTTAAAAATTTCTTTTCAACTTTGTGGATATGGATTTCTTTTAATCTTCTAATCGAATATGCAAAATACATTAATCATCCTGTTCTAAGAATCTTTTGTTTAATTGGAGCAGGTTTATTAGTGGTTGTATTTTTGTTATTTCCTATAATTTTCAGATTATTACCAGAAAAAAAGAAAACTAAAATACTTTCATTTTTAACAAAGGGGGAAAGAAGCTCTCTATCATATATTTATAAGATTTTAGCAATTCTTTTTTCAATATATTTTATTATTGATTTAATTCCAAAATATGGATTCAATGAAGCCAAAATAAAAAAAGATTATTTGTATGATTCTTCAAACAAAAGAGTCTTAATATATCAAGATAATGAAAAATCTGTTTTCCTTCCCAAAAACGAAGATGATACTTTTGAGAAAAAATATCTAATTGTAAGTAGTGCTGAATTGACAAATATAATACTTGAACATTATGAACATGAAGTTTCTTTTAACTCCAAAGAAATTATTCCAGAAGTTGAATCTGAAGTTGAAGAGACTATTCTTACCGGAGAATGATTTTGGAAATAGAAGAAAGGGAAAATATATTAATCCAAAGTCTTAAAAATTTGGATTATGATAGCTATATTAATATTCTTTCTGAAATTTTACAAAAAAAGATTTATAGATATTTTGATCACAGTAATAAAAAGTTAGAATTACTAATTAACAATTTTATACAATTGTCTTCTCCGTTAGAGTTTAATGATCCATATGATTCACTAGCAACTTTTGAAAAAGAAGTTGAAAATCATTATTACGGAAAAATTGAATTTACAATCCAAAAAATCCTAAATTCAAATGATGCTAAAGTTCAAGAATTAAAAGAACGTATAATCAAAAGAAACATCTTATTATCTAAGGTAGATTGGTCAGATAAAATTAAAATTCTAAGAGAAGAGCAGCAAAAACTCTTGGGCGAAAATGATGGACCAGAATATATTGAATTGCGCTCATGTATATATCGTTTAAATTGGTTTCATGGTTTTAATAATCCACGTTTAGGCGATTGGGTATCTGATTCTAAAGTATGTTGTTTTTCTGCTGCAAAAAATAACACATTAATGTGGGCGCATTACGGAAGAATGAATAGTGGATTATGCATAGAGTACGATACTTCAAAAATTATAGATAATATTAATTCTGAAAAATATCTTTTTCTTCCAGTGATTTATTCTGATAATATTTATAAAGCTGATACATGTCCTATTTCCGAAAAAACATGTTCTTTATTCTGGAATCTTCCACAATTTATGTACAAGAAAGATGATTGGTCATACGAACAGGAATGGAGATTAATAATTCCAAATTGTAAAGGTAACTCTCTGTTTTTCCCTTATGCAAAACAAATCTTTCTAGGAACAAACTTTAAGATCTATAATAAGTACTCATCTGATTCTGAAAAGGAACAAGCAGACAGTTTAATACAGATGTTTGATTTTGCCCGGAATAACAATATCAATGTAGTCAGGTTGAAAACAAACTCTCAAAAATATGAATTTATTGAAGAGCATCTTTTATAATTTTGCTAAAGAGTTAAATTAAGATATGGAAAGTTCAGAATATTTAAGCAAATCTGAAGAAATCATTAATTCTCAAATACAAAAATCTATTGAGATAATTAAAACTTATATAAACAATTATTCTCTTATTCCTGTGCTTGAGAAAGCATTTATTAATGATAATTTTATATATAAAAAAGAAGATGGAACCACTAATGAAGATTGTAAACTCTGCCTTTATATAGGAGATTTGTTTTTAACTTACCAAAAAGAAAAAACTTTACAATTGCCAAATAATGAGCAAGTAGAAACAGTTTTTAATCGCTTTCTTGAATTAGTACAACTATCTATGACTAAAGAAATGATAATGAATAACTCAGACCTTTCTTCAATAGATTATAAGGTTCAATTTAAATATACAGAACGTTCCTTTTATATAAATATAATGAGTGAAATAATCAATCACGTTATCGATGAAAAATGGTTGTATTTATTTTATTCAAAAACTGGATTTTATCTTAAAGACATTTTTACATTTAATTTTATATATAAAGGTTTATTGTATGATAGATTTCAGCAAGAAAAACCTTCGCTATTTTCTTTGACTTTTGAAGAACTATTTTCTGAGTTTAAGAATTTAGATAACTCTATTACAAAAAATAGGCTCCATACTTTCATAGACTATTTTTCATGCAAAGAAAGTAGTAATACTGACTATTTACCTTCTGTAGATAATCCTTTAATACATAAACCTATTATTCAAACTCAGGATCATATTATTTGTTGTGATTCATTAATCTTAATAAAGGATTCATTTTTTATTATTGAAAATGAACTAAAGAAAGATGAAAAACTTTTTTCTGAATATGGAAATTCAAAAGGAGAAAAATTTGAAAAATCGGTTCAAAGTATTTTTCAAAAACTTTTTGTAGATGCAGATTTTTATTCAGGTCTTGAATATATAACTCCCGAAAATAAGAAACTACGTGAAGTTGATTTATTAATTGATACTGGAAATTATTTATTAATTGTTGAATCTAAAGGCCGAAGTTTTCAGGAAAATGCAAAACATGGAAATGACGGTAGTTATAATAGATCTGTAAATAATGTAATAAAAGATGCACATGAACAATGCAAAATTGCATATAATTTTTTAGATACTAATGATAGAGTTTACTTTAAAAAGAAAGACGAAAAGTATGAGTTTTCAAAAAAGAGTTATTTGGATATTTATTTAATTACAGTTGAACTAGATAATTTAGATGCAATTACAGCAGATATATATAAAACATTGGGAGTCTTTGAACCCAATCCAATTATTACTTTTTCTCTTTATGATTTAGTTATAATTCAAGATATACTAGAAAAGGGATCCATCTTTCTTAACTATCTAGAACAAAGGCGTGGTGTTATAAAACAGAAAAAAATAACTTCTGCAACTGAACTTGATTATCTTTCATATTATATTCATACAGGAATGTTTTATGACAAACAGGATGAAATACTGAAAGATGATTTTACATTTATTACAATAGGAAACTTCTCAAATGAATTTGATGAATATTACTTTTGTGAGACAAATGTAAAACCTCATTATCCACAGCTTCCTGAAAGTACTCTTCTCTTTCAGCAACTTCGTCAATGTAATAATAAATTAGGATTTACAATTGAAAAAGAAATTATTAAGGCTAATTTAGAAACTCAAAAAAGCTTATTTCAAAAAATCGAAGAATTAAAAAATCAGGCCAGAATACAAGGACAAAGCAGTATCTTTTCATTTATCTTAGAAACAAACAAGATGGGAATATCTATCATTTGTTATAATAATAGTAATTTTATTCCAAATGCCAATTATTTTAGAAATTATATTCATGATAAACAAGTAAAATGTTCTATACAGAATTGGTTCTTTATCGTTTTTTCGTTTGTTCCTTATAGAGTCCATACTATTATCTTTGAGAGGTAAATACATTTTATTTTATGACGTTTTATAAATATAAATCCATTAATGATTACACTCTCGATTCTCTCAAAAATAAATACTTCTGTTAATCTTACCTTTGCGTTAGGGATGCGCAAGGCGGCGCAGCCGGCCACCGCAACGAAGTGAGGAGGCTGGAGCGCAAGCGGAACCTGGAGCAGCCCGACCGCGACGGCGGCTTTGCCGCCTAAGCGGGAACGCCCCCCAACTTCTCTCCAAAAATTCTCCCTCGGTTGAATTTTCTCCCCAAATTCAGTATTATCTTCTCTATGGAAAAATTGGAAATCGGTCAGCAAATTGAGACGGAAATTGTGGCGATATCGGGCGACACAATTTTTTTGGATTTGAGCTCTAAGAGCGAGGGCGTGCTTTTAAAGGCGGAACTGGCGGACGAGAACGGAAACGTCAGCGTCAAAGAAGGCGACAAAATCAAGGTTTTTTACTTGGGCGAAAAGAACGGCGAGTCGCGCTTCACCACAAAAATCAGCGGACAGAACGCCGACAAGACGATGATAGAAAACGCTTGGACAAGCGGCATTCCGGTTGAGGGCGTCGTTGAAAAAGAAATCAAGGGCGGCTACGAAGTCAAGATTGGCGGCGCCAGGGCCTTTTGCCCCTATTCGCAAATGGGAGGACGCAAAAAGGACGACGACACGGATTTTACGGGCCGCCATTTGGTATTTAAAATCCAGGAATACAAGAACGACGGAAAGAACATCGTCGTTTCTAATCGCGCGATTTTGGAAGAGCAGCGCGCCAAAAACCTTTCCAACTTGGAAAGCCAAATCGCTGTCGGAACGATGGTCACCGGAAAAATCACCGCGCTCCACAATTACGGCGCCTTTGTCGACTTGGGAGGCTTTCAGGCTCTGCTTCCGATTTCGGAAATTTCCCGCGCCCGCGTTGACGACATCCAAAAGGTTTTGTCGGTAGGCCAGGAAATCACCGCAAAGGTAATCAAGGCCGATTGGAAAAACGAAAAGGTCAGCGTAAGCCTAAAGGCGCTTGAGGCCGACCCCTGGGACACGGTGGAGCAAAAATTTTCGGAAGGCGACAAGATTGACGGAACGATCGCCCGCGTCGCCGACTTTGGCGTCTTTGTCAATTTGGCGGACGGAATCGACGGCCTTGTTCACGTTTCGGAGCTGGACGTTAAGAAGGGAACCAACTTGCAAAAGGTTTTCAAGAAGGGCGACAAGATGAGCGTCGTCGTTCAGGGCGTGGACGCAAAGAACAAGCGCATCTCCCTTACTACAAGCGAGTCCGCCGAGCAGGATTTGGAAACCAAAAAATATTTGGCCAGCAATTCCAACGACGACGACGGCGAAACCTACAATCCGTTCCAAGCTTTATTAAAAAAATAAAGCTTGGAACGGGCTCTGCAAGGAAATTTATCCAACTACGCGCTCACGCGCGTTGCGGGTCCCTTCGCAGGGCTTCTTAAAAAAAATTTGGAGGAACAATATGGAAACGAGAAACATTTTTGAAAACATTTCTTGCATCGACCACAGGTATTCGCTTTCGGAAGCCAAGGCTTTTGAAGGCCTTTCAAAATACATTTCGGAAGAAGCCAGCGTGCAGAGCTTTGCCAAGTGCGAAGCCGCGCTTGTAAAGGCTCACCTTAAGGTTCGCGGCCAGCTGGACGACAAAAAGGCCGCCGCGCTTGACCAGGCCGCTGCCAACATCGACCCCGAGGAAGTTTACAAAGAAGAGGAAAAGACAAAGCACAACATTCGCGCGCTTGTCAACGTCCTTAAGACAAAAGTTCCCGCTGACTTGGGACCGCTCGTTCACCTTGGAGCGACAAGCGTGGACATCTTGGACACGGCCCTTTCTTGCAGAATGCGCGACGTGACGCAGAACGTGGTTCTCCCTGAATTGAAGGAGCTTGAAAAAAATCTTTGCGCGATCGCCGAGCGCGAGGCCGACACTCCGCAAGTAGGACGCACTCACGGCCAGCACGCCGTTCCAATCACTTTCGGCTGGAGCATCGCCGAATTTGTCTCGCGCCTTGGAAAATCAATCTTGCGCATCGAGGAATTGAGCAAGCAGCTTAAGGGAAAGCTTGCAGGCCCGGTAGGCTCTTACAACGGCCCCAGCATGATTGTCCAAGACCCAGAGGAACTGGAAAAAACTTACTTGGGCTTTTTGGGCTTGGAGCCAAGCGAATATTCCAACCAGCTTGTCGAGCCCGAATACCTCTTGCGCCTTTTGCTTGAGATGAACGTGGCCTTTGGAATCATCGCGAACCTTGCCGACGACCTTCGCAACTTGCAGAGGAGCGAAATCGGAGAAGTCTTTGAGTACTTCGCTTCTACACAAGTCGGCTCTTCGACAATGCCGCAAAAGCGCAATCCCTGGAACAGCGAGCACGTAAAGTCTTTGTGGAAGGCGATGTGCCCGCGCGTCATCACGTTCTACATGGACCAAATAAGCGAGCACCAGAGAGACCTTACAAACAGCGCGAGCCAGCGCTTTATCGCCGACTATGTTGCTGGCTTTACGATGGCTGTCGCCAGAATGAATTCCGTGGTGAGCGGCTTGCAGGCCGACCGCGAAAGCATGAAGCGCAACTTGGACAACGCCGGCGGAAAAGTCAAGGGCGGAGTTCTTGCCGAGCCGGCCTACATTTTGCTTGGCGAAGCCGGAGTCAACGACGGACATGAAGTGATTCGCAAAATCACTTTGGAATGCGAGCAGAGCGGAAAGACTTTCTTTGAAGTCCTCAAAACCCACACCGACGCTTACGCCAAAATCACGGCGCAGCTGGAAAAGCTTGGCGTTGAGGACCCGCAAAACTTCTTTGCCAACCCTGAGCGCTACCACGGCCTTGCCGCCAAAAAGTCAAAGCGCTTGGCGCAAAAATACGCGGAGTTGATGAAATGAAAATCGCCTTTATCGGAATGGGAAACATGGCGCAAGCGATTGCGGCTGGCTTTGTCGCCTCAAAAAAAATCGCCGCCAAAGACTTGTCGGCCTACGCTCCCAACCAAGAAAAGCTAAAGGCCAACGCGGCCAAAATCGGCTTTAATCCCTGTTCCTCCAATACGGAAGCGGTGAAAAACGCCGACACTGTTTTTGTTTGCTGCAAGCCCAACCAAATCGAAAGCATTGTGGCCGAAGTGAAGAACGAATTGCAGGGCAAGGCGCTTGTTTCCGTCGCGGCGGGCTGGACTTTTGACAGCTACGCGAAAATTTTGGACACAAGCAAAACGCGCGTTTTGTGCCTTATGCCCAACACGCCTGCCCGCATCGGCCAAGGCGTGATTTTGCTGGAAGAAAAGAATTCCTTGCGCGACGACGAGGCCGAGCAAATAAAGGACTTGCTTTCCAGCCTGGGCTTGTTGGAAACGATTCCGGCGAGCTTGATGGGAATCGGCGGCGCCCTTGCAGGCTGCGGACCTGCCTTTATGGACTTGATAATCGAAGCTTACGCCGACGCGGCCGTAAAGTACGGAATGAAGCGCGAGCAGGCCTACCGCTTGGCAAGCCAAACGATGCTGGGCAGCGCCGCCTTGCAGCTTGCCACTGGAGAGCATCCGGGCGCCTTAAAGGACGCGGTTTGCTCGCCTGGCGGAACCACGATTCGCGGAGTTTGCGCTTTGGAAAAGGCGGGCTTGCGGAACGCTTGCGTCCAGAGCATCGACGCGATAATGGAATTTAAGAATTCAAAAAAGTAAAAGATGGTCATTTGCGTTGCGGGGCCGATTGCGGCGGGAAAAAACTTCGTCTGCTCTATTTTGGAGGAACGGGGTTTTTTTTGCCTGGACGCTGACCAAGAAATCCACAAAATAATCGGCGAAAAGCAGGCGGAAATCCTTAGCCGCTTTAGCCAAAGCGCCGCCTCCCGCGGAATCAATTTGCGCTCCGCAGACGGAAGTCTTGACCGCCGCGCGCTTGGAAAGCTTCTTTTTAAAGACCCGGCGCTTTTGTCCGAACAAGAAAAAATCCTTTACCCGGAATTTGTCGCGCGCGTTCAAGCGCTGATTGACACCGAACTTGCTGGCAAGACCAAAACTGCGAGCCAACCCGCGGCGCAAAAAACAAAAGGCGTCACTGACCAAAACGCGGCGGCGGATTCTTCCGCAAACCAAAAGGCTTTGGTTGACCAAAATGCGCGCGGCCTGGCCATAAATGCGGCGCTGCTTTACAAAACGCCTTCCCTTTTGCGCCAATGCCAAAAAATAATCTACGTTGACGCGCCGCTCTTGGTCCGTGCCTGGCGCATCCGCCGCCGCGACCGCCTGCCCCTATTGCAAATCATCCGCCGCATTAAAAGCCAAAAAGGCCTTATGCAAGAATACGAGCGCTTTGCGGCGGATTACGGCATTGAAATGGTTAGGGTGTGGAATTGGGGAAGCGGAGTTTGCTCTCCTCTCTCCCTTTGACAACCCGCAAAATCCATTGTATAATGTTTCTAAATAAAGAAACAGCGAGGATAAGCAATGTCACAAACAATTCCCTACAAAATTTATCTTTCAGAAGAGGAGATGCCCAAGCAGTGGTACAACGTTCGCGCGGACATGAAGAACAAGCCGGCGCCGCTTTTGAATCCCAAGACGCTTAAGCCGGCGACTGCGGCAGAACTGGAGCAGGTTTTTTGCGTGGAGCTTGTAAAGCAGGAATTGAACACGAGCGACCCTTACATCGACATTCCGCAAGAAATATTGGACTTTTACAAAATGTACAGGCCGTCGCCGCTTGTCCGCGCATATTGTTTGGAAAAAAAATTGGGAACGCCCGCCAAGATTTACTACAAGTTTGAGGGCCAGAACACTTCGGGCTCGCACAAGCTTAATTCCGCGATTGCCCAGGCTTACTACGCCAAAAAGCAAGGCCTTAAAGGCGTGACGACAGAAACCGGCGCCGGCCAGTGGGGAACCGCGATGGCGATGGCTTGCGCTTACCTTGACTTGGACTGCATCGTTTACCAAGTGCGCTGTTCCTACGAGCAAAAGCCCCAGCGCCGCGAAGTGATCCGCACCTACGGCGGAAGGGCCATTCCCTCGCCCAGCATGGAAACCGAAGTTGGCCGCCAGATGAACAAGGAATTTCCGGGCTGCTCAGGCTCGCTGGGCTGCGCGATTAGCGAAGCGGTTGAAACGGCTGTCAAAACGCCCGGCTACCGTTACGTTTTGGGCAGCGTCTTGAACCAAGTTTTGCTTCACCAAACAATCATCGGCTTGGAAGCCAAGGCCGCGCTGGACAAGTACGGAATTAAGCCCGACATGATTATCGGCTGCGCGGGCGGCGGAAGCAATTTGGGCGGCTTGATTTCGCCCTTTATGGGACAAAAGTTGCGGGGCGAGGCGGACTACCAATTCATCGCGGTTGAGCCGGCCAGCTGTCCAAGCCTTACCCGCGGCGTTTTTGCCTACGATTATTGTGACACCGGAAAAGTTTGCCCGCTGCAAAAAATGTACACGCTCGGAAGCCAGTTCATGCCCAGCCCCAGCCACGCCGGCGGACTTCGCTACCATGGAATGAGTTCCATCCTAAGCCAGCTTTACCACGACGGCTTGATGCAGGCGCGCGCAGTTGAGCAGACTTCGGTCTTTGAGGCTGCGGAACTTTTCTGCCGCACGGAGGGAACGCTCCCCGCTCCGGAATCTAGCCACGCCATCCGCGTCGCGATTGACGAAGCCTTAAAGTGCAAGGAAAGCGGCGAAGAAAAAACAATCTTGTTCGGCCTTACCGGAACCGGCTACTTTGACATGATGAGCTACCAAAAGTTCAACGACAAGACGATGAGCGACTACGTTCCCACTGACGAGGACATCAAGAAGGCCACCGACTTGATTCCGCGATTCCCCGGAAATGAATTCTAATAAAAAAACGCTCTCGCGGAAATTCAAACGGCTGCGAACGATTGCCAGCCCGCGTAAGCGGGCATTTGAATACATTTCCTATAGCAAAACGGCGGCTTGTCCGCCGTTGCGGACTTTTAGGGCAAAGACTGGGGCTCAACGTGTCCTAAGTTCGCCCCGTTTGCATTTCCGCTACGCGTTTTTTAATCGTTTACATTGCTGTTGCTCGCGCGATCTTTTCGGCCGCTGTTACCACCAGCTAAAGAACAGGCCTGCGAGCGGCGAAAGGACAATCATTATGCAGGAGAACGTGAACGACTCGATTGAAATCAAGGTCGCCCGCTGTTCCGACGGGAACATGTTCTGCAAAATGAAATTTGTCCTTACCTGCAAAGCGTCGTCGGCCATCGACGACATAAAGCCGCCTAGCGCCATAACGGCGTAAATGCCTGTGCGTTCAAGCGCGATGCCGGACAAAATCACGGCCGACGCCAAAACGAAAATCACGCGGTAACGGACTTTCTTTGCGCAAAGAATCAAGCGCGCTCCGATGATTCCTCCCGCCTGCAAAAACAGCAGCGCCAAGCCCAGCGCCCAATTTGGAATGCCCGCCATCGGAAGCTTTGCCTGCAAGAAGAACAAAAGCAAAATGTCCAAGGCGCCCACAAAAGAATTTGTGAACATCAAGAGCATCGCTTTTTTGGCTTCTTTTAGGAACAAAAAGCTTTGCTTAAAGCAATTGGCGATTTCTTTCCAAACGTTGAAGTTTTGCGGCAATGGCGAAAGCCTGATTTCAACCAAGCCCGCAAGCAAGGCAAGCTGAACGACCGCCGCGGCGACTCCTGTGGCGTAAGCCAGCTTGTAGCCGATGACAAGCGCGAATCCCGCCGTCAGCGTTGAAAGGCCCTCGCACACCCGGTAGATTACAAGCTGGTTGGAAGCGTAGCGCTCAAAGCCTTCCTCCTGCCCCACGGACTTTAACGAGTCGTAGGCCAGCGCGTCGCCCGAGCCGGAAGCGAAGTTGTAGTTTAGCGCTTGAAAAGCGATTGAAAGGCAGACAAGCGCGAAGTTGTTTGAAAGAATCATCACGATGTTGCCGATCATTCGCATCAGGCACGAAATTACAAGCGTCTTTTTTCGCCCCAGGATGTCCGCCAAAACTCCAGAAGGAATCTCGAACAAAATGCTCACGATATGGAAGACCGTTTCCGCAAAGCCTATTTGCGCCAGCGAAAAACCGCGCGACGCTAGAATCGCGACCCAAGCCCCCGAAAGCGAAATCTGCCCGAAAACCGCGGACGAATACAATCTGTTTATTTGTTTTTTTATGTTGAACATAATACGCCGCCCCTTAACGGCAAAAAAATGTCGCGCATGCGCTGCGACGCAAGGGGCTGTTGGGTTGGACTGTGTTTGGATTTTTCAAAAAAGACTTTTGGAAGCCACAGTTTTTTTAAGAAGACCCACTACCCCTATCGAGCGGTAGAGAAGGATCCTTGAGCTAAAAATAAAACTGATGTTTTCCACATAATGAGATTATTATAAGCGCGCCGCGGGTATTTGTCAAGCGTTTGTTTTTGCGCTATAGTAAGCGGCATGAATGAACAAAATAAACGAACCCCGCCGCAGAGCGGTCGGGGTATCGTTTTTTCTCCCAAGGTATTGCAGTCGGGCACATCCCCCTTTTCGGCGCAGAGCGCCGGGGTATGTACCCTCCGCTCGAATCAAAAAGTTTGGGGGCTGTTTCTTGCGGCGCTTTCGATTTTTATTTGGGGAATCACTTTTGTCAGCACAAAATATTTGCTGAATGATTTTTCGTCGCTGGAAATTCTTTTTTATAGGTTTTTGGTCGCCTACATCGGCCTTTGGTTCATGCGGCCCAAGGTTGAAAAAATCGCCTGGCGCGACAACATCTATTTTGCGCTGGCGGGAATGTCGGGCGTGGTCTTGTACCAGCTTTCGGAAAACATCGCGATTCATTTTACCAACGCTTCCAACGTAAGCGTAATCGTAAGCATTTGTCCTTTGTTCACCGCGATCATAAGCCAGATTTTTTTGAAAGAAAAGCATCTGTCTTTTTGGTTTGTCTTTGGATTTTTTGTCGCGATTTTTGGCGTGAGCCTTGTTTGCTTTAACGGAAGCGCGCTCAGCTTCAATCCAAAGGGCGACTTGCTGGCGCTCTTTTCCGCGGTTTGCTGGGGTTTTTATTCGATGTTCATTTCAATCATGAACAAAAAAAATTACGACAAAGTTTGCTCCACCAGGCGCATTTTCTTTTTCGCCGTTTTGTTCATGATTCCGCTTGTCATTTTTGGCTGGAGACTTGTTCCGCAAGACGGAGCGGCCGCCGCAAGCGCGAACGATTTTGTCCAGTCCTTCTATTTTTTTGTTGAGCCAAGCGTAAACGCCGCGCGCTTTTCCAAAGTCCTGAATTGGGCCAACATAATTTTCTTGGGCGTCTTTGCCAGCGGCCTTTGCTTTACCACTTGGAGCAAGGCGTGCGACATTATCGGAACGGTAAAAGTAAGCTGCGGCTTGTACTTGATTCCAATCGTCACGGTAATCTTTGCCTTCTTTGCGCTTGGCGAGCGATTGACTTTGCTAGGCGCCGCAGGAACGGCCATTACGATTGCGGGGCTGTTTTTGAGCGAGAAGAGGGTATAGCGGAGAGTGTTGCTCTATCACGGAAAGGATTTGGCTTGAATCCAGCTGATTTTCCGCGCGGCGAATGATTTGCAAAGTTTGGCGCAACTCTTCCAGGCGGCGGTTGTTGGCTGCGTAGCCTTTGAGGATGTATTGCTTTAAGACGGAATTTGCCCATTTGCGGAACTCTATGCCCCGCTTAGATTTTACGCGGTAGCCCACCGAAATTATTACGTCGAGGGAATAGTATTTTACGTTTTTGTCAGAATTTGCAATGTGCAAAAAATGCACATTGCTTTCTTGATCAACTTCTTGCTCTTTGAACACATTGTTCACATGTTTTGTGACAACAGTTCTGTCAACGGAAAACAATTGTGTCATTTGACTCTGGTTCAACCAAACTGTGTCTTCTTCAAACGGAACGGAAAGAGACACCGCCTTGTCTTCGCTTTCAAAAATCACAAGTTCCTTTTGCGCCATATCGTGATTTGATAGACCGCCTGCAAACGCATTCGCCTACTTTTGAATCCAAACGTAGCTTGTTGCGGAGCTTGCGCCGACTTTTTCTATCAGGCCTTGCTTTAGCAAATCCGCCAAAGCGCGCTCGACGGTTTTTGCGCTGATGTCCGGGCATTTTTCCAGGATTTGCTTTTTGTTGATTTTGCCAACAGAGTTCTGGACAAGTTTTTTTACGCGCTCAGGCTTTGAGATTTTTGCAGAAGAAAGATATTCCACGCGGCTTTCAAATTCGTTGGACGCTTTTATCAAGAGGCCCAGATAGTATTTTACAAACGGCATAAAACTGTTTTTGCTTTCATGCCAGCCATCGGAACAGTCTTGCAAAACTTCGTAATAAGTTTCCTTTGACTGTTCAATCAACATTTCTACGCTTATGTATTTTCCAACGATAAAGCCCGCGCGGTAAAACAAGAGCAGCGTCAAAAGCCTGCTCATTCTGCCGTTGCCGTCCTCAAAAGGATGAACGCACAAAAAATCCAAAATGAACATGGGAATCAAAAGCAGCTTATCGGTTTTGTTTTCGTTCCACGCGGCCAAAAAGCTTTGGCACATTTGCCCCATCGCTTCTTTTGTCTCAAAAGCGGGAACAGGCGCGAACCTGACTTTTTGAACGCCGGCGGCGTCGGTCTCCGCGATTATGTTGTCGGAACTTTTATACTTTCCGCCAACGCCGGATTTGCTGTAGGAATACAAGTCGCGGTGAAGCTGCAAAATTATGTTTTCGGTCGGCGCGATATAGTCATAGCTTTCGTGGATTGTGTTCAGAACGTCGCGGTAGCCGGAAATTTCCTCTTCGTTGCGGTTTTTTGGCTCCGATTTTTTTTGCATCAATTCGTCAAGGCGCTTATCCGTGGTGAAAATTCCCTCGATTCTGTTTGAGGATTTTGTGCTCTGGATTTTTGCGATTTCCATCAACGTCTTTAGCTCGTCTTTTTTTGCCTCTACAAACAACTCTTGGCGGCCCTTGTGCTCGTAAATTGAGTTTAAAAGCTGAACGATTTCCGGCGTTAAAAGGCGCTTTGCGCTTTCGGAATATTCAAATTTATGCATTCTCTACCCCAAAACAGAATTCTCTATGTCATTTTACCATAAAATGACATAGAGAGCAAGCCTTTTGTCATAAAGAAATTTCGCTCTATCGTGATTTGATAGACCGCCCGCGTATAATGCCTGCGATGGAACACGACGCGCGATTTGTTCATTTGGAAATATTTGAGTGGCTAAAAATGCCGCCGAAACTGCTGGCGCATCTTACGCTTGTTCACGACGCGGAAACAAAAGTGAAAATTGACAACAGTGCTTTTTTTGTTGATAAATTCCGTCCCATGCCGTATAATTTAAAGTTATGTGGACGCCCGCACTGGGGCGCTTAAGGTAAAATTATGAAAGAAGTTCTAATAAATCACATGTATTCTGGTGATTATCTCGAAAGAGGAAATATTGGACATGAGGTAATAAACTTATTTAAAAGTGATAATGGTAATCATTATATCTATGCAATGTCTGCAGGTGATTATGATACAAAGCGACATTTCAATACAATAAAAAAAGTAATTCTTGTTAGAAATGTAGATGAATATAAAGTTGAAGTATTGGGAATTGCAGATATTGCAGAAGAGGTCTTTGCTTCTCAGATTCCAGAACCTAGTAAATATATTTCTCTTCCTTCAACATCAGAATTACGAAATGGATTTATGAATTGTAAAAATCCAGATGGTTCTGATAAAGATGCAAAAACTTTACGCAGAATTGAAACCTATAAAAAAGTCCATGAACAGCAAATTGAATATATTGATAAAAACACTATTACATATGATGGTGTAAAGCTCTATGATTTATATGTAAAAAACAATACAGCGAACATAGGACATTCTATTTATATAACTTTTAAAGCAGCAAACTTTCGTCGACCTAAAGAATTAATTTATTTATGTGATAACAGATATGAAAATAAAGAAAATAATTCGCATTGTTTTATCTTAAAAGAACGAGCGCGAATGTGTGGCGCAAGTGTTGCAACTTATGAAAGTTTAGATGATCCAGAAATTCAAAGACTTATAAATTCTCCTTATTGGGAAGAAAAAGATAATTCTCCTAAAGTTGATACAAAAAATATAAGTATAAAATCAACATCTTTATTAAACATAATCAAAAAGAATAACGATGAAATTACATATTCTAATTGGATTGTTTATTATCTGAAAAATGATAAGGGACTATTGAAGCAGTTTATTATTCATTTTACAAATCAAGAAAGTAGTTTTGAAAATATAGAAGTAATCAGAGAATCTAAAAATAACATTGATATTTATTATGAGGATTCGCAAAGTATTTATGTTTTTGAAAATAAAATAAAATCTTCAATAAATGGAACTCAGAAAAAGGAAGGAATTACAGAGGAGGAAAAAGAATTTTCCCAACTTGAAAAGTATTATACCTTTGCAGAAAAAGAAGCTGAAGAATCAACACCTAAAAAGAAAACAGGATATTTCATTTTACTTCCAAATTATGCCTATAAAGATATTTCTAAATTAAACAGATATTCGAAATTTGAAGAATATAAAATAATAAGATACAGTCAACTTTTAGATTTTTTCAAAGCAACAAAATGCAATCTGCCTTATTATTCAGATTTTCTAAAGGCACTTGAATATCATGCATCTGAATATCTTAATGATTTGTATTCAGAAATGTTGGAAAGATTACAGTCTGTAATTTCTTTAAGGAAATAAAGTGTATTAGAGGAATCTATGGAAAAATCTTTTCGGCTTAGAATAGAAAGAGGTTCATCTTCAAAAACAAATTGGTTCTATGATACAATTTTTACAATCCATGAAAATGAAAAAGAATCGATTTATCAGATGGTGATTGTGACTCACATGGCGGAGACGTTGAAGAATGGGATTTCGTAGATTACGAAACAATTCCGCATGTAAATGAATTGTTCAAAGATAAATATCCAAATTTAACGGAAGATTTCCTTTCTGACGAACAGAAAAAGTTTTATGATGAAATTGGAAATAAAGATGTAAAACAACTTTTCCTTTATCTGGTTTGTTTCTGTACAAATGATAAAGGTTCAATGAGTTCATTTAAGGAATTGCTTAATGAGAACAATATAAAAAATGAATATAGTAAATGCTTTTCAAGCGAGGATTGGTAAATAATCGTATAACAAAGGTTCGTAGCCGACACGCGGTCAAGCCGCGCCACCGTTTAAGCAGTTGTTATGTTGCCGTGCGCACCGTGCCACTTCCAAAAAAAATAAGGAGTATTTTTATGAGCAAAATAAAAAGAATTGAAACTGATGACTTTTGGGCTGATTCAACTGTCATTGAAGCAGGCAACTTTGTATATACAAGTTATTGCATGAAAAATGAAGGAGAATCTATTGAAAATCAAATTAACGGCGCGATTGACGTTTTGGAAGAGCGGCTTAAAAAAGTTGGTTTGACTTTAGAATCTGTCGTTCAAATGGACTGTCTGTTTGCAAACATAGCTGATCTAAATGCCTTGCCAGATGTTCTAAAAAAGCGTTTCAAGGGAACATATCCTGCAAGAAAAGCTTACGAAACAAAATTTATCAGGGAAGGAATAAAATTCCAAATTGACGCGGTGGCATTTAAGGAATAAACCCAATTGACACTTTTCCAAAATCTTTATAAGATAACTTATCTTTTCATTTAGGAGACGCGCTGCCGATGATACTGTAATTCTGATTTCCGTTAAAAAAACGCTTGGTGCGAAGGGCGCGGGGCGATCTTTGGAAGTCAGTTGCAGTTATTTTTTTGTCGGCCGGGCGTCCGCTTTCTGTGGCTGGCTTCTATTTTTTGGAGGCCAAAATGTCAATTCAAATCACAAAACTTAACTTCTCTTATCCTGAGTCAAACGCAAATTTGTTCGAGGACTTTTCGCTTCAAATTGCGGAAGGCTGGACTTGCGTGGCCGGAAGCAACGGCTGCGGAAAATCCACGCTCTTAAAATTAATCGCGGGGCTCCTTGTTCCCGACAGCGGAAAAATTTTATGCGGGAACGCAAGCGCAAAATCAGGCGCGGTTGGCCCAGCGGCGGGCGAAACGATTTACTGCGCGCAAGAAACCGCCGAGCCGCCCGAAAACCTTTACGCGGCCTTTTGGTCGGACGACAACGAGGCGCGCAAATTTTTTTCGCGCCTTTGCGTGACCGAGGAAATGCTTGAGCGTTATGAAACGCTGTCGGGCGGCGAAAAAAAGCGCATTCAAATCGCCTGCGCGCTGGCAGAAAGTCCAGCCGTCTTATTGCTTGACGAACCGACCAATCACCTTGACGCAAAGACTTCCGAGATGATTGCCTCCGCCCTAAAAGAATTTGGCGGAACGGGAATAATCGTAAGCCACGACCGAGCCTTTGCAGACAGTCTTTGCGCGCGGACAGTTTACCTTTACAACGAAGCCGCCGCCTTTGCTGGAGGACGGGATTGCGTTGTCTATGACTCTTACCCGTGCGGCCTTACAAAGGCGTTGGAGTTGCGTCAAAGCGGCGCCGACCAGTCTCGCGGCCAATGGGAACGTCTTAACGCAAAGGCCGCGGCCGAGCGCGGAAGGAGCGCCGCGCTTGAAGCGCAAAACCAAAAGGCCAAGGCGCGCCTTTCCAAAAAAACGATCGACTCGCGCGACCACGACGCGCAAAGGAAAATCGACACGGCGCGAATTCTTGGAAAGGACCGTTCCACCGGAGACGCAAAGGCCAGGCTTGAAACGCAAATCCGCCAAACCGAAAGCGAGCGCGACAGCGTAAAAAAAGCCCTGCGCCGCAAGGAAGGATTCGCGCTAAGCCAAAGCGACTATTCAAAGCCGCTCGCCGTAGATGAAGCCGTTTTAGAAGCCGGTTCCTACAAGTTGAAAATTCCCCGCGTGGAAATAAAGCGCGGAACGAAAATCGCGCTGACCGGGGAAAACGGTGCCGGAAAATCGCTTTTTGTCCGCCACGTGATTTCGCTCTTGGAAAAGGCGGGGCGAGCCAACGAGGTTCTTTACTTGCCGCAGGAAATTTCCGACGAGCAAAGGGACGCGATTTTTTGCGAATTGGAAGGCTTGGAAGAAAGCGAGCGCGGCGAGGTTCTTTCGACGCTTTACAGGCTTGGAAGCGAGCCGGAGCGTTTGGAGGGATTGAAGCTCGGCGACAATTTGAGCCCCGGCGAGCTGCGCAAATTGATGATAGCTCTTGCGGTCCAAAAGCCGCTTTCGCTTTTGGTTTTGGACGAGCCGACAAACCACATGGACATCACAAGCGTTGTGGCCTTGGAAAACGCGCTCGCCGCTTTGGATTGCGCGATGATTGTGGTGAGCCACGACATGGCCTTTTTGCAAAAAGTTTGCAACGCAAGTTTTGTGGCCGAGCGCGACAAAGACCAAGGAAAGATTTTAGTGATTCAATAGGAGTTTATAAAATGCAAATTAAAGAAATAACAACTGGCAAAAAAGATTTTCTCGACTTGCTTCTTCTTGCCGACGAACAGGAGGACATGGTTGACCGCTACATTGAGCGCGGACGAATGTTCGTTCTTGACGACGGCGGAATAAAGGCCGAGTGCGTTGTCACCGACGAAGGCGGGGGCGTTCTTGAAATAAAGAACATCGCCACCGTTCCCAAAAGCCAGGGAAAGGGCTACGGCAAAAGGCTGATTGAATTTTTGGAAGAAAAATTTCATAATGGCTATGACGCCCTGCAAGTCGGAACAGGCGACAGCCCGCTCACGATTCCCTTTTACGAAAAATGCGGATTCAAGCGGCATCACGTTGTCAAAAATTTTTTTACCGACAACTACGACCATCCGATTGTGGAGGCGGGCGTCCGTCTTGTGGACATGATTTATTTGCAAAAGGAATTGTAGAATGAACGCGACAAAAAACGAAGGCTTTTCAAAATGGGTGGCCTGCTGGGGAACGGCGACTTCGATTACAAAACGAACGGAGACGACATACGCAAAAGACTTGACCTTGCGCTACCCGATAAAGATTTGCTTTAACGGCTCAAAATTGCGCTTCACATTTTCCAACTTAACTGGAACGGAAGACGTGAAAGTGACAAAGGCCTTTTGCGCAAAAAAAGGCGCGGGCCAATACAAGCCTGTCGCGATAACAAAAAACGGCGCCGCGTCGTTCTTGATTCCGGCAGGAACTGATATCGTTAGCGACCAAATCGACTTTGCGGTGACAGCCGGCGACACCGTTGACGTAAGCATGTACTTTGAGGGCTTTACGCAGATGAACGCTGGAACGGTAATCCTAAGCCCGCTTGAAAAAGGCGCCTTTGCTTACGGAGACTTTTGCGCGGCGGAAAATTTTCCCGACGACCTTAGCGCGGCGGCAAACGCCTTTTATTTTTTGAACACAATCGACGTTTTTACCGAAGAGAAAAACCGCGCGCTCATCTGCTACGGAGACTCAATCACTTGCTGCAGCTGGGTGGACTACCTTCGCGAGCGCGCCTTTAAGGGCGGAAAAGGAAACGTTTCTGTCATCCGACGCGCGGTTTGCGGAACAAGAATCTTGCGCCAATACGATTGCATAACTTACCAGGCTTACGGTCTAAAGGGAGCGGCTCGCTTTCCGATTGAGTCAAAGGCGGCGGGTGCGGACGCGATAATCATTCACCACGGAATCAACGACATAATCCATCCGGTTGGCGTGGAGGTGAACAAGTTTAGGCCCTGGAGCGATTTGCCGAGCGTCGCTGACTTGATAGAAGGCGTCCAAAAAATTTACGTGGAGCCAGCGAGAAAGGCCGGCCTAAAAGTTTATGGCGCGACGCTTTTGCCGATTTACGGCTGGCGCACTTACAACGAAGACCGCGAGGCGATGCGCGTCGAGTTCAACGAATGGGTAAGGGCCTCAAAGGACTTTGACGGCTACGTTGACTTTGACAAAGCCGTCCGCGACGCGCAAAAGCCCAAAGCCTTTATGGGCGACTGCGATTCCGGCGACCACTTGCACCCAAGCGAGCGTGCCTGCCAGCTTATGGCGCAAGCCGTGCCGGAAGAATGGATTTAGGAGGAAAAAATGCCGATAATCGCCGCCTTTATGGTTCCGCATCCGCCGATGATTGTTCCTGATGTCGGTCGCGGAAGCGAAAAGCAAGTTCAAAAGACAATCGCCTCTTATGAAAAAGTCGCGGAAGAAATCGCCGCGCTAAAGCCAGAGACGATTGTAATTTCAAGTCCGCACAGCGTGATGTACGCAGATTATTTTCACGTCTCTCCCGGCCAAAAAGCGTTCGGCTCCTTTTGTGACTTTGGCGCTCCGCAAGTAAAGTTTGAAGTTGACTATGACACGGACTTTGTGGAACTGTTGCAAAGAAAGGCTCAAGAATCGCGCTTTGCGGCGGGAACGCTTGGCGAAAAAAATCCGTCGCTTGACCACGGGACGATGGTTCCGCTTTGGTTCATCCTAAAAAAATACAAGGACTTTAAGCTTGTTCGAACAGGGCTTTCTGGCCTGGACCTTTTAAAGCATTATGAATATGGAACGATGATAAAAGCCGTGGCGGAAGAGTTGGGCCGGCGCGTTGTCTATGTGGCAAGCGGCGACTTGTCGCACAAGCTTCAGGACTACGGGCCTTACGGTTTTGCAAAAGAAGGGCCGCTTTACGACGCTCGGATTATGGACGTTTGCGCGGCGGCACGCTTTGGAGAGCTTTTTGATTTTGACGAAAGCTTTTGCGAAAAGGCCGCCGAGTGCGGGCACAAGTCTTTTGTCATCATGGCTGGAGCGTTGGACGGAACGGCTGTTGAGGCCAAGCAATATTCGCACGAGGACGTGACCGGCGTAGGATACGGAATATGCTCTTTTGTTCCGAAGGGAGACGACGAAGCGAGGCGCTTTCTTAAGGCGCGGCTCCAGCATGAAGAAGACGAAATTGCGCGAAAAAAAGAAAAGTCCGACGCTTATGTCAGGCTTGCCCGCACGTCCGCCGAGCATTTTGTAAAAAACGGAAGCGTCATGCCTTTGCCTGATTGGCTTCCGGCGGAACTCTTGAACGCCCAGGCCGGCGCTTTTGTTTCCATTCACAAGTTTGGAGCCTTGCGCGGCTGCATCGGAACGACAGGGCCCACGCAAAAAAATTTGGCGCTGGAAATAATCCACAACGCCGTAAGCGCGGTTAGCAAAGACCCCCGCTTTGAGCCGGTGGAAGAGGACGAGCTAAAATACCTTGACATCAGCGTGGACGTTTTGGGCGAGCCGGAAAAAATAAAGTCCGAATCGGAGCTTGACGTAAAAAAATACGGCGTGATTGTTCAAAGCGGATACAAGCGCGGGCTTCTTCTTCCAGATCTAGACGGCGTTGACACGGTGGACCAACAAGTGTCAATCGCAAGGCGAAAGGGCGGCATCGCTCCCGGCGAAAAAGTCGAGCTCTTCCGCTTTGAGGTTGTCCGCCATTACTAGCGCTGCTGGAGGAAACTATGCCGCAATGCGACGCGTGCTTTAGGCGCTGCAAAATTGAGGAAGGCGCGACAGGATTTTGCGGAGCCAGGTCTTGTCGCGGCGGAAAGGTTGTCGCCGACAATTACGGAAAGCTTACCGCGCTCGCGCTTGACCCGATAGAAAAAAAGCCGCTCAAAATGTTCATGCCGGGAAAGATGGTTTTGTCAGTCGGCTCGTATGGCTGCAACTTGCGCTGCCCCTTTTGCCAAAACAGCGGCATCTCTTGGTCGCAGGAAGCCTTTGATTACAGGAAGGCGGCGCAAACATACGCTCCCGAGGAAATTGTAAAAAGCGCGCATGACTTGCAGGGCCGCGGAAACATAGGGCTTGCCTTTACTTACAACGAGCCGCTGGTTGGCTGGGAGTTTGTCCGCGACGCCGCCGCGCTTTGCAAGGAAGCCGGAATGAAAAACGTTTTGGTCACAAACGGAACGGCAAGCCTAAAAGTTTTGCAAGAAATAAAGCCTTACATTGACGCGATGAACATTGACCTAAAATCCTTTTCCGAAAATTTTTACAAAGACTTTGTCGGCGGCGACTTGCGAATGACAAAAGACTTTATCCGCGGCGCGCTTGAGTTCTGTCACGTGGAGCTTACAACTTTGATAATCCCCGGAAAGAACGACAGCGAAGAAGAAATGCGTTCCCTTTCCGCCTGGGGCGCCGGCTTGGAAAAAGAGTTTGGAAAAAAGATTCCGCTCCACATCACAAGATTTTTTCCGCGCTTTAAATTTGCGGACTGCGATCCCACGCCCGTAAGCAAGATAAAGCGCCTGGTTGAGGTTGCCAAGGAGCGGCTGGAGTTTGTTTTTGCGGGGAATGTGTGAGGAAGGAAATGGTCGATAAATTTGTTCTGAAGCAGGAAAATGGTTGATAAATTGAATTTTATGAGCGATAACAGTTGCTGCAAATTTTGCAACAACTGCTGCCGTTTGAAAAATCAATCAAGTAGAATAATATAATCTGAATGGGATTATTTCTGTCGAACTACAAGTTTAATGACAAACGGACAATTCTGTTTTAAATTAGCAAATAAAAGTTGCAGGTAATGGAGCACCTCCCTGCGTAAAAGAATCGGCGATTAAAAATCTTGCTTTATCGCGCCGTGTTTTTCTAAGTTTGCCAAAAATCTATTGAATAATTCCTCTGCAAAATAGCTTCCTTCAAGCAAAAGCTCATACATTGCGGAAGACTTTACCCATGAATAATTTTCATTAAAACAATTCACATTGGGATTAGCGCCTTTACCCAAGAGAAATTCTAATAAATCAGGCAGTTGCTGATAAATGCATTCATGCAAGATGTCGTTTGAGATTTGACTGATGTCTATTTTTTCTAGGAGGACGGTAAAAACATCAATAAGCTTTTTCTGATACTTTTCGGATTCTTTGTACCATTCAGTTGGATAATAAAACCTACCCCTGTCAATCAGAATTGAATCCAATTTATTGTCGATAATTTCTTGCGCGGTTAAATCTTTTATTTTGTTTACATCCAATGAAAGGATGGTCTCATAGAGTTTCTTTTGTTCTTCTGTGTCTTCATTTTGCAGGAGAGAAGCTGGTTTTGCGCCATAATATGTGATTAATCTTTCACGGTAATAGACAAATTTTGCCTCCTCACTACCTCTCTCATCCCAAAAAACATGATGGTCAATGTGGTCATAAAAAGAACATCCTTTATATACCATGTAATTTAAGTTCATTCCATTTTGAAGAAGAAACTCTGTGATTTCATCATTCTTGCAGTATTTGACAATATCAAACGCATCGCCGATCAGCTCGCCGCAATCATCAAAAACATGATTTATATCAAGGCCATTTTTTAAAGCAAAATCTAAAAAAGCGATTACCTGTTTTACAGGAATTTGCGTGTTGTCCCAATCTTCATCGCCATAGCAAAATAAAGCTTCGGCAAAATATGATTCATCAGGAAATTCACCTTTATTTATATCATATCCAGCGTCGAGACACTTTTGCAAAAGAGAAATATCAAAGTTTTCAAACGCTTCTGTAAGCTTTTTTTGTTCTTTTGTCTTTTCCATAGTTTATATTATAGCACAAGTTTAGCATTTGTCATTCAACTGCGTGTTGAATGACTTATCTTTCTCTACGCTGTATTATAAAACACAGGAGGAATCATTATGTCTCTTTCATTAAATATCCACGAAGCGATTATCTTCGCAACACTAAAGCACCAGAGACAAAAACGCAAGGGTACGGAAATCCCTTACATTGTTCATCCAATGGAAGTAATGCAGCTTCTTTCTGCGGAAGATTTGCCGGAAGAAATCGTAATTCCCGGAATCCTTCACGACACTCTTGAAGATACAGATACTACCCCACAAGAGATAGAAGAAAAGTTCGGCAAGGCCGTTTTGGACATAGTTCTCACCGAAAGCGAAGATAAATCAAAGACTTGGCGCGAGCGCAAGCAGCATACAATAAATTGTTTGAAAAAAGACACAATGGCCTCAAAACTTGTATGTTGTGCCGACAAACTTTCAAACGTAAAAAGCATGTACGCAGATTTACAGGCAATCGGCGAAAAACTCTGGGAACGCTTTAACGCTCCCAAAGAAGACATTAAGTGGTATTACGAATCAATTGTAAACGCTCTTACAGACCTTTCAAGCTACAAAATATATGAAGAACTCAAAGAGACGGTAAAAGTCGTATTCGATACAGAAAAGTTTGAAACCTACCACCAAGCTTTTGAATACACGGTATATCGCGAAAAAACTGAAAATCATATCAGCGATACAATGCTTTCATATAATGAAGAGAAAAGAACTTTGTCTTGTTCCGATTGGTCTTATTGGAAAGCTGAACATGGAATGCGGAGCGACGACCGTGAGTATTCCCGCGCTTTCCGGCAAGAATCTTTCTTGCCTCTGCTAAAATGGCTCAAAACCCTTGAAAATTGTCCGCCTGTTCCTCAGGAAGAGCTTTCGCCAGAAGCAAACGAATTTCTTTTAAAAGTTAACGACAAAACAGTGACAGAACTTTTGCCGTATCTTATTACATACTTTGAAAAAATAAATGACGCAGAACTTATGGGCAACGACTTGCCTGATGAGATTAAAAGTGAAGTTTTCGTCTGGCATAATTCGGATTAGTTTTCAACTGCGTGTTGAATGACAACGCAAACAAACAGTGGTATTTTTAATCTTGTCTTTACATGCGGAGAATTATGAAGAACTTTCAAATTAAATACACTCGTTGCGAAGCTGGCTGGATAGATTTTACCGTTTCCTATGGTAAGAAAAAACTTGAATATTGTTTTAGCTATTGCTATTCAAGTCCAAAAGATTTGCTTGTGTGGGCAGAAAATGTTTATAAGGGTAATTATTCTGAATTCTCAAACGATTCAGAAGGATGGGAATGGTGTTTCAATTATGACGGAGAATTTCTTACTATTTCAGACACATTAAATCTTAATGACGAAAATCCAAACGAAGAAAAGCGAGAGCGTCTTCATATTAAGATTGAAAAAAAAGAACTATGCAAAACAATTTATAAGTCCATTAAAAAATTTCAAGAATCTGATTTGTATATTGCTCGTGAATGGGAAGCATTATACCTAAAGAAGATTTTTGAAAAAACTTACGGCTCGGTAGAAAATTCAATTAACATAATCTCAAAAATGACTCTTGTTGAAATCATTGAAGACATAAAGTCAAAAGACCCAAATGATGAACTTGGATTTTATATTACAGGATTTTTTGATGCAGGAGATAATGATGCTTATGACTCAGCGGAAGAGGATGTAAGAAAAATGATAATAAACGACTATCTTGAGTATGATTCCGGTGATTATGGCGGATTTGACGCAAAATCAATAAGGGATATAAAATCTGATATTCTTGAAAAATTGCTATGATTTTCAACTACAAGTTGAATCGTTTTTTGTTCCATTCTGTCCAAAAACATGTTATAATAAAACCGTAGTCAGGAGAGAATTATGGAAACTATTTTTGAATATATATCTTCCTACAGCAAAATGGATGAAGATTATGAAAATACTATCATAATCAAAGAAGATGGCGACCTTACTGTTCGTCATATGCAAACCTATTGTTATGAACCAACAACAATTGAAAGAGTGAAATTCAGCAAAGATAGCTTTATAACAGATATAAAAACAATACTTCAAGAATACAAAGATAAACTCAATGAAATGTCTAATGTTCCATGGCCAGACCACTGTACTTCTTTTAAGGTAAAAATTGGGAATAAATATTTTGGCAATTATAATGGTGTGAATAATCCAGTTATATCAGAAATAATAAGTAGGATTATTCAGAAAGTAAAAGAAACTTATCCTAAAGTCATAGATGATGAATGGGGGGTATAGAAATGACCATAGCCGAACGCGAAGAACTTATTAGACAGAATAGCATCCAGATGAATCTTGCAATGGATCTAGGTGACGAGAGCCTTGAAGACGAGTGCAAAGAAGTTCCACCAATCGAAGAGTGTTCGGATTATGTTCCGCCAAAAGAAGAACTCGATTATCCAGATGACGAAGATAATGAAGACGAGTTTGCGGAAAACTATGATGAATGCGAAGACCAGAGCGACGCTCCGCACGAAGAAGATACCGAAGAATATTTTGACAATAATCCACGTGATTTAGTTTATTACACCTTTATCCGAAAATACAAAAACTGGGTGCAAGAAATAAAAGACTACTGCGAAATCTTCAAGCAAAAGTACAGCGTTTACCCGAATCTCATTACCACAAACCGAATTACTTATGGACGTTTTCAAGATGCCTACGAAAAATATTATCGTGGGAATCTCGAACCTGATGGTGAAGCTGACTACCGTAAGAAAGTAGAATTAGGTGTTGAATATAACGACGGCTTTTATGAAGATCTCTATCCCGAAGATGTAAGCGAGTGCTATTTCCACACAGACAAGTACAAACTTCGTATGATGGAAAATACCGGCTTTGGTTCGGGTGTTCTAAAATTGCAGCGAGTTCACGGCTTCTTAGGTAATTCTGAATTCTTAGAAGTAAACACTATTCCAATGGGAAAGCCAAAAGAAAAAACGCCTCACCCTGTAATCAATATGGAAGCCACTGGCAAACATCTCGAAAAAATCATGAAAGAAGAAGGCGTCACCCCAAAACTCTTTGCCAGAATTATGGGCTGGGAAAAGCCTCAAGCAATTTACCGCTGGTACTACGGCGAAACGCTTCCTACCCTAGACACGCTTGCAGTCCTTGCGCGAGTCCTTAACAGGCCTGTGGAATCGCTACTTATAATGAATGAAATTCCAAGGTAAAGGATTTTAAGGCAATAAAAAACCCCAAAACGGAGCTGGCATTGCAGGCGTTTGGGGAATTGTGTTTTTTCTAGGCGTCTTGGTCGTAAACGTTATTGACCGCAGCCGTAAATCAATAGGAATCGATTTAGATTTGAAGTTTTAAGTCTTTCCAGGACTGATATCAGTACATTAAATTGTCATAGCCACATCAAGAAGATGTACTTACTTCCTTGTGTAGCTCACATCAGACAGCTCTTTTTTAAGCTGGGCGCTGGGAGTAAAAAGAACACGCAAGTTCGTGATATCGTTTGAACTTACGTCCTCCTCCTTTTCATGCCCATTCGAACTGAACGAAAGCTTAAATATGCCTAGTTTGTTCAGTCTGATGCGGTTTGAATTCTTCAGATAGAATGGCATCTTATCCAAGAAACTCTCGATAACTGCCACAATATCAGCCGGCGTCAGCGTGCAAGTCTTAGAAATATCCTTTGCCAAGTCATTGACATCGATTTCTTCGCCATACACAGGCGACGCATAATACTTAGAATCCGATTCACGATCCAACGGATTCTGACGTTTGGTGGTTGAGTACATCATAATAGTACCCTCCATTTTTTAATTGTGTTAGAAATGCTCTCTTATAAGCACCTCCGCATGCGTGTTTTTGGAGTCTCCAACGGAGCCCATACCTTCGGCCGAAGAGTACAATTTGAATTTAATAAAATCCGAGGCAATCGGCAAGTAAAAAAATGAAAAAATTTTTGCTATTGCAAAATTCTCAGTAAATTTTAGAAAAATTCTCAAAGGATTTTAAAAAATATTTACTGAGTTTCTGGGCAAAAGTCAGTGGGAATTTTGGGAAAATGTAAAAAAACATAAATTTTTTTACGGTGTCGTTATTTGTCACCGTTCTGTGGTATAATATTACTATATTTTTTTTTATAAGTATGGTATAATACAAATTAACATGATGTGTGGGTAAAATGGATTTAGGTCAAGTTTTTACTAATAAATTTGTTGCCGAATATATGACATCGCTATTTTCGCTTAAAAAGACAGCCAGCATGTTAGACCCTTGCTTTGGAGATGGCGCCTTTTTATCATCTTTACAAAAATTTGGTTATTCTAATATAACTGGTTGTGAAGTAGACGCATCGTTGTTCAAAAAAACAAAAAAAAATTTTGAAAATGTAAAACTTATTAATTCAGATTTTCTTTCTTCATTTAATACATCCAAATATGACGGTATAATTATGAATCCGCCGTATATTCGGCAAGAAAAAATAGATGATTTATCTTCTTTGGGAGTGACAAAAGCTATTTTACATAAAAACCCACTGTTTTCAGAGTTGCCGGCAAAAGCAAACTTGTATATGTATTTTATTGTTAAGGCTATTTCTCTTTTAAAAGAAAAAGGTGAGCTAGTAGTTATTTTTCCAGGAAGCTGGCTCAATGCTCGAAGTGGAAAGCAATTTGCAAAGGCCATTTATTCTAATTGTTCCCTTGTTGAGCAAATTTTTATGTCTGGAGATGTATTCGAAAAAAATGTTCTGACGGATGTTATTATATTAAAATTAAAAAAACATCAGGCAACTAACAAACCTATTATAAAATATGTAAAATTCGAAAATAATTCCTTTTTTGAATATACCCCGGAACTTGCTGATTTGGGGTTGAATTTTACAAAGACTTTTGATTTTTATGGAATTATCCGGCGTGGCATGACAACTGGATATAATTCAATGTATATAAATCCTCCATTGGAGAATGACATATCACGTAAATACTTAAAAAAAATATTATCTTCTCCAAAAGAGATAAGCGGCTATTCTACAAAGAATTCAAAACCTGATAATGTTTTGATATTAAACTCAAGAGATTCCCTTACAGAAGAACTGAAGAAATATATTCAGAAGTATGAAGAAGAAATTCAAGCTCAATGCGCTCCAAAGACACTATATGATAAAATGCAAGCAGATAAAAATTGGTTTGCAATAAATGCAGTAAACAGTTCTGGAATACTTTTTAGTTACTTTATTAGAAATGACATGAAATTTATTTACAACGAAAGTGAATACCTCGCTCGTGATAATTTCTATATAATACGACAAAAGGACAGTTCCGATTCAATCTTGCTTTTTGCCTTGCTTAATAATTATTACACATTTTATCAACTTGAAAAAATTGGTAAAAAATACGGAGCGGGGTTATTAAAGTTACAACGTTATGATTTGGAGAACCTTCATTTTCCAGATATTTCAGAGTTTTCTGATGATGATGTTAAAACTTTGAGAAAACTTTCTTTGAATTTAATATCAAAAAATGATTCAAGAATTATCTTGGATATTACAAAAATAATTTCTCAATATTCTGCAGTGAAATATGATGTTCTTCTAAAAGAATATCATTCAGTAAAGGCTCATAGATTGGGAAATGCTTATGCCAGTTAATGTTGTAAGTTTATTTTCTGGCGGCGGTGGCCTAGACTTAGGCTTTAAAAACGCTGGGTACAATATTCTATGGGCTATTGATAACAATCAAGACGCTGTAAACACATACAAAGTTAATATTGGCGAACATATTATTTGCGCAGATATAAACAAAATTGATGAAGAACAGATTCCTCATGCAGATGTTGTTATTGGAGGGCCGCCATGCCAGTCTTTTTCATTGGCAGGGAATCGACATGTCGAGGATGCAAGAGGACAACTTGTTTGGCGGTATATAAAGATTATCTCAACAATCAAGCCAAAAGCTTTTGTTTTTGAAAATGTAACAGGTCTTATTTCTGCAAAAAATAGTAAGGGCGAAAAGATTCTTTCTTTATTGCAATCGGCTTTTAAAAACATCGGTTATAACATTTCAACAAAGGTTGTGAATGCCGCTGATTATGGAGTTCCACAACGCAGGAGAAGGGTTATCATTGTTGGATTGAACAATAGTCAAGAATTTTCTTTTCCAACTCCAACCCATAATGAAAATGGTACTGATGGCTTAAAAAAATACTTGAGCGTAAAAGAAGCTTTGGGAGATTTACCTACCGCCATACAAGATGAAAATGCCCTTTCCAATTATAAAATTTCACCTTATTCCGATTATCAAAAGCGAATGAGAAAAGGGTGTAAAGCTGTGTCAGAGCAATTTATGCCAAAACTGAGTGAGCTTGACAAATATATTATTTCTCATGTAAAACCGGGGGGGAACTATATGGATATCCCCCCTGATGTAAATTCAGTGAGAATCAGACGATTACAAAAAGAAGGCGGTCATACAACGTGTTATGGCAGGCTTTCTCCCAATAAACCATCTTACACTATAAATACGTATTTCAACAGACCAAATGTTGGTTGCAATATTCATTACTCAGAAAATAGGCTTATTACTGTCAGGGAGGCATTGCGTTTGCAATCTTTTCCTGACTCATATAGAATTGTATCTTCAAGCAAACAAGGTCGTAATTTAATAGTTGGAAATGCAGTTCCTCCCCTTTTGGCAGAAGTAATTGCCAATGAATTAAAGAAATATCTAAAATAGGAGTGAGTTATGTGGATTTCATATTCAGATTCAGAAGTAAAAGTCTTTCATCCCCTTTGTGAGTTTGCATTACAAAAGGCTCTGAAAGAACTAAGGAAAGATAAAGAATACGAAGTTATTCATCATCAGTATACAGGCTCGCTTGAAATGGATTTTGTAATCCGACATGTAACTACAGGGAAATATATTTGCGTTATTGAGGTAAAAAGAACTCCGTCAGATGTGCATAGCACTCGTTATCAATTTCAAGCAATGTCTTATGTTCAACAGAACGCAGGACAGACTGAAAAACCTTTTTATATTCTTACTAATTTGGAATGCGCATATTCTTTTAGATACGATGTGAGTAAATCTAAGACATTTCAGCAAATTCTTCAACCTGGCTTTGAAACAATCGGAAGTTTTGAAACTGATTCAAAAGAACAGTTCGCAGAAAAACTTTCTGCATATTTTAAATCAAAGATAGAAGCGTTCTTGGCAGATGATTTTGATTATCTTGTCACGCTCGACCAGTTTGTATCATTCATGGAGAGCATCAAAAACGAAAAGAAAAAGTGGAAGTCATCTCTTGCTGTTTTACTTTATGAATATATTCGAGGATCATTTACTTTTATAAATCGTAGAGGATTAAATGATATTCGGTTGTTTAGGAACGATGTTTCAAAAATATGTAATGAGGGTGCTAGGGTTAATTTTAAAGATATATTCTCTTATTCGGAGAAGGATTTTGACAATGATGTTTCTATCGATTCGGGTTTGCTTCTAAACTTATTTGATTTTGGCGAACAAAATGTTACGGGCGATTCTATAGCAAACATTCTTCATCAGATTGTTTCCAGCGGGCACGAACATGACGGTGAAGTTCCTACAGATATGGAACTTGGCCGCATAGTATCGCAACTTGCTTTTTTTGTAAATGGGAAACTTGACGATGATGAGTTTATATGTGATCCCGCGGCAGGCAGTGGAAGTTTGCTTAGTGCTGCGATAGATGATTTTGATATTCAGCCAAGGCAGATTCTTGCAAATGATTGTAATGAGCGGCTTGTAGAATTGCTTTCATTAAGACTTGGATTAAAATTTGCAAACATCGTATCAAAAGATAATTCTCCAACAATCGAAACAAAAAATATTGCAGATTTTGATAAAAAATTCTTTGATAATGTGAAAATAATCGTAATGAATCCACCTTTTATGGCAGGCATTAATTGTGTTGAGCGAAAAAATGAACTTTATAGAGCAATAACACAGCTTACCAATGAACAGGCAGAAAGCAATGTTGGGCAGATGTCTCTAGAAGTTCCATTTCTTGAACTGGTCACCCATCTTGTAAATACTGGAACAACAATTGCGTGTGTTTTCCCAAAAACACATCTAATAGCTCGAGGAGAGGAAGCAAAGGCAATCCGAAAGTTTTTGCTTGAAAGCTTTGGATTGTGTTTGGTTTTCTCATATCCTGGAACAGAAATATTTGATGAAGTGACCAAGGATACCTGTGTTCTTGTTGGGCGTGCAATGAATCCAACGGATAAAATTACAATTCTATCAAGTTATGATAACATTCCTGATTTGGATGTTTCGCGGCTTTCCAATGTATTGAAAAATGATCTGTCTTCTGAATTTTCTCCTATGATGCCTGGGCTTGTTGGAAAGCAGGTTGCAAGAAAAGAACTTTTTGATTCAATTGAAGATGGATGGAGAACTCTTAACAGCGAAATGTCAGAAGCTGTTGATTTCGTAAATACTTTTTTTAGGGATTCAATAGTTTTTGACACAATGGAAAATTTCGGTTTTTCTATGAAGCGTGGAAATGCTGGCAACAACGGCGGAAGTGATTTAATTTTCTTTGATTCGCGAGAAGATTTATATAATAAGTTTAAGGATAGCAGTATCGTCTTAAAAACAGGAATGAGAAATGCAAAGCTAAATACCTTTGTGTTAGAAGAAAGTGATGCGAAATTTCTTGATTGTTCAGCCAACGATTCTGCTTTGGTAGATAAAATTCTTGATTTTTACATTTCACTCCCTCAAAGAGAAAGCCGACAACAAAGGAAAAAGAAAACTAAAGCCGAGTGGCAAAATATTTTAGTTCGTGAAAGCAGAGCCGCATTCCCCAAATTTTCTGTCTTGATTCCTCGTGCGATTCGTACAACTGGTAGGGTTTACTATTCTGCTAAACCTATTTTTGTCTCAACGAATCTATTTGTTTGTGCTCCAAAAGATAAAAAACAGCGATTTTACTTGCATCTTGGATGACAACAATTTTTTATCAACTTATTTGTGAAATTTCTTCAAAGGACAATGAAGGAATGAGAAAAATGGAAGGTGCAGACATAGGAAAGACATTTGTTCCAGATTTTTCAAAAATTGAAGATGGTTTCTATGCTAAAGTACTCGAACAGGTCAAGAATATTACCTTCCTTGATTTACGGAATGTTGAGATAAGACAAATTGATAAAATATGGGCTGAACTTTTGTTTGATAAAAACGCCAAATCTGTATTGGAAGAAGCGGCAAGATTACTGTCTTTTGTTGTTGCAAGGAGAAATCCGTAAAAGTTAATTACTGGAGATACTATAGTTATGGAAAAAGAATTACATATTAACATTTTGCCAATTCAAAATTCGAATTTTACTTTTTCTCTATTTTCAAAAATTTATCCTACCTATGAAAATAATCCTTTAGTTTATTTTACCAGAATTAAAGAAGCAATATATGGAGTTTCGTTTACTGCTTATGACGATTTTAAGAAAACAGATTTTGATTCATTTGCGAGTACAGAACTTACAAAGTGGTATTTATATAATTTACTAAAAGAAAATTGCAAAAGAAACTCTATAGCTTACAATGAATTTGATAAATTTCAGCGGTGTATTGATATAAAGATTAATGAAGATGATTTTGGACAAGAAATAGTAACAATAACGCCTGTATATGTTAATTCAAAGAAAATTTTTGGTTTTGTTCTTAACTATAAATTCATTAAGAATGAAAATGTTCCGTTTTCCAGAGAAATACAAATAAGAAGCTTGTCTCTAGATCGAAATGGAAATGAAAACAAGAATTATTATATAGACAAATATAATAAAATAGATTTCTTTCTAAAGAAAAATTATAAATCTATTTTTTCTTTAGATGATTTAAACATATCACAATCTTTCTTGCAAATTGCTTCATCTAGTTTGGAAACGAAAAAATACCAATTTGGAAATGCTAATGTAAATAATTCGCAATTTCAGGGGATTAGGAATTTTGGCCCCTATCTGCCAGTGAATACAACAGATGGAAGCCACAAAATATGCTTTGTTTATAGAAATAATGAAAAAAATTATTCTTATAAATTGTATCATGCATTATTAGGAAAAACATATCCAACATTTTCTGGTATGGAAAAAATGTTTCACTTTGCTTTAAATAAAGATTCTGTTTTAGGTGAAGGAATTGCAGATTATTCTATAGAAAATATAAAAAATGTAATACAACATATTAAGGAAAAAAATCCAACGGATCTTGTAGTGCCTGTTTTAATTGTGCCTTGGTCTAAAGAGGATGCTTCAGAAGAACAACAAAAACTATATTTTGAACTTAAGCATCTGTTTTTGATAAATCATATGGCAAGTCAATTTATCAGCATTGATAAGATTATAAATGATAATATTCTCAAATGGTCAGTTTCCAGTCTTGCGATACAGATTTTCTCTAAACTTGGAGGCAGCCCTTGGGTAGTAATTCCTAAAACTTCTAATTGTTTAATAATTGGAATTGGACAAGCTTATCAGCAGCATGAAGATTCTAGTATTAAAAAGTTTTTTTCATATTCGATTCTTACTGATACAACTGGATTATTTAAAGGAATTAAAATATTAGCCAATGAAAACAATAAAGATGATTATGCAATGAATTTGTCGAAGTCATTAAAAGAAATAGTTAATAGTTATTCAAATAGTTATGATTCTTTTGTAATTCACACTTCATTTCGAATTAATAAAAAAGATATGGAAATAATAAAAAAAGCACTTGATGAAATAAAACAAGACTCAAAATTTAATTTTGCAATTCTCCGATTTGATGACAGGCATGATTATTTATGTTTTGATAGTTCATTTAATAGTTTAGTTCCACTAGAAAGCACAAAAGTGGAACTATCTTATAAAAATTATCTAATATGGTTTGAAGGTCAACAATATGGACAATTTACAATTAGACATAGGATAGGCTCTCCTATGAGAGTATTTGTTGATTATCCAAATGACATAAACCGTGGAAGAATAATTGATTATTTACAAGACGCCATCAATCTTTCTGGAGCAAATTGGAGAGGGTTTAATGCAAAGTCAATTCCGGTATCATTGTTATATGCCCAATTAATTAGTCATTTTATTTCTGAGTTTGATAGGTATAATCTTGATAAAATAAATATCGAAAATTTAACACCCTGGTTTTTATAAGAGGTTTATATGTTACAATCTGATAGTTTTATATTTTTATTAGGTGCAGGGGCTAGTTTTGATGCTAAGATACCAGTATCTGCGCATATGATTAAATTAGTTGAAAAATTGATAATAGAAAACGAAGATTGGAAGCCGTATAAAGATTTATACTATTGTATAAAAAGTGGAATAATTAATGGAGCTGGAATTACTGGAAATTTTTCTTCGGATATTATCAATATTGAAATTTTGGTAAATACTATGGAAGAACTACTAAAAAGTTATGAGCATCCATTGTATCCATTTATCGGTTCATGGATTCCACGACTCAATGAAGTATGTAATAATAAATTTGATGAAATCGTAAAATTGAAAAAACTCATAGTTGATAAACTCTGTACTGATTGGACAAAATGTAATCATAGTGAGGATTATAGTTATTATTCTAATTTTCTAAAATTACAGAAAGATTATAATTTTCCACTTTCAATATTTTCCTTAAATTATGATTTATGTGTTGAAAACGCAGTGGGAAAAAGCAATGTTCAGCGAGGTTTTGGCATTGATCATCTATGGCAATGGCAAAACCTTGAAGACGAATCGCAAATTGCTGAACCGATTAGGTTGTATAAATTACATGGCTCAATGGATTGGAAAAAAACAAATACAGGAGAAGTTGAAGAATCAGATAATGCGGCTCCAGATAAGGTTGCTATTATATTTGGAACTGCATATAAATTACAGTATGTGGATCCTTTCTTATATTTGGTAAATGTATTTAGAAAAAAAACGCTTGCACAAAGTACGAAAGGAATAATTTGTGTAGGTTATAGCTTTAATGATGAACATATAAATGGAATCATTTCACAATCATTAAAAAAGAATTGTGAACAGAAAATTATTTCTATAGCACCAATAGAAAATGAAAACAGTGAAAAAAATAGGATATTGGAAAAATTAAATGGTAATATATCAGATGAAAGATTAATTCTTGTTAATAAAAAAGCTAAAGAATGGTTGGAAACGGTTTCGTGCAAAGAAATAGAAAGTTATCTAGGAGCCAATGAAGAACCTTTTTAGTTTTTGAGAATGTAGATAACCTATTTGTTGTTTTGTAAATATACTGTATTGATGGTGGTAACCAACAAAAGAAGTGTAGTAAATTATGACTAAAAAAGAAGTATATAGATTAATTGCTAAATCAGCTAATTATGGAAATTTAGGATTATTTATTGGAGCAGGATTTTCAATAGCAGTAAGTGAGATTTCTTATAATTTTGAACCTTTACGATGGGTAGATTTATTAGAAAAAATATGCTTGGAAAATGATATTTTATGGAATTCGAAAAAGAATAGAGAAGGGATAGTTGAAAAGGAAGAAGAAGTAAAAAAAGATTTAAATAGCTGCCCTGAAATTGCGAGTCAAATATGTAATTTAATTAAGGGGAAAAAAGGTATTACATTAGATGAGGCAGTAAGAATAGTTAAAGAGCAGATTTGTAATTTAACATCGTGGTATTCAAATAAGGAGCAGCGTGACCTATATGGTAAAAAATTAAAATCACTGTCTCCCAATTGGATTGTTACAACAAATTATGATTTAATCTTGGAAACATTATTGCCAGAAGATTCGATTTCTTTATCACCAAAGGATGAATTTGTTTTTCCTAGAAACAGAATACCTATTTATCACTTACACGGGATTCGCTCAGAACCTGAAAATATAGTAATAACAAACGAAGATTATATTACTTTATCACGACCTCATAATTATAGAATGGAACGATTGTCTTTTTTATTCAGTGAATCAACAACTCTTATGATTGGATATAGAATTGGTGATCAAAATGTATTAACAGCCCTTGATTGGTCTAAAAATATTTATGATACTCAGAATAGCAATACTCAAGAATATCCTCATAATATTATCCAAATAGTCTATACAGATTCTCCAAGACCCGATGCATATAAAACAGAAAAAGGAATTATAATATTAGAAACCAATTCATTGATAAAAACTTTGGATGGTATTATTGAATCTATTACAGAATTGAAAGATCTACAAAAACAGAAAAAAAAATCTTTAGACATGCTGCGGAAAACTTTCTTAAATCCAAATAAAAAGCAATTAAATGATTTTTTAGCGGATGAAGACAAACGACATGAAATACTAGCAAATATAATTAATGAAAAAGAAGTTGCTATAGCATCTGAGTTTTTTTTATCCGAGGCATTTAATTCAGCATGGGAGGCTACCAAAGCTAACGGTGCATTTGAAGCATATGCAGATATACTGAATATATTTATTGATATTTTTAAAAATTTTGAATTACATAACTTTCCTCCATCAATTGTTATGGTTTTTATAAGTAATTTTGAACAACTTTGTTTTTATATAGATGATGTGCTAGGTACTAGTTATAAAGCATATGACATTTGGAAGCGAGAAAAAGATTCAATTCTTGAAAGAAATAAAGAAGATATAAAAACATATAGTAGATGGAATTGTAGAATTTATTCCCTGTTGAAACGTTCGAATTTTACATCAATGCAATAAAAGCAACTATTATGGATAAAAAATTTCTTAAATGTCTTATTGTAGTATGACCTCTAAATAATTTTACAGAGGATGAAATAAGTAAAAAAAGTTATCAGGTTCTTGATTGCTATCTGAAAAAATTCACTGATTCGCTTTATAAAAATGAAGACGTTTTATGGAAAAACCTTAAATGATTATATTGTAAATATGCCATCAGAAAATAAAGTGAAATCGTAATTTTCAAGACTTTGTATAATATTGTTTCTGTTGATGTCTGTTTTGAAGACGAAAAAGTTTGGTTGACACAGTCTCAGTTGATGGAATCATATGGTTCTAGCAAGACAAATGTAAGCGAGCGCATAAATCATATTTTTTAGGGAGGCGAACTTGAAGAAAATTCAGTTGTTCGGAAATTCCGAACAACTGAAATCTCCTAATCTTTCGCTCCATTGTCTTCTAAGAAATTCCGTGTTACAATAAATCAAATGCTTGATGAATTGTTTCAGAAGAAAGCGGAATTTGTCTCTTGGTGCATAGAAGAATACGCTGCCTCAAAAAACATGAATGGCTGCGATGTAGCAAATCTATTTTCAGAAAAAGGCGCTCTGGATTTTCTTGGCAAACATTAATGGTCGTTAACAGGGGAAAATGGTCGATAAATTTACTTTCCCAGAGATAATGGTCGATATTTTGCGATTATCATGCACACTTTGACGACAAAAATCCAACTGTTCGGAATTCCCGAACACTTCTCCCCCCTTACTTCCACCCCTTCCAAACCTTTTGCGCCATGCCGACGGTGGCTTCGCTTTTGCCGTTGCGGCAGACAGGTTGGACTAGGAGCTTGGCTTGGTTTTCAAAGAGCTTTGATTCTTTGTCGCTGTCGTCAAGGTAGGCCACGCTGGAGTAGTCTTTGCTCTTTTGGTCGATTAGCGCTTCGATGGCGGCGGAACGGCTTCCCAAGGTTTTTGAAAGGGCCGCGACCACGCTTTCAAATTCGCCCTGGCTCATTTCTTTTTCCTTTAAATCGACGAATTGAAAGGGCAGGCGGCGTTCCTTAAAAAAGCGCTGGGCCGCCTTGCAGTCAAATGACTTGTTGGTTCCAAAAATCTGAATCATAATCGCTCCTACTGTTTTGTAGCGCCCCGCGCCGCAAATGTCAAGTTATTCCCGCTGGCCCTTCTTGTAATCCCTGGGGGATTGGCCAAAATATTTTTTAAAAGTTTCGGCCATGTAGCTGGCGCCGGCAAAGCCTGTCATATCGGCGATTTCGGGCATGGACATTCCGCTGGAAACAAGAAGGTCGGCCACTTTGCGGCAGCGGTATTGCGCCAGATATTCCATCGGGGATTTTTCGGTCAGCTTGTTGAAGATTTGGTTGCAAAGGCTTTGGCTCACTCCGCCCGCCGCCGCGATGTCCGAAAGTGTTATGCGCTCTTTGTAGCGCTCGTCGATAAAAAGCATCATCGCCTTTAGCCTTGAGTTGTGGCCGGACTTTTCTTCCATGCCGCGCACGTGGAGGCGGTAGGCTTCGGTAAAGCGGCGCATGATGATGTCCCAGATTTCAAAAAAATATTTGGTGATCAAAAATTCGTTTCCATTCGCGCGCCGTTCCATGTCAAGGACAAGCTGGTGAATTATCGGCGCATCAAAGTCTTCCGCCTTAAAATGCGCAAAGGGAACTGTTTTGTCGGCCACAATCGGGCGCACCGCCTTTTGTTCCACCGCGAAAGAGGAGCAAATTATTTTTGGATGCAAAATCGCGATGACGTAGCGCGAAACGCGGTTTGTCGTGGAAAGCGAATAGTGTATCGCGCCTGAATTGACAAAAATCGTGTCGCCCTTTTTTAGCTTGACGAGCGTTCCTTCAACCATGTAGGCCATCTCGCCGCCCTTTACTGAAACGATTTCCACGTCTTCGTGGTAATGGGGAACGCGTTCCCAGCCGCAGCCTTTTACAAGGTAGCCGTCAAAAATGTATGATGGAAAAGAAGGGTCGTCATACTTTACGATTTCAGAACCGTCCCTGCGCTTTATGATGATTCCCCTTCTTATTTTTGCCATTTTTCCTCCAAAGGCCGAAATATTATAACAATTTTATATTTAATGCGCAATATTGTTATTAAAATATGTAATTTTAATAATTTTCTTACATATAAATAATTAGTATGATATAATCAATTAAAGGCAGGAGGAAAACATGGAATTTATCAACGCAAGCGACATTAAAGAACTGTCAAATCCTGGCGTAGTCTCGCGCCAGCTTTTGAATCCGGAAAATTCAACGAGCGAGCGCGTGACCATTACCGAAGTTCATCTTGTTCCCGGCGCGATACAACCCCGCCACACTCACGACGCATCCGAGCAGATTTGGTACGCCACCAAAGGCAGCGGCAAACTTCTTCTTGCCGACGACAAGGAAAAAGAATTCAAGGCAGGAGACGTTGCCAGATTTGCTGACAAGGACGTTCACGGACTTTTGAACGACGGCGACGGGGAGTTTATTTACGTTTCCGTTACGGCTCCTCCAATCAATTTTGGATACGCGTATAAGGACAAGAGGTAGGAAAAATGAACATAACATTTGGACAGGCTGAAAAATCCGATATACCGCAACTTATTCGCTTGCGGCTCGCCTACATGGAAGACGATTTTGGCTCAGTTTCGGAGCGCGAAAAATCTTGCATGGAAAAGCAGCTTCCCGATTATTTTGAGCGAAAACTCGGAAAAGAACTTTTTGCCTTTGTCGCTCGCGACGGCGAGAAAATTGTTTCGGTCGCCTTACTTCTGACAATCGAAATGCCAGCAAATCCAAATGTCTTGAGCGGATTTTACGGCGAGGTTCTGAATGTTTTTACTCAAAGCGAATACCGGGGCAAAGGCTTGGCTTCAACCTTGATGAAAAATTTAATCGCGTTTGCCAAAGAAAAAGGCCTTAGCCGAATTGACCTTAGCGCGACCGACGCAGGCTTTGGCATTTACGAAAAATTAGGCTTTAAAGAAAAGGAAAACCGCTACCGCGACATGCGGCTAAAATTTTAGGAGAGAATTATATGCTTACGCACATAGGAACACAAACGATTGAGACAGAGCGACTGATTCTGCGCCGCTTTGAATACTCGGACATTGATTCAATGCTCAGGAACTGGATTTCCGATGAAAAGACGCAATATGATTACGGCGAGCCATACTACCCAACATCAGAGGCAGTTCGAAACCTATTTGACACGAAGTATATCGTTTCGTATTCAAAGGATGATTATTACAGGTGGGCGGTTATAGAAAAAGAGGCGGGCGAATGCATCGGGCAAATCGCTTATTTTACGATGGACACAAAGAACCTGCATGGCGAGATTGAGTATGTTATCGGTCCCGCCTTTCAGGGAAAGGGATACGCCACCGAGATGACAAAAGCGGTCATCGCCTTTGGCTTTGATAAAATCAACCTGCACAGAATTGAAATCGATTGTCGTACGGAAAACGAAGCGTCGCGAAAAGTCATCGAAAAATGCGGCCTGACTTATGAAGGATGCTTCCGTGATTTTTTCTGGCGCAAAGGCCACTATGAAGGAAGAATGGTATTTTCTATACTAAAAGAAGAGTATGAGAAAAAGGGGAAGGAATGAATCTTTCGCTTTAAAGAGGACGGAAAACATGGACGCAAACAAAATCACTTACAAGACACTTAGCCCCGCGGACTATGACGAGCTTTGGGCCCTCTGGAATCAGGTTGAGCAGACAAAGCGAGCCTTGAATCCTGTGGACGACAGCCGAGAAGGTATCACCCGCTACATGGAACGAAATCCCGCCACATGCTTTGCGGCGACAAGCGGAGGAAAAATCGTCGGCGCGATCCTCACAGGCCACGACGGAAGGCGCGCGATCATCCACCATCTTTGCGTGCATCCTGATTTTCAGCGCATGGGAATCGCCAGCGCTCTTGTCGCTAAGGCCGAGGAAGCCCTAAAAAAAGAAGGAATCACAAAAGCCTTTGGCCTTGTCTTCAAGGACAACGACAAGGCAAATTCATTCTGGGAAAAGATGGGCTATTCGCTCAGAACCAATCTAAATTATCGCAACAAAAGTTTGGACACGGACGTTCCGACTGGGGAATGAAAGCTGTTCCGTTATAAGAAGCTTTGTTTTTTTCAGGAAAGTCTATATTTTTGCAGATTATTTATTCAATGATTTTATCGCGTCGGTGACGGAAGAGTTAAGAATGGTTTTAATTTTTTTTAATTGCTCGTTTGTAAAATGAACGGACGATTTTGACTCTTTGGGAAGGGCTTCTGCTGAATGAAAAAGCTGTTCGGGCTTAACGTCAAGTACGGCTGACAATTGTAAAATCAAGTCAAAAGATGGCTTTGTTATTCCAGTTTCTATGTTTCCGATAGTCCCGTTTGAAACATCGCATTTTTCCGCAAGTTGAGCCTGCGTCAAACCCTTTTCTTTTCGATAATACCTTAGATTTTCTATGAAACACTTTTGATAGTCAGCCATATTCATTCATTTTAAATGAATTTCGTTTTAATTGACACAAAGTTATAATGAGTGTATAGTTTTTATGTATACTCATTTAGAATGAGTGGATATGGAGGTTTTGATATGAAAAAGACTTTTGCTTTGCCGCTCGTCGCGGCTCTGTTGTTGGCGGCCTGCTCAAACCCGGCCGATGGCTCCAACCCCGCGGCCTTGCCGCAGGCTCCCGCCGCTCAACAGGAGGAGAAGTGGCCGCAGATAACTCCGGTCAACTTCAACGTGGAGTTGGAGGGCTTCGAGGAATGCCCTAAGGACGAAGTCTACGGCATCAATTGGGTGTTCATCGTAAAATCACATATTGATAACGGAAATTGTGACTATATGTTGAACGGTGAAAACTATCGCATTAAGCCGATTGAATTTCATAAAAGCAACCCCAACGGAGTGCAATTTGGGAAATTTCTCGCAACAAAAGGTTGGGTTCCGGAAGAAGGTGCCTACAAGTGCGTCGTCTACCGTAAAAAAGGAAACGCTGGAGATGGAGGTTTTTATCGAGAGGGATGCTATTTTCATTACATTCCTGATGGAGACGAAGGTTTTTACATGACTGAGAACTTGTCGGCCAGCCGTTTGGTCAAGGAAAAGACCAAGGTCAATAACGGCGAAAAATTCCGCGAGGTCTATAAATACTAAATTGGAGTCCCGCCCAACGCAAAAGGGCGGGATTGCGGAAGGAGGAATTAAAATGTACGAAGAAAGAATAATAGCATATATTGATATACTTGGTTTTACAAAGAAGATAGAGAATACTGTTGAGAATCTTGAAATGACACAAAAGATTTATGATTTTATTTCTCTAGTTCACAAAGACTTTTTTAAGGAAATTGATAAAAAAGAGAAATTTCTTGATTCAAGTTACGAAGTAACTCAATCGTCAGATTGTCTTGCTATATCTTATGTTGCCAGTGAAAAAGCAAGTGTATTTAGAATGCTAATGAGTCTATTATACTTGCAAATAGATGCCATACAAAATGGACTACTACTGCGCGGAGCTGTAACTTGTGGAAAGTTGATACACGACAAAACTCATTTATTCGGTCCTGCAATGAATGCTGTGGTGGATATGGAAAAAAATATTTCCATATTTCCAAGAATAATTGTCAATAAAGAAGTCTTGGAGAAAGCTATAGAAAATCCCTTTGGTTCAAATGGAAGAGAGGATGAAGAAAAATATTTGAAAGAGTTGTTAAAAACTGATTTTGATGGTTTTTACTATATCGATTATTTTTTACAAGGATGCGAAGCTCTTATGGAAGAGTATGGCTGTGAATGTCTTCCAGAGTATCTAAAAGATATTTGCAGAATAATCGATAAAAATGAACAAAGTCTAGATATAAAGATTATTCAGAAAACAAATTGGCTAAAAAATAATTATAATATGTTGCTGGCAAACTTGAAAAATGATGAAAGATGCAAAGATGTTGAAAAAGAACTTAAACTTCTAAAAGAATATAAAATTGTAAAAGAGATTAAAATGTAATTCTCAGTCGTAGCGGCCGCCCCCCTTTACAAAAACCTTTGATTCAATCAAAATGGCATGATGGATTGGAAAACGCCGGCCCTGACAGATTTGGAGACCCTTCAAAAATGCGCCGCGACTAACGGCTTTTTTGCCAACGTTTACGGCGCGGCCAATTGCGTCCTTTACGCAAAAAAGTTTGGAGCGCAAATCGCGCTGGAAGGCGGCTGGCTTTTTTTGCGCCTGTACGAAGACCAAAAGCCGCGCTTTTTCTTTCCGCATAAAATTGACGGCGGCCTTGAAGGCGCGGAAAAGGCGCTAAAACTTTTGGAGCGGGAGGCGCGCGGCTTTTTGGAAGCCGACAGCCGCTTTGAAAAAGAGCCGTTTGTCCTAAAGAACATCACAGCCGCCGAAAAGGAAATCGCCGCGCGCGTTTTTCCAAGCGCTCAATTTGCCGCCGCGCGCGAGTCCGGCGACTACATTTATCGGACGGAAGATTTGGCGGGCCTTGCCGGAAAAAAATATAGCAAAAAGCGGAACCATATAAAGCAGTTTAAGGCAAAGAGGCCCGGCCATCGCTTTGAGCCTTTGACAAGCGCAAATTTGCAAGACGCGCGCCTGGTTGAAGAAAAATGGCTTGAAGAATTTTTGGCGCATGACGCGGCGGGCGCAAACAGCGCGGCGGGCGGCGACCTAAAAATAGAAAAGGAAATAATTTTTTTCGCGCTTGAAAATTTCGAGCGCTTTGAAAAAGTCTGCGGAATGACAGGCGGCCTTCTTTACGTTGACGACAAGCCCGCCGCTTTTTGCGTGGCAAGCCTTTTGAGCGCGGCTGTCACCGACGTTCACTTTGAAAAATGCCTTTCCCCCTATGCCCGCGACGGAGGCTACGCTGTCATCAACAACGAGTTTTCAAAAAGCGTCAAAACAGAATTCATAAACCGGGAAGAGGACTTGGGAATAGAAGGCCTTCGCAAGGCAAAGCTTTCCTACTACCCGGAAGAAATATTGGGGAAATACAATGGAACAATTCATTCAGCTTGACGAATCGTATCTTGCTGAGGCCGCGCAGTTGTACAAGGAGGCCTTTGCCGGCGAACCTTGGAACGACGACTGGAGCGACCAAAAGCAATTGACGGAATACATTAAGGAAGTTTCGGGCCACTACAACGCGCTCAATTACGGCCTTTTGATTGACGGGAAGTTGGTCGCGATTTCTTTGGGCCAAATCCGCCACTGGTGGGAAGGCGCCAATTACAACATTGACGAGTTTTGCGTGTCAAAAGATTTGCGCGGCCGGGGCATTGGCTCCAAGTTCATGGCGATGATAGAGGCGGACGTCAAGAAGCGCGGCGTTGCGGGAATTTTTTTGCAAACCGACATCGACAAGCCTTCGTTCCGCTTTTACATAAAGAACGGATTTTCAAATTTGGAAAAGCATGTAAGCTTATTTAAAGGCGTAAAATAAAAGGAAAAAACAATATGAAAATTTACGACATTTCGCAGGAACTTTTTGGCTGCGCCGTTTATCCGGGCGACCCTCAGCCCGAAAGGTTTGTGACGCTCAGCATTCAAAATGGCGATGTCTGCAATTTGACGGCATTTAAAATGTGCGCCCACAACGGAACCCACGTTGACGCGCCCTTCCATTTTTACGCCGACGGAAAGACAATCGACCAAGTTGACTTGGACCGCTTTATCGGATGGGCCTACGTCGCCGAGCATGAAGGAGACATAAGCGCCGACGACGCCAAAAACATTTTAAAGGCCGCCAATGGCTGTGAGCGCATTCTTGTAAAAGGAAAGGCTGTCGTTACAAAAGAGGCGGCCCAGGTTTTTGCGCAAGCAGGAATAAAGCTTTTTGGAAACGAGTCGCAGACCGTAGGTCCGATCGACGCGCCAAAAGAAGTTCACCTTATAATGCTTGGCGCTGAGATTGTTTTGCTTGAAGGAATCAGGCTTGAAAAAGTTCCGGCCGGAAAATATTTTTTGAACGCGATTCCGCTAAATCTTGGCGGAGCGGACGGCTCTCCCTGCCGCGCGACTCTTGTGGAAATGGAAGATTCCCTCAAAGCGGCAGAATGAGCCGTCGTGTTATGTTTGGGCTGGCCCTGGCGATTGCAGGCCGCGCTTTTTACGCCTGCGGCTTGTTCCAAGTGACGCGGAAGCCCACGCTCTTGAACTGGCCCGAAGCGTAGTTGAGTTCCTTGTTGGCGCACTTTCCGGCGCGGGCGGCGTCAAAGAAGCTTCCGCCGCAATAATAGCGGCTTCCGTCGTTTCGCTCGCTCCAAACCCATTCAAAGACGTTGCCCGACATGTCGTAGATTCCAAAGGCGTTGGGCTTTAGCTGGGCAACTTGGTGCAATTTGCCGCCTGAGTTGCAGTCGGTCCAGGCCACCGAGTCCAAGTCGTCGCTTCCGGAATACTTGTATTTTTCGCCGCCGCGAATGGCGACGTCCCATTCGTCCAGGGTGGGAATTCGGTAGCCGTCCGCGCTGGGGTCAAAGTCAATTTTTCCTTCGATTTTTTGGTTTTGGTGCGGAAGGTAGCCCCAGTCGTCTGGGTTTGTACTGCCGTTCACGCTGTAGCAGGGAGCCTTTTGCTGAATGGCGCTGAGCTTGTTGCAAAAGACGATCGCGTCGTACCAGCTTACGGATTCAACTGGGAACTTGTCGCCCTTTTCCTTGGAAGGGTTTTGGCCGGTGACGGCTTGGTAGACGTCCTGGGTGATTTCTGTCTTTGTAATGCAAAAATTCTTTTCGGGGATTTCCACGGTTCCGATTGAAACGCCGTTTCCAAAATCGATTTTCGCTTCCTTTTTTGCGCAAGATGCAAACGGGGCGGTTAGAAGAGCCAAAGCAAGGGCTGTGAAAACGCCCGCGATGTTTGTCATTTTTACAACTTTCATAAAAGACCTCCTTTTTGTCCTTTGTTATATCGAATTTAGCGCCAAACGGAGAATTTTCAAGCGGCGATTTTGCCTTCAAATATGTTGATTTTGATTTTTTAATCAAAAAAACTCGCATTTTTTTTAAATATAGTGTAGAATATTGACATGAACGAGTACAAGCACGAGAACATCCTTCACAAAAGGCACTTTGACTTGCAGTTTTCAATCCGCTTTGAGGTCGTGGACGACGTGAATTTTTATTCGCCCTTCCACTGGCACAACCACATCGAGGCGCTTTACGTCTTGGACGGAAAGATTGGCTTTAAGGTTGAGGAGCGCAAATACCTTTTGGAAGGCGGCGACATGATAATCGTCAATTCAGAAAAAATCCATTCGTCAAAGCTGAACGGACGCGCCAAGTACATTTTGCTGCAAGTTCCGCTAAGCGCCTTTGAGGGAATCTACGACGACATGGAAAGCGTCGTGTTCAAGGAAGCGCTTTCCTCCGACGAAAGCCAAAAGCTTTTTCCCTTCCTAGAGCGGATGCTGGAATGCGTGGACTCAAAGGAGCCAGAGCAAAGGGTTAAGTTTGTCTCGCTTTTGTACGAGTTCTTTTACGTCATTCTTAGCGGTTTTCAGGCGGAACGGAAGAGGGCCGCCGGCGGCTATTACGGAATCAACCGCATTTCGCCGGTCTTGGCTTACGTAGAAAAAGAGTTCCGCCAAAAAATCAGCCTGGGCGACGCCGCCCAAATTATAAACGTTTCGCCCGAGCACCTTTGCAGGCTCTTTAAAAAATACACCGACATGACCTTTAACGAATACCTCATGTCGCTGCGAATCTCGGCCTTTTACCAGGAGCTTCAAAACACCAACCAAAAGATTTCCGCGCTCTTGGAGGAATGCGGCATCGCAAACTACAAGGTCTTTATCCGCGAGTTCAAGAAGACTTTTGGAGCGACGCCAGAGGCGATTAGGAACGAACGCCGCGCGTGAAGTTGTTGGCAAGACCAAAATGCGGGCGGGTCGCAAGACCTTAAAGCGGCTCAAAGGTCTTAAAGCCGCCGGGAACGATTTGCGCGTCAAGAACGTTGTCTTGGTAAATTTCGCCGTCAATCTCAATCGCCGCCGCGTTCGTCACCGTGATTTTTGCCTTGTCGCAGACGACGTGCTCAACCCAATCCTTGGCCATGTGTTGGCCGGCCACAAAGGCTGGCATCGCCATAAGGACAGGGCCTTTTGGCGGCTTTACGATCATCAAGTCCATCTTTCCGTCGTCGATTTTTGCGGGCGGGCAAAGCTTGATTCCGCCGCCAAATTGCGTTCCGTTGCAAAAGGCCGCCATCACGCACTTGTATTCTTGCGTAAAACCGTCGCGCTCAATCTGGACAGTGTAGGGCTTGTAATTCAAAAGCAATTTTGAAAGCGAAAAGATGTATGTGTTTTTGTTCTCTTCGGTGAGCTTCAGCACTTCCACGTCAAGGCCGGTTCCGCAAACGTTAAGGCAGCGGCGCTCGCCCACTTGGATGTAGTCGCGGTCCACAGGCTTTCCGTGGACAATCGCTTGCATGGCCTCTTTTGGGTCAAAGGAAATTTTGGCTCCGACCGCGTAGTCGTTTCCGCGGCCGGCCGGAACAAGGCCCAGGCGGGCGGCGCTAAAGTCCATGCCGTTTAGAACTTCGTGGAAGGTGCCGTCGCCGCCGATTGCGATTACAGTGTTGTTATGGGCTTGCAGAGCCTTGGCTTCTTGGCAAGCCTTTTGGGCCAGCGCGCGGCCGGAGCCGTGGCCGTCTATTATTTCTGTCTTAAAGGGAAGGTTGTTTTGCGTCAGGAATTTTTCCGCGGTCTCAAGGCACTTTTTTCCGGCGCCCTTTCCGCTCAACAAGTTTGCGATAATGTAGTACATTTTTTTATAGTAACAAATTGCGCTTGCTTTTTCTAGCGCAAAATTGCCGCAAGCGCCAAGGCCTGCGCATGCAAAAATTTGTCTTGCTTTATGTTCCTTTCCATAATATAATGGTAAGGATATAAGTCAGGCTTGAATTATGTTAAAAAACAACAGATTCTCTAAACAGATTGTCATGCTTGTCTCAGCTTTTTTGGTCGCTGTTATCGGGGTCTTGGCCGTTTTGTTGATAAGCCAGTCAAAGAACCTTTTGCAAAAGCATATGCGCGAAAGAATGTTGGACATAGCGAAAAGCGCGGCGGCCCTTCTTGACGGAGATGATTTGGAAAAGCTTCAAAAAGAGGACAAAGAAACTGAACCATACCAAAAGGCTTTGGGCATTCTTCGTTCCTTTCAAGAGCAGGTGGAGCTAAAATACATTTACGGAATCCGCGACATGGGCGGAAAAAAATTCACCTTTACGATTGACCCCACTGTGGAAGACCCGGGCGAGTTTGGCGAGCCTGTGATGTACACCGACGCGCTTTACCAAGCCAGCCTTGGAATTCCATCGGTGGACGAAAAGCCCTATGAAGACGTTTGGGGCCGCTTTTACAGCGCCTACAGTCCTGTCCTGAATTCCGCCGGAAAAGTCGCGGGAATCGTGGCGGTTGACATAGACGCCAATTGGTACGAAGACCAGCTGCGGGGGAACGTTTACACGACCGTTGTTGTTTGCGTGATTTCGCTTTTGGCCGGAGCGGCGATTGTCCTTTTTATTATCGCAAAAGTCAGAAAGCGCTTTTTTTCAATCAGCGAAGAAATGAGCCGCCTTGGCGAGGACGTTGAATCCCTTGCGGGCGAATTGCGGCTTGCGTCCAGAGCGGGCCGTTACAACGAGCGCATGCTGGATTTTAAGCCAAAGTATAACGATGCGTTTGAGCTTTTGGAAAGCAAGCTTCATTTTATGCGCGACGAGTTAAAGCGGTACATTGCCGACGCGCGAGAAATGGCTTACACCGACGCGCTTACGGGGCTTGGAAACAGGACCGCCTACTTTGAGGAAATCAACCGCATTGACGCGCAAATCGTAAGCGGAAGGGCGAATTTTTCTGTGGCCGTTTTTGACATCAACGGACTAAAAAGCGCCAACGACAATTTTGGGCATGAGTTTGGAGACCTTTTGATTAGGACGATAGCCGGAATCTTAAAGGAATGCGTCGCCGAAGGAAAGCTTTACAGAATCGGCGGCGACGAGTTTGTGGCCATTGCCCAAAATTCCGGAAAAGATTTTTTTGAAAAAACTTTTGCCTTGATAGACCGCGCGCTTGCTGACAGGGGCGGCCTTTTGCGAAATGGCGAAAAGCAGGCGCCCTTGGCTGTGTCCAAGGGAGCGGCGGTTTACGAAAAAGGCGCGGACAAGCAGTTTAACGCCGTCTTCCACAAGGCCGACTGCTTGATGTACGACGACAAGGCCGCTTGGCATTCCAGGAATGAAAATGTTTAAAAGAAATAAGGCGCCGCGCGCGGCGATTTGCTTTTTCGCGCTTTTTGTTTTTGGCGCGGCCATGTTCGCGGCCGACACGCAGTTTGTGTATTCGGGAAGCCAAAATTATTCTTTGGTGGAACGGACGGACTTGCGCCGCTACGACAACGGAAAATACGTTGGCCTTATGAGCCGCGAGGCGCGCTCCTTTATTGTCTGCGAGGACGGCGTTTACGACGGCGATTTTTTTGTCCACCAGGACACAGTTCACAATCAAAAAATCGTAGTGAACGGAATTCACGACAGCATTCGCTCTGTCTTTAAAATCGGAAAAGACGGAACGCTTACGATGATAGAGGACAACGGCTATCCCAGCTTTAGAAGCTTTCCGACCTTTCCGCAAAAGAAAATCCAGCAAGGCCAGTCATGGCAAGCCCGCGCCGTCCGCGCGATGGATCCTCTTAGCAAAGGAAAGCCGACCCGCGTTCCGATTTACGTTGAATACACTTACTTGCGCGACGAAGTTTTTGGCGGACAGGAAGTTTACGTTTTGAGCGCGCGTTGGGCCACCCGCTACGGCTATTCGGAAGTCGACCCCAACGGCGACCCGGACTTGTTGCGCGCCAACGGTTCCAACAACGCCACGATGTACATCCGCAAAGCCGACTGCGCCGCGCTCGTTATTCGCGACAGCGTTGACGAGCTGTATGAATTTTCCGACGGAAGCAAGGTGGCGTTTAAAGGAACTATTAGTTTGTTCACCGAATATCCGCCGGCGATTGACAGGACAAAGCTTTTGCCGGCAATAAACCGCGTCGCAGCCGCCGACACAAACGCAGGCGGAACTGCGGCAAGCGCGAAAGGCGGCGCTTCTGGCATGCAAAAAAGTTCCGGGGCAACTGGCGGCGGCGAGGACCGCCCTCCGCTAAACGAAAGCAAGTGGCTGGAAAAAGTGCGCGTTGTGGGAACGTCGGGCGGCGCCGGAGAGTCTTCCGTAAAAATCAAGGAGACCGCTGGCGGCATAATGCTCACGCTGGAAAACCTTCACTTTAAGCCCGACAGCGCCCAGCTGTTGCCTGGCGAGGCCGCGCTCTTGGACAAAATCGCCGCGATCCTAAAAGAGACCGGCCAAAACAAACTGCTTGTAAACGGCCACACCGCCAGCGTCGGAAACCCCAGCGGCGAGATGGCGCTATCCATCGAGCGCGCAAAAGAAGTCGCCGCCCAGCTTTGCAAGCGCGGAATCGACGCCGACAAATTCATTTGCCGCGGAAGCGGAAGCAAATATCCTGTCGTCGACAATTCCACCAAGGAAGGCATGGCCCAAAACCGCCGCGTCGAGATTACGATATTGGAGTAGGCCGCTCGTATTTTTTTGTTAAATTATGTGTTAAGCGTTATTTATGGCGTATAGAATTGTAGAAATAACTAAACCTGCGGAATGTCATGTAACAAACGGACAGCTTGAAGTTGCGCTGGAAGAAGGAACTGTTCACATTCCGCTTGAAGACATTGAAATTGTTTTGTGCTTTGGAGCGAAAATTAGATTTAGCACAATGGGACTTGGGGAACTGAACAAGGCAGGGATTACCGTTGTCGGATTTGACAAAAATCATTTGCCCGAAACATTGATAGAACCATATTTTCCGAATCAACGGCATTCATCACTTTTAAAAAAACAAATTCTTTGGAGCGAAGATTTTAAAAACCAAATATGGAATAAAATCATCAGGCAAAAAATAGATAACAGTTCAAGAAACCTTGCTATTCTGGGACTGGAAGGCGTAAAAGAAATTGAAAACTTTATAATACAAGTTCAAGACGGAGACAAAGATAACATTGAAGCGCAGTCCGCAAGCGCTTACTTTCAATTTTACCACAAAGGATTGAACAGACGAAACGACGATCCTGTAAATTCGGCGTTGAATTATGGTTACGCAATTGTTAGAAGTTATATAATCAAAGCTCTTATTTCAACCGGCTTTCATTGCGCGTTGGGAATCAATCATCATAATGAATACAACAACTTCAATTTGGCTGACGATTTAATCGAACCGTGGCGGGCGATGGTAGATCAAATTGCATATGAAATAATTGGAACAGACATAAATCTTTCAATTAAACAACGACGCAGTTTGACAGGTATTTTTCATAAGCTTTGTAAAATTGACGGCAAAATGATGAATATTTCTACGGGAATAGAATTGATGGTGGACAGTTTTAGAAATGCTGTTGTTGAAAATCAGGCAGAATTGTTAAAACTCCCGATGCTGGTTGATTTTAAGGAAACGCCAAAATGCGAATCTTAGTCATGCTGAATCCGACAAATAGATACGGAACAAAAGGAGCCTACACAGAGTTAAGAAAATTTTTACTTTGTGACGGTTACATAAAATTGCAGAACGAAGTTTTTATGCGCGTCGAAGACACAAAAAAAGGTTGCGTAAAACATCAAAATCGTATAAAATCATATTTACCGCCTACAGGAGAAGTAAGAATGTTGATTTTGACAGAGAAGCAATTCAAAAATTGCGTTTTGTGTTATGAAAAGCCAGACTTGCAAGAAAAACTTATAGGCGCAAAAGACTTGGTAACGCTATAAAAATGTAGAGTTGCTAAACGACCTTCCGTTTTCGGAAGGCGATACAACTTTGGGTAATGTTTTTCCAGGAGGAATAACTAGAGTTCCATCGGGACATTGTATAAAATACCTCTGATTTGGACGTGCATCCAAAGAAGATTGATATAATCCAAATGGTCTATATTTTTGCCCTTT
>Ga0256404_1001121_pt1 | contig 67098 bp, 52 predicted proteins | sample RumenRJG_01DNA_FD_185990 | JGI IMG/M metagenome (GOLD analysis project Ga0256404, IMG submission 185990) | Bovine rumen microbial communities from Lethbridge, Alberta, Canada - RJG_01 | ecosystem: Host-associated > Mammals > Digestive system > Stomach > Rumen | place: Canada: Alberta | collected... | reverse complement strand
GTGCGAGGACGAGATTGTCGGCGAGGGCTACGACCGCGAGCTGGTGCACAATGTGATACGCAAGGTGGGCCAGAACGAGTGGAAGCGGCTGCAGTTTGCGCCGCAGCTGAAGGTGAGCCCGCTGAGTTTTGGGCTGGACCGGAGGTGGCCGATCAGTTAAGAGTTAGGAGTTAAGGGTTAGGAGTTTTGGACAATCCGCAGATAGATTTGGCGAAGCGCTACGTCGAGCTGACGGGGGTGAGCGTTTTCCTGACGGGCAAGGCCGGTACGGGCAAGACGACATTCCTGCGCGAGCTGGTGGCGCACTGCCCGAAGCGGCATGTGGTGCTGGCGCCGACGGGTGTGGCGGCGGTGAACGCGGGGGGAGTGACGATACACTCGTTCTTCCAGCTGCCGTTCGAGCCCTACCTGCCGGAGGTGAAGGAGCTGGTGACGGAGTACCAGATGCCCAATGCCCACAAGGGACTGAGCAAGACGAAGCTGAATATTATCCGCACCCTGGAGCTGTTGATTATCGACGAGATATCGATGGTGCGGGCGGACCTGCTGGACGCGGTGGATATGTCGCTGCGCCGCTATCGGCGCAATTCAAGGCCTTTCGGGGGAGTGCAGCTGCTGATGATCGGCGATGTGCACCAGTTGCCTCCGGTGGTGACGGAGCGCGAACGCCCCTACATGGAGCGTGTCTATCCGTCGCCTTTCTTTTTCCACAGCAAGGCGTTGCAGCAGATGCAGTATGTGACCATCGAGCTTACGCATGTCTACCGGCAGCAGGATGCCTCTTTCGTGGAGCTGCTCAACCATGTGCGCGACAACAACCTTGATGCAGGAACGTTGGCTGCGTTGAACTCGAGGGTGGTGTGGAAAGCCCCCTCGGCTTCCGGGGAGAAAGGGGATGGTTGCGGCGAGCGGCGAGCGGAGGGTGGAGAACCGATAACCCTGACGACGCACAATCGGCAGGCCGATGCCATCAACCGCCGTCACATGGAGGCGCTGAACGGAGAGCGGCGAGTGTACAAGGCGCTGATACGAGGCAATTTCCCCGAGACGTCAGTGCCTATAGACGCCGAGCTTGAGGTGCGCGAAGGGGAGCGGGTGATGTTTGTAAAAAACGATGGTTCGGGTCAGCGGCGCTACTATAACGGCAAGCTGGCCACTGTGGTGGACTTTGTTGTCGACGACGAGGGCCGCGAGCTGGTGGAGGTGGTGGACGACGACGGCGACACGCTGCAGGTGGGCCGCGAGACATGGGAGAACCTGAAATATTCGCTCGACGGCAAGAGCGGGCAGATTACGCAGGAGGTGGAGGGGACGTTCAGTCAGTATCCGTTGCGGCCGGCATGGGCTGTGACAATCCACAAGGCCCAGGGGTTGACGTTCGACCGGGTGGCCATCGATGCCGCCGACGCATTTGCTTTCGGGCAGGTGTATGTGGCATTGAGCCGTTGCCGCACGCTGGAGGGGTTGACGCTGACGACGCCCTTGTCGGCGGGAGTGACCTTTGCCGACGCCTCGGTGTCGCAGTTTGCCACCGGGGTGGAGCTGCAGCGCGAGGCTGTGGCTTCGGGCATCGACCAGCGGGAGAAGGAATACCGCCTGGAGAAACTGATGGAGCTTTTCGGCATGGACGACATACTTCACGATATGGAGCACCTCTCGGAGCGTTACGCCAAGTTGCGCAACATCTTCCCCGACAAGGTGGGGGCGATGCAGCAGGTGGAGGCATCGATGGTGCAGCTGCAGGGGGTCAGCGAACGGTTCCGCGTGCAGCTGATGCGTCTCGATGAGCAGGGGCAGGACCAGCGTGCCCGCCAGGGGGCGGAATACTACCGCACGCAGCTGGCGGCGGCCCGTAGCGTTGTGGCGGTGTTGACATCGGTGGAGATAGACAACAAGGAGACTGCCAGGTCGGTGAAGGAGGCAGCAGGACAATTGCTGGAGCGATTGAAGATAAAGCTTGCCTGTATGGAAGCTGTCTGCAAGGAGGGGTACAACGTGGTGGCTGTGCAGAGGGCGCGCACCGAGGTGCTGCTGGAGAAAGAAGGGGAGGGGAATGGTCGCGGCAGGGAGCGGTCGAGGAAGTCGGCCACGGTGGACACCGAGCCGGCAGGCCCGGTGCAGGAGGGGCTTGTAGGACTCCTCAGCCGCTGGCGCAGGGAGAAGGCGGCAGAGATTGGAAAGCCGGCCTTTGTGGTATTCTCGCAGAAGGCGTTGATGGGACTTGCCTCCATAATGCCACGTGATGAAAAGGAGCTTCTCGCGGTGCCCGGCATCGGCAAGGTCAAAGCGGAGCAGTATGGCAAGGAGATTCTCGATATTGTGGCGAATTACCGCGAGTACAACGGCTTGAAATAGTTCAGAGAAAAACTTTTTTGTGTGGGGACAATAATATTGTCCGTGTTGCGTTGTATATATACTAAAAATAAAAATTATGAAGAGAATTGTAACAATAATGTTGGTTTTGGCGGCGTCGATAGTGGGCGTTCAGGGCCAGGGGTCGATGCGCGCGGTCTTCAGTTACAGCACTTTCTACGCTGCATCGACAGGACAGCCCTATGTGGAGACCTACCTCTCTTTCGACGCATGGACGATGAATTTTGTCGAGCAGGCCAACGGTACCTACAGGGCCACTGCCGAGGTGGTTATCGTTGCCCGTCAGGACGATTCGGTGTGCTACGTGAAGAAGTATGACCTGAACAGTCCTACCGTGGGTACCCTTGAAGAGCTTGACTTCAGTTTCATCGACATGCAGCGTTTTTCGCTCCGCAATGGCATCTACAATCTTGAACTTACCCTTCGCGACAAGAATGCCGATGACCCGGCGGCCACTGTCAGCGAGAAGCTGGTGATCAACTATGACAATCTCCATCCGACCCTCTCCTCGGTACAACTCATGGCATCGGCCACACCCACTACCACCGAGAATGTTTTTTCCCGCGGCGGTTATGACATGGAGCCCTACGTCAGCGATTTCCTGCCGGAGCAGGTGTCGCAGCTGAACTTCTACTATGAGATTTACAACATCAACCAGGAGCTTGGCAAGAAGCCTTTCCTGGCCGTGGCCTATGTCGAACAGCAGGAGACGGGCAACCGTTTTGAGTCGCAACGCAGTATGGCGCGTAAATACAGCGCTGCCGTGGTGCCGGTCTATGGCAGCCTCGACATTTCCGACCTGCCGTCGGGCAATTACAATCTTGTCGTTGAGCTTCGCAACAACGAAAACCAGCTTATGCTCTACAAGAAGCTGCCATTCTTCCGTTCCAATCCCGGAGTGAAGGGAGAGCACATCAGCGACTTCACCGGTACTTTTGCCGGAGCCTACACCGACGAAGCACAGCTCAATATCTATCTGGACGCTCTCTATCCCATTGCTTCCGAGCGAGAGAAAACCGTTTCGCGCGACCTTATCAAGCGTCCCGGACTTGAGGAGAAGCAGGCATTTCTCTATCGTTTCTGGCAGGAACGTTATCCGTTGAATCCTGAGGTGGAATGGCTCAAATACAAGGAGCGTATCGACTATGTGCAGGCTGCCTTCAGCTATCCGCGCACTCCCGGTATCCATACGGACCGTGGACGCGTCTACCTGCAGTATGGCCCGCCCGATTTTGTACGAGACGAGAAGAACTTCGTTTCCGTGCGCTACCTCAATGCCGCTCATTCCGGCACCCCGGAGCAGATGCGCCAGTCGGGTGAGGATGTGTCCACGACGCAGTTTGTCTCCGAGTCGCAGGGCCATGTATACTATCTGCCCTATCAGATATGGAGATACAACAAGCTTCCCATGGACGACAATACCCGTGTGTTCCTCTTCTGGGATGAGCATCGCAGTGGCCTCTACACCCTCCTCAACAGCAACGCCCGTGGCGAGGTGCAGGATCCCGGCTGGGAACGCCGTCTCTGCCGCAACCAGCTTGGTGACAATGTGGTTGGTGAAGTGGGAGAACAATTCCAACGTGGTTATTGATGTTCCTCCTGTCGGATATATTGTATCTAATAGCGTATCACCTTGTGGGCTATCGCCGCAAGGTGGTGCGTCGTAATCTGGCAGCCGCTTTCCCCGAAAGAGACGAGAAAGAACGCCTGAAGATAGAGCGTCGCTATTACCGCCATCTTTGTGACCTTCTCATTGAGGGCCTCTACAACCTATTTGCCTCGCCGCGCAGCATAATGAAACGTTATCATGTGGTGAACCGCGACCTCGTCAACCAATACTACGAGCAGGGGCGCACGGTTGTCCTTATGTCGGCCCACTATAACAACTGGGAGTATATGGTCACCTCGCTCAATATGCAGCTTTTTCATCATGGCATTGGTGTCGGGAAACCGTTGAGCAACAAGCGCCTTGAGCCGTGGGTCTTCCGCCGCCGCACTCGTTTTGGCACAGAGGTGGTTTATCCCGACACTGTGCGCCAGGTGGTGGATTTCTATGACAAACATCATGTTCCCTGCGCATTGATGATGCTCAGCGACCAGTCGCCGGCGCATCCCGACAAGAGCTATTGGACCACTTTTCTCCATCAGGAGACAGCCTTTCTATATGGTGCCGAGAATTTTGCCCGTCGCTATAACTATCCGGTGCTTTACTACCGCGTTGACAAACCCCGTCGCGGTCGCTATACTGTCACTTTTAGCCTTCTTTGCGACAATCCTCAGGCGGTTCCTCAGTACACTGTAGAGGAGCGTTATATCCGTACCCTCGAGTCCGACATTGCCGCACGCCCCGAATTCTGGCTTTGGAGCCATCGCCGATGGAAGCTGACGCGCCCCGAAACGGCCGTCCTTCATCCAGCAGTTATGCCCGACGGCCCCCAGGAAACTATAAGCCATCAAAATGCCCAATCATGAAACATGTAGCCATCGTTATACTCAACTGGAATGGACGCTCGATGCTGAGCCGTTTTATGCCGTCGGTAGTCAAGTATTCGCTGATGAGCAGCGAGTCGGAGGCTGGATGGCAGACTCCCAACAGCCCGCGGCTCGACCTTACGTCGGAAGTTATTGTCGCCGACAACGGCTCTTCCGATGATTCTGTCGCCTTCCTTCAAGCCAACTATCCCGATGTCCGCCTTGTCTTGTTGGACAAGAACTATGGTTTTGCCGAGGGCTATAACCGTGCGCTGGCTCAGGTGGAAGCCGACTACTATGTGTTGTTGAACAGTGACGTGGAGTGTACGCCCCACTGGTTGCAGCCTGTGGTGAGCATGATGGAACGCGACCCGCGTGTGGCCATTGCACAGCCCAAGATGCTGATGTACGACCGCAAGGATACCTTCGAGTATGCCGGCGGAGCAGGTGGATTTATCGACCACTATGGCTACCCATTCTGTCGTGGACGTATCTTTTCCACTCTCGAGCGCGACCATGGCCAGTATGACGACGAGTGTGACATCTTCTGGGCATCCGGCGCCGCCATGTTTGTGCGTGCCAGTGTTTTCCATAAACTCGGTGGTCTTGATGGCGACTTCTTTGCCCACATGGAGGAGATAGACTTTTGCTGGCGTGCCAAGAACCATGGCTACCATGTGCGTTACTGCCCGCGCTCGGTAGTCTATCATGTCGGGGGAGGCACCCTGCCCAAGAGCTCGCCATTCAAGACGCGCCTCAATTTCCGCAACAATCTCGCCATGCTCTACAAGAACCTCCCCTCGTCGCGCATGCGCCGTGTTGTGAGGAGGCGCCTGGTGCTCGACGGTGTGGCGGCCATGAAGTTCCTCCTGCAGGGCAACTTTGGCGAATTCAAGGCCGTGGGGCAGGCTCACCGGGAGTTCAAGTCGCAAAGGTCTCAGCTGGTCGTCAAGCGTGCTGCTTTGCCCCACCACACAGTATCCTGCGTCTATCGCCGGCTTATCCTCATCGACTATTATCTTCTTCGCCGTACCATCTTCTCCGCCCTCAGGTATCATTTTGTCAAGAGCCGTCGCGACTAAGTAAAAAAAAACCGCAGCATTGCGCTGCGGCTGTATCAGGGAATAAGAGGGGAATGGTTATTCCGCTTTGTTCTTTTTCAGGTTTCTGTGCTCCTCGTTGAGGCCGTCGAGAATCTCCTGGGTGATGTCCATACCGGGATTGAGGTAGAGGCTGGGGGAGTTCTCGAAGGTTTTGCGAAGGATGATGTCGAACTTCTGGTTCTGGGCGTTGTACTCGCGCACAAAAGCAAAGATGGCGTTGAGCAGCTTGGTGTTTTCCTCCATCTGGCGTTCCATGATTTTGGCGGTGAGCTCCTGCTCCAGGGTGGCCATCTTCTCGGAGCGTTGTTTCAGTTCTGCCTCCTTGGCTTCCTGCTGGGTGCGGGTCATGTTGGCACCGTTCTTCAGGTAGTCCTGATAGTCTTTCTGGAATTTCTCAATCTGCTGACGTCCGTACTGCTCCTGCTGGTTCTTGTAGGCGAGGATTTCTTCCTCAAGCTCTTTGGCGTACTCGTATTTGGCCAGAAGGGTGTCGGTGTCGACGTAAGCGATGGTCAGTCCGCCCTCTTTCTGTAGTGGAGCGGCGGCTTCCGGATTCACTTTGCTCTTGGGAGCGGAGGTAAAGTGGAGAATGTAGATGCCGATAAGGCCCAGCAGCAACACAACGTTGCAGGCCATGAGGATTTTGGTTGTCTTGTTTTCCATTTGTTAATTAACTTTGATTGTTTCGATTGCGTGTTTGATACGTTGTATGGTCTCCTCCTTGCCGATGGTGAGGATGAGGGTGATCATGTCCGGACCCACGGTGCGGCCCACCACGGCGATGCGCAGCGAGTTCATCACCTTGCCGGTGTTCAGGCCGTTGGCGGCAATGTAGTCGTCCAGCAGGGCCTTGTGGATGGCGTCGTGCTCGAAGGGTACGGTGTTCAGGATGTCGATGACCTTCTGCATGTGGATGTGCATGTCGGGGGTCCAGCGTTTGGCAACGTCTTTCTCGTTGTATTCTGTCGGCGCCTGGAAGAAGTAGCAGCAGGTCTCCCACAACTCGCTGGGGAAGGTGATGCGCTCCTTCATCATGCCTGCCACCTTCACCACATAGCCATGCTCGGCGCTGATGCCGTGTTCCTTGAGCTGTGCCTCGAGGTAGGAAGCCACCTCCTCATCGCTGAGCTTCTGGAAATATTCGTGGTTGAACCATTTGGCCTTGTCAAGGTTGAACTTGGCGCCGTTCTTGCTGATGTGTTCGATGTTGAAGAGTTTGATGAGCTCGTCCATCGACATGATTTCCTGCTCGGTTCCAGGGTTCCAGCCGAGGAGGGCCAGCATGTTCACCACCGCCTGGGGCAGGTAGCCCTTCTCGCGGTAGCCGCTGGAAATCTCGCCGCTCTTGGGGTCGTGCCATTCCAGGGGGAAGACGGGGAATCCCAGGCGGTCGCCGTCGCGCTTGCTCAGCTTGCCGTTGCCCTCGGGTTTGAGCAGCAGGGGCAGGTGGGCGAACTGCGGCGCCTCCCAGCCGAAGGCTTTGTACAGCATCACGTGCAGCGGCGCGCTCGGCAGCCACTCTTCGCCTCGGATCACGTGGGTGATCTCCATCGTGTGGTCGTCCACAATGTTGGCCAGGTGGTAGGTGGGCATGCCGTCGCTCTTGAAGAGCACCTTGTCGTCAAGCAGGCGGCTGTTCATCGTCACGTCGCCGCGGATAAGGTCGTGCACCGTGATGTCGATGTTGTCGGGGAATTTGAAGCGCACCACGTAGGGCTCGCCGGCGTCGATGCGGCGCTGGGCTTCCTCCATGCCGAGGCTCAGGCTGTTTTCCATTCCACTGCGGGTGTTGCAGTCGTACTGGAAGGTCTTTTTCTCCGCCTCGTATTCTTTGCGCTTGGCCTCGAGGGCTTCGGGCTTGTCGAAGGCGTAATAGGCCCAGCCGTCGCGGATGAGCTGGTCGGCATATTGGCGGTACATGGGCTTGCGGTCGCTCTGGCGGTAGGGGCCGTAAGGGCCTCCGATATGGACTCCTTCGTCAAACTGGATTCCCAGCCAGTCGAGGGCCTCGATGATGTATTGTTCGGCTCCCGGTACAAAGCGCGTCTGGTCGGTGTCCTCAATGCGGAGAATCATCTTGCCGCCGTTCTGGCGGGCAAAGAGGTAGTTGTAGAGGGCGGTGCGTACCCCGCCGATGTGCAGTGGCCCCGTGGGCGAGGGGGCGAATCTTACTCTTACCATTTATTCTGTTTTTGTTTTTATTCTTTCATAAAGCTTCCGAGGCTGTAGCTGACGGAGAGCATGTACGACACGTTGTGTCCGTTCGGTATCTTCACGCTGATATCGCTGCTTCCGCTGGCGGCATTCTCGATGATGCGCAGTATGTCGTCGCCTTCCGAGGTGGCCAGGAAACCATGGTCGATATAGACGGAGGCGCGCAGCTTCTTGTACTCGTAGCTGAAACCGAAGATGGCGCCGACGTCGAGGCGGTTCAGGTGGTTGAACACCTTGCGGTCCTCCGGCGAACCATTGAAGTTCACGTCATAGTTCGCGGATGGCGACGTAATGCCCGGTGTGATGCGACGGTCTCCGTATGTGCCGAAGAGACCATAGCTCACCGTCGGTCCCAGGAAAACTCCCACCACATGCCCCGAGGCTCGGATGGGCAGTTCGTAGTGCACGCAGGCCAGGATGGGCAGCTGGATGTAGTAGGCGTGGTAGTAACCCTCGCGGAACATCATGCTCGCACCGTTCTCCAGCACCTCTTGGAAGTTGCTGCCTCGTCGCACAAGGTTCAGTCCTGTCTGCAGGAAGAAGGTCTCTTCCAGCACACTCTCGCTTTGGGCGAAGGTGTAGTTGATGTAGCCGCCTATCGAGGCTCCAAACACCGGCGACGACGTCGATAGGTCGTCGTCCATTGTCGCCACCCCCACTCCGAGCTTCACTCCATAGTCGCCAAACTGGGCCTGGGCTCCCATGGCGCCCATCATAACTGTTAATCCCAATAAAAATATCTTCTTCATAATCGATTATAATTTTCTCTCAATAAAGTCCGTCATCAGCTCGTAGAGGTTCAGCCTCGTCTTGCCCGTGGCGTCGTAGATGCTGTGGTTCTTGTTGGGGTAGATGCGGAACTCGAACTGCTTGCCGGCCTCCTCCAGCTTCTCCACCATCTCGGCCGAGTTCTGGAAATGCACGTTGTCGTCGCCGGTGCCGTGGATGAGCAGGTAGTTGCCCTTGAGCTGGTTGGCGAAGTTGAGCGGCGAGTTCTCGTCGTAGCCCTTGGCGTTGTCCTGCGGCAGGCCGAGGAAGCGCTCGGTGTAGATGTTGTCGTAGTAGCGCCAGTTCATCACGGGGGCCACGGCGATGGCCATCTTGAAGACGTCGTTGCCCTTCAGCAGGCTGAGCGTCGACAGGTATCCGCCGAAGCTCCAGCCCCAGATGCCGATGCGCTCTTTGTCCACCCAGCTCTGCTTGCCCAGCCAGCGGGCTGCCTCTATCGCATCCTCGCACTCCATACGGCCCAGGTCGCCGTAGGTCTGTTTCTTGAAGGCGGCGCCACGTCCACCGGTGCCGCGTCCGTCGAAGCAGAAGACGATGTAGCCCTTCTGGGCCAGCATGTGGTACCAGTAGTAGTCGCTGTAGCCGTAGCTGTCCGTCACCTGCTGATTGCCTGGACCGCCGTATACGTAGATAAGTACGGGGTAGCGCTTGTTCTTGTCGAAATCCTTGGGTTTGATGGTGTAATAGTTGAGTTTTGTGCCGATGGAGGTGGTGAAAGAACCAAACGTTTTGCGGTAGGTCTCATATTCAGCCTTCATCTTCCTGTTCAGTTCCTGGTTGTATTCTAGTACTTTGATGAGTTTGCCATTGGCATCGTGCAGGGTGTAAAGTGGGGCATCGTTGGCGGTGCTATAGGTGCGGATGTAGTATTTGCAACCGTTGCTGAAGGTGGCGCTGTAGGTGCCCAGCACGTAAAGGTCTCCGGTGTTCTTGGCATTGCGGGTCACGTCGTTGAGGCACTGCTTCTTCTTGCCGTCGAAGCCGATGACGAAGAGGCTCTTCTGGGTGGGATGGTGCTCGCGGCTGGTGTAGTAGAGGCGCTGGTTTTTGACATCCACGCCTGCCACCTCGCACACTTCCCACTCGCCGCTGGTCACCTGCTTGATGAGCTTGCCGTCCATGCCGTAGAGGTAGATGTGGCGGTAGCCGTCGCGCTCGCTGGTGATGAGCATCTGCTGTTGTGCTTTCTTGCCTTTGCCCACGGTGATGAACTGCCACGTGTCAGGCACCTCGACATAGGTGTCGCACTGCTCTTCGTAGAGGGTGGCGTCGGGCTCGCAGCCGTCCTTGTCTGTGTTGATGGTCAGTATCTGCATGTGGTTCTGCAAGCGGTTCATGCGCATCATGGCCAGCGTGTTGTCATTGGCCCACTGGAAGCGGGGAAGGTATTCCCAGCCCTCGCTATAAGGTGTCCCGACAGCATTTTCTTTCCCGCCCAATTGGGGGTACTGTGTCTTGCCGCTTTCAAGCTTGTATATGCGCAGAGAGACCTTGCTGTTGTCCTCGCCGGCCTTGGGATACTTGTACTTGTAGTCCTCGGGATAGAGGGCCCCCCACATCTGCATATTGTATTCCTTCACCTTGCTCTCGTCGAAGCGCATGTAGGCTATCTTCTTCGAGTCTGGACTCCACTGGAAGCCCTGCGTGATGGCGAACTCCTCCTCGTACACCCAGTCTGTGGTGCCGTTGATCACCTCGTTCACCTTGCCGTCCGTCGTGATGGCGTGCTCCTCCAGGGTGCTGAGGTCCATCCAGTAGAGGTTGTTGTCGCGCACGAAGGCCACCTTCGTGCCGTCGGGGCTGAGGGTCGTCAAGCGCTGCTTGCCCTCGTTGCTTATCTTGGTGAAAGTCTGTGCCTTGACGTCGTATATGTAGTAGTCGCTCACGCCGCTGTGGCGGTAGAGGGGCTCGAAGCCGCTGCTGAGGAGTATCTTCTGCTCGTCGGCGCTGAAGGCGTAGCTCTCCATGCGTGGCATGGGTTTGGCTTTCTTGGCGTTACGGTTGCCGGGGCCGCCAAAGAGGCACACGTCCTCCACCTTCTCGCCCGTGGCGTAGCTGTACTTGGCGATGCCGATGGCGTTCATGGTGCAGTAGTGCTCGCCGTCGGCCATGGAGCGCAGCGCCCCGATGCCGCGCGGGCTGAAGGTGCGCTTGGTCCAGATGTCCTCAAGGGTGATATTGTGCTGCTGCGCCGAGGCTCCGCCGGCAGCCAGCATCGTTGCAAATGTCATAAATACAAACAGTTTCTTCATATAGTGCAGTTCTCTTTTTGCTTATTTATAAAATGCAAATATACGAATTTTTTTTGATATTCCGCCCCCTGTACCATTTTTTTTCACACGTCCCCGCCCCCGGCTCGCTGTCCGCTGCATGCTGTCGGTACGGCCCCCCTTCGGCCCCCCTATGGCCCTTCTACGGCCTTCCACTGAAGAACGGCCGAAGGGGGTCCGTAGAGGGTCCGTAGGGGCTCCGTACAAACCCAGTACCAGCAAGGGTTTGCGTGAATTTTGTGTTGGTATATGCTTGTGGGTCAGTGTGTTCTGTTGCCGGGAAAAAGTCTCTGCGCGGGTGTCTTATATTTTTTGTATCTTTGCAGAATAAAACTTATTGGAACATGAATTGCAAGCTATTGACATACAGTCTTATGGCTGTCGCTTTGACGTTCGCCGCCTGCAGCGACGATGAGTATACCGTCAACCTTGGCGACGAGACGCAGCAGCAGCCCCGCACTCCGGCGCGGCCGCTGGTGGCCGACATGGAGTCGGTCACGGTGCCGGGCACGGAGGTGTCGTTCAACATGGTAAAGGTGCGCGCCGGCACCTTCACGATGGGCGGTGTCGACGCCGACGCCCCTGAGCATCAGGTCACTCTGACGCGCGACTTCTACATAGCGCAGACCGAGGTGACGCAGGCGCTCTACCGCGCCGTGATGGATACCAGCGTCTCGGAGTTCAACTACGGCGACAACTACCCCGTAGACCATGTGAGCTACAACGACGCTATGGATTTCTGCTTCAAGCTGAGGGAGTTGACGGGCTACCACTTCACGCTGCCCACCGAGGCGCAGTGGGAGTATGCCGCGCGGGGCGGCCACCGCGCCTCCCCGTCGGCCACAGCCTATGCCGGCAGCGACAACATAGGCAGTGTGGGTTGGTATTGGAACAATTCGCCGCAATACCAGACCGAAAACCCCGTCACCCACGAGCCTATGCTCATCCGCCACACCTCGGAGGTGCGCGGCAAGCAGCCTAACGAGTTGAATATCTATGATATGACAGGCAACGTGCGCGAATGGTGCGCCGATTGGTACTCGCCGCTCGGCACGGCCGCCGTCACCGACCCCGAAGGGCTGTCGTCGGCGGGCTACGGCCGCGTCTACCGCGGCGGCAGCTGCAACGACTCGGCGCAGTACTGCCGTGTGGCGCACCGCGAAGGGCTGAGCTCGAGCAGCAAGAGCTACAACATAGGCTTCCGTGTGGTAATAACCATGGACTGAGCGGCAGGCGCGGCCTGACGACAGCAAAAACCCCTGCGGAGTATCGGCGACGATACCCGCAGGGGTTTCCGTTTGCCCTTGGCGGCGTCAGCAGCAGTTCACGTCCTTGCAGTGCGAGCTGCGCGTCTCCAGCTCAAGCGTGCTGTGGTGTATGCCGAGTCCGTCGAGCGTCTCTTTCACGCGGTCGGTGACCTCTTCGAGCATTGTGGCCTCGGGGATGACGACGTGGCACGTCAGCGCCGTCTCTGTCGTTGAGATGGCCCAGATGTGCATGTGGTGCACGTTGAGGACGCCGTCGAGCGACTCTATCTTGCGGCTGATCTCCTCCACGTCGAAGCCTTCGGGCACGGCGTCGGTGCTCATGCGCAGGCTCTCGCTCAGCAGCTCCCAGGTGCTGACGAGGATGACAACGGCGATGACGAGGCCGATGATGGGGTCTACGACCGTCCAGCCGGTGTATTTGATGACCACGCCGGAGACAACCACGCCGACGGAGACCAGCGTGTCGGCCAGCATGTGGAGGAAGGCGCCGCGCGTGTTGATGTCGTGCTTCTGCTGGCGGCTCAGCGCCCAGGCCGTGAGGCCGTTGATGACGATGCCCACGGCGGCGGTCCAGATGATGAGGTCGCCGCTGACCTCGCCGGGGTTGAAGAACTTCTGCACGCTCTCCACGATGATGGCGCCGACGGCGACGAGGAGGATGATGGCGTTGAGGAGCGAGATGAGGACGGAGGCTTTGCGGTGGCCGTAGGTGAAGCGCTTGGTGGCGTGGCTGGAGGCCAGCTTGAGGGCTATCATGGCCAGCAGCAGCGAGAAGACATCGCTGAGGTTGTGGCCGGCGTCGGAGAGCAGCCCCAGGCTGTTGCCGACGAAGCCCGCGACGGCCTCGACGATGACGAAGAGCAGGTTGAGCGCCACTGCGACGATATAGATGGTAGACAATTTCTCTATCGCGTGCGCATGGTGATGGTGGTGCAGTCCGTGGTGGTGGTCGTCGTGGCCGTGGTGGTCGTCGTGGCAGCAGTGGTCGTGCCCGTGCTCATGGCCCTCGTGGCAGCATTGCTCATGGTTGTGGTCTTCATGGCCCTCATGTTCGTGTATGTGTTCCATAGTTGTATGTTTTTTTGTTTGTTCCGTTCTGTTCAGCAGGCGCTGATTTCATTTTGCAAAATTACCAACTTTCCGCGACATGGAGCCCTCACTATGATTGGTGATAAGGGTGGTGGGTACGGAGTGTTAAAGTTTAGTTAAAAAAGGCTCTTCACCCCAAACAGGCCTTATATTATATGCGCCGCCTCCCGACAGAGAGGCGGCGCGAGTGTTCATTGACATGTTGAGCAGTTGGTAATGAGCGGCTGCTGTCTATAGGCGTATGCGGTGGGTGAGGGTGATGTAGCCGACGCGGCGGTTGTAGCCCTCCCAGGGCTTGAAGGGGTTGCCGAGGGCGTCGCGGCATTCGTAGCCTTCGTTGAAGAAGTTGTGCAGGGGCATGGAGAACATGAGGACGGTCTTGCTGTGGGCCGACGTGTTGTAGCTGACGCCGAAGTCGAGACCCAGGCCGTCGCTGAGCATGCCTTTGTCGGGGGTGGCGATGAAGTTGCCCCATGCTTCGTCGTTGAGGTTGCCGCTGCAGCCCACGACCTTGTCGTAGAACACGCCGCCCTCGATGGACAGGTCCTCGAAGGTGATGACCAGACCACCACGCGGCTGGAAGTAGAAGCTGCGGAGGTTCTGGTCGTTGGTCTTGAAGACCAGCTCTTGGCTCTTGAAGAAGACACCGGCGTAGAGCCCCACGAAGGTGGGTGTCCACGAGGCGTCGATGCCTACGCAGAAGTCGCCCATCTTCTTGAAGGGTGTGGCAAAGGCGCGGTGGTAGGGGCCATAGATATTGGTGTAGTCCGTGAAGCCCTCTTTGGCCATGCCAACGGGGAAGACGAGGTCGGCACCGGGGAGCAAGGTGGCTATGGCCAGTGAGTCGGCATGGCTATGGGAGCCAAGCATGCCAACGGTGAAGCCTTGGGCTACGTTGTAGAGTATGGTGGTCCAGTAGTTGGTGCTCCACGCGCGCGAGTTGAGCGTGATGTTGCCCTGGGCGGTGGCACTGGTGGCGAACATGGCCACGGCGGCAAAGGTTATGATGATTTTCTTCATGATACGGTGTAAATTAGTCGTCTTTACGGTCGCGGCCGAAAGCCTGGCCTATCCACGCGCGGTTGAGGCGGGCGATGTTCTGGCGCTTGATCTGCTTGGGGCATTCGGCCTCGCAGGCGTAGGTGTTGGTGCAGGAGCCGAAGCCGAGCTCGTCCATCTTGCAGACCATCTTCTTGACGCGGTCTGCAGCCTCGGGCTGGCCTTGGGGCAGTAGGGCGAGGTGGCTCACCTTGGCGCCCACGAAGAGCATTGCGCTAGCATTCTTGCAGGCTGCCACGCAGGCGCCGCAGCCGATGCAGGCGGCGGCATCCATGGCCTGGTCGGCCTTGTGCTTGGGCACGAGGATATTGTTGGCGTCGGGCACGCCGCCGGTGGTGGCGCTGATGTAGCCGCCGGCCTGGATGATCTTGTCGAAGGCCGTGCGGTCCACCACGAGGTCGCGGATCACCGGGAAGGCCTTGGCGCGCCAGGGCTCCACCCATATCTCGTCGCCGTCGTTGAAGTGGCGCATGTGGAGCTGGCAGGTGGTGACGCCGTCGTCGTTGCCGTGGGGACGGCCGTTGATGTAGAGGCCGCACATGCCGCAGATGCCTTCGCGGCAGTCGTTGTCGAAGCACACCGGGTGGGCGATGCGGTCGTTGATGAGTTTCTCGTTGAGCTGGTCGAGCATCTCGAGGAACGAGCAGTCGGCGCTGATGCCGTCTATCTCGTAGGTCTCGAAGTGCCCTTTGGCGCGGGCGTTCTCCTGGCGCCAGATATGTAGTGTGAATTTCATTGTCCTTTGAGTTTTGAGTTTTAAGCTGTGAGCTTTAAGTGAAACGCTGCGACCCGCGTAGCCACTTAAAACTTAAAGCTTACAGTTTACTACTTTTTATTTATAATTACGTTTCACAATCTTAATGTACTCGTAGTTGAGTGGCTCTTTGTACATCACCTCTGGCTTGTCGTGACCCTGGTACTCCCAGGCGGCTACGAACATGAAGTTGTCGTCGTCGCGGAGGGTTTCGCCGTCCTCGGTCTGATGCTCGACGCGGAAGTGTCCGCCGCAGCTCTCTTCGCGCTGGGTGGCGTCGTCGACGATGAGGCGTGCCAGCTCGAAGTAGTCGGCCAGGCGGTAGGCTTTCTCCAGCTCGGGGTTCATCTCCGCGGCCTTGCCGGGGATGAATACATGCTGGTAGAAGTCGGCCTCCAGCTCGGCAATCTTCGCCTTGGCGGTGGCCAGGCTCTCCTTGCTGCGGGCCATGCCGCAGTATTCCCACATCACCTTGCCGAGGGCCTTGTGGTAGTGGTCCACGGAGTGTTCGCCTTGTATTGCCATGAGGCCGTCCATGCGTGCACGTACATTGGCCTCGGCCTCGTCGAACTCGGGGCCGTCGGCCTTGATTTTGCCCACGTAGATCTGGTCGGCCAGGTAGTTCTGCAGCGTGTATGGCAGCACAAAGTAGCCGTCGGCCAGACCCTGCATGAGGGCGCTTGCGCCGAGGCGGTTGGCGCCGTGGTCGCTGAAGTTGGCTTCGCCGGCGGCGAAGAGGCCGGGAATGGTGGTCTGCAGCTCGTAGTCGACCCACAGGCCGCCCATGGTGTAGTGGATGGCGGGGTAAATCATCATCGGCACCTTGTAGGGGTCGGCGTCGACAATCTTATAGTACATCTGGAAGAGGTTGCCGTATTTCTGTTCCACGACGTCGCGGCCGAGGCGCTTGATGGCGTCGGCGAAGTCAAGGTAGACGGCCAGACCTGTGGGGCCTACGCCGTAGCCGGCGTCGCAGCGCTCCTTGGCGGCGCGGCTGGCCACGTCGCGCGGCACGAGGTTGCCGAAAGCGGGATAGCGGCGCTCGAGGTAGTAGTCGCGGTCTTCTTCGGCGATGTCGAGGGCTGTCTTCTCGCCGCGGCGTATGGCCTCGGCGTCCTCTTTCTTCTTGGGCACCCAGATGCGTCCGTCGTTGCGCAGGCTCTCGCTCATCAGCGTGAGTTTAGACTGGTAGTCGCCGTGCACAGGGATGCATGTGGGGTGTATCTGCACGTAGCAGGGGTTGGCGAAGGCGGCGCCGCGGCGGTGGCACACCCATGCGGCGGAGCCGTTGCTGTTCATGGCGTTGGTGCTGAGGTAGTAGACGTTGCCGTAGCCGCCTGTGGCAACCACGACGGCGTGGGCGGCATAGCGCTCCAGCTCGCCGGTGACGAGGTTGCGGACGATGATGCCGCGGGCGCGACCGTCTTTGATGACGAGGTCCATCATCTCGTGGCGCTCGTGCAGCACCACGGTGCCGCGTGCTATCTCGCGGCTCAGGGCGCCGTAGGCTCCGAGCAGCAGCTGCTGGCCCGTCTGGCCGCGGGCGTAGAAGGTTCGGCTCACCTGTGCGCCGCCGAAGGAGCGGTTGTCGAGCAGGCCGCTGTAGTCACGCGCGAAGGGCACGCCCTGCGCCACACACTGGTCTATGATGTCGCCGCTGACCTCGGCCAGACGGTAGACGTTGGCCTCGCGGGCGCGGTAGTCGCCGCCCTTGATGGTGTCTTTGAAGAGTCGCTCCACGCTGTCGCCGTCGTTCTGGTAGTTCTTGGCGGCGTTGATGCCGCCCTGGGCGGCGATGGAGTGGGCGCGGCGCGGCGAGTCCTGTATGCAGAAGATGTCGACGTGGAAGCCCAGGGCGCCGAGCGAGGCGGCCGCCGAGGCTCCGGCCAGGCCGGTGCCGACAACGATGATGTCGAGTTTGCGCTTGTTGGCGGGGTTCACCAGCTTCTGCGCGGCTTTATAGTTGGTCCACTTCTGGCTGAGCGGGCCTTCGGGTATCTTGGAGTCTAAAATCATTGCGTTAATGCGTTAATGTGTTAATGCGTAAATGTTTACAAGCCAAGGTAAACTAATATGGGCACCACGACGAAGCCGAGGCATATGACCCAGGCGTAGATGCGTCCGCACCACTCTATGATATTGTTGTACTTGTAGTTGTTGAGGCCCAGGGTCTGGAATGCCGAGGGGAAGGCGTGGCGCATGTGGAGGAAGAGCACCACGAAGGTGATGAGGTAGAGCAGCACCATCAGGGGGTTGTGGAAGAGCTCGCGCACCATGAAGTAGAAGTCCGGCTCGGGCTTGCTCTCCGGCAGCACCTTCTTCAGCGTCTGACGCTCGTCGTATGTGAGGTGGCGTATCCACTTGCCGTCGGCGCTGATGTTGCCTTCGTCGCTGGCGCGTTTCACGATGTTGATGACTCCCAGCTTGTCACGCATGCCGGCCAGGTATTCCTCCACTTCCTCGCTGTCGCCGTTCTCGTCGGCATACATGGCCGACTCGCTCTCCATGGCGTCGATGAACTCTTCGGGTGTCATGCCCATCTGGCTGGAGTACTGTACCAGCCCCATGATTTCGTCGCTCTGCAGCTTCTCGGTCTCCACCATGTATTCGCCTTTCACCCAGCCTATCTTGATGAAGTAGAACTGGCAGAAGTGCATCACCAGGAAGGCGATGATGAGGATGCCGGTCCACATCATGAGTTTCGACGAGGTGTGGGTCTTGCTTTTCTGGGCCTCATGGTAGCGCACGGGGCGCGCCAGACGGTTGGTGAGCTGGAGCCACAGGGTCAGCAGGATGTGCAGCGCGAAGACGCCCAGCAGGATAATCTCGAAGATTTTCACAATCCAGTTGGTGCCCATGAAGTGGCAGAAGGCGGAGTACCAGGCCCCGTCGTCGTGGCGAAGAACGAAGAGGTTGGCCGTCATGTGGAAGAGCAGGAAAACCAAGAGGAAACCGCCTACCAGGGCCACGAGAATCTTCTTCGTGATGGAATGGATTTTCGGTAAGTTCATATTGTTTAGGAAGTTATTATTAATATTAATTGGGTTACAGAGGGCAAAGATACGAAAAAAAACTCAACTGCAAGCCATCGGGGACAAAAAAGATAGGGCGCCCCCCCCCTCGGAGACCCCGGCGACACCGCAAAGTGAAAAAAAGTTTGTGACGGTATGGAAATATTCGTATTTTTGCAGTAGCTAACAAGAGTTGCAAAATAGTATAAACGTCTAAAAAATATTGCATTATGATTAAAAAAGTTATCGTATTGGCCCTTGCCGCTTTCATCGGCACGAGCCTCATGGCACAGACCGTACAGGAAACCACTACGATGGTCGGCGAGAAGACCGTCACCGCCTACACCGTCAGCCTCCAGAAGGACGTCAAGATGGTGCAAGAGGCTATGAACCAGCGCCTCAAGGACGCCAAGTTGAAGACTAAGAAGAGCGAGGGCTTCATCGCCGCTCTCGACCAGGTCTTCACCGAAATCTCGCAGAACTCGCTGAGCCTCTACACCAAGGTCGAGGAGCAGGGCAAGCGCAAGGACAAGGTGACCGTGGTGACCGTCTGCGCCATCAGCAACGACCTCACTATCAGCCAGAGCACCATCAACGGCAATGTGCACAACTTCCTGCAGAACTTCATCCAGTACGTCAACAAGTATGAGGCCGGCCAGCAGATGGAGGCCGAGCAGGCCAACCTGAAGAAGGCCGAGAAGGCCGCCGGCAAGGCTGCCGCCGCCGTCACCGACCTGGAGAACGACATCACCAAAGCCCAGAAGAAGATCGAGGACCGCCGCAAGGACATCGAGAAGTACCAGCAGAAGATTGCCGACTGCGAGAAGGAAATCGCCGACCTGCAGAAGAGCATAGAGAAGAACACCGGCAAGAAAGCCGAAGCCGAGCGCAAAGCCGAAGAGGCCAACCAGAACGTGAAGGCCGCCGAAAGCGAGGTGGAGAAATACCGCCAGCTGAGCGAATAACCGCCATCGGCAGCAACAAAGTAAAAGAGGCTCAATCGAGCCTCTTTTTTTTGCCCTTCAATCACAGATAATTATTTGTCAGTCATTACTTTCAACTTACTATCTCTTACATTTGTAAGCGCAAGTAAGGAGTAATATAAGAGCAATATAAGAGCAATATAAGAGATGATACGGTTATGGTGCATGTTTCCAGTCTATTACAAACATGCAAAAAAGCTGATTTTTCAGGGTGGAAAAAGTGTCGCTACGATGGGGAATCCGCTAACAGTAGACAAACAGGTGGGCAAAAACTTTTGCCCACCTGTTTATGTGTTGAATTAAGATGCTTTATTTCTTCGGGGCACCGCCTTTTGGCGACGTTCGCTCCGCGTTCAACGCTTCGGGGCACCGCCTTTTGGCGACGTTCGCTCCGCGTTCAACGCTTCGGGGCACCGCCACCGAAGTCGTCATAGGCTATGTTCTCGGGCTGGACGCCGAGGTTGTCGAGCATGTTGACCACGGCCGAGCTCATGGGCCCGGGGCCGCACATGTAGTATTCGATGTCCTCGGGGGCGGGGTGGTCCTTGAGGTAGGTCTCGTACATCACGTTGTGGACGAAGCCTGCGGTGTACTTCACGCCTGCGGCGTCGGCGGCGGGGTCGGGCCGGTCGAGGGCCAGGTGGAAGTGGAAGTTGGGGTGCGTCTTCTCCAGCTCCAGGAAGTCGTGCAGGTAGAACACCTCGTTCAGCGCGCGGGCGCCGTAGAAGTAGTGCATGGGGCGGTGGGTGCAGTTGAGGGTGCGGGTGAGGTGCATGATCTGGGCGCGGAGGGGGGCCATGCCGGCGCCGCCGCCCACCCATATCATCTCGTTGCCCTGTGGGTCGTCGCTCCAGGTGCCGTCCTCGGTGCCGCGTACGCGGAACTCGCCGTAGGGGCCGCTCATGATGACCTTGTCGCCGGGCTTCAGCGAGAAGATATAGCTGGAGGCTATGCCTGGGTTGATGTTCTGGAAGCCGCTGCGGTCGGCCGTGAAGGGCGGTGTGGCGATACGCACGGTGAGCATGAAGACGTCGCCTTCGGCGGGGTAGTTGGCCATGGAGTAGGCGCGCACGGTGGGCTCGGTGTTGACGCAGACGAGGTCGAACATCTTGAACTTCTCCCATGCGGGCAGGTATTCGTCGCCGATGAGGCTGCGGTCGAAGTCGGAGTATTTGATAGTGAATTTCGGGATGCGTATCTGCGCGTAGGAGCCGGGCACGAAGTCCATGTGCTCGCCGGCAGGCAGCTGCACCTTGAACTCCTTGATGAAGGTGGCTACGTTGCGGTTGCTGACGACGGTGCACTCGTACTCCTTGATGCTGAGGATGCTCTCCGGCAGCTTGAGGTTCATGTCCTCCTTCACCTTCACCTGGCAGCCCAGACGCCAGCCTTCCTGTATCTGCTTGCGACTGAAGTGTGGCGTTTCGGTGGGGAGTATGCTGCCGCCGCCCTTAACCACGCGGCATTTGCATTGACCACACGAGCCTTTGCCGCCGCAGGCCGAGGGCAGGTGTACGCCCTGCTCGCTGAGGGTGCTGATGAGGGTGCCGCCGGTGGGCACGGTCAGCTCCTTGTTGTCGTTGATGGTTATCTTGACGTTGCCCTGCGGTATGAGTTTGGCGCGCAGGATGAGCAGCGCCGCCACCAGCAGCAGGATGACCGCCAGGATGAGTATGATTGCGGTTAATAACGTTGTTGTCATTTTTTTAGTTTTAAGTTTTAAGCTGTAAGTTTTAAGTCATAGGCCGCGTCAGCCCACTTAAAACTTAACACTCACAGCTTACAGCTATAGTTTGAATCCCATGAACGACATGAAGGCCATACCCATGAGGCCGGTGATGATGAAGGTGATGCCCACGCCGCGCAGGGCCGGTGGGATGTGGCTGTAGCGCAGCTTCTCGCGGATGGCGGCGATGGCCACGATGGCCAGCAGCCAGCCCAGGCCGCTGCCGAGGGCGAAGACCGTGGCCTCGCCGATGTTGGCGTAGCCGCGCTCCTGCATGAAGAGCGAGCCCGACATGACGGCGCAGTTCACCGCTATCAGCGGCAGGAAGATGCCCAGCGAGTTGTACAGGGCAGGAGAGAACTTCTCCACCACCATCTCCACTATCTGCACTATGGCCGCGATGACGGCGATGAACATGATGAGGCTCAGGAAGCTGAGGTCCACCTCCGCCAGCGAGGGCGATATCCAGGCCATAGCTCCCGGCGCCAGGAAGTACTTGTTCAGCAGGAAGTTGATGGGCACGGTGATGAGCAGCACGAAGGTGACCGCTATGCCGAGCCCCGCCGATGTCTTCACCGTCTTGCTCACGGCAAGGTAGGAGCACATGCCGAGGAAGAAGGCGAAGATCATGTTGTCGACAAAGATCGACTTGATGAAGATATTTACGTATTCCATGACTATTGTTCAACTAAATCTTTGTTCTTACTGCGGTGCCACCAGATGATGAGGCCGACGAGGATGAGGGCCATGGGGGGCATGATCATCAGGCCGTTGTTCTCATAGCCGATGTTGTAGAGGCCGAGCTTCTCCATGACTGGGTAGCCCCAGAGGGTGCCGCTGCCGAAGAGCTCGCGCACGAAGCCCAGCGTGATGAGGATGACGCTGTAGCCAAGGCCGTTGCCAAGGCCGTCGAGGAGCGAGGGCCACGGCTTCTGCACCATGGCGAAGGCCTCGAGGCGGCCCATGACGATGCAGTTGGTGATGATAAGGCCCACGAAGACGGAGAGTTGCTTGCTGACGTCGTACATGTAGGCTTTCAGCACCTGGTCCACCAGCACCACGAGGGTGCTGACGACCACCAGCTGCACGATGATGCGGATGCGCGGCGGGATGGTGTTGCGCATGAGCGAGATGATGAGGTTGCTCAGGGCCACGACGACGGTCACCGAGATAGCCATCACCACGGCGGGCTTGAGCTGCGCCGTCACGGCCAGACAGGAGCAGACGCCCAGTACCTGCACCAGGATGGGGTTGTTCTTGCTGAACGGGAGTTTTATAAGGTCAGTGTTCTTCATTGTTCGTCCTCCTCTCTCTGATTAATCGGAGCACTCGTAGTATTCTGAGTATTCAGTTTTTGATAGTCGTTGAAAGCCTTGGCCAGCATGGCGGTGACGCCGTTGCTGGTCATGGTGCCGCCACTGATGGCGTCCACTTCGTAGGGGTTGCTGCGGTCGGCGTTCTTGGCCAGGTGTATGGCCTGGGTGTCCATCTTCTTGCCGATGAAGCGGGAGGCGAACTTGTCGGTGGCAATCTCGCCGCCGAGGCCGGGAGTCTCGCCCTTGTGGTCGAAGACGGCGCCCACGACGGTGCTGGTGCTGTCGAGTGCCAGGTAGCCCCAGATGGGTCCCCAGAGGCCGGTGCCTTTCAGGGGCAGGATGATGCCGCCGGAGAAGGTGTAATAGTTGTCGGCCTCGGTGATGTGCTTGGCGTAGAGCACATCGGCGTTGTCGCGCGTGGCCTCAATACCGATGGTCTTCAGTATCATCTGCTTGGTCTCGGCCTGCTGGTTCTTGGTCTGCAGGGGCTTGAGGCTGACGCTCACCACGGTGAGTATCAATGCAGCCACCACGACTAGCGCGGCGGAATAGATGAAGATGTAGGTGTTGCTGAAGTTCTTTTTAGCCATTGTGGGCCTCCTTTCCGATAGCGGCGGCGCGTTTGGCGCGGCGCTTGATGTTCTGTGCCACCACGCAGTGGTCGATGAGCGGGGCCATGCAGTTCATGAAGAGGATGCTGAGCATCATGCCCTCGGGGTAGGCGGGGTTGCATACGCGCAGCAGCACGGCGAAGGCGCCTATCAGCAGGCCGTAGATCCACTTGCCGGTGTTGGTCTGTGCGGCGGTGACGGGGTCGGTGGCCATGAAGACCGCGCCGAAGGCGAAGCCGCCCATCAGGAAGTGGTAGTAGAACGGCAGCTGCATGTACTCGTTGTAGCCTATGGCATTGAAGAGCAGGCCCATCAGGCCGCCGCCGAGAAATACGCTCAGCATGATGCGCCAGCTGGCGATGCCCGTGAAGAGCAGCAGCATGGCGCCCAAGGCGATGGCGATGACCGAGGTCTCGCAGGTGGAGCCGGGGATGGTGCCTATCAGCATGTCGAGGGCCGAGGCCGTGGGGTGCATACCTGCGGCCAGCTCGCCCATCGGGGTGGCACCGGCTATGGCGTCACTGCCCCACAAGTCGTTGGCAATCCACACCTTGTCGCCACTCATGTGGGTGGGATAGGCGAAGAAGAGGAAGGCGCGGGCCACGAGTGCGGGGTTGAGGAAGTTCATGCCGCTGCCGCCGAAGACCTCCTTGCCGATGATGACGGCGAAGGCCACGGCGAGCGCCAGCTGCCACAGCGGTGTGGTCACAGGCACAATCATCGGTATGAGCAGGCCCGTGGCGAGGAATCCCTCGTTGACTTCGTGGTGGCGAACCTGGGCAAAAGCAAACTCAATGAACAGGCCCACCGCATAGCTCACCACAATCATGGGCAGCATGCGCAGGAAGCCGAACCACCACATGTAGAGCCAGTGCCATTCGGCGCCGGTGCTCATGGCGGTCTGGTAGCCGATGTTCCACATGCCGAAGAGCAGTGCGGGGATGAGGGCTATGACCACGATGATGATGCTGCGCTTCATGTCGACGGCGTCGCGTATGTGCGAGCCGCTCTTGGTCACGGTCTTGGGCGTGAAGGCGAAGGTGTGGAACGCCTCGTAGGTGCTCCCCAGCCATGCCCATTTGCCCTTGGGCTCAATCTTCTCGAACCAGTCTGATAACCATTTCATATTCATGCCATAGCCTCCTTTCTGAGGACTTCAAGCGCCTCGCGTATGATGGTCTGTATTTCTGTCTTGGAGGGGTCTATGAACTCGCACAGCGCGAAGTCCTCGGGCTCCACCTCGTAGATGCCCAGCTTCTCCTGCAGCTCCACGTCGCCCACGATGCAGGCCTTGATGAGCTGTAGCGGGTAGATGTCGAAGGGGAACACGCGCTCGAAGCTGCCTGTGAAGAGGAACGGGCGCACCGAGCCGTGCATGTTGGTGTTGAACTGAGTGGGTAGTGGGTAGTGCGTAGTGGGTAGCATACGCGCGAAGCCGCTGAGGAACGTCTTGCTGAAGCTGAACTTCTTGAACCCCGGCATCAGCCACCCCATGAAGTCGTACTGGTCGCCCTCCTCGACGAAGGTCAGCTGCTGGTCGTACATGCCCAGGAAGCCGTCGGCCTTGATGGCCGTGCCCGAGAGCACGCTGCCGGATATGATTCGCGTGGGTAGCTGGTGGTTGGCAGTGGGTAGCTGAGGGTAGCAGGGGTCCATCAGCTGCACATCGCAGATGCGCTGCACGCTGGCGCCGCAGAGCACGCGGTAGTGCTGGGGTGCCTTAGCCGCGGGGCCGCCGACGCTGATGACGCGCTCCGGGCGGTATTCGCCGGTGAGCACCCAGCGCCCTATTGTCGCCACGTCCTGTGCGTTCACAGCCCACACATATTCTCCTTTGTTTATCGGGCTGATGGCCGCCACTATGGTGCCGATGTTGCCGGCCGGGTGGGGGCCTGTGGCCTTGACGCAGTGCACTTCGGCATAGGCCGAGAGGGCGTTCACGCCGGCTTCGAACTCATGCTCGCGGCCTTTCAGCGCGAAGTCCATGTCCGGCGCCAGCGGGTTGGTGTCGCGCATGCTGACGAAGATGCCCTTGGGCTTGTGGTCGGGGTTGGCCACCGCTCCGAAGGGGCGCTCCTTGATCATCCACCAACAGGGGCTGGCGGCATCCAGCACGCCGGGTGCGGCGTCGTGCGTGCCGCTGCCGCCTTGCGCGGTGCGGCCGACCACGATCTCCATCAGTTTGCGCTTCTCGCCGCGCACTATGGCCTCCACCACGCCGTCCACCGGCGAAGGGAGCGTCAGGCGAGGGTCGTTCTTGTCGGCCACAACGGGCTGGCCGGCGCTGACGCTGTCGCCCTCGGCGACAAGCAGGCGCGGTGTGAAGCCCACCACGTCGGGCGGCTTCACACCGTAGCGCTCTGTGCTGCGGGCGTCGACGATATGCCGTTCCGGCGCGCCGCCAAGCGGTATGTCGAGCCCTTTCTTTATTTTTATTGTTTCTATCATTATTTATTAACTGTCAAATCAACAGGCTGCAGCATGTTCTCGGGCTTCAGTATCTCGTCGAGCTGCTCCTTGGTGAGCAGTTTGTGCTCGAGCACCAGCTCGTAGACGCCGCGGCCGGTCTCTGAGGCTTCCTTGGCGATCTTGGTGCTCTGCTTGTAGCCGATGATTGGGTTGAGCATGGTGACGATGCCGATGCTGTGCTCCACGAGCTGGCGGCAGCGCTCCTCGTTGGCGCGGATGCCGTCGATGCAGAAGCGGCGCAGGGTGTCGTAGCCATTCTTCAGCAGGTGGATGCTCTCAAACAGGGTGTAGGCGATGACGGGCTCCATGACGTTGAGCTCCAGCTGGCCGTTGTCGCTGGCCAGGCTGATGGTCATGTCGTTGCCGATGACGCGGTAGCACACCTGGTTCATCACCTCGGGGATGACGGGGTTCACCTTGCCGGGCATGATGCTGCTGCCGGGCTGGCGCTCGGGCAGGTGTATCTCATTGAGGCCGCAGCGCGGGCCGCTGGAGAGCAGGCGCAGGTCGTTGCATATCTTGTTGGTCTTGATGGCCAGGCGCTTCATGGCAGCGCTATAGGCGATCATGCAGGTGGTCGCCGAGGTGGCCTCGATCAGGTTGTCGGCCAAAGTGATGTTCCATCCCGTGATCTTGCGCAGGGCCTTGATGCAGGCTTCGCTGTAGCCAGGCTTGGAGCAGATGCCCGTGCCGATGGCGGTGGCACCCATGTTGACGATGAGGAACTCGTCGGCCGTGGCGCGCAGGTTCTTGTACTCGCCGCGCAGCGAGTCGGCAAAGGCGCCGAAGGTCTGGCCCAGGGTCATGGGGACGGCGTCCTGCAGCTGCGTGCGGCCCATCTTGATGACGTGCGCAAACTCCTTGCTCTTGTAGTCGAGAGCGGCTATCATCTGCTCCAGGTGGGGCATGAAGGCGAGGTGTTCGAGGGCCAGGGCCATGTGTATGGCGCAGGGGTAGGCGTCGTTGGTGCTCTGCGAGGCGTTGACGACATCGTTGGGCGAGCAGTACTGGTACTCACCCTTCTGGTGACCCATGCGCTCCAGCGCCAGGTTGGCGATTACCTCGTTGGCGGCCATGTTGGTGCTCGTGCCGGCGCCGCCCTGTATCATGTCGATGGGGAACTGGTCGTGGTACTTGCCCTCGATCAGCTGGTCGCAGGCCCACATGATGGCTTCGCCCTGCTCGGGCGTGATCATCTTGACCTCGACGTTGGCCATGGCGGCGGCCTTCTTGGTGATGGCCATGCCGCGGATAAAATTGGAGTAGCTGCACAGTAAGTGTCCGCTGATATGGAAGTTCTCGATGGCACGGCTTGTCTGTACTCCGTAGTAGGCTTCGGCTGGCACCTCGCGCTGGCCCAGCAGGTCGCTCTCGGTGCGTGTTTTCTGTTTTTCCATGGTATATTTTGTTAGTTTATTGTTTTGTATTTTAGTTATTTAAACAAATAATCCCCCTTTTTAAGGAGACCGCAAATGTACAAAATAAAAATAACATCCCAAAAATATTCTTCTTTGTTTTTGCTTTTGCCTCAGGCTGTGGCTTTTGGCCGCCTGCGGCGCCTGCGGTATGCACGCGTCTGCGGCACGCACCGCCGTCCCATCCTCTACGGCCCCTCTACGGACCCGGTACGGCATTTCTTCAGTAGTTCTTCAGTAGTTCTTCAGTGCCGCACTGAAGAACTACTGAAGAACTACTGAAGAACGGCCGTAGGGACTCCGTACCGGCTCCGTAGGGAGGGCGGGGGAGAGGGGAGATTTTTTTATGTCTTTATACAATAAAAGCACGGGTGCGTCGTTCATAATGGTATTATGAGGCGTTTGGCTTTTATAATCATGGCTTTGGCAGCGTGTATGTGCGCTGTGGCGCAGACCAACGTGCTGATAAGCGGCACGTCGGCCAATGCCATCGGCAAGCGGATGGCGCTCTACGGTTACAGCGACATGCTGTCGATGCACGAGGTGCTGCTCGACGAGACTCTTGTAGACAGCTCGGGCCATTTCGAGCTGCGATGCTTTGCCGACTATCCGCGGCTGGTGTACGTGGAGGTGGAGTGCTACAATCAGTCGTTCTTTGTCGAGCCGGGACGCACCTACACGGTGTGGCTGCCGGAGTTTGACTGGAGCGTCGACGAGCGCCGCAACGTCTACCTCGACCCCGAGCCGCTGCCGCTGGAATTCCTTGGCCTTCAGGCCGATGAGCTGAACCTGCGCATAGGGCGTTTCGAGGCGTTGGTGGACAGCTTCATGGTTGCCAACCGCGTCTTCTTCGACCCGCGCTACAAGCCCGACCCGCGGCGCATGGACACGCTGCGCCGCGAGGTGCTCAAGGCCGTGGGCCCCTTGGAGGACGACTTCTTCGGGCGTTACGTGAACTACTCGCTGGCGGAGCTGTCGCTGGCTATGCGCGCCGTGAGCCGCGCCAAGCTGATAGACCGCTATGTCAAGAACCAGCCCGTGCGCTACTACGACGAGCAGTACATGCGTCTCTTCCTGGCGCTGTATGCCGGCAGCATCTCGCACGGCACGCGCCGCATCGGGCAGGACCGTCTGGCGATGTGGGTGGAGAGCGGCGACGCGGTGCGCTATGCCGACTCGATAGGCCTCGACCCCTTGCTGCGCAACGAGCAGGTGCGCGAGCTGGCCATGCTGCAGGCTTTGAAGGAGAGCTTCTACGACCGTGCCTACAGCCGCGACGCCGTGCTGCGCATGGTGGAGAGCGTGGGCAACAGCAGCAAGTTCCCCGAGCACCGCAAGCTGGCGTCGTCGCTGGCGCAGAGCCTGAAGGGCGACATGGCGACGGAGAACGAGATGGTAGACATTGTGTTGCCCGACGTGGACCGCAACCCTGTGAGCCTTAGCGACTTCGCGGGCAAGTGGGTGTACATGGGCTTTGTGCGCGTCGGCGAGCCCGCCTCGCTTTCCGAGATAGAGACGATGGCGCACTTCCGCGACAGCGTCTACGCCAAGAACCCCGACGTGGTGTTCGTCTGCGTCAGCTGCGACCGCGAGTTCCAGCGCATGTACCACTTCCTGAAGAACAACCGCCGCGGGCACCGCTACAACTGGACGTGGCTGCACTACGACGGCAACTACCGCATGCTGGAGCGCTACGGGGTGGTGAGCTACCCCACATTCATACTGCTGAAGCCCGACGGCACGCCGTACAGCGAGCTGACGCCCCCGCCGGCAAGCGGCATACTGCTGCATGGACCCTGGGAGAAACGCGACGAAAGCATGTGGGACAGATAGTTTGAAACGAATAACATACAACGATATGAACAAGCACAAGACAATGAAAGCACTGATGTCGGCTATGGTGGCCGCCATGCTGCTGCTGCCCGCCACGGCGGGGGCGCAGCGCGTTGGCGGCGACGAGCGGCAGGACGACCTCTACCGTCAGGCCATGGACCTCTACCAGAAGCAGAAGTACGCCGCTGCGCAGCAGATTTTCGACGAGGTGGCCTCCGGCGGCCGGCAGGCCGGGCAGAGCGCCTGGCAGAAAGCCGACGCTTGCTACTACGCCGGCGTCTGCTCCGAGAAGCTGGACAACGACGATGCCTACTACCGTCTGGAGGAGTTTCTCCGCCTTTACCCACAGAGCGCACGCCAGAACATGGCGCGCTTCTACCTGGGCAACTTCTACTATGCCCGCGGCGACTACGACCGCGCGCTGGGCTACTACAAGGCCGTAGACCCCAAGGAGGTGGAGTATGACCACCGCAGCGAGTACAACTTCAAGCGCGGCTACTGCCATTTCCAGAAGGGCGACACCAAGAAGGCCGCCGACCTTTTCGCGCAGCAGGTGGGGGGGCAGAGCAAATACCGCAACTCCAGTCTCTACTACTACGCCCACATACAGTATATGGACGGACGCTACGACCTGGCGCTGCGCAACTTCCGCGAGCTGCAGAACGACCGCAAGTTTGCCAAGATAGCCCCCAGCTACATAGCCCGCATCTACTACTACCTGGGCAAGGACGACGAGCTGCTGCAGATGGCGCCGGCGCTGCTGAAGGACAAGGATGCCTTCAAGCGCAGCGAGATAGAGCAGATGGTGGGAGAGGTGTATTTTAACCGCGGCGAGTATGCCAACGCCCTGCAGCACTATGGCGCCGCGCGGCGCGAGCTGACGCACGAGCAGCAGGTGAACTGCACGCCGCAGGACATCGACTATCAGGTCGGCTACAGCCACTACATGCTCGGCAACTACGACTCGGCGGCCGCCTACCTCGTGCGCAAGACGCAGTGCAACGACAGCGTGTCGCAGAACGCCCTCTACACGCTGGGCGACACCTATGTGCGCCTCGGCCGCAAGATGGACGCCCGCAGCATGTTCCTCCAGGCCAGCAAGCTCGACTTCAGCAAGCAGATCAAGGAGGACGCACTCTTCAACTATGCCAAGCTGAGCTGCGAGCTGAACCAGAACGCCATGGGCGAGAGCATCAAGTCGTTTGAGAGTTATCTGAAGAAATACCCCAAAGGCCGCCACAAGACCGAGGCGGAGGAAATACTCACCGAGCTCTACTGCTCCACCAACAACTACAAGGAGGCCATCCGCCTGCTGGAGCAGGTGCCGCAGCGCAACGCCGCCCTCGAGCAGGCCTACCAGCGCGCCGTCCTCAACCGCGGCATAGAGCTGTGCAACAGCGGCAAGGAGGACGAGGGCGTGAAGCTCTACGAGAAAGCCGTCAAGATCAACGCCGTGCCGCGCATCACCGCCGACGCCAACTACCTGCTTGGCGAATGGCAGTACCGCCAGGGGCAGACCTCGGCGGCCGAGAAGAGCCTCAACAAGCTGCTGCTCTCCTCGTTCGCCAACAGCTCGCCCTACGCCCTGCCGGCACGCTACACCTACGCCTACGTGCTCATGCGCCAGAAGCGCTACGACGAGGCCTACGACGTCTTCGCCGACCTCGACGGCCGCATAGCGCAGCCCAAGGACAAGCAGGAGCGAATGATGAAGGACGACGCCCACAACCGCATGGGCGACTGCCTGTATGTGCAGAGCCGCTTCCCCGAAAGCATCTTGCAGTATGACAAGGTTATAGCCGCCAACGGCCGCGACGCCGACTATGCCACCTACCAGAAAGCCCTCGCTTTCGGCGCTCAGGGCAAGAACAGCGAGAAGCTCACGTACCTAAACTACGTATTTGAGAAGTACGACAACTCGCCGTTGAAGTCGAAGGCCATGCTTGAGATCGCCAACACGTACATGATGTGCGATAACAACGAGATGGCCATGACCTACTACAACAACTTCATCAAGCAGTATCCGCAGAGTGTGTACGTCAAGACCGCGCTGCTCAACCAAGGCCTTATATACTACAACACGGAGCGTCCCGACCAGGCTCTCAAGACCTTCGACCGCCTGCTGACGCAGTATCCCGGCACCGACGAGGCCCGCGACGCACTGAGCACGGTGAAGAACATATACATTGCGCAGAACCGTGTGGATGACTATTTCGCCTACGTGAAACGCACCACCAAGGTGACCGTCTCCACGGTGGAGCAGGACAGCACCACGTTCCTCGCCGTCGAGGGCCGCTACCAGGAAGGCGATTATGAGAATGCCGCCGCAGGGCTGGAGGGCTACCTCAGCAAGTTCCCCAACGGCCTCTTCGCCGTCAAGGCCCACTATCTGCTCGCCGACAGCTACTTCCGTCAGGGGCAGAACGACAAGGCGCTGCCGCATTATGTGGCTGTCGCCTCGGCGGGCACCAACCAGTACAGCGAGCGCTCGCTCTACAATGCCGCCAACATAGCCTATAGCCTTGGCGACTACAACAAGGCCGCCACGCTTTACCAGCGCCTCAGCGAGGGCGCCGAAAGCGACAACAGCCTGCTGCAGGGCGAGGTGGGCGGCCTGCGCTGCGCCGTTGCGCTGAAGCAGCACACCGGTATCATGGAGGCCGGTCAGCGCCTTGTGGACGAGAACAAAGCCACCGCAGAACTCAAGGAGGAGGCTTGGCTCGCAATGGCACGCAGCTGCTATGACAACAGCCAGCGCGACAGCGCCTACACCTACTATGGTCACATAGTGCGCTCCGCCAACGGCGAGTACAGTGGCGAGGCCCGTTGCCGCCAGGCCGAGATACTGATGCTCGGCGGCAAGCTGCAGCAGGCCGAGAAGATGATCGAGGGCATCGTCAGCGACGCCTCCAGCGACTACTGGCTTGCTTACAGCTTCATCCTCTGGGCCGATATCTACTACGCCCGCGGCAACAACCTTCAGGCCAAACAGACGCTGCAGAGCATCATCGACAACTACGACGGCGAGGACCTGGTCGGCGTGGCCCGTCAGAAGCTTGACGCCATACTCGCCGCCGAGCAGCCTGCGCCCCAGCCCGAAGAAGAGGAAATAGTTATTGACATTAACGACTGATTACCATGAAAAAGATATTCACTATAGCCACCCTGCTGGCCGTTGCCGCCACGCTGAGCGCGCAGCAGGAAGGTACCTATAACGAGAGTGTTGTGGTCAAAGGCAGCTACCGCCCGACCATAGAGCAGGTCGAAAAGATCAACTTCCCTGCCCAGATTACCGACACCATAGGCCGCATGGAGCATGACTTCCGCTACAGCATAACCCCCATGCGCCTCAGGGCACTCTATGAGCCGAGCCGCATCAAGGCCGCGCGCATCGTCGGCGAGCCTGCCACCAAGCTCTACAACAACTACCTGCGCCTCGGTGTCGGCAACTATTGGACGCCGATGGCCGACCTCTACTGGAGCTCCACGCGCGACAAAAAGAAGACCTACGGCGTGCGTCTCAACCACCTCTCGTCGTGGGACCGCCTGCCTGGCTACGGCCGCAACCATTTCGGCAACACCGGTGTCACGCTCTTCGGCAAATACATCGTCGGCGAGAAGCTGCAGCTCTCCACCGACCTCGGCTATGAGCACGACCACAACCTGTACTACGGCTTCCACGACAGCACGCTGACGGCCGTTTACCCCACCTACACGCGCGACAGCATATCTATCAAGGACTACCGCGCTTCGTATAACGTGGCATCGTGGAACTTCGGTGTCAAGAACATGCAGCTCGACCCCAACAAGTTTGGCTTCGCTGCCAATGTGCACCTCAGCGACCTCTGGGCTACCTGGGGGCAGAACGAGCTCAACTTTAACCTCAGCGGCGATGTGCGCTACGGCTTCGAGATGATGCGCCAGTACATGGGTGTGGCCTACCTGCACATGGAGTGGGACGCCTATACCAACGGCCTGCGTCTGGGCGACAAGATGCCCCTCGGCTTTGTGTTGCCCGCCGTGCAAGACACCGTGCGCATCTGGAGCAACATAGTGAAAGCCAACCCCTACGTCGACTTTATCTTCAGCGGATTGCAGTTCCATGCCGGTCTGACGGCCGCCTGGGATGCCTACACCACCGACACCGCCACCCTCTTCCGCCTCTTCCCCGACGTCGTCGTCAGCAAGAAGCTGCTTGCCGACCGTCTGGCATTGAGCGTCGGCGCCACCGGCGGCATGGAGGCCAACAGCCTCAACGCCATGCGTATGGTGAACCCGTACATAGCCCCCGGCAGCGAGATGCGCGCCACGCGCCGCTACGACTTCTACGGCAGCGCACGCTGGAGCATCAGCCGCAAGCTTGAGGCCGATGCCGAAATCAAATACCAGCTGCTGCGCGACGACCTCACCTTCACGCTCGACCCGCTCTACAGTCTGAACAACGTCTACAGCCCGCTGTATGTCGACAACAACCGCCTCACCATCGGCGCCAACATCACCTTCGTCAACGACGAGATGATCACTCTCCGTGCCGGCGGCCATTACTATGCCTACGGTGCCGTAGACTACAACGACTCCGTCGTCAACACGGCCCTTGCCAAACTCAGCTCGCCGCTCTACCGCCCCGACTGGGACGCCCTTGTCAGCGCCGACGTCAACTACCATGACAAGTGGCTCTTCCACCTCGAGGGTCGCCTCCTCGGCAGCATGCACGCCGACGCCGAGCTGACGCTGCCCATGCGCTACGGCATCGCCGCCGAGGTGGAGTACCGCCACAACCGCGCCCTCAGCTTCTTCCTGCGCATGGACAACCTAGCCTTCCAGCGCTACTACCTCTGGGCCAACTACCCCTCGCAGCGCGCCCTCTTCATCCTCGGCCTCACCTACACCATACCGCACAAATGACCTATCAAGAGACACTTGACTTCATGTTTGCACAGCTGCCGATGTACCAACGCATCGGCGCTGCTGCCTATAAGGCTGACATACAGCCCACCATCGACTTCATGGCCGCCCTCGGCAACCCCGAGCGCAAGTTCAGGAGCATACATGTGGCCGGCACCAACGGCAAAGGCTCCGTCAGCCACTTCCTCGCCTCCATCCTGCAGGAGGCGGGCTACAAGGTGGGCCTCTACACCTCGCCGCACCTTGTCGACTTCCGCGAGCGCATCCGCATCAACGGTGACATGATTGCGCAGCAGACCGTCGTGGACTTTGTCGAGGCCAACCGCCGGCTTTTCGCCGACCTCCACCTCTCCTTCTTCGAGATGACCGTCGGCCTCGCCTTTGACTATTTCGCCCGCGAGAAGGTGGACATCGCCGTCGTCGAAGTGGGCATGGGTGGTCGCCTGGACAGCACCAACGTCATCACGCCGCTGCTCTCCGTCATCACCAACATAGGCCTCGACCACACGCAGTTCCTCGGCGACACGCTGGAGAAGATAGCCGCCGAGAAGGCCGGCATCATCAAGCCCGGCGTCCCCGTGGTGGTAGGTGAGACCCAGCCCGAGACAAAGCCGGTCTTCGAGCGCGTCGCCGCCGAGCGCAACGCCCCCATCACCTTCGCCGACGCCAGCCACCATGTGGAGCGCATCGGCGACTACACGGAGGAGCTCGAGGGCGAATACCAGAAGAAGAACATAGCCACGGTGCTCGGCGCCGTCGACGTGCTGTGTGCCACGCGCACCCTCGCCATCCCCGCCGACGCTCTGCGGCGCGGCATGGCGCGGGTGGTCACAAACACGCACCTGCAAGGCCGCTGGCAGACCATAGGGCGCGAGCCCCTCACCATCTGCGAGACCGCCCACAACGCCCCCGGCATCGACGCCATGCTCGGCAAGCTTGCCACCATGCCGTTCGCCGCCCTGCATGTCGTCTACGGCTGCGTCAACGACAAGGACTACCGCAAGATACTGACCCACCTGCATGCCGAGTTCGCGCGCCTCGGCATGCCCTTCGACTGGCGCTTCAGCCAGCCCTCCGTGCCGCGTGGGCTGCCCGTGGCCGACCTCCAGGCCGCCGCCCGCGAGATGGGCATCGACGGCAAGGCCTTCGCCAACGTCAAAGAGGCCATCGCCGACGCCCGCGCTGCCGCCGACCCCGCCGACCTCGTTCTCGTCACCGGCAGCATTTTCCTCATCGCCGACGCCCTGGCGTAACAGCCACAATAGCAAAAAAAGAAGCCACCCATATGCATGGGTGGCTTCTTTTTTGCTACTTTTCGCTTATTTGCGCATCATCATCTTTTTGGACCCTTGGTCACCCCAGCCGATGGTGGCGACGGGGAAGTTGTTGAAGGTGACGGAGAGTGTGTGCTGTGCGGGGTTTGCTACACCGGTGCGCTCGTCATACACGCTCTTGTACACAATGTTGGCACTGCCGGACACGGTCTTGTTCTGCTCGTTGTATGTGAAGCTGGCGTTGGAGTGGCTGACATAGACGTAGTCGGCTTCCGTGAAGGTGTAGAAGTCTCCGCTTTGGTCGAGCTCGGTGAACATTGCCTGGTGCTGAGCATCGCTGTTGATTTCCTCGCTGTATGTTTCGCAGTAGTCTCCGTACACGTTCATGCTTCCACCCTGAGGCTGATAGAGGAATAAACGGTAGTGGGGAAGATCCACAAAGGTGTTTTCACCTTCTATGCGACGGCTGCCGAAGAGGTCAATCTGCAGAGTCGTGGTGGTGCCCTGTATTCTGTTCAATACAATGTAGTTACCCATTGTCTTGGTGACGTTATCCCATTTTATGGTAACGGTTCCCTGTGGTACAGAGGGGTTCGGGTCGCTGGGGTCGGGATTGGGGTTGGGGTTAGGATTAGGGTTCGGGTTGGGGTTGGGGTTCGGGTTGGGATTCGGGTCGGGGTTGCTGCCACCGCCGTTGTTGTTGCTGCCACTGTTGTTGGTGGTCGTCGTTGTGGTGGTGTCCTCGTCCTTGCTGCAGGCCACGGTCAGCAGGCTGCATGCCAGCAGCGCGATGCCGAACATCTTGAACATTTTCTTCATAATGATACTGTGTATATTGTTTGTTACTGTGGGTTCTGTATCTTAATTATCAGCTGCTTGGGCGGGGCAGAACCCATGTCACCAGCCCTGCGGCTCTTTGTTTTCACGGGGCAAAAATACATACATTTGCGCAAATGGCAAAATTTTTTTTCCATTTAAGACCGTTTTCCTTCGCCTCCGGTACTGACCCGGTACGGCATTTCTTCAGTAGTTCTTCAGTAGTTCTTCAGTGTGGCACTGAAATACTACTGAAGAACTACTGAAGAACGGCCGTAGGGACTCCGTAGGGGCTCCGTGGAGGGGGCGGGCTGGGAGGGTGGAAAAAATGTGCCGCTGCAGGTGTGATTTTTTTGTTTCGCAAACGAAATATTGTGTATCTTTGCAGCGTGAAAAAACACGATATATATATTAATTGATTGTGATTTAACAAGAAAGAACGATGGAAAAGACGACGGCACCCGGAATGGGCCTGATGATGTGTCTCGCTGTTTTGGCGCTGACAGTGATGGCGGCGTGCAGCAAAGCGGATGGAACGGGAGAGGCGGCCGCGCCGCAGCCCGTTGAGGTCGGACGGACAGCGACGGTTACGGCTGACCGCAACGAGCTGGTGATCAACGATACAGTGTATCCGTTACAGAGCAACGCCTACCTGCCTCCCAGCAACCGCTACTCCCTGATGGGGTTTTGCCCGGAGGGCGAGGCCCTCTATCTCTTCACGGCCGAGGTGCTGCCCGCCTTCATCGGCAAGAGTTTCGACCTCACCGATGCTGCGCCCGACGGCAGCTATGAGTTTGCGGTCTCGGGTGTCGGCGTCCCTGATTTCAGTCTCAGCAATGTCGGCGGTGTGGTCTACGGCGCGCTGCGTGGCGAGGCCCACGACGGAAGCACGGTCTTTGCCAGCGGCACGGTGTCCGCGACCCTCGACCGCGGGGCTCTGGAGTACAAGGTCGACGGGGTGCTGATAGACGGAACCACGGTGAGCATCTATTTCTATGTGCCTGAGGATGAGATAGACCGCAGCGGCTACTGCGGCGAAAGCCACGAATCGGGACTTTAGTGTGCCGGGTTTTGATTTTTTTTCGTATCTTTGCATCTTAAAATAAAAGTAGGCAGAAATGGAAAATTTCGTTGTATCAGCACGTAAGTATCGCCCGGCGACGTTTGCCACCGTCGTGGGGCAGCAGCATATCACGCAGACTTTGAAGAACGCCATCCGCACTGGCCAGCTGCCGCAGGCGTTCCTCTTCTGCGGTCCGCGCGGTGTCGGCAAGACCACCTGCGCCCGCATCCTGGCCAAGACTATCAACTGCGAGCATCTGACGGCCGACGGCGAGGCCTGCAACGAGTGCGAGAGCTGCCGCGCTTTCAACGAGGGCGCGTCGATGAGCATCTTCGAGCTCGACGCGGCCAGCAACAACTCGGTCGACGACATCCGCGAGCTGGTGAAGCAGGTCTATATACCGCCGCAGACGGGCCGCTACAAGGTGTATATCATCGACGAGGTGCACATGCTGAGCCAGGCGGCCTTCAACGCCTTCCTGAAGACCCTTGAGGAACCGCCGGCATACGCCAAGTTTATCCTCGCCACCACCGAGAAACACAAGATTATACCGACTATACTGAGCCGCTGCCAGGTGTTCGACTTCAAGCGCATCGAGGTGGCTGACATCGTGGGGCACCTGCGCCACGTGGCTGACAGCGAGGGGGTGAAGTATGAGGAGGGCGCTCTGGAGCTGATAGCCCGCAAGGCCGAGGGCGGCATGCGCGACGCGCTGAGCACTTTCGACCAGCTGGTGAACTTCACCGGCGCCAACCTGACGCGCCAGGGCTGCCTGGAGAACCTCAACCTGCTGGACGAGGAGTACTATTTCCGCCTGGTAGACTTCATGCGCTCGGGCAACATCAGCGGTGCCCTGCTGCTCTACCGCGAGGTGATCGCCAAGGGTTTCGGCGGCCAGCATTTCCTCACGGGGCTCTGCGAGCACCTGCGCAACCTGATGGTGAGCCTCGACCCGCAGACGCTGCAGCTGATAGAGGGCGGCGACGCCCTGCGCCAGCGCTACGGCCAGCAGGCCCAGCAGTGCGGGCTGCCGATGCTGCTCGGCTGGCTTGGCACGGCGAGCGACTATGAGTTCCGCTTCCGCGAGGCCAACAACAAAAACCTCTTTGTGGAGGTGTGCCTGATGCGTCTGGCGTCGGTGACGCTGCCGCAGACATAGATTGCAAGGGGCTCTAAGGCAGACATAGAACCCCGACCGCAGCCGCCGGCGCCGCAGCCAGCCGCGCCGGCCTCCGCGCCGGCCGCTACTGAGGCTCCCGCCGCGCCGCCGGCGCCACCCGCCGCCGCCCCGGCCCCGAAGCCGGTGGAGGCCCCGACCGCCAAGGCGGCCCCGAAGCCGACGGCACCCCCTGCCGCAGGCAAGTCGCTGCTGGCAGGCTCCATATCGATAGCCGCAGCGGCACCCGTGAAGACGGCCATGCCAAAGCTGCAGGCCGAGGTCAGACAGCTGACGCAGGAAGACCTGGAGCGCTATTGGAACGAGGTGGCCACGGAGCTTCAGCTCGGCGAGTTGATGAAGGACGCCACCGTGAAGCTCGGCGAGCAGCACGGCACGATAGAGGTCGACGCCCAGACCACCTACTTCCACGATGAGTTCAAGCCCCACAAGACAGAGGTCCTCGAGGCGCTGCGCGCCAAAACGGGGATGAGGATGCTCGACTGCAAGGTGAACCAGCTGTTTGTGGACAAGGACGAGGTGATCTATTCGCCCGACGAGAAGTATAAAGCCATGCTGCAGGAGCACCCTGCGATGATGGCCATGCGCAAATTGTTCCCTAACATTGACTTTTGACGATTATGCATTTCTACAAGTTCGACGGGGCGGGCAACGACTTTGTGGTTGTCGACAACCGCAAGGGGGAGTGCCGGCCCGGCGAGGAGGAGATAGCGCGTATATGCCACCGGCGGTTCGGCGTGGGCGCCGACGGGCTGATGTTGCTCAATGCCGCTCCTGCGGGCTATGATTTCGAGATGGTGTACTGCAACAGCGACGGGCGCGTGGGCTCCATGTGCGGCAACGGCGGTCGCTGTATAGCGGCGTTTGCCCACATGCTTGGGCTGGGTGACAGGCTGCATTTCCTCGGCTACGACGGCCCGCACGACGCCGAGATCGTGGAGTGGGACAAGGAGCTGAAGCGGGGTGTGGTGAGGCTCGGCATGCGCAGTGTGGAGAAGTCGGCCGTGAGGCGTGTGCTCGACGGCTGGTTCCTCGACACCGGCTCGCCGCATTATGTGCAGCGCGTCGAGGACTTGGAACACTACGATGTTGTGGGCGAAGGCCGCCGTATACGCAACATGGGCGAAGTCTTCCCACGAGGCACTAATGTGGATTTCATAGAAGAGCGGCCCGACGGGCGGCTGGCGGTGCGCACCTACGAGCGCGGTGTTGAGGACGAGACTTGGGCCTGCGGCACGGGTGTCACGGCCTGCGCCCTGGTGAGCGGCAACCACCGGCTCGTGGCCCGCGGCGGCGACTTCAGCGTGGACTTCGCCGACGACGGCACGGCATACGGCAATGTGTACCTCACAGGGCCGGTATCACTGAATTTTGAAGGAACATGGACCTTTTCAGCGCAATAGACACAGAGCCTGTGCGCAAGCACATGGAGGAGCTGGCGACGGAACTCGACAGGCTCAACCACGAGTATTATATGAACGACCGCTCGCTGGTGAGCGACGAGGAGTTTGACCGCATGATGCGCGAGCTCCAGGACCTCGAGCGGCAGTACCCTGAGCTGGCCTCGCCCTTGTCGCCGACCAAGCGCGTGGGCGGCGAGGTGAACAAGAGTTTCCGCCAGGTGGCGCACAGGCTGCCGATGCTCTCGCTGGGCAATACCTACAGCATAGAGGAGATAGAGGAGTTTGAGGCGCGTACCCGCAAGCTGCTCGACGGCGAGCAGTTCAGCTACACCTGCGAGCTGAAGTACGACGGTGTGGCCATAGGCCTCACCTACCGCCACGGGCAGCTGGTGCAGGCAGTGACACGCGGCAACGGCAGTGTGGGCGACGACATAACGACCAACGCCAAGACCATACCCACCATACCGCTGCGCCTGCACGGCGACTTCCCCGACGACTTCGAGGCGAGGGGCGAGGTGGTGTACCCGTTCGACGCCTTTGAGGCCATGAACCGCCAGCGCGAGGCCGACGGTTTTGAGCCATTCGCCAATCCGCGCAATGCCGCCAGCGGTTCGCTCAAGCTGCAGGATTCGGCCGAGTGTGCCAAGCGCAAACTGATGTTCTGCATGTATTTCATGATGGCCCCTGACGGGGTGGAGCTCAAGCCGACACACTACGGGCGCCTGGAATGGGCCCGGCAGATGGGCTTCAAGGTGCAGCCCTACATCAAGGAATGCAAGGATATAGACGAGATCAAGGCCTTCATCGACCATTGGGACCAGGCCCGCTGGGAGCTGCCTTACGGCATCGACGGCATCGTCCTCAAGGTTAACCAGACGGCTTTGTGGGACAAACTGGGCCTGACGGCCAAGTCGCCGCGATGGGCTATAGCCTACAAGTTCAAGGCCGAGCGTGTGAGCACGCCGCTGGAGAGCATCAGCTACCAGGTGGGGCGCACGGGTGTTATTACGCCGGTGGCCAACCTGACGCCCGTGTGGCTGGGCGGCACCACGGTGAGGAGGGCGACGCTGGTCAACGCCGACTTTATAGCCAAGATGGGTATTTGCAAGGGTGACAACCTGCTGATAGAGAAAGGTGGCGAGATAATACCGAAGGTGGTCGGCGTGGATATGGAGAAGCGCATGGCAGGGGCGATGCCTATACAGTACATCACACACTGCCCCGAGTGCGGGACGGAACTGGTGCGCATCGAGGGCGAGGCAGGCCATTACTGCCCCAACGGTGACGGATGCCATCCGCAGATAATAGGGCGGCTGGAACACTTCGTCAGCCGCAAGGCTATGGCTATAGACACCCTCGGCCCTGAGCGGCTTGAGCTGTTGTACGGCGCAGGCCTGGTGCGCAACATTGCAGACATATATGACTTGAGGCGCGAACAGCTTGTCGGGCTTGGCGCTGACGCCACAGCATCGATACAGGACAAGGGCGCCGACAACATGCTGGCCGCCATCGAGGCCTCCAAGCAGGTGCCTTTTGAGCGTGTGGTGTATGCGTTGGGTATAAGATATGTGGGTGAGGTGGGTGCCAAGAAGCTGGCACACTACTTCAAGAACATGGATGCGTTGATGAACGCTCCTGAGGAGGAGCTGGCGCAGGTGGAGGATGTCGGCGAGGTGACGGCTCGTGCCGTAAGCGAATGGTTTGCCAAGCAGGAGCACAGAACGGTTGTGGAGAGGCTGCGTGCTGCGGGTCTTCAGATGGAGGCGACAGTGCACGAAGGCGATGACAAGCTCGCCGGCATGACAATAGTCGTCAGCGGCGTGTTCGACAGGTTCTCACGCGACGAGATAAAAGCCGACATCGAGAAGCATGGCGGCAAGGTGTCTGGCTCCATCAGCGGCAAGACGAGCTTTCTGCTGGCCGGAGACAAGATGGGTCCGGAGAAGCTGAAAAAAGCCGAAAAGCTTGGCGTCAAGATAATTTCGGAAGACGACTATTTAAAGATGGTGGAATAAAGTGACAGGGGGAAGGGTTGTTAGGGTGTTGTGCATGGTTGCGGCTGGCATCGCGCTGGTGGCGGTTCCGCAGGCGTCGCGTGCACAGGCAGTATGGGAAACGTCGCTGACCGGTGGCTACATGACCCCCAACAACTTCAATATGCCAGAGTATTCAGCCTTGACAGTGGGCGGTGACGTGGCTGTTTTCCAGCATCCCGACGATGACAAGTGGTGGGTGCAACGCAGGCGCAACCCCTTGATGGGTGTAAAGCTGTCGTTTGCCTATATCCCGAAGAGTATGTCGGGACACAGGCTTGGGCTTGAATATCTTGTGCGGGGGCCGGCTTTCAAAAGGCTGGACTACCACTTCGGCTTCGGCTTTTCGTTTTATACAAAGTCGAAGTATTTCACACATGACGAGGACAATATCTTCATAACGACCCTGCTCAGCTGCCTGATAGACGTAGGTGTCGACTACCATATCACCGACCGTCTTACAGCCAATTTCTCTTTTCTTCACTCAAGCAACGGCCTTCTGAACCGACCAAACAAAGGTCTCAACTACCTGCAGGTCGGGCTGGGGTACCTGATTGGCGATATGGCCAGGGAGAGTAGGAGGGAGGGCCTGCTGCCTATGCCGGAATTCAATAGAACTGAGTTTAATATTGCATTCCAGGGCGGCATGGCGATGTCGCGCGATATGCTTGTGGATGGTCTGCACCCATGCTATGACCTGTCGCTGAACTATCAGTATTATCTTGACCCGGTGGTGGCTGTGGGCGGCACACTCGACTTTTGGTATAATGGCACCCATACGGACTTTATGAAGGCGTATAAGATTGATTATGCGATACCGTGCTATGTGAGTGCGTTGGCTTACCTCGAAGGCTACTGGGGACCGTTGAGCCTCAAGGGCGGTATAGGGCCGGTGTTGTTGGCCTCGCCATGCGTATATATTAATTTCTACGAGAGGGTGGGGGTGTATTACAATTTCGGCAACAACTATGTCGGAGTTGCCCTGAATGCGCACGCAGGGATGATAGAGTTCATCGAGCTGTGCTATGGTATAAGAATAAAAGGAGATTAGCGCCCGGTTATTTCTCGGCGTTTTTCAGAGTCTCTTCCACAAAAGCCCGTTTCCAAGGCGTGCTCATGTCGAAAATCTCGTCAATCGGCTTGTTGAGCATTTCTACCAGCAGGTGGGTGTTGTCCTGATGCTCAATGCGCTCCAGTGCCGATGAGATGAAGTCCCAGTTGCGGTTGGCGTAAAGAAGAGGGATAAAGTTGCTCAGGTCGAAATTGCGTAGCACCATGTTGTCTATGCCTTCTGTCTCGATGCGGCTGTGGGCACGTGCCAGTTTGATCTCGCCCACTTCCTGAAGCACCTGTTGGTACTTCTCGTACAGCACGTATTCGTTGAGCAGGAAAGCGACGACGTCGTCTTCAAGAGTCTCCCACATCTTGAGGGGCAGGGGCCTTGCCGTGAAGCGTCCAATCATGAAGCTGCCGGCGGTAAGGCCGGATATCCCCTTGGCGACGCATGCCTTGTATATACGACGGAAGAAGTCTGTCTTGCGCTCTGTTGTCAGCAGGTTGAAGAGGCGGCTTTGGTCGTTATGGTCGCCCATACGGCTTTGCAGCACACCGTCGACATAGTCGCCGGGACGTGCTTCGTACCAGCTGTTCACTATGTCTGCAGCCTTCTTCGGTTTGTCTTGCAGGTCGCAGCGGATTAGCCTGGCAAGTTTATTGATGTCGGTGATATATAGCGCCTGTTGTGAGTTGACGATGCGCTGGTACTGAAGGTAAGCCACCTTCATCTCCTCAAAGAAGTCTTTCTCTTCGGGCGAAAGGTCAACGGGTGCGCCTTGCAGGTATTTTGTGAATCGGGCCGGGCGGTAGTCAGCCTCGCCCTTGTACAGGCTTTGTCTGCGAGAGCTGACGGTCATCGTGTCGCCCTCTTCTATCCTTGCGCCGCTTTTGTTGACGATGGCGTTGTTTTCTATCCTGATACCGTATGCGTGGAGGTCCATGAAAGCGGGTATGCCGTATCCGCGGCAGGCTGTAACCACATGGATGGCGGCAGGCATCATGCTCAGTATGGCGTCTACTTCGTTGAGTGTTATGGTGTCTTCCGGAACAAAATGCTCCTGGCAGAGGCATACATTGTGTCCCTTGGCTTTAAGCTCTCTGGCTTTGCCTATCGAGAAGCACAAACGAGCGGAAATGGCGGTGCGTGGCAGTACGCTGAGGCCATGGCCGAAAAACTGCAGCTTGGTTAGGGATTTGTCGTCTATGGATGCCGATACAATCTGTCTTAGATGGTAAGGCTTTATGAGATCCATGACGTGGATGTCGTCTATAAGCCCCTCGTTTTTAAGGTTTATGGCCGACACCAATGCTGCGCGTCCAGTCATCTCGGAGGCGTTGAGCTGCAATACCGAAAAGAGGCTGAGTTGGTGGGGCCGTGTCTCTACGGCAAACTCAATGGTTACAGGTGTTTTGTAGCGTGCTTCCAGCTTCTTCAGCAGCGGGTCGAAGTGATATACTGCGGGGAACTGGTTCCTTATTTCGTTGCGGTCTTGGTAGGCCAAGTCTTCCGTGGTGACGTCACCGGTCATGATCTCTTCGCCGAAGATGTTGCGGTAACTCTCAATCTGTTTGCCGCTGCCGGTACGAGAGTGGCGGCTGTAAAGCACTCCGGGATAGCTTCCGTTATTACCGATAGTCCACACCATACGTTGAAGGATAAAGCTTGGGAACGCTTGTTTGCCCTGCATGAAGGTCAGAATGAGGTCTGAGTTTTCCTCATAGAATTTGCGGACATGCAGTATCAGCTTCAGAGCCTGGTAGTGTGCGTCAATAAGAAGTCTTTGGTCTAAGTTGTTGATGCGTCGCTCCAATTCAGATATACGCTCCTCTTGCTCTTTTGTGCTCAGACTGATATCAGAACGTTGGTAACGGTGTTCTATGCCGAGCATCTCTGCAATGGAGTGCAGCGTGCTGAGGTATACACGGTTGGCCATGCTGTCGTCGTACATGTTGAGCAGAGCCTCGTAGGCGGTTCGTGTAACACCTATGTTCAACAGCGTTGGCATCAGGCCAGGTATGTATTGCGGCATGGCGCAACGGATGGCGAAGACGAGAGGTGTATGGCTGTCGCCGAGGCGGCAGTTGGTCATGGTCTCAAGGTTGCTCATGGCGTCTTCCACCAATGTCGGCATCATTTCCGGGCGATTGAAAGCCTTGGAGGTAAGGATGCAGAAGTCAGGTACAGGGTAGCAGTTACGCGTAAGGTCGAGCAGCATGCGGCCTTTGTAGCTTATGCCGTCATCGGTGAATTCGCCTTTTGAGAGGGTCGTGATAAGGTATTCGTTCTCAATCAGAGGGTGCCGTTCCACGTATCGCTGGCATTCGTGGCGAAACTCGTCGCGCATCATCTTCAGGGCCGAGGGTTCATCCCCCGACTCATGTTCCTCGAGCAGCATCTCAAGGTATCGTTTGCGCTCGCGTCCTGACAGACGCAGCAGACGGTACATGTCGTACCATCTGGGTGGTAGTTCCCGCGCACCGTCAGGCTTGTCGGCAGGGGTGTATATCACAGTGCCGGGTTTGTTGCCCTCCAGTTTATTGCCAGGATCCTCGCTGTCGTGGTTGAATATCTCACGCCCCTCTCTGGCGTAGAGGTTTACCATGTAGTAGTTCGGGTAGCTGGCTCTTATGCGGAACGACTCTACTTTCATTCTTGCGCCAGGTTCTGGTCGGTGGCGTTGGCCATGATGGCGTCAAACATCTCTTCAGGGTTCATGCCTATGTAGTTGAGCATAACCTTCGTGTCTGTGGCCAGATAGTGGTCGGGGTAGTTCTCCACGAAGTATGTGTAAGCCTCTTTGGCTTCTTCGTATTGTTCTGCGTTCTCGTATGCGTATCCTTTAAGGAAGTAACATCCTGCAATGTCGTCATATCCGGGGTAGAGGTTTATGACGCTGTCGAGCAGAGCCACGGCCTCTTCGCTCTTGCCAAGATTTATGCAGAGGTCTGCTGCCTTGGTCATATAAGCGGGGGCCAGGCTGTCCTCGGGGAAGTCGGCGGCAAACTTGCGGTAAAGGGCGAGCAGCTCTATGGCAGCGTCGTCGTCGCTGCTTACGTCTATCGCCGAGAGCATCTGTTCATGTTCCGCTATGTTGTTGAGCTCTTTTTCACGGTCGGGGGCGCTGCAGGCGGCTAAAAGCACGATCCCGGCTATAAGTGTCAGTATCTTTTTCATGGTATTTTATTTTCTGTTGTTCATTTTCATTTTATAACGTGTGTGTATCTTGCCGGCCGCTATGTCGTTGAGTTTGCGCTTCAGCAAAGTCTTGCGCAGGCTGCTCAGGCGGTCGGTGAACACTTTGCCGTCAAGGTGGTCCAGCTCGTGCTGCACCACGCGGGCGTAGAGACCGGTGGCGTCGTCGGTATGTTCTTCCCAGTTTTCGTCCCAGTAGTGCACCTTCACCGTGGTGGGGCGCAGCACGTCTTCGTGTATGTCGGGGACGCTGAGGCATCCCTCGTTGAAGTAGTCTTTCTCGTCGCCGAAAGCCAGAATCTCTGGGTTTATCAGCGTGTGCTGCTCTGTCACTTCGCCGTAGCTGTCAGTCTTCTCGTCGTATGGACGGAAACCTATCACTACAACGCGTATCGACAGGTCTACCTGTGGGGCGGCCAGTCCGACACCGTCGGCGCCGTACATCGTCTCGTACATGTTCGCCACCAGCTCTTTCAGGTTCGGATATTCTTTGGTTATCGGCTGGGCCACTTTGCGCAATGTAGGGTGGCCGTAACCTACTATGGGTAGTATCATATATGTGTTTTATTGTTAATTGTTCTCATGTAGTCTTGCAGCATTATTGTTGCGGCAATCTGGTCTATAGTCCCCTTGTTGCGGCGGTCTTTCTTTTTCAGGCCGCTGTCTATCATCGTTTGGAAAGCTATCTTCGAGGTGAAGCGTTCATCCACTCGCACCACCTCTTTTTCGGGGAACATCTTCTTGAGCTCTTCGACGAAGGGCTCGATGTACTGCATCGACTCGCTTGGCCTGCCGTCCATCCGCCTCGCTTCACCCACAACAAAGATGTCCACCTCCTCGCGTCCGCAATACTCTTTAAGGTATTTGGGCAGGGTGGGGGTGTCCACCGTCGTCAGGGCGGTGGCAATAATACGAACGGGGTCGGTCACTGCCAACCCCGTTCGTATCTTTCCGTAATCTATGGCCATTATGCGACCCATACAGTTTTCTTTGTGGCCCCTCTCGGGTTCGAACCAAGGACCCGCTGATTATGAGTCAGCTGCTCTAACCAACTGAGCTAAGGGGCCAGTGCACGACTTCATGGAGTGAACTGCCATCCGTCGGCCGATTTCTCGCTGATTTACGGCACTTTTGTGCTTTCTCTCCGTCTCCGAAATCGGCTGCAAAATTACACACATTTTCTGACATGGCAAAATTTTTTTTCTCATTTTACATTTTTTTTTATATCTTTGCCTCTACGTTAATTCATTAGGTTTATTACATAATAAATTAAAACACATGAATATAGATTGGCAAAACCTTCCGTTTGGTTACGTGAAAACGGATTACAATGTACGCTGCTGGTATCGCAACGGCCAGTGGGGTGAAATCGAGGTTTCTTCCTCCGAGCACATAGAAATGCACATGGCGGCCTCCAGCCTGCACTATGGTCAGGAAGCCTTCGAGGGCCTGAAAGCCTACCGCTGCAAAGACGGCAAAATACGCATCTTCCGTCCCGAAGCCAACGCCGAGCGTCTGCAGAGCACCTGCCGCGGCATCATGATGCCCGAGCTCTCCACCGAGAAGTTTGTCGAGATGTGCAAGCGCGTCATCAAACTCAACGAGCGCTTCATCCCGCCTTACGGCACCGGCGCCAGCCTCTACCTGCGTCCGCTGCTCATCGGCACCGGCATCACCGTGGGTGTCAAGCCCGCCGACGAGTACCTCTTCCTCATCTTCGTCACCCCCGTCGGACCTTACTTCAAGGGCGGCTTCAAGGCCAACCCCTATGTCATCACCCGCAAGTATGACCGTTCCGCCCCTCTCGGCACCGGTATCTACAAGGTGGGCGGCAACTACGCTGCTTCGCTGCGCGCACACGTCGAGGCTTGCCACGGCGGTCAGTACGCCTGCGAGTTCTATCTCGACGCCAAGGAGAAGAAGTATGTCGACGAGGCCGGCGCTGCCAACTTCTTCGGCATCAAGGACGGTGCCTACATCACCCCGAAGAGCACCAGCATCCTGCCCTCCATCACCAACAAGAGCCTCATGCAGCTCGCCGAGGACATGGGCATGAAAGTCGAGCGTCGTCCTATCGACGTCGAGGAGCTCAGCACCTTCCAGGAGGCCGGCGCTTGCGGCACCGCCGCAGTCATCAGCCCCATCGAGCGTCTTGACGACCCCGAGACCGGCAAGAGCTACGTCTTTGGCAAGGAGCCCGGTCCCTACAGCACCAAGCTCTACAACGCCCTCCGCGCCATCCAGCTCGGCGAGGCCGAAGACAAGCACAACTGGAACACCATCATGGATTAATGGTTATAGGTTATGGGTTATTGGTTATGTGCCAATAGCCTGTAACCCATACCACAAAAAAAGCCGCCCCGTATGGAGCGGCTTTTTTTGTCGTTAAGCTTGTCGTTAAGCGTTGTTGTTAAGCATCGTTGTCAAGTTTAGTAGCCTAAACTACTTAACCCCTAACTCCTAACTCCTAACCCCTAACTCCTAACTCCTAACTGCTTAGGCACCGATCTTGGCCTTGTAGGCCTCGGCGTCCATCAGGGCGTCGATGTCGGTCATGTTGGCGGGCTTCACTTTGATGATCCAGCCGTTGCCGTAGGGGTCGGCATTGATGGCGCTGGCGTCCTCGAGGGCGGTGTTGAACTCCACCACCTCACCCTTCACGGGCATAAGCAGGTCGGCCACAGTCTTCACGGCTTCCACGCTGCCAAAGGCCTCGCCGGCCTCGACGGTGTCGCCCTCGCAGGTCACGTCGACAAACACAATGTCGCCGAGCTCGTGCTGAGCGTAGTCGGTGATACCAACGAAAGCAAATTCGCCTTCAACACGCACCCATTCGTCGTCCTGGGTGTACTTCAGATTTGCAGGAATGTTCATATTCTTACGTTATTTAAGTGAAAATTTACTCTTATACTTCAAAATGCAAAAATACACCTTTTTTTTGAATTATAGCTCATCGCGACAATTTTTTTTATGAAACACATGAATTACCGTGAATTATCCGTTAATATTTATTTATGAAAATTCGTGGCTGTTTGTGTTTATTCGTGTTATTTGAAGTTTTCTCTTTCCATTTCAATAAAAATGTGTATCTTTGCATCGTCGACCATTAAGGGCAATATGGCGTAACATATTGTGTCTGTGTTGACAATCAATCAGAACTTTTTATTAAAAACTTATAATGTACAGTAAAGCAGAACTGGAGGCAAAAGCCCAAATAGACCTTATCGGTATAGCCGAGCAGTTGGGCATTTCCCGCATGAAAGCCGTCAATCTTGACACCAGAGACCTTATCTACCGCATTCTTGACCGCCAGGCCTCAGCCCCTGCCGCCGACCAGCAGCAGACCGAGGGTGGCGAAGCCCCGCGGACACGCCGTCAACACCTCAAGCCGCAGCTCCTCGCCGAGTCGGCCATGAACAACCCCGAGGTGCACCGCCGCAACGACCGCCGCACCAAAGAGCAGCAGGCCAAGCAGCAGCCCCGCGAACAGCAGCCCCGCCAGCCGGAGCATGCTGAGCCGCAGGCGCCTGCCTTCAACATCAGCGACCTTGAGATGCCCACGGTGCCCACGGTACCCGACATCCTGACCCCCGACGGGCGTTTCCTGCGCCCCGTGGCGCAGCCCGCGCGTGCCGCCGGTGAGCCCGCCGAAGCCGAAGCCCCTGTCGCCGAAGCTCCTGCCGCCGCCGAGGCGCAGGCCGAAGCTCCCGCGCAGCCCGCCAAGCGCAAGCGTGGCCGTCCGCGCAAGAACCCCCTCCCCGAGGAGGCCGTCAAGCAGCCCCAGCCCGAGGAGCAGCCCGAAGCCCAGCAGGCTGAGACAGATGCCGAGCCCAAAGCCGAGCAGCAGCCCGCCAAGGCCGAGCCCGTCCGCGAGGCCGCGCAGGAACCCAAGGCCAAGTCTGACGCCAAGCCCGCCGCCGACCAGCAGGACAAGAACGGCAAACACCGCCGTTTCGCCTTTGAGTATGAGGGCGTCATAGAGGCCGAGGGTGTCCTCGAGATGGTGCCCGACGGCTACGGTTTCCTTCGCTCGTCGGACTTCAACTACCTCACCTCGCCCGACGACATCTACATCTCGCCGCAGCAGATCCGCAACTACGGCCTCAAGAGCGGCGACACCATCCGCGGCACCGTGCGTCCGCCGCGCGAGGGCGACAAGTTCTTCCCAATGGTCAAGTTCCTTGAGATCAACGGCCTCGCCCCCGACCGCATACGCGACCGCATCCCCTTCGAGTCCATGACGCCGCTCTTCCCCAACGAGAAGTTCAAGCTCACCGGCCACCCGCAGGAGACGCTCTCCACGCGCATCATAGACCTCTTCACACCCATCGGCAAGGGGCAGCGCGGCCTCATCGTGGCCCAGCCCAAGACCGGCAAGACGACGCTCCTCAAGGAGATAGCCAACGCCATAGCCTACAACCACCCCGAGGTCTACCTCATGGTGCTCCTCATCGACGAGCGCCCCGAGGAGGTCACCGACATGCAGCGCTCCGTCAAGGCCGAGGTCATAGCCTCCACCTTCGACGAGCCCGCCGACCGCCACGTGCGCATCGCCAACATAGTCCTCGAGAAGGCCAAACGCCTCACCGAGTGCGGCCACGACGTGATGATAGTCCTCGACTCCATCACCCGCCTGGCGCGCGCCTACAACACCGTCCAGCCGGCCTCCGGCAAGGTGCTCAGCGGCGGCGTCGAGGCCAACGCCCTGCAGAAACCCAAGCGCTTCTTCGGCGCGGCGCGCAACATCGAAGGCGGCGGCTCCCTGACCATCATAGCCACAGCCCTCACCGACACCGGCTCCAAGATGGACGACGTCATCTTCGAGGAATTCAAGGGCACAGGCAACATGGAGCTGCAGCTCGACCGCAAGCTCGCCAACAAGCGCATCTACCCCGCCATCGACCTCACGGCCTCCAGCACGCGCCGCGACGACCTCCTCGTCAAGCCCGACATACTGGCACGCAGCGTCGTCCTCCGCAACCACCTCACCGACCTCACACCCATCGAGGCTATGGAGTTCCTCCAGAAGCAGATGGCGCACACCCGCTCCAACGAAGAGTTCCTCTACACCATGGACAAATAGCCCTACCCAGTGGGACAGTGGACAGTTGGGACAGTTAGTTTTTAAGCCATACACCTCGTAATTATACCTCTATATCTATATATTTATATATATAAATATATAGATATAGAATTTTTTTTTGACCTTTGCATACCGTATTTTTTAACTGTCCCAACTGTCCACTGTCCCACTCCATACCAACCATCTATACATTATGCATCCGTAACATCTTGTTATACAGCCATTACCAATGGTGATAATCCGCTTTAGCCCATTTTTACTGGCTAAACACCCTCTAAACGGCTACTAAACGGCTACAAGACGGCTACAAGACAGCCATAAGACCCCATCAACCCGCCCCCTATCCACTAGTCACTATCCACTGACCACTATCCACTTTTCGAGTAATTCGCCTAAAATTGACCAGCCCAATTCGTAAAATTCGCCAAATTCGCCGTTCCACCATCCACTGACCACTGACCCCTATCCACTAGTCACAATCCACTGACCACTGACCACTATCCTCAATTCTCAATTTTCTAAGTTCGCCGTTCGGGGGCGGTTGATAGTGTGTTTATATTTATTTATTTATTTTTAACTTTTACGTCATTTTTTTTTGCTATCTTTGCACGTAAAAGATTGTGCCCAATACAGTATGGCGTTGTGCTGTAATGTGTTATGGTACAATTGGTTATGGAAATTTGGTAAGAAACAAAAAGACAATTACAAGATATGAAAAAAGAAAAAAACACTTACATCACGCCACTTTTGACGGTTGTAGAGTTCAAAACCGAACGAGGCTACGCCGATTCCGCATTCACATGGCAGACCCCTGCACAGCAGATTAACATGTTCATCATGACGGAGTCTGGTATGATTACTGAACAGAATGACGGTTCTGACGGTAACCTTGCAGCAGGTTATATGGAAGGCCAGGAAGACCATAGCAATGCTGCCAATGGCTCCACTTGGTCTTATTCCAATGGTAGCTGGTTTTAATCAACAGTGAAACAGATAAAGGAGAAACGATATGAAAAAATTAAAATACCTTTTGTTTGCTGGTATCGTCTGTCTGTTAGCGACGGCTTGCCAGAAAGATGAAGATACGTTAGCTAATATCACTCTTAACAAGTTTATTGTGAGTGATACTCAATTCAAGTCCAATGGTCCTAGCAAAGTTGCTTTGCAATTCTCAAGCAACAAGCTTATATATGAGGAGGGTGATGTCGTCAAAGTCAATGGCGAAACATACACATTGAGCAAGTCGGGCAGTGGATCGTCGACTGTTTGGTATGCCAATGGCCCCGAGATAACGGGAAGCCAGTTCTACTGCGTCTATGCCGACGGCGTTTCGACAACGATAACAACTTTCTCAGGCAACTCGTACCATTACAATTTAGGTGGTAGGCTTTCTACGGCATCGAACAAGATCCTTATGGGAGGTGTGACCAAGAACAATGTTTTGACGCTCCACCCTGCGTGTGCCATCATCCGCCTGCCGCTCAATGACTCTTATTCCAATGTTAAGGTCGGTTTTGATAGGAACAAGGTTTACAAGGAAGGTACGCTGAATATTGCATCGGATGAGGTTACTATTTCTGGTATGACTTATATGACAGGTGTTGATCAAAGCGGTTTGGGTGCTGACTTTTTGATGATGGAATATAATACCACTGAGGGTTACTGGTATGTGGCAGTGCCGGTTTCGGCATCAATAACAACGAAACTTTATTTCTATTGGGAACAGGGCGGCTCGCGTGTTGGATATGTCACTAACGGCGCTGTTACGCTGACCAAGGGCTGGGTCTATACAGCCGGTACGGGTCGTTCCGAGCCGTTCACTGCCGAAGGCTATACCAAGAGTCTTTTCAAAACTTCTGCCGACCATGCGGTTGCTTTCTCTGCCGGCAACCTGCAGGCACAAAGAGTAATGAGAGGCCTCGGTAATTTTGTCAATGAGTGGCGGTTTGCATCGGCCCAGACGACAGCTTTAAAGAGTGCAAATAATGTGACAGGAGATAGAAGAGACGTTTGGCTCGACCTCTTAGGATACGGTACAAGTGGTTATACAGCTTCTGCCCAACCGAATTCATCATCTACGTCTGTTGGTGATTATCCTATGGGCGATATTGCCGAAACAGACAATGAGTGGGGGTATCATAACTACAGCGATCCGGGAATAATATATGGTTCAACAACTGTGACTGACATTCCTTGGCGTACGCTTACTAAAGCTGAGTGGGAGTACCTGATTAACTACAGAAGCGGCAAAGTGGGTTTGGCAACTATCACAATTGATGCTGCTACATATAAGGGATTGGTTTTATTACCTGACTACAACGAAAGGGCTGGCACATGGACAATGCCTGATGGCGCATCGTTTAATGCGAGTGTTTCCAGTTATTCGGCAAATACATTCAATGGTGATGAGTGGACAGTACTTGAGAACGCTGGTGCCGTGTTTCTCCCAGTGACATTTTATCGTAATGGTACGGCTGTTAATGGTGATAATGAGGGATATTATTGGACATCAACAGGAAACGGGGCCGCATCTTATGTGCTGAAGATAACTGATGGCTCTGTTTCTGTGGTTTCTGCAGTAAGGTCGCGCGGTTGTGCGGTAAGACTTGTTGCCACGGCATTCTAATATAATAGTTGAAATAAAAAAACTAGTAATAATTATGAAATATTTATTATCTTACAGAGGACTTCGCCGTTTTGCCTTGATGGCAATAGCGTTTTTAATGTCGTTCTCTTATGCGAAGGCGCAGAATACAGTTACAGTCTATATCTATGATATGGATTGGAACGAAGTTAACTGGGGAACTGTTACCGGTAATGAAGGAACCTTTGCCAACGGTGATATAGTCACGTTGACTGTTACTCCCATAAACGGGAAAGAGGTCAGAGAGTGGTATGATGGTGACTTTAATATGATTGCTGGCGAGACAAATACATGCGACATCGTTGTTAATGGAAACACCGAGGTTTATGTATTTATGGGCAATGCTACAATTCGCCATAACTTGAGTGTGAATATATATCCAGTCGAGTGCAGAAATCTTTGTAGTGTAACTGGTGCCGGAGAGAAACTGGATGGTGAGGCCCCGACGCTGACAGCATCATCTACTGACCCCTTTACTATTGACCGCTGGGAGATTGCTGGCGTTACGGTTGCCGGTAATGCCGACAGCTATACACTGCAACCCATGCAAAGCGATGTGACTGTCGATGTGTATTTCGCCTATATTCCCCAGGAACGCACCATCAGCGTTGCTTCGAGTGATGTGAACCTTGGCACTGTGCAGATTGCAAGCCTTGGAGAGCAGAACAGCTCTTCTCTCAATATCTTTGAGGGTCAGCAGGTCACCCTTACGGCTACACTCGTCGACAACAACGCTATTTTCGCTGGTTGGTACCTCGGCACATCCAGAGTGTCGGAGGACCTCGTGTACCAGTTCACCCTGCCCTATGGCATAGAGAACCGCACGTATACGGCCAAGTTCATCGCCCCGGGTGTGTACTTCACCATGAGGGCCGAAAAGGTCGGCGGCAACGGCGGTACGCTCTCGCCGAGTGCCCCAGAGAGCGTGCAGGCCGGCAGCAGCTTCACGTTCAGTGTCGGCCAAGTCTATACCGGCTGGGTCTTCGACGGCTGGTTCGACGCACAGGGCAACTCCGCCGACCCCGTCATCAGCCTCGTTGTCGAGGATGTGACGCTCTATGCACACTTCCACCACATGCCTTACAACGTGACTGCCGTTGTCAACCCCAGCGGCGCCGGCACTGTGACTCCCGCGCAGGCTGAGGTCGCCGCCGGCGGCAGCATCACCTTTAACGCCGCTGCCAACACGGGCTACCGCTTCCTCAACTGGAACGGCAACGCCAACAACACCAATACTTCCTATACTGTCAGCCCCGTCAACAACGACATGGAGGTTACGGCCAACTTTATGCAGACCTTCGCTGTCACCGCCACAGCCACCCAGGGCGCCGCCCCCACCGTCAGCGCCAACACCGCAGCCCACAACGGCCGCTATGATGCAGGCTCGCAGGTGACGGTCACCGCCGGCCAGGTCGACGGCTACGAGTTCGCCTACTGGACCGTCAACGGCACACCCGACAACCAGGCCACCAACGCCGAATATGTCATCAACTCGCTGTCCGAAGACATTACCCTCGTGGCCAACTATGCACCTGTCTATCGCGTGCGTTTATATAAGAACAATAATAATGTTGTTGTCACCCTGAACGGTGCCGGCAACTACCGCGAGGGCGCCAACGCCGAGGTGAGCGCCACGTTTGACAACAACCTCTACACCTTCAACGGATGGTCCAACTTCGGCAACCAGAATATCATCTCCACCGACAACCCCTACCAGTTTGCCGTCAATAGCAATGTTGACCTTACGGCCAACTTTACGGTCAACACCGTGTACCACACCGTGACCGTCAACACCGAGGGCACCGGCTGCTATGTCACCAGCGACCAGATCGCCAACATCGTGAGCGGCCAGGGCAACCAAGTGGAGGCCAACAGCGAGATTACCCTGGTGCCGCATGCCGTGGGTAACTACCGCCTCGTGCGCTGGACTGTGGGCAATACCAACTATCCCGCCGCCCAGTATCCCACCTACACCACCACGGTGAACAGCGACCTGACTATCACCGCCGTCTTCGAGGAGGCCAGCGTCTACCATGTGACCTTCCTGACCGACCCCGAGAACGACCCCATCATCGAGTTCATCGGCGTCAACCCTGGCGGCATCTATGCCAGTAATGAGGCCCTCGACGTCACCGTCACCGCCCACGACAACCCCAACTACCAGTTTGTGGGTTGGCTGCTGAACGGCCGCCTGTACCGCTCCGCGCGTACCGAGCACCTTCAGATTGCCCATGTGACTTCTGATATGGTGTTCACTGCCATGTACGATGTGTACCAGTCTGATGATATCGACTATCTGGTTTATGACGACGAGGTCGCAAAGACAACGATTGTCGGTGTTCAGGATGGCTATCGTACCAGCATCAGCACTGTCACTATCCCGGCCTCGGTGGTGGCCATCGCCGACAATGCTTTCAGAAACTGCACCAGCCTCTCGAGCCTGGTGATACCCAGCAACGTGCAGACCATAGGCAACTATGCCTTCGACGGCTGCTCGGCCCTCAGCACGGTCATATTGCCCGACGGTGTAAGCCTGGGCACCTATGTGTTCAACAATTGCCGCACGCTGCGCAATGTTGAGCTGCCTGCCAGCATGACGACAATACCTGAAGGCCTCTTCTACGGCTGCAACGACCTGGCATCGGTGGATATTCCCTCCGGCGTTACGAGTGTGGGTAGCTTCGCCTTCTACGGTTGCCGCAACATCTACACGCTGACGGTTCCCGCTTCGGTGACCACCATTGGCGCGCAGAGCTTCGCCAGCATGAATGGTCTGCGCTTCGTCAACCTCGCCGCCGGCATCGAGACTGTTGGCAGCAACGCCTTCGAGAACAGCACCCACATCGTGCTCACCAACTTCGAGGGCTCGCTGTCAGACTGGTTGGCCATCAGCTTCGAGAACGAGAACTCGCAGCCTGTGTCGCGCTCGCGCAACCTGGCCATCAACGGCGAGCTGCTCTCCGAACTGAATGTCCCCGCAGGCATTACCGAGATTAAGCCCTACGCCTTCTACGGCGACACCCTCATCAGCGAGATTACGTTGCCCGCCGACGTTGCTACCATCGGCGATAAGGCCTTCTATCATCTCAAAGGTCTTGAGCGCATCACGCTGCACAGCCTGCCCGCCAACGTCAGTGCCAACGCCTTCGAGGGTGTTAGCGCCGACGTGGTCGTCGCTGTGCCTTGCGGCATGGATGTGCAGGCCCGCAACCAGCAGTGGGGCGGCTTCACCAATTTCGTCACCGACGGCATGCCTGTGCTCACCCTTGAGCAGCGCCCCGGCGGCACCGTGTCTATCGAACAGTATCCTTCCTGCAGCGATGCAGAGTATGTCTATCAGATCATTGCCAACAACGGCATGAACTATCAGTTCCAGAGCTGGAGCGACGGTAACACCGAGCAGAGTCGCAACGTCACCCTCACCGAGGATATGACCCTTTCGCCCATCTGGGTGCGTGTGGAGAATTCAGAGACCATGATGCCCACCTACAGCTGTGCCTTCGAGAACAGCAAGGAGAAGTCGGCATGGTTCGGCGTGGCCCCGGGTGCCAACAAGTGGTACATCGGCAACGCCGTCCATCAGCAGTCTGTGCTTGGCGGTACGAAGAGCCTCTATGTGACTACCGACGAGAACGGTGCCAACAATGAGTATGACGATGAAGGTCTGAGCACCTATGTCTTCACGGATGTCTACATGTATGAAGGTATCAATGAGATTGGCTTCTCTTACCGTGTGGCTGGCAACGAGGGCGACTACATGAGTGTCGCCATACTGCCGGACGAGATGAACTACGAAGACCTCAGCCCGTATGCCAACGGTGCCATTCTGGTTGCCGACAACCTGACCGGTGACGGCGACACATGGCAGCCTGAGTCCCGCATGGTGAATATCGAGAGAAGCGGTTGGCGCAAAGTGGCATTCTTCTGGAATGTCACCGACGACAACAACAGAACTGACGTCGCCGCCGCTGTCGATAACCTCTCTGTGCTGTACCGTACCCCCAACAACCTGCAGTATAGTTTCATCGATGTGAATGTCGAGGTTGCCGCCGCCAGCAACGGTATGGGTACCGCTTACGCAGGTGAAACCCCGGGTGTCACCAGCAAGCGCTTCTACTATGGTGACCAGATCGCAGTCCACGCTGTCGCCGCCGACAACGAGCACCAGTTTGTGCAGTGGCAGATTGGAGACCGTGTTGTCTCCACCGAGTCTGACTACACCCTCGACTTTGTCGAGTACTGGGGCAGCGACCCGACCCTGACGGCTGTCTTCGAGCTCGTGCCGACTACCTACACCGTCACCGTGACTCTGCAGGATGGTGCCGCGAATGCCTCCACAGAATATGGTGTGATGAATGCCAACGGCGTCATCAACGCTGTCACCGCTATCGACAACTCGCAGGATGCCGACCTGTACCTCAACCTGCCGCAGGAAGGCTGGGCCTTCATGGGATGGGCAGACGAAGATGGCAACATTGTCGCCACCGACAACCCCTTCACCTACACAGGCCGTGCTAACGCCCACTTCATCGCCGTGATGAAGGAATACCGCGACTGCCCGGATTACAACGATCCCGACTACGCCAACCCCAGCGAGCCGGGTGTAAATCCCAACACGCCTGAGTTGCGTGAGGTCATAGTCTCCAACATCAAGGTGTCTGTGGAGAACGACCAGATTGTTGTCGAGAACACCGGCGACTACACTGTGACGCTCTACGATGTTGCCGGCCGCGCTCTCGAGAGCCGCATCAGCCCCGACCAGAAGATTTACTTCAGCGTGCCGCTCTCCGGCTCCTACCTCGTCCGCGTGGGCAACGTGATGACCCAGCGCGTGGTCGTGGTTCGCTAATAGACGACATCACACATGATAATGCTTCGGGGCGGTCAGAAGGCCGCCCCGGAGCGTTTTATAGGATGATATGAAACAGGTGGTGCACAGTGATATTGGGTGTTGTCAGTTGTGTGGCAGGCATTGTGATTGTGGTATGGCAAGATGTGCTGCTACGGTAGGATGTGTCATATAATCAGCGTGTAAGCTGCTGTGTAATACCGGTGGTAATATATTTTATGCTCTATATGGAAAAAAAGTAGTATTTTTGCAGCCGAAACGTTGCCTTTTATTAATGATAAACATAACGCAATGCAAATGAAACGATATATCAGGTTATGCTGCTGTCTGTTTGCTGCCATGCTGCCGACGATATGCTTCGGGAGTCTTGGGGAAGTGTCTTTCTGCGCTGTCGATGACGCCGTCAGCACCAGCGACGCCATGGATATCGCTGATGTCCATACGGTCACCGTTCAGGTCAACGCCACGACGATGGGCTATGTGACCGGTGCCGGTGTCTACGGCCACGGCGACACCGTTACACTTCATGCCTATGCCAATGCCAACTGTGTGTTTGTCGGCTTCAACGGCACTAATGACAATATCGACAGTGTCTCGTTTGTCGTCACCAACGATACCACTATCACCGCTTCTTTCAGCCGTAGATTCCTCGACCTTTTCACCTCGGCGACAGACGGTACCGTGGCTGTGGATATAGAGGGCACTCCTGGAGATGTGCAGGTGCAGCCTATGCAGGCTGAATATAATGACAGCATCACGCTCACCGTTACGCCTGACAGCCATTATCGTTTCGTCTACTGGGAAGTGAATACCTACAGACTTGACACTATTGTGAATTCTGTATTGGTTCTCGACAGAACATGGATTGACTCCACTTATGTTGATGTTGACGGTGTGGAGCACGAGATATGGGATTCTCTTTATCACTATGAGGAGGAGGTTGTTGTCAACCGTGTAAGCGGTGGTGGCGTCTACTACACCAATCCTCTCGGTATGCATATCACCGCCCACACTGAGGCGCATGCGGTGTGTATCAAGGAATCCTACAATGTCACCGTGGTGGGCGATTATGTGAATGTCTACGGCGATGGCTCGTACCACTATGGCGACAGTGTGACGCTAAGAGCTACGGGCATGGAGTTTCGCCACTTCGTCGCCTGGCTCAATGCTGATGGCGATACCCTAAGCACGGAGAACCCATGGTCGTTCCGCGTCGAGGGAGACATAACTATCTATGCGGCCACAGCTCTTGACATAATGCATCTTAGTGTGTCAGCTTCTCACGGTGGTACTGTTCAAGGCTCCGGCGATTATGGGTATGGTTCGCCGGCAACGATTACCGCCATACCTGACAGTGGTTATAGCTTCATCCGTTGGGACGACGGCGACACCAATGCCGTCCGTGTTGTCTATGTCTACGAGAACCTGCACTTCTATGCCATCTTCTCCCATGTGGGTATTGACGATGCTGACGTGAGCGATGTTCAGGTATATGCTGCTGAACATTCTATCATTGTCAGGGGCGCTGCCCAGAAGTCCATCCGTGTCTTCGACGCCGTTGGGCGCCAGGTGGTCAGCACCAGGGCTGCCGACGATATGGTACGTCTGACGATGGAGGGAGCCGGGGTCTATATGGTACAGGTCGGCAACGGCCATGTCCATCGTGTGATACTCTTGCAATAAGTAGTTGGTTGGTAGTGGGTAGTTGGTAGCACTTGACCACGAGAACCACCAACTACCCACTATCCACTACCCTAAAGAATAACAGAAACAATATGCAGAAAATAACACTTGGCAGAAGTGGCCTTGTGGTGCCACGCAATGGTTTCGGCGCCTTGCCGATACAGCGCATCAGCCAGGCTGATGCCGTGAAGCTCGTTCGCCGCGCTCTGGATGGAGGTATGTATTACTTTGACACTGCGCGTTTCTATACCGACAGTGAGGAGAAACTCGGTGTGGCTCTTGAGGGGCGTCGTGGCGATGTCATTATAAGCACCAAGACCGGTGCCACCACAGCAGAGGGTTTTTGGCGAGACCTTGAGACGAGTCTCACCCTGTTACGGACAGATTATGTGGATCTTTACCAGTTCCATAACCCGGCCTTCTGCCCCAAGCCCGGCGACGGCAGTGGGTTGTATGAGGCAATGCAGGAAGCGGTGCGTCAAGGCAAGGTGCTACATATCGGCATAACCAACCACAGACAGAAAGTCGCCATAGAGGCCATTGAGAGTGGCCTCTACGAGACTCTCCAGTACCCGTTCAGCTATCTTGCCTCTGATGAGGATCTGGATATTGTTCGTCTTACCCGTGAGCATGGTATGGGGTTTATCGCCATGAAAGGGCTCAGTGGCGGTCTCATCTGCGACTCTGCCACTGCTTATGCCTGGCTGGCTCAGTATGACCACGTGGCTCCCATTTGGGGTATACAGCGAGAGAGTGAACTCGACGAGTGGCTCTCCTATCAAGAAAACCCTCCGGTGCTCACAGATGAGATGCGCGCGCGTATTGAAAAAGACCGCCGTGAGTTATGTGGTAATTTCTGCCGTGGTTGCGGCTACTGCCAGCCTTGCCCGGCAGGTATCCAGATACAGGATTGCAACCGCATGTCGCTCTTCCTCCGCCGTGCCCCTTACAGCGTCTATCTCACAGAAGAATGGCATGAGAAGATGGAGCAGATAGAGGGCTGCTTGCATTGCAACCATTGTGTGCAGCACTGCCCTTATGGTCTCGATACCCCCAACCTCCTAAGGCAGAACCTTATCGACTTCCGTGATTTCTGGGCAAGAAAGCAAGCTGGCGAGCTTGGTCTATGAAGCAGATCGCTCACATAGAGTCAGTATATAAAAGCAAGTTCGGTGTGCCGCGACAGGCTGGCCTCGTCAATGTCGAGGCCAGAATAGTCTTCGAGAAAGAGTTTCGTGTATTGGAAGCTGTGCGTGGCCTGGAGGAGTTTGACTATATTTGGCTGATATGGGGATTCCATCTTGCCGAGCGCGAAAGATGGAGCCCTACTGTCAGGCCTCCGCGTCTTGGAGGCAACAAGCGAATGGGTGTATTCGCCACAAGAAGCCCTTTCCGCCCTAACCCATTGGGACTCTCGTCGGTGCGTCTGCTTCGTGTCGACACGGAAACAGACGATGCTCCACAGCTTTACATTGCTGGTGCCGATATTGTTGATGGCACACCGATATATGACATCAAGCCATATATCCCTTATGCCGACAGTCATCCCGACGCTCGTGGCGGCTTTGCGCAGCAGGCGCCAGAGCGGTCTTTGGCTGTTAGGATACCCGACCGGCTGCTGAAGCTGTTGCCCGCTGCTTTGCATGATCCGCTGCGAGACACCATCGCTTTGGATCCCCGTCCTCATTATCAAGATGACCCACAGCGGTTATACTCAATGCCGTTTGACAGATGGGAGGTCAGGTTCCGTGTTGAAGATGGTATAGCCGTTGTTGAGGATTGTGTGTTAAATAAAGTTAATCACGGTAACAAAAACTAACCTGCTGCGTCTACGCACCGATGAGCATGAGTTATGCACAGATAGTTGAAGGGTGTCGTCGTCGCAATGCCAACGCCCAACGGGCGCTCTACGATGAGCTCGCACCGATGGCCATGGGCGTCTGCTACAGGTACACTGCTGATCGTGACGAGGCCAAAGACCTTCTGCAAGACGGTTTCGTCAAGGTCTTTGAGCGTATTGGTGCTTTGCGCGATCCTCAGAAGCTTCGCTCCTGGACATACAACATCATGGTCAACACGTGCATACAATACTATCGTCGTTCGCGGCACACTGTTTTGCAGGAAATGGATGACTATGTTGACAATGATGATGACGAGCTGCCCTATACAATGGAAGATATTGTCAAAGCACTCTCCGTCATCTCACCGGCACAGCGCATGGCGTTCAACCTCCTCTGTGTTGAAGAGCTGCCCATCGCCGAAGTTGCCGGCAAAATGAATTGCAGCGAGTCGGCTGTCCGTGTGGCACTATGCAAAGCCCGTAAAAAAATGCGTCTCTATTTGGAGAATAAAAATACATTATAATGAACAACAACTGGAAAGACTATCAAGTAAAACCCGACGAAGGCCTGTTTGACGCCGTACATCGCCGCCTTCGTGTGCGTCGGATATTACGCATCGCCGCAGTGGCTTTTGTCGCTGTGTCTGTGGCTCTTGTTGTCGTCTTGTCGACAGTCAAAGATACTACGTCGCCATCCGTCAATGAGCAGAGTTCTGTGCGCAATGACCGTATTGCCAGTCAAGTCACCCCTCAACACGCAATACACAACGCAGAAGCCTCACCCGCTGTCGAACCCGAGGATGCCCCTCAAGCAGAACCTGCTGTAAAAGCCGTAGGCAAGCTTGTTGCAGAGGAGTCAATGCCGTTGCTTCAACCGCAGGCTGCTGTGCCAGTGGTTGTCGAACCTGTGACCGACGCCAATCCCGCCGAAAACACCGTCCGTCAGCCGACTGCAACGCCTGTCAACCCAATGCAGGGCACTCCTGTAATAACCGCCGAACCTGACACTCCTTATGTCGTGCAGGAGACCCAAGCTGTCGCGAACGCATCCTCGGCAAAAGTCGGCGGAGCCGACCCCGTTCCCTATCAAGTCGACAACATACTGTGGGCCCCTAATATCATAACACCAAATGGTGACGTGGCCGAAAACCGTGTCTTCAAAGTCGTTGCATCCTCAACGGTCAGTGATTTCCGGATTCATATCTACAATCGCGGCGGACGTCTCCTTTTCAAGAGCAGCGACATCAACGAAGTATGGGATGCTACCCACGACGGTACCACTGTACCGCAGGGCGCCTATGTCTGGGTTGCCACATTTCGTGGCACCGATGGCTCTTCCCACCGTCAAGCAGGCACGGTCACCGTCGTCTGGTAGCCCGTATTTGTTTTTGCGGAAATGACATATATTCAGCGAATAAGCCGACGGTGCATATCGTCGGCTTTATTTATTTACCACATTTTGCGCTCTATATGAAAAAAAAATAGTAATTTTGCAATCTGAAATAATGGCATGGACCGTTCTATCGCTGGGCCTTTTGTGCCGAGAGGAAAGTCCGGGCAGCACGAGCCACCATGCTTCCTAACGGGAAGGGACCATAAGGGTAACCGAATGGCCACAGAAAGCGCCACAGAGACAATACCGCCTTTCGAGAGAGGAAAGGTTATTGGTTATAGGTTATTGGTTATAGACGTTCGTTCAACACTGTGTAACAACTCCGCCCAATCTCCATAACCCATAACCAGTAACCTGCACCCCTCAGAAAGGTAAGGGTGAAAACGCGGGGTAAGAGCCCACGACGTGTTCCGGCGACGGGCACGATGGCAAGCCTCATGGGCTGAAAGACCAAATATACCGATAGGCCGCAAGGCAGCGGGCAGGCTCGCCCGCATTATCGGGGGGTAGGTTGATAGAGGCCGTCGGCGACGGCGGCAGTAGATTGATGATAGAACACGACAGAACCCGGCTTATAGGTCCTTGCCATTTTTGTTATAGAAGCACAAAGCAATGCAAAGGAAACTGCATATCAGGTTATGCTGCTGCATGCTCGCAGCCATGGTGCTGACGGCATGCTCCGGTCGTTTCGTCGGTACACCGCGTGCCGCCATGCTCGACTATCAGACCAACAGTACTTACCAGGCCCTCTACAATCTTGCTTCAGCACATGCCGTTAACCTCAACACAGCCGTCAAGGCGGACACCCTGCACCCAGGTATGTATGCCGAATACGGCGTCGCTCTGGCACTCATGGGCCACGACGGCGAGGCCTGCCGCATGCTCAACGCAGAGGCAAAGGCCTTTCCGGAAAGCCGTCTGCTTGTGCGTCGTATCAAGGAACGCCTCCTCCCGGACATGGTCGGCGACACCCTCGCCGGCACTCACGACACGGCCGACATCCTCAAGCTGCAGGCGTGGGCCTACGACAGCGTCACCGCCTTGCAGCCGCTCCCTCATATAGCTTCCGTCATAGACAGCACCGACAGCGTCCGCGTCATGATGCAGACCCCTGTCGACTCCGTCCAGTACCCCATACGCCTCACGGCAAACCAGAAACGGGAACTCCTGTTCCAGGAGCAGCGCCAAGCCGAACTGCAGCGCAAGGCCGCAGCCGACTCCATAGCCGCTGCCAAACAGGCCAAAATAGATGCCCGCAAGCAGGCAAAAGCCGACAAGAAGAAAGCCAAAAAGGAGAAAGAGAAGGCCAAGAAAGAAGCCGATAAAGAGAAAAAGCGTCTGGCCAAAGAAAAAGCCAAACAGCGCGACGCCGAGAAACAGCGCCGGGCAGAAGAACGCAAGGCTCAAAAGCAAAAAGGAAAGGAGGCGCAACAATGAAGAACACCCGCATTCTTCTGTTGCTTGTCCTCCCTATGCTGCTCTTGTCATGCAAAGGTGAGAAAAGGCTGGCGCGCTACAACGAGCTCTACCAGCAGGAACCTTCTGTCATTTATGTCGCTCCGCTCAACGACGTCTCTATGCGGCGTGCCGTGCGCGAGACCAGCGATTCCATCTACAACGCATCGCTCAACATCGCTTCCCGGCAGCTATACCTCACCGCCACCGACCCGTTGACAAGCCTCGGGTACTATGTGCTCGGCCCTCTGGCATCGGCTCAGGTTGCCGCCACCGAGACACGCACCGGCAAGCAGCTGCGCAACGATAACATTACAGACCTGCACACCGATCTCGGCATCGATGCCGTGCTCTTCATAGACCTGCTCAACTGGTCGCACACCTTCAATTCATGGAGCGTGGAGGCTGAATATGTGTTGCGTTCAACCCACAACGGCATGGAGCTGTTTCATGTGCACGTCAACGCTACAAAGATACTTCCCACCGACTTCAAAGGCAACCCCAAGCCCCTCAAGGCAGACCTTGAGTTCGCAGAGCAGTATGGCTGCGACCTTGAGACAGCCCAGCGCTGCCGTCTGGTGGAAATCCTCAACAAGTACGTCCTCAAGGACCTGCCCTCTGGCAAGCGTGCCCGTCGTCAAGAGGCCGAGCAGTACGCCAAACCGCATCCCGAATACTTCAACCTCCGCATCCGTCGCGACGGCAGCGTTGAACAGCTAAAAGACGAAGAACTATGAGGATAGAGGTCTCCCTGTCTCCTGCCTTGTACCCCTTCCGCACCGTCAAGGAACATCACGCCACCGTGGCCATAGACCTCCTGCGTGCCACTACCGCCGTCTGTGCGGCCTTTCAAGCCGGTTGCTCTTCCGTGCTCCCTCTCGACACCCTTGAGGGCATCGGCCAATTCCGTCGGCAAGGTTTCCTTGTGGCCGCAGAACGTGGGGGCTGCAAGGTCGGCGATGCCGAATACGGCAACTCGCCGACGGAATATCTGCGCAATGATATGACAGGCATCAAGCTGGCCTACAGCACAACCAACGGCACCGTCTCCATACTCCGTGCCGCCGATGCCGACCTCACCCTCGTGGCCTCTTTTGCCAACCTCTCGGCTCTCTGTGACCGCCTCTCACGCGAGAACATGGACGTCGTCCTGCTCTGTTCGGGCTGGCAGAACGACTTCTGCATCGAGGACACCCTCGTCGCGGGGGCCATAATAGAAAAGCTGAGGTCTCTGACCGCAGAGCTCGTGATTGCCAATGACGCCGCCAACATGGCCCTCGCCCTCTGGCAAGTGGCCAAGGACGACCCGTACGAATACTGCCAGCGTTGCACACATGTGCACCGGCTCTACGGTCTTGGTGCCGCTGCCGACGTAAGTTTCGCCTTCCGGCAGGACACCTGTCCTGTGGTCCCGGTCCTTAAAGGCGACATGCTCACACTATGAAAAAGCTTCTGACCATATTTCTGCTCGCAGCCACCCTCGGCGCCTATGGCCAGTGGGACACCGCCGGCTTGCGCCTGCAGCGTTTCGAGGTGGTGCCCGCCTTGTCGGCGACAGCGCTTATGGCCACAGGGACCATCTTCACCTATAACCCCACCGCCAACAGTGTAGCCCTCTCCCTGCGCGACAAAGTGGTCTCGTCTCACAATCCCAAGCTGCACTTCGACGACTACATACAGTATCTGCCGGCTGCCGTCCCGCTTGCCCTCAACCTCTGTGGCGTCAAAGGCAAACACTCGTTCGGCAGACTCTTGATGCTCGAGGGCGGCAGCTACCTCCTTGGCACCGGATGGCTTACAGCTTTCAAGTACGGCCTCGCCGTCCAACGCCCCGACGGCTCTCGCTTTAACAGTTTTCCAAGCGGCCACACCTTCACGGCATTCACCGGCGCCGAAATCCTGCGCCGCGAGTACGGCGAAGAGTACCCTGGCTTGCTGTGGCGGGCTATGCCGTCGCCACAACCGTAGCTCTAATGCGCATCTACAACAACCGCCACTGGCTGGGTGACGTATGTGCCGGCGCCGGTCTCGGCATCCTCAGCGTCACACTCGTCTACTGGACCCTCGAGTAAAAATGAGAAATGAAAAATGAGAAAGGAGAAATGAGATAAACAATAACCCTTAAACCTTAAACTTTAAACCTTAAACCTTAAACCTTAAACCTCAAACCCTGATGAAACTTTTCAGCAACCTTAAAGGCGACCTCTTCGGCGGCATCACCGCCGGCATCGTTGCCCTCCCCCTTGCCCTCGCCTTCGGCATACAGGCCTTCAGCGGCGTCTCCGACCCCTCGGCAGCCTCCATCGGCGCCTACGTCGGTCTCACCGGCGCCATGCTCCTCGGCTTCTTCGCCGCCCTCTTCGGCGGCACCCACAGCCAGATCTCCGGCCCCACAGGCCCCATGACCGTCGTCACCGCCACCCTCGTCACCGGCGCCTGGACGGCCTCCGGCGGCAGCATCTCCCAGGTGCTCCTC
>Ga0256404_1001120_pt1 | contig 67101 bp, 51 predicted proteins | sample RumenRJG_01DNA_FD_185990 | JGI IMG/M metagenome (GOLD analysis project Ga0256404, IMG submission 185990) | Bovine rumen microbial communities from Lethbridge, Alberta, Canada - RJG_01 | ecosystem: Host-associated > Mammals > Digestive system > Stomach > Rumen | place: Canada: Alberta | collected... | reverse complement strand
GAAACAATCACGCAGTTGAGCCTTCTTTTTGGCTGTTATTCGTGGATAAAACGAGATTTTGAAGCGGATTTTGACAACATCGAACATGTAAGTATATTGAATGACAATTGGGATTACGGCTGTTTTTGGGGGGAAAGATTTCAGCGCAAAAGGGCATAGGCACATCAGGACCACACCAAAGTTTGGTTACTGATGTGACTCCAATATGTGATGTCTATGTATTGATATAGGAGAGGGGAGAAAGATTACCTTCAGTCTTTCTCTACGCCCAGTTGTGAAGGAATATGGAATAACAGTCCGTCTGCCCCCTGGATGTCACAATGTATCTGGTCGCTGTTGGATGTGACTGTCAGGTTCCTGAGTGTGCTATGCGACAATGGCTCTCCACTGGCTGTTACACACAAAGAAGCAAAACGACGCTCAATATAGCAAGCGCAATCATCGTTGCTGTAAACCTTGCCTTTGCCAAGTCCTAATCTTATGGCAATGCTCCAGACCAGATGGCGGACATCGAAGCTGCTCAGCTTGGTCTTGAATCTCTTCCACTCAACTTCTGGGCGGTAGTTGTGATCCATCGCGAATCTTAACAGGTCTGTACAGAACTCGTCCATGTCTTCCTCATAGACAAAAGGAGACATGATGTAGCAGATGTATTCCTGAATGGTGTCCAGCTTTTTCTTTTGGTTTTCAGCCTGACTTTGGTAGAAGTCGTCGATACCTTGCTGATAGGTCGAGCTGGCAGAAGTGGTCGGAACAGTTGATTGCTCATTATCGGGATTGACTTCTTCCGATATGACCTTGGAATCTGTAGCTATTGTCTTCTCAGCTATCTCCTCGACCACCTCAGCATCGCAAACACTCTCAGTCCCATTTGACTCAGCAACAATAGATTTTGCTTCCAAAAGAAAAACAGGCTTCTGTGCTGTTGTTTCATTTGTTGCAGTTTGATTATCGCAAGCATGTGTCTTGGTTTTCCTCGTCTGAGCTATTCCAACGAAAGCATACTGCATTGCCAAGTATATTGTCCATAGGACTATTACAATCATCATATAGATGACAAAGACAGGAACAATGCCATCGGGAAGATTTGAATCTGCCCACTGGCTTAGTGGAATTGAAAGAAGAAGTACTGCAACTCCCGGCAGTATTCTTGTGGAGATCCATTCGAGCCGGATGGATGCCTCACGTGAAGTGATTGAAGATGGTGAATCTATTTTCATTGTCAATATGTATTATTGTTCGTTATTTCAGAAATCGTGCTGCAAAGTTAAGAAGAATTTTGTACATGACGTATATCCTTTCCGACTGTAGGCCAGAGATTTATGTTTATTTGTGAATCATACTTGAAGTGAGTATGATTTTCATACTCGCCATTTTCATCCTCTTTCGCAGTTGTTTGATTGCTTGACAAAGGTATAACGAAAAATGAGAGCCAATAATGTTGGTTCTTATTTCTCCATGTTTGTGACCTGAAAATAGTATCTTTGGTTTCATTTCTCGAAGAAATAGAACCAACAAATAGGTTTATCCCTGCCCGACGACTTTCAGTTGCGGAGTTATCTTAGGCTTCAGCGTGATGCGGTTGACACTCTCACGCTTGCTATCGTCAGCTATGTTCGCATAGATCTGAGTGGTTTCCACGTTCTTGTGTCTAACATATACAATATAGCAAAAGCCAATCTTGAAGGCATCTATATTTACAAATTGATAATTGTTGAATAATGAGCATTATGCATGTGATGGACTTGCTTTCGGTTAATACAATCACTATATCATGTCAAATGGTGAACTAATGTCCTCGACAGATATGGCTGTGGCAGGTAGCTTGCATTCGATGTTGTATATAAAATCATTGACCTGAGCACAGAGCTTTTCAACGTCTTCTTTTGTAATTACATGCTCTTTACCATCCTTGTCCTTACCATTGCGGTGAACAATGTCATGACGAATGAGTACAGCTTTATACAAATCTTTTATTACGCCAATATCAATTCCCATCGAATCCTTGAATATCGGTTTTATCTTAGGAAGGTTATGATACATCAACTCACGCAATTCCCCCTTAACGATATCCTTTAGATGATCCATTCGATTGAAGATGTCATCAGTTGTAAAGGTCTGCTTCTTGAATGGCTTGTATGTTTCGGTGAACTTACGTAAATATTCATCATTTTCTGTAACATACTTTATCAATGTATCAGAAAGATACGCTTCCATACTGGTAATGAGGTTTGCATATAGAAGTCTGTATAGATAGGATTTCATGTCAACATCCAAGATTTCTTTTTTTTTCAATACTTTGATTACGTCAGCATGAGTTGCATCGAACAGTTTTTTATCATACCATTCATCGTCTTCTTCAGGATACTCAACATCAATATCCAGAACATCTTCGTCGTTTAAATTCACTTCTAAGGTCCCACCATAAAAACCATTATACAACTCTATATTGATGCCATGATCACAATTTGAGCAACAGTCTTCATACCATTCAGATTCAATGCTATCATGATGGGTCTCTGCAGAAAAGTTTGGTGTTGGTACTGATAATGCGTCGGATTCATTCTCTGTTCCACACTTAGGGCAACGCCACTTTAAAGTAATAAATTCCGCTAAAGGATTGTACTCAAGATTTGCCATGTCAAGATTATATAAATTTGGTAAACTCGTTTAAGAAATCATTATAACCTTTTTTGTAGAAATATACATTTGGGAATATTTCTCCAAATCCGTCTTTATTCAATCTTTCCACTTCTGGCTGATTAAACGGCAGTTTAGTCTGTCTTGTGCTATCATATATAACAGACCACTCAGTTCCAAACACCTGACAGATTTTTGATATGATGTTGTTCTGATCCATGTATTCATCAACCATGCCAAGAGCGTCAGGATAATAGTCAACGATTACAACTTTATTTGTGTCTTTGAGTTTCAAGAATGATTTCATCAAACGGTTAAAGTGGTCGTCACTAAATGAATAACCAATAATGTAAACAGTATCACTATTAGCAATATCACAAGCCATACGCTGATAATAAATTGCATAGGGTAAGTGATTAAAGCTATCATCTTTTGTCTGACCTGTAGTGATAAATGTATTAAAATTGTAAGCAAACCTTCCGGGAGTTACAGTGAGAGTGGAACCAATTGCAGAGGAGGCAAGACCATCCCATCTTTCGTTATTTGCCATTATCGAATCATGCCAATAAGTAACATTGTCATTATCTGTAAAGTGAAAACGCAAATGTCCATGAGGATAATAAACCACACGAGGAGCATTCATAAAGCTATGTATGTCAATCTGCATTAGATACCTGGAATTGACAGGTCTAAAACAAGTATCGAAGCCTAAACCATGCAATGAATCCGGAACACAATTATCATAGTTCGTTGATATGATACTTGCTCCTTCTTCTTTTGCGGCATAGGCAATGAATGCTTTTTGCTTCTTTAATAATTGTGTATAATCTCCTGATTTATGATTGCTCTCAAGTTCGAGGATAGCCTCTGCTATGATTTCTCTAAACAAAAATGGGATTTCTTGCATACCTATACCAGGACACTTCCGAGGATTCCTCATTATATCCATAAGTACACACTGTACAAGATTCATCATTCGATTGCTTGGGATAGGATCCATACTATATGATGAAATCTTGTCTAGCACCTCGGCAATTTGTTCAAAATTTGCGTCTGGAGCATAGTTTAGAATCATATTAATGACATCCACAACAAACTGTGGTGATGCAATAACAACACTTTGACCTTTTATCGAGGTGTATTTATTTATAACTCTCTGCCACTCGTTTATATCTTTTACTTTTTCTGTAAGATACGAGGTGCTCAATATTGAATTTTCAAAGAATGGCATCGAAGCACCAGCTGCAAATAAAAACGTTTTCATAATGTGTGTATACAATAACATGCATGATTACTTATGACAAATGTACTCAATTATTCTATAATGAAGATGTTTTTAACAAAGTTTTAGATGCATTACCGTGATTGTAGGCCGTAAAAGCTGAAATCATGACAATCATCATTTTCTTTTCTTTTTTAGATTACCATTGTCTCAAACATTTCCATCGGAAAAGATCAGCAAGCATATACACCCCCTGTTTTCAAATGTGTTGCCACATAACAACTTTGTTGACAGTACTCTTTGCATGTATTCTGTACTCAAAAGATTCTAATTCATGAGACATTCAGAGGCTATGAAAGATAGAAAATCAATAGAGTGGTTCTTTGGATTCAAACGACATCTGATATGCAATGAAAAGGTTGATTTATGAAATTTCATGATTACCCTCGGAGATGTGGATGATAGCAAACCATTTGAACACAAGGAATTCGTGGAGCTTATATAAAGAAAACTAGTTGGAAACAATGAGTATTTCGCAAGAATCATATATAAAAAGTCCTATTCCGAGATTGGTTTATCTCAAAACAGGACTATTCTGAATCAATCAAAAAAAACACTGAGAAGGGCTAATAAATATATCACTCTCCGACGACGACTTTCAACTTTGGCGTTATCTTTGGCTTCAAGGTGATACGATTGACCGACTCGCGCTTGCTCTCGTCAGCCATGTTCGCATAGATCTGAGTGGTTTCCACGTTCTTGTGTCCGAGCATGTGCTGGACGGTATAGATACCTGTTCCTGCATCAACCTGCAAGGAGCCAAAGGTATGGCGGGCGCAGTGGAATGTGATGTGCTTGGTGATGCCTGCTGCCTTCAGCCAGTTCTTCAAGGAGGTGCCTGTCATCTTGTCCTTGAAGTCAGGGAACACTTTTGCATCAGGTTCATGTTCTCCGTCGTAGAAGCCGATTAGTTCAAGAGCCTCTTCGCTGACAGGGTTGTTTACGAGCTGCTGAGTCTTCTGCATACGCACAGTGATATACATGCCTCCATCTCCGTATGGCTGAATCTTCTTCCACGTCAATGCCTTGACGTCGCTCTTTCTGAGTCCAGTGAGGCAGGAGAAGAGAAATGCTTTCTTCAATACTGGCTCCTTGCAGTCTGTGTTGGCAAGTTTTACGAGTTCCGGCTGAGAGAGGTGTTCCTTCTCCGTTGGGATGGTGTCAATCCTGTCAAGGAAGCCATTGGGATTTTCCTTGATCTTATGGTCGCGATAGGCTGTGTGGAGAACGGCTCGGAAAGTTGACCAGTAGCCAGCAATAGTGTTGGTGTGCAGCCTCTGCTTCTTGTGGATGGTCTGTGGAGCTGTATAAAGGTATTCCTTGAACTTGTTGCAGAGGTCAACATCTATCTCGCCAAAGGTGCATTTCCCTTCGCAGAAGGCTTCGAAATGCTTATAGACATTCTGCCACTTGGTGTTCCTGGCATCGGCCTTCTTCTTGAACCATGCGAGGAAGTTGCCTTTCTCTTTCTCTCGGTCAAAGAAGTCGTAGCGTTCGTTCACAATGCTCTCATAGCGTCGGCAGCGCAGCGCCTCGGCTTTCTCCGTCATGCGCTCGTTGTAATCACGCTCGCGCTGGTTCTTAGGCTTGGCAAAGATGTAGATGCCAAGTGACTCATGTCGCTGTACCTTCATGGTTGACTCATCCCTGTAGCCGGGATAGTAGTCAAGGTAGAAGCTCAGTTGCGTACCTTTCTTTATCTTACGTGTACGCAAGGTTACTGTCTTGCAAATGTTACTCATACTTGTATGAAATTTGTTTTGTTGATAATCGAAGGCTATGCGTCTCATAGCGGGTGCAAAGTAACTGCGTGATGGAAGTGTGACCAACTTACCCTTTCATAACTCGTGGATAATTGCACTTTCACGCAGATGATGCTTATTATTGGGCATTATTGGAGTCTGTAAGCCCCGAATTGTGCCAGTCTGCTTGCCATTATTCGGTCTAATTCCTCCTTGACAATGAGGTTCTGCACACCGACTTTCACCTTGGTGATATTATGTGCCTTGGCAATAACACCAATATTTGCTTTAGTCATGCCGTACTTCTCGGCAGCCTCAGTGGTGGTGTAATAGGCATCACTCGCCTTCAGGTCGGGACGGAAGATTTCATCCAGATGTATCTTTGAATAATAGGTCTTGCCATATTCTCGCTTGGTGGGAATATGGCGGCGATAGGCTTGGGTGCGCAAGGATTCCTTGGTCGTGGAATAGAGTTCTACGGCTTCCTCGGTGGTGAGCCAATCAGTTAGGGCTTCAATCTCGTCAGTCACTCCGAAGAGCGCATCCATGTGCTTGCGGCTATAATAGTTCTTGCCTGCAATCTTGCAAATGGGTACTTGGTTATTCTTTGCAGAAGTGTAGAGCCAAGAACGCTTCACTTTGTAGATTGCCATAACATCGTCTCCAGAGATGTATTCAAGTGCTTCAATGTCTTGAAAAGAGTTCTCTTTCCTCGTTGACTTACTTGAATCATGTTCCTTCTTCAACGAAAGGGAAGAAGGATTCTTAGGTTTGGATGTTGGCAAGACACGATGATAAGGATTTCCTGCAAGCATCTTCTCAATGTCTGCCTTGCGAACGAATGCCATACGGCTGCTGATTCGTGATGCTGGAAGTTTACCCTCGTTTACCAACTTGTAAACGTACTGACGGGAGCATCCCATGAGGATGGCAGCCTTGGAGAATGTGAGATACTCCTGGCTGGCGATGTCTATAACAGGCTGGACTGCCTTCAAAAAGTCCTGTTGTCTCTTCTTGCGCTGAGCCTTTGCTGCCTCGGCACAATGCTCTGAGCAATACCTCTGCGAGCCGCTGTTACAAGTGAACTCCTTTCCGCAGAAGGCGCATTTTCTTGTCTTTCTCATTTGACTCCTTTTTATGTGGTTTTACAATCAATTTCTTGCAAACCGCCACGGAGTGAACTTTCGTCAATCATTGACACCCATTGTCAACTCATTCCACAATGTCACGTTTTTCAAATGAGGTCACTTCCTTGCTCCTTTCCCTCTCGTTCATCAGTCAAACGTTGTACACTCTTGTCAACTTTTGTCAACCTTGTCCACGAGATGGCAAAATAAAAGCCCTCAAAATTCTCCGCGGTAGAAATGCGTTGCAAAGGTAAGCGGATTTTTGAGAACCACCAAAAAGCAAGTCCGAAGTGTTAAAATCTAAAAGTAGTTGATATACAGAGGCTTAACTCTATGTGTTTTTCATTGTTTATTGTTGTTTAGAGGTCTCTAAATACAACCATTAAACGCACCATATCCAATGCTCGTCACGGAGTCTGGTATGGTGACGGACTGCAAGGATGAGCAATCCTCAAACGCACTGTCGCCAATGCTCTTCACAGACTCGGGGATGGTGACGGACTGTAAGGATGAGCAAAAATAAAACGCACCGTCGCCAATGCTCGTCACGGAGTCAGGGATGGTGATAGACTGCAAGGAAGGAGGAATGAAAGTGTCTCCAGCAAACGCACGATCGCAAACACACCTTGTTCCTTGCCTAATCGTATAATTCGTTAAGTAGCTATTAGTGCTTCTTAATAGTTTCTTCCCATCCTTCGAATATTTCACTCCGAACTCATCTTTCCATGCGTCCTTCTTATCTTCTTCCGTTACTTTCGTGCTGATGATTTCAATCTCTGGTTCTTTCGGTCGCTCCAGCGACAGCAGGCGGAAGGATACGTTCGATAAATCGGATTGAGTAAGGGCAATGATGAACAGTCCCACAAGGGTGTTCACCTCTGGGCACTCAGACGGGAAGATTTCCTTTAAAAGCTGACAGTCATGAATGGCCCTATAGTCTTTCTCCGAGAAGAGGAGGCGGTCGGCAGCGCCATACTTCTCAAGCAAGGCAGGTTCTTCGGCGATCACCCTGAGAGAAAGCAGGATGGAGGCAAGCGAGAAGTCATCAATATGCTCGTTGAAGGTTTCTTCCGTGCGTGCGGGGTGGCGGAAGTCCGGACTGCCCATCTCCCGCGCTTTCTGTCCCTTCATTGCCGGAACGAACATGCCGTCGTAATCTATCAGCACCAATGTACCATCCTCTCTCACCATGATGTTGTCTGGCTTTAAGTCGCCGTGGGCAAACGGCTGTGGCATCAGCCACAGGGCGAGACGGCTGAACTGGTAGGCAAGCAGATGCAACTGATAGCTGTCGTGGAGATGCTGACGGATATACTGGTCGAGGTTGGTGCCATCCACCCAGTCCATCAACAATACTGGAAACACCTCGCCATCAGCATTGGCAGCGCCGACAAACAGCTCATTGTCCAAATACAGAAATTTGGTGAGGAAACTCGAAGAGACAAATTCTAGTTCCTCAGCTATCATCCGGTAGTTCTCCGCAAGATTCGGCTGGTCTTTGAGGAAGCACTTCACGGCATAGAGCTTGTCATTTTTCTCATCCCGCATCTTGAACACCACGGCAAAGTTGCCGCTGGTCATCACGGGATTACCATTGCCATCGGTCACAGGCCGAAGATTGCGCAGCTTATAGAAGTTGTCCTCCGCATTCCTCACCGCCTCTACATATTCTGATATTAAAGGGAACGTCATTCTATTTTCAGATCTGCTTGCAATTTAAATCTATCACTCCAAAAGTCGGAAGACCCAATTTTTCTAAGACAAAACAATGAATTCTGCATCTTTGTGCAGAATTTCATTGTTTCGACTTGCCTTTTTTGTTTTTAATTTCGGGCATAACTACCTTTAAAATAGTTGCTTGCTTTAATCCAGTTGTTTGTCCTATAGCAAAGGTAGTAATTTTTCAGCTAATCACAACCTGAGACCGACGACAAAAAAAACAAGGCGAGTTGTTTGTCCTATAGCAAAGGTAGTAATTTTTTACATAAGGGCTATGGTAAAGATGGGAGGGTCTGTCGTGGCTTTATCGTTTCGGACAATTTCCGTAACGATAAGGTATGCCATATTGCATTTCTTCTGCTCAGAAACGGCTTGTGGTTCGGTGCATCGTTTCAGTCCTCGGTGCTTCAGCTCTTACTCGAATAAGAGCAGCTTCAGAGCCTCCTGTAGTCAAGGCTTGTGATGGGCATGCGACCTCTTGCGGTCGCCATTATAATGTGGTCGCCAATATAAAAAAGAGGGGCAACCTTTTGTGGTAACCCCTTTATTTTGCGGAAAGACGGGGATTCGAACCCCGGAAGCGCTTTGGACGCTTACACGCTTTCCAGGCGTGCCTCTTCAACCACTCGAGCATCTTTCCTGGTTGTAGTTTCTGTTTGACGGGTGCAAAATTAGTAAATAATCTTGACTTGAGCACGCTTTGAGGAGGAAAAATTGAGGGAAAAGCGTGTTTGCCCTGCAGCATCAGTTGTTCCAGGCCTTGGGAAATGTGGCGCGGGCGTTGGCAGAGGTGATGCGGTAGACATCCTCCACGCTCATGTCGTAGACACCGGCGAGGGTGGCGGCGATGTAGGGGATGAAAGCCGGTTCGTTGCGGCGGCCGCGCATGGGTACGGGCGCCATGTAGGGGCAGTCGGTCTCCAGCACGATGCGCTCGATGGGTACGGCACTGCGGAGCACATCGCGCAGGCGTGTGTTCCGGAATGTCACGATGCCGCCGATGCCGAGCATGAAGCGCGGGTGATGCCCGAGGAGCGCCAGGGCGCTGCTCTCGTCATCGCTGAAACAGTGGAATACGCCGCTTAGCTCCCTGCCGCCGCTGTCATCGAGGGCCTCGAGCATCTCCTCGCGGGCGTCGCGGGCATGTATCATGAGCGGTAGCTGAAAGCGCGCGGCCCATTCTACCTGACGGGTGAAGACGCTGCGCTGTAAGGGCAGATTGTCACGGCGGAAATGGAGGTCTATCCCTACCTCTCCCACAGCGATGTAAGGGGCAGCGGGTGAGGAGAGCATCTCTTCCATCCGGTCGAGCTCGGCCGCGCAGTCGTCGGGCGTGCGGTCACCTATCTCTTCGGGATGAAGGCCTATCATGGGATAGCAAATGCCCGGGTGAGAGTCAGATAGGCGCAGGATAGGGGAGAGGCTACTGATGTTTTCGGCCGGCAGGAATATCTTGTCGGCTCCCGCAGCGCAGGCGCGCTTTATCACCTCCTCCGCGTCGGCGGTAAACTCGTCCGCGTAAATATGTGCGTGGGTCTCTACGAAGGCCATGATCAGTATTTGCGTCCTAAGAGAGAGTAGATATATTCGCCCAGGGGACGGCGGGCCTCCGCGGAGATGCTGAGCGAGGAGAGGATGGCGCGGCAACCGTCGAAGTAATTGTTGATGACGGCGCTTGTGTCCTCGCCTATGTGGAGGGAGTCGTAGATGGCGGTCACGGCAGCTATCTTCTCCTTCTCGTCCATGGCCGTGCCGCTCGTCAGGCGGAGCAGTTCGTCGTGGGTCTTCCCTTTGGCCTTGCTGAGGGCGCGGATGAGGAGGAATGTCTTCTTGTTGTTGACAATGTCTCCGCCTGTCTTTTTGCCAAAGACGGCCTCGTTGCCGTAGACATCGAGGTAGTCGTCCTGCAGCTGGAATGCGAGGCCGAGGGTCTCTCCGATGGAGTACACCTTGCCGGCCTCCTGCTCGTCTGCGCCTCCTATGATGGCTCCCATCTTCATGGCGCAGCCTATGAGGACGCCCGTCTTGAGGCGTATCATCTCGATGTATTCGTCCTCGCTCACATCGTTGCGGCTCTCAAAGTTCATATCATACTGCTGGCCTTCTCCTATTCCCAAAGCCGTCTCGGTGAACAGCCTCACCAGCGCGTCGAGACGCGGCGAGGGGCACTGCAGCAGCAGGTCGTAGGCCTTGACGAGCATCGTGTCGCCCGAGAGGATGGCCGTGTTGGCGTCCCATTTGCGGTGGACTGTCTCGTGGCCGCGGCGCATGTCGGCGTGGTCCATGAGATCGTCGTGCATCAGGGTATAGTTGTGATATGTCTCCAGAGCTATGGCAGCCTGAAGCGCTGTGGCGGTGTCTCCTCCGTACATGTCGCTCACCAGCATGAGCAATACGGGGCGCATCCTCTTGCCTCCGGTAGAGAGCAGGTAACTGATGGGAGTGTATAGCCCTTCGGGCTGGGCAGGATAGGCTATCGAGGCGAGCGCCTGGTCTATCATCTTCCTGTATGAGTCGGCGGTATTCATTGTATTATAGTTAATGGGTTGTCACAGGCAGAACTCGATGGGAATGGTCACCCTCACGATGCTCACCTTGCCGTGCACCTTGCCCGGCGTCCAGCGCGGCATGTGCTTCACGGTGAGCAGGGCCTCGCGGTCGAGCAGCGGATGCACCCTGCGCGTCACGGTGGGATCCTTGATGTCGCCGTTCTTGTCCACATAGAACGAGACCTCCACACGGCCCTGCACCTGATCGCGGATGCAGATAGGGGGATAGACGACATTCTTGTAGAGCCATTTCATGAGAGCTCCGAGCCCGCCGGGGAACTGCGGCATCTGCTCCACCACCTCTACCGGCGTCGGATAGCGATCAGAGATGGCCGGGTCGTCGGGAGAGGTCTCTTCGTTGGTGGTCAGTGTGCTGTCCGGCGTGGAGACTATGGCGCGCCCGTCCTCGGTCGTGCCTACTTCGTCCGTACCCAGAATGAGCTGGGCATCGACCTTCTCGTCGGGAGATATCTCGGGGGTGAACTGTATCGAGTTCTTGATCTTCTTGATGTTCATCTTCTCGGCCACGTCGACGGCCTTGAGCTCGTGCTGTGGCTTGAGCTCGGGCTCCTTGAGCCGCGAGAAATTGGCTATTGCCTCGTCGGCCTCGCTCTGTGCCTTCTTCATCTGCCACTCTATGAAGAACATGGGAAGAAGTGTGCACAGCACTACCGCGCCGACTACTATTATAAGAGCAATGGTAAGGTATTTACCTTCTTTCTCTCTGAGAAGGTAGGCTCCGTACTTCTTGTTTCTGCCTTCAAAAACAAGCTTGCACCATTCTTTGGATAATAAAAGCGGACTGAGCACGTTAATAGATAATGATATGATTGCACCCAAGCGCATTTCCGCGTAGATTGCTTCTGCAAAATTAGTGCAGATTATCGAGAAAAATGTACCTTTGTTCCACAAAAATTGAAGTCTGATGAAAAAACCCCTGCTCGTGGCGTTGGTGTTGCTTCATGTGTTCTTTCTGAGGGCGCAGGAGAAGTCTTCGACGTTCAACTTCCTCAAGTTCCCCGTCTCTTCTCATGCGGCGGCCCTGGGTGGAATGAATGTGTCGGTGGTAGACGACGATCCCACGCTGGCCTTTGCCAATCCGTCCCTGCTTACCAACGTGAGCGACAAGACGATGAACCTGAACTATATGTCCTACATGAAGGGCTCCACGGTGGCCTCGGCGTCGTTCGTCAAGACCATCGGCGAGCGCCACACACTGGGCTTCAATGCGGTCTATGTCAACTACGGCGACATCACCGAGACCGACGAGACGGGCACGGAGCTGGGCGACTTCTCCGCCAAGGACTTTGCCATCGGCGCCTCCTACAGCTACGCCCTCTCCGACCGCTGGGCGGGCGGCGCCACCATGCGCTTCATCTCGTCCAAATATGCGGAGTACAATTCGCTCGCCATTGCCTTCGATCTGGGCCTCAACTACTTTGACGAGGACAATGACTTCTCGCTTGGCATAACGATGCGCAATGTAGGCGCCCAGCTCAAAAAGTTTGACGAGAAGTCGGAGCACCTGCCTTTTGATCTGGACGTAGGCATCACCAAGAGCATGGCGCATGCGCCGGTCCGCTTCTCGCTCACCATGATCGACCTCACCCGCTGGAGCAGCGATTACTATTATACCGAGGACGGCAAGAAGCCTTCCACGGGCCGCATTCTGCTCAATCACTTTGCCGCTGGCGTGGACATCATTCCGACGGAAGTCTTTTACATCTCAGCCGGATACAATGCGCGGCGGGCCTACGAGCTCAAGGCGGCGGGCAGTTCGCACATGGCGGGCTTCTCGATAGGCGGCGGACTCAAGCTCAAGAAGTTTAAGCTCGGCGCTACCTATGCCCGCTACCATGTGGCGGCGTCCTCCGTGCTGGTCAATCTGGCCTACTCGCTGTAGAGCCGGGCGGCGCGGCGCGACAGGCTGCGGGAACGGCGGCAAGGAAGCTCCGCGCAGCTTAAATAAAAAGCATACCATTATTATGAACAGGAAAATCACAATAGCTATCGACGGATATTCGTCGTGTGGCAAAAGCACTATGGCGCGGGCTCTGGCCCGCCGCATAGGATATGTCTATATCGACACGGGGGCCATGTACCGCGCCGTGACGCTCTACTGCCTGCGCAGCGGGCTCTACCTTGGCGGGAAGCTCGATGTGGCGGCTCTGGAGAAGGTCATAGGCGGCATAAACATCACCCTCACCCATGATGCCTCTACCGGCGGCATCATCACCATGCTCAACGGCGAGAATGTGGAGCGCGAGATAAGGACGATGGAGGTCTCCACGCATGTCAGCGAGGTGGCGTCGCTCCCCTTTGTGCGCACGGCGCTCACCGAACAGCAGCGCTCCATAGGGCGCGACGGCGGCGTGGTGATGGACGGCCGCGACATAGGCACGACCGTGTTCCCGAAGGCCGAACTCAAGATCTTCGTCACCGCCTCGGCAGCTGTGCGGGCGCGCCGCCGTTATCTGGAGCTTCAGGCCAAGGGCGAGAAGGCGGATTACGATGCCATCCTGCGCAATGTGGAGCAGCGTGACTATCTCGACACACATCGCGAAGTATCTCCGCTGCGTCAGGCCCCCGATGCGGTAGTGCTGGACAACAGTGAGCTCACCCCGGAGCAGCAGGACGCCTGGCTGCTGGCCCGCTATAACGAAGTAACAGAAGGAAAGTGAAGATAGAGATAGACAAAGGTTCGGGCTTCTGCTTCGGTGTGACCAGGGCCATCAATCTGGCCGAGCAGAAGCTCTCCAACGGAGGACAGCTCTCCTGTCTGGGCGATATCGTGCACAACGGGTGCGAGTGCCGCCGCCTGGCGGATATGGGCATGAAGACCATCACCCACTCCGAGCTTGCCACGATGAAGGGCGGCGAGGTGCTGCTACGCGCTCACGGCGAACCGCCCTCTACCTACGAGACAGCGCGCCGCGCCGGCATCAACATCGTCGACGCCACGTGCCCCGTGGTGCTCCGCCTGCAGCAGAGGGTGGAGCGCAGTTATCTGGAGCACCCCGACGCCCAGATAGTGATCTTCGGCAAACGCGGCCACGCCGAGGTGCTGGGGCTCATAGGCCGCACGGGCGGCCACGGCGTGGTGATCGAGAACATGGACGACGCCGCGCAGCTCGACTTCACGCGCCCCATCCATCTCTACTCGCAGACCACGCGCCCGCTCTCCGAATACCGCAAGATAGTGGAGTATATCCAGGCGCACCTCGTCCCGCCCGCTACCCTCGAGTGGCACGACACCATCTGCCGCCAGGTGGCCGGCCGCCTGCCCGAGGTGCAGGACTTCGCCGCGCGCCATGATGTGATACTCTTCGTGTGCGGCAGCAAGAGTTCCAACGGACACATGCTCTACAACGCCGTCCACGCGACCAATCCGCGCTCCTATTGCATCGAGGACGCCGACGACATCCGCCCAGAGTGGCTGCGCGGCGCCGAGAGCGTGGGCATATGCGGCGCGACGTCCACGCCCAAGTGGCTCATGGAGGCCTGCGCAAAGGCTGTGGACAAGCTGTGCCGCTGAAATATAGTAGCCTGAGAGAGCAAAATATTGCCCCGCATCCCGGTGAAGGCTGCGGGGCAAATAGTTTCCGGACGGAGGCGCGGGAATGGAAGAGCTACCGAATCATGCAGAATGATAGTCCTTCCACCATTTGTCTATCACGCTTATCTTGTATTCGTCCGTCTTGTCCGATCGGAGCAGAGCTGTAAGAGAACCGGCGCCATATCTGCGGCTGACGAATTTGTAGAGATCACCAAATACGACGGCCCCTCTCTCCGCCTGCGCCTCCAGCGGCGAAGCGTCATGCCCGCCCGAAGCGATATAGGATTGTGCGAATTTGGCAAAATAAGCCCCCAGCCGGTATACAGAGCGGGGGAAAATCACGGGAACACTTGAGTAAAGAGCCGCCTCGAGCAGTTTCCGATATTTTGCATCTGCGGCCCTGTTGCTCTCGTCGATGTGGTTAATGTGCCCTACCTCGTGGCTTGCGATATTGAGCCAGGCGTAATAGTTGCGCCCCAGTCTGTCGGGGTCGAAGAGATTGCCCGTGAAGGTAATGGCGTAGCCATCGCCGGCCGGCATCGTGATGCCGCCGTATGATTTGCGGCCGTACCATGGAAACGGGCGCCGGATGCTGCGCCCATAGATCTTCGCGCGCTCTATTTTATCCCTCTCCACGCCGGACACAAGCGACAGCAGATGAGCGGCGGCGGGCGAAAATGTGTAATAGTCGCCCCTCCACCGCGCTGCCTTGTGCGGCAGCAATAGATGCTCCGGATAATGTCGCATTACTTATCTCCTTTAGTGCCGCCGCCGCGTGAGAACGGCCAGAGTCTCCGTGCGTGGCGTGAACTGGTTCTTGCTCATGGCCGGGTGTCGCGATGCTTATCGCCCCGATGCACGCCCGGCCCTCCGTTAGCCCTGTACGGCGGCCGCCGTATATTATCGCGTGCGGGGCAATGACTATCAAGCTGTTTTGCAAATATATCAAGAAGTTTAATAGTAACAAAGCCAAGTCTCCATGCGGGCAAAATGCCGCCGCCGTCCCGCATCTTCTTCGCCGTCTGCGGTTCGGCCGTGCGCCCCTCGCCCAGGGGATTTCCGGAGCGCGGACATCTTCATGTGGAAATGAAGGATATTAATATTGTGGTGCGTAGTATTCTTTCCGAAAACAGGCCGACTCGGTCTTTGTAATGTGTTGAAAATCATCCTCCCGCAGAAGCGTAAATTCTACTGCGAGATAAATTATTTTATCTGCGAGATAACGAGTCGTCTACTACGAGATAAATTTTTTTATCTCGTAGTAGAATTTTTTCTGCTCCCACGGGAATTTTTTCTGCTCCCATGAGAACTTTTTCTGGTCGCATGAGAATTATTTTTCGTCCGCATGAGAATTTATTTTCATCCGCATGAGAATTTCCGCGCATGCGGGAAGGCTTTCCGATGCGCAGAGGTCGTCATTCCCGGGTGGGAGCAGGTATATTTTGTACACGTCAGGCGTATTCTTCCTGAGGCTTTGCTGACGACGTAAAGCCGGTTTTTCCTCCTCTGTAACTTCTTAAGAATCAGTGTCCCCGTGAGGGCTAAAATTACATTTGAGACGTTTTAAAACATCTCAAATGTAATTTCTCTCGTCTCAAATGTAGTTTTCGGGTTGTGCGGAACATTTTTTCCGATTCGCGCATTTGGCATCGCATGCAAGGTGAAAGATGCCGGTTTTATGCATTTGCGGATCACGCAAATCAAGCCGGGCTCTCTGATGCGCCCCGGCATTCTTTCCGCCTTTATGGCCCTCATCTTTGCGGCCGGGGATAATCGCCTAAAGTCCCGCGGGCAGGATCACGAGGCGGATGTAATCGCGGAGGCGATAGAGTGAGTTGCCGGCGGCGGCCTGCGAGTCGCAGACCAGCAGCAGTGTGGCGCGCCCGTCGCTGAGGGTGGGGCCGGGGCACATGCCCTCATAGTTGGCGTAGTCCCAGGAAGTGGTGTTGAGGTGCGTGGTAAAGTCGGCGATGGCGGTCTTGCTGAGGAAGCGGTCGCGGGGGAGGAGGCTCAGGGTGTCGGTGGCAAGGATGAGGGCGGACGGCTCGGGGCGCACCACGAAGAGCCGTATGCGGCAGAGCGCACCGAGGTAGCCCGACGGTATACTCAGTTCCCTCTCCATCACGATGAGCCGGCCATCGGGCAGGGCGGTCATCTCCGAGACGCCGTGAGCGTAATATTTCACATTGGTCCTCAGCGCCGGGGGCTCCATGCGGTAGGCGTATTGCGCAGCGTAGCGGAGGTCGCTCCCTATGCGCAGGATGCGCAGCGGCAGTTCGCCGTCGCTCTTGTCGCTCGGGAGCGGCCGCTCGGTGACGGTGTAGAAGGCGCTGTCCGCGGCGCTGTAGGTGAGGGCCTCGAAGCCGAAGTTGTGCGTGATGTTGGATGTCCCGAACATTGCGGGCAGCTCCATCTGCCGGCCTGTGCGGCGGCCTAAGGTGTCGTATTCCACTATCTGCTGGTCGTCCTCGGCGCTGACGAAGAGGGTATGAGTGGCGGGGTAGTAGCAGATGCCCTCCTCGTCGCGGGCGGCGTTGGTGGCGGTGCTGCGGTAGCCGCGGTCTGCGAGGCTGAGTATGCGCCCGCGCACACTGTCTATGGCGATGTCCACGACGCGGAATCCGCCGTGGCTCTCCTTGTCGCTCACCAGGGCGTAGCGCTGTCCGCCGAGGCGTGTGATGCCGCTGTAGTTGCCGGTGGGGATGCCGCGGGAGCGCATGTTGATGGCCCGCGTGAGTGTGGCCGTCTGGGCGGCGCCTGCGAGGGGGCTGAGGAGTAGGGCGAGGGCTGTGGCAAAGAGGACGTGTCTCATCGTGCGTTGTCGGAATGAAGGGTGAAGGCGCGTGTGCGGCCGGCGTATTCGGGAGCGTAGTGACACTGCACCGTGGCGGGCGCCGCCATGTATGTGCCGCTGCGGTCGGCGCGGAAGTCGAGGCTAAGGTCGTGCTTCCCCTTGGGCAGGCTCTCGATGAACATCTCCTCCGAGGCGTCGCGCACGGAGAGGTAGAACGGAGTGCGGCTGTCGTAGGTGTAGCCCGAAATTTGTCTTACCGGTTCGAGGCATGCGGGGCGCGGGTCGCGCACACAGATATAGTCGTAGTCGCGGTCGGCGGTGACGGTGAAGCGCACGCGTATCAGGTCGCCCGTACAGATGTGGCCGCCGTCGGAGATCTCCTTCTCCTTACCGTCGCGTACGAGGTAGTAGCGGCGCTCTATCCGGAGCTCCCTGCCTGCGGCGTTGACCTCCGTGGCGGGCGTGAAACGGGTGGTGTAGAGGCTTCCCCAGGAGAGTCCGTCATTCCCCTTGGTGACGATGACGCTTTTGGGCGCCGGTCGGCCTTTCTTGATGGGCAGCGATGCCTTGACATATCCTGTGCTTGTTCCCGTGGCGCGGCTTATTTTCACTTCGTTCTTCGTATTATCAATAGCGCGCCCGGCGGCGTCGGTAAAGATGAGCGTGGCCGCCGTGTCCGGCATGAGCGGCGCGATGGTGCTCCCGCTGTCGGTGGGCAGGAGCAGCGCATTTACGGCGTCCACTGTGGCTATCGGTGTCTCCCACGCCTGCGTGTGCTTGGCCTGCAGGAGCCACAGCAGCATCTCGTCGGCCTCCGTCCTATCCTCAGGGCGCAGGGTGCGCAGGGCCTCGATGGCGGCCGTCTGCGTCGGGATGCGGTAGGAACGGCCGAACGACGGCGAGCGGTAGGAGTCGAAGAAGCGTCCGCGGTCGGCGGCGCTCACCGTGTGCTCCATGATGGAGGCGAGAGCCGTGGCGGCTTCGCGCTTCTTGCCTGCGGCCTGCAGCACGAGGGCGGCGGTGGCTTTCTCCTTCATGTCAAGGCCGGCGGTGTTCTTGACGAGAGCCGGCAGGAGGTATGCCCTGTTTGCTTTGCCCTGCGAGGTGATGTCCTTGCCGTAGAGGCGCAGGATGTCGAGGTAGTCGAGCTCCAGCGGGCGGACGTCCTTGTCGCGTAGTTTGCTGATCTCCCGCGCCATGTAGGCGTCGAGATAGCCCATGGCGCGCTTCAGCATGTTGCTGCCCTCAGGGGTGAGGCCGGTGAGGGCCTTGAGGCGCAGCAGGAGATGGGCGACGCGCTCCGTGATGTAGTAGCTCGAGCTCATGCCGCTCCACCAGCCGAAGCCGCCGTCGCCGTGCTGGAGCATGCCGAGGCGCTCGCTCAGATTGCGCAGGCGGCGTGTGGCTGTCGCCTCGTCGAGCGCGGAGGCGAGGGTAGTCTGCCTCAGTGTGATGCCTGCGGCGTCGGCCGCCCACGGTGTCTCAACGGCTATCATATTCTTCAGTTCCTCGGAGCGCAGCAGGGCGTTGGAGAGCAGTGTGTCGCCGCTCTGCATCCCGGTCATGCGCGATGCGGCCACCCTGACGGCGGGATATGTGCGCCCTATGTGGAGCTCCATCGCCGTGGCGTAGTAGGCGGTGGCCAGGGTAATGGCGTCCTCGTAGCGCGGAGAGTCGATGTGCGGCAGGGCTTCGATGGCGAGGAAGGCGGGCGAGGGCGTGTATTCTGCGGTCAGCCGCGCCTTGCCCTCCACACTGCCCGCGTCGCGCAGGCTGTCGGGGATGGCGATGGTGTGCGGCCCTTTGCTGCGCAGGATGAAGGGCAGGGTAGATAGGGTCTCGGTCATGTCGGAGAGAAGCGGGATGTAGCGCTGCTCGCCGTCGGCAAAGCTGTCGCCCTCGGCTGTCACGCGGCAGATGAGCAGCGGCGTGGAGAGAGTGGAGGGCAGGACGGGCGAGAACGTCACAACCGTCTCGCCGTGGCCCTTGACGGTGTACGAAGCCTTGCCCTCCCAGATCACGGCGAGGCTGGAGGCGTCGCTGATGGTCATGCGCGCTGTGCCGCGCAGGGTGCGGTCGGTCATGTTGCGCAGGGTCGAGGCGATGTTGCTCCTGTCGCCCAGGCGCAGGAAGCGCGGCAGCACGGGAGTGATGCTGAACTCCCGGGTGACCGTGACGGTGGTGTCGCTCTGCGCCCAGTTCATCGTCTTGGTGAACAGGAATGAGCGCACGTTCCACCGTGTGAGGCTCTCGGGCACGGTAAACTCGATGGTGAGGTCGCCGCTGTCGTCTGTGCGCAGCGTGGGGGAGAAGAAGGCCGTCTCGGCAAAGTTGGTGCGCGGCCTGACCGTCTCAGCCGTGCTCCCGGCGTTGAGCGCTACCTCCTTTAACATGGTACCGGCCTTCGTGCGGGAGCTGGCGAGCTTCCTGCTCAGGTCGCCGATGGGCTGCGCGTCGTTGGCGCTGATATCTGCTTCCGAAAGCGTGATGAACCGCTTGGGCATTGCGAGGATGTCGCTCGTCCCTTCCGGATGCTCTGCCTCGTCCCCATAAAAGTCGTAGAGGTGGTCGAAGCTGAGCTCTGGCTCGGGAAGGCTCTTTTCGATGTCTTCGAAGGATTCGGAGAGCGTATTGCTGAAGCAGTGCCACCGCGGCGAGGGCACATAGCGGTTCAGCCCGGGGTTGTTGTTCCACTCCAGCGCTCTCAGTTTGTCGAGCGAAGCGTCGTAGATGGTCATTATCGCGGCTGCGGAGGCCGGCGTGTCGTCGGGGTTGAGAATATGCATCTTCCAGGTCTCGCGGCTGCCCGTCCTGAGTTTGTCGCGGAAGGTGGTCCACTTCTCCCTGAGCTTCTTATCGGGCAGCGGCTTGAGGAGCTTGATGGAGCTCGTGTAGAGCCGGCCGTCGCGCATCATGGCGATGCTGACCGCAGCCCCGTCGCCATATTCGGGGCGGTAGGCCGTCCTTACGACACAGAGCGTGTCGCTCAGCGAGAGCTGCTTGCTCTCCACGAGTTTCCCGCCGGCTGTCATGTCATAGTATATCACGGCGTCCCGGAGCGGCGTCCCGATCTGGAAGATGGCGCTGCCGTCCTTGCTGTAGTAGCCAGACGGGGCGTAGAGTCTCAGGCGCTCCACCGTGTCGGCCGGATGCTTGTCGCGGAGCGAGAAGATGGTGAAGGTGTGTATGAGCGGGCGCTGCGCGGAGCTGTCGGCGACGGCCCTGAGCGTGTAGCGGCCGGAGGCGAGGCCCCTGACTGCGCTCACATCGATGCTGCGGCCTGTGACAAAGCGCGAGCGGATGATGGTGTCCGCACCGTGGCTGATGGTGTAGCTTCCGGCGGTCTCAATCTTCGCGCCTGCGTGGTTGGTGAGCTCTATGGTGATGCTCTTCAGACTGTCGCGGTCTATTTCAGCAGGCATGTCGGTGGAGAGCACTGCGGCCTCGCGGCCGGTCATGATGTCGAGCGTGGCGCTCTGTGTCTCGCCGGCGACGGCAGTGACATTGGCCTGTACGGAGAAGAGCGTTGCGCCTCCGATGCGCTTGGCGGTGACGGCTTTCTCGCCGGGAGTGAGCGGCACACGGAGCGTGAAGTCGCCCTTCTCGTCGGTTGTGGTCGTGCCGCGGTAGATGACGTCCCCGCCACGCGAGTAGTAGAACATGGGGCGGCGCGTCACCTCGTAGCTCACCGTCGCGCTCTGCACGCCGGTGTTGGTGTAGGTGAGGGCGTGGCCTTTGACCTCCACCGTGTCGCCTGCAGCAAAGGCGCCATCAGGCTTGCTCAGCGTCACCTCGAATGTGGGCCGCTTGTACTCCTCTACTTCGATCGACGCGTAGCCCCAGCCGTTGGCCTCGAGGCGGAATGTGCCCGGCAGCAGGTCGGCAGGCAGAGTGAACACGGCGTTGTACGCGCCGTACTCGTCGCTCTTGGTGTCTTTCTCGGCTATCTTCTTGCCGCGCGCGTCGTAGAGGCGGATCTTGATGTCCTTGGCGTAGACGGTCTGCATCTCGTCGCCGAGCCGGCTGTAGACTATGCCGCCCACCTTCACGCTCTGCGAGGGGCGGTATACTGCGCGGTCGGTAAAGAGACGGTAGATGGTCTCTTCGCTTTGCTTCTGCGGCTCCAGAGAGGGATACTCCCAGCTATTGCTCAGAGGAGTGTAGACGTCGCCCTGATATTCCGCGCCGAAGCGCCCGTAACCTTTGACGCTGACGATGACCTTGCCCTCGCTGTCGGTGGTGTAGGTGGCCATGAGCTTCGGGGCGCCGGAGCGGGTGTCATATTCGCAGACCCGGGCGCCGCCGAGCGGTTTGCCGCTGCGGGCGTCGACGGCCGTGATGCGTGTCTGTCCGTGAGGCAGGGTGAAGTAGATGAGCCTCACGCGGCTGACATATATATAAGAGGTAAGGGGAGTGTCTTTGCCGGGCTCTTCGGGCAGGATCAGGTAAATGCCGCTCTCTGCGGGGGCCTGCCAGGAGATGCTGTCGCTGACATGGAAGCAGGAGTCGGCCTTGACGGGATATGTGCGGTGAGCTATCTCCACGGGCCGCACGCCCCTGAGCACCTCAGAGGCCCTGGCGCCGCGCTTCTCCAGCATAGTGACGGCCGTTAGAGGCAAACGGTAGAGCCGGATGCTCACGTCGCTCTTGTTATCGATGTTGAGGCGAATGGTGGTGCGCTGCCCGGGGTAGAGAAGCTGCGTGGGGAGAGAGATGTTCACCCTTCCCTGCTTCATGTTGCTGATGATGTTCCTGAGCACGGCCACGCGCGGATTGCGGGAGCACCGCGCCACGCCCTCGCGGGCCAGGCGGAGGCGCAGAACCTCTGTGGGGCAGTCGCCCTCGGACATCTGAGAGCATATATATATGTATGCCTCTACGATGGCCTTGCTGTCGGGGTAGCGCTTTATCAGCCGTGTCGCAGTGCGGTAGTCGGGGAGCAGCGTGTCGCTGTACTGGCCCGTGAAGTAATTCGTGTTCTCTCGCCGGAGCGAGTCGATGGTCATGAGGATCACCGCGTCGTCTTTTCCCGCGGCGCGATAGCTCGCTATGGTACGGCCCTCGATGTCGCGCATCAGAGCCAAGGCTGCGGTGTCCCGTTCGTCCGTTCCGTCGGCGATGAGGTCGGCGGCCCGGCGGCTCACGATGTTGAGCAGATCGCCGTCGAAGTACTGGCTGTCGCTCCCCTTAATGACCGCGGGCACATATTCGGCCGCCTTGTGCCCGCTGAAGGCGCTGAGGTCTGCCATCGCCCCGCGTATCAAGCTGATGGAGGTATCCCGTTCCCCTTCTCTGTTCATGTGCAGGGACGCCGCCACGAGCTTCCACAGCGCGCGCTCCGTCGGGCGTTTCTCTGCGGCGGCGATGGAGTCCACGCGCTTCACTTCGACGGTGGCGGAGTCCTCCGAGATCTGTCCGTGAATGGCGGTCGCGGCCATTGCTGCGCGCAGCATGTAGCCCGTCTCTCCCTTCGTCCCGGCCAGATGATAGACATGCCATAACTGCCTGACGGCGGTGGCCGGCAGGTCGGATTGGATGGCATTCACAGCCTTCGCCCACTCGCGCTTCAGATTCTGCCCCTGCGCCGTAAGCACGAGGGCGCAACAGGCTAAGGATATGATAAATCTATTCAGTTTCATATTTCTGAGATATTGTTTGTGCAAAGATAGAGATTATTTCCCATATGTTTCCCGGAAGCTTATGAAGGCTGATAAAAGCCCGGAAATGCGGTCGGGATAAATAAAAATCATTACTTTTGCCGAGGTCAAGTAAAGTTACGGTTATGGTCAATGCTAACGACAAGGACACATTGTCGCGGGAGCGGCGTATATTTGCGGTGACGCTTAAGGGCAGCGTCATCAATTTCCTGCTTGTCCTTTTCAAACTGGCCGCGGGCATCCTCGGCCACTCTGCCGCCATGATCGCCGACGGCATCCACTCGCTCTCCGACCTGGCCACCGACGCTGTGGTGATAGTCATGGTGCGGCTCAGTTCGCGCCCCGAGGACAGCGACCACGACTACGGCCACGGCAAATATGAGACCCTCGCCACGGCGATCATCGGCCTCGCGTTGCTGGCCGTGGGCGTCGGCATCTGTGTCAAGGGCGTGACGGACATCTACCACGCCGTGACGGGCACACCGCTGCGCCAGCCCGCGTACGTCGCCCTTGTGGCCGCCGTGGTCAGCGTCGTGATGAAGGAGTGGGCTTTCCGCTTCACGGCGCGCGTAGCCCGGCAGCTCAACAGCAGTTCCCTGATGGCCAACGCTTGGCACCACCGCAGCGACGCGCTCTCCTCCATCGGCACAATGGCCGGCATCGGCGGCGCCATCCTCCTCGGTCCGTCGTGGGCCGTGCTCGACCCGATAGCCGCCGTGGTGGTCAGTTTGCTCATCATGCACACGTCGTTTGATCTCATCGGCCGCTCCATCGACGAGCTCCTCGAGAAGAGTCTGCCTCAGGACGTGGAGGATAAGATAATATCCATCGCGACGGCCGACCCGGAGGTGAGCGGCGTCCACCACCTGCGTACACGCCGCATCGGCAATAATATCGCCATCGAGATGCACGTGCGTATGCCCGGCGACATCTCCCTCTACGAGGCCCACGCCCATGCCAGCGGCATCGAGCACCGCCTCTACGATTGCTTTGGCCCGGGCACACACATCGGCATACACGTCGAACCGCTTAAGGACGCCAAAGACGCTGCCAAGGAGGCTAAGCCGCAGTGACAGAAGCCTGTCCGGGAAACGAAGGTCGCACAGACAAACCATTGACGCCACCTTTGCGCTGTTTGCAAAGGTGTTCCTGTTTCCTATCACCGAATCTAAGAAAATAACCGCGGCTAATGCCGTCCGCATTGCAGTTTGCGGCATTCCGGGCATGGATTTTATGCATTCAGGAATGGATGGAAACCGCCTTCCCAAGGGTGATTTTTTGCCCCCTGTAACTATATGGTTTTCAGTACTCCGCAGAGGGCAGAAATTACATTTGAGACGTTTTGAAATACCTCAAATGTGTTTTTCCTCATCTCAAATGTAGTTTTTGAGTTAAGCGGGAGTGTTTTTGTGATGTGCATACACGATGCTTCCCGAAACGGGGAAGTCCATCCGTATGCCCTGCAAGTATACATTCTTAAGGCGCCTGCCGACGACGTTGAGGCGGTTTGCGGCCCTTTGCAACTATATGAAAATCAGTAGCCATATGAGGAGCAAAATTACATTTGAGATGTTTTGAAATACCTCAAATGTGTTTTTCCTCATCTCAAATGTAGTTTTTGAGTTAAGCGGGAGTGTTTTTGTGATGAGCATACACGATGCTTCCCGAAAAGGAGAAGTCCATCCGTATGCACTGCCAGTATACACCTTTAAGGCGCCTGCCGACGACTTGAGACCGCTTCGGCGACCTTGGTAAGTACGTAGAAATCAGCCTCTGCAAGGCGGGTAAATTCTACTGCGGGATAAATTATTTTATCTACGAGTTAACGCGTCGTCTACTACGAGATAAATTTTTTTATCTGCGAGTAGAATTTCTTCTCGTCCCACGGGAATTTATTCTTGTCCCTTGAGGTGCATTCCGCGATGCGGAATAATTCATATTGTATGTATTTGGAAGCCCTTCCGAAGGCGAGATAACCTTCGCAAGTACGGCCTTAGATTGGCACTGTGCGGAGAAAGTATTGATCTACTTCTTTGCCTTGCCGAGGCTGATGTCCACCATCACGGGCAGGTGGTCGGAGGAGGGACGCGATGTGCTGAAGGCCTCGTCTACGACCTCGTAGTGGGGTACTTGCAGCGTGGGCGACAGGAAGACATAGTCCATGCGTCTGATGGGATTGTTGTGGCGGAAGTCGTGGAATGTGCCGATGGCGCCGCTGCGGTAGGCGGTCACGGCAAAGGAGTCGGCGAGCCCCGCGGTCCTGAGCATGCGCGGCACCGGTTCAAACGTCTCGGCCATCAGGTCGGCCGCAATGATCAAGGGGATGCCATTGGCGCGCGACTTGATGTCCGCGATCATCGTGCGGGCCATGTGGGCGCTGCGCAGAAGGCAGGAGAAGACCAGGAGCCGGCGCTTGCCGGCCTTGTCCTCCAGCGTGGCCCAGCCGTAGCCCTCGGTCGTATTCTTTACTCCGGTCATCGGGTTTGCGGCTACCGAGTCGCCGGCCGTTGTGCCGGAGGCGATGAGATTGAATCGGGATGGATTGTATAGAATGGCGAATCGCGCGCCCGCGGCGGTGATGGTGTCGGCGTTTGTCTCCCCGGCGTAGGCGTAGCCCGTGGAGCGCGTCAGCAGGGCGACCTGCGAGGGGAGCGGGCGCTGCAGGCCAAGGATGTCGACGTGGCAGTCGCGCATCAGATGAATGACCTGATCTTTGCGGCAGACCCACCGCTCGATGTATTCGTCCCTCTCCGGTACCGACGGCAGCAGGCTCAGGCTCATCACACGGAGACTGTCCCTGCCGAGCTGGGGCTTGTGCAGCCTGTCAGCCCCGTAGACCAGCACCGGCGGCCATATCGGTTCCGCCGTCTGCGCCAAAAGCCCGGCCATGGCGCAGGTGGAAAGCACTATGGCAAGGCATAACCTTCTGATCATAGCTTTATAGCGTTTGTAGTGTATACAGGTAGATGACGACGGCGGGGATAGCCATCAGGGTGCTGTCGAAACGGTCGAGCGCACCGCCGTGACCGGGGAGAAACTGCCCGCTGTCCTTCACGCCGAGCGTCCTTTTCATCTGGCTCTCCACGAGGTCGCCCCATGTTCCGAAGACAACGACCACGAGGGCCATACCTATCCATTTCCACATCGACATTGCCGTGCCGAACTGTGCCACGACGACCGCCACTGCGATGGTGAGCAGGCCGCCGCCTATGCTGCCCACCCACGACTTATGGGGGCTGACGGACGGGAACAGACGAGCGGGGAAGTATTTGTGGAGCAGCGAGCCGAAGCAATAGGCTCCCATGTCGTTGGTCCAGAGGAATATCATCAGCGCAAGCGGAATGGAGTAGACATATTCCACAGCGCCTGTGTAGAGATTGATGTTGAAGGCTAGGACATTGAGAAGCGCGAACGGCAGCGCGATATAGAGCTGCGAGGCAAAGGCGAAGGCCCAGTCTTCAAGCGGATTGGGGCGGTGGGTATAGAGCTCGCTGATGAGCAGATAGACAGTGGTGATGAGGTAGGGCACAAAGACCACCGTGCCTGTGGCGTTGGTGGTGAAAGCCATGACTGCCAGCATCAGGTAGACCGACGACACGGTGGAGATGAGGCGGTTGACCGAGAGCTGCTTGCGGCTGTTGATAAGGGAACAGAACTCCCACGTGCAGATGGCCGACATCGCGGCGAAGAGCACAACGAATGTGATGGGGCTGTATACGATGGCCGTCACGGTGACGGCTACGAACAGTGTGCCCGAGATGGTGCGTGTCAGCAAATCGCTCATTGACCTTACTGCTTACTTGTCATCCTGCGCCGCAGGACTGTTCTTTTCCTCAGCGGGCGCAGACGTGGTAGTAGTCTCGCCTTGCGGGGCGGGGGAAGTGGTATCGCTGCCCGAGGAAGTGGTATTGTTGTCGGCAGGAGTGGCATCAGCGTCGGAGGGCGTGCCGTCCTGAGGCTTATCCTCTGCGCCGTCGTTGTTGTCCTTCTGCCCGGCATCCTCGCGAATGCGTGCGGCTACGTTTTTCTCTATGATATCGTTGTCCTCCTGCAGTATCTCGTCGGCGCGGCTTGCCCAGGGACGCTTGCCGAAGATGTTCTCCACGTCCTTGGCGAAGATCACTTCCTTCTCCTCGAGCAGGGCGGCCAGTTGAGCATGGCCTTCCTTGTGCACCATGAGCAGCTCCTTGGCGCGTTCGTACTGGCGGTTGATAAGCGCAGCCACTTCGGAGTCGATGGTCTCGGCCGTCTTCTCGGAGTAGGGCTTCTCAAACTGGTATTCCTGATTGTTGTAGTAGCACAGGTTGTAGAGCTTCTCGCTCATGCCGAGGTAGGCCACCATGCCATAGGCGCGCTTGGTGACGGTCTCGAGGTCGTTGAGCGCACCGGTGGAGATATGGCCCGTGAAGAGCTCCTCTGCGGCCCTGCCGCCGAGCGTGGCGCAGATCTCGTCCTCCATCTGCTCCTTGGTGGTGATGTTGCGCTCCTCGGGGAGGTACCAGGCGGCACCGAGAGCCTGTCCGCGCGGCACGATGGTGACCTTGACAAGCGGGTTGGCGTAGCGGAGGAACCATGATATAGTGGCGTGGCCGGCTTCGTGGAGCGCTATGGTGTGCTTCTCCTCGCGGGTCATTACCTTGGTCTTCTTCTCGAGTCCGCCGATGATCCTGTCCACAGCGTCGAGGAAGTCCTGCATGCCGATCGACTTCTTGTTGTGGCGGGCGGCGATGAGCGCGGCCTCGTTGCAGACATTGGCTATGTCGGCGCCCGAGAATCCCGGAGTCTGGCGGGCCATCAGGTCGACGTCGACCGTGTTGTCCATCTTAAGCGGCCTCATGTGCACCAGGAATATGGCTTTTCTCTCGCCGAGGTCGGGGAGGTCTACGTGTATCTGGCGGTCGAAGCGGCCCGCACGCAGCAGAGCCTTGTCGAGGATGTCCACGCGGTTGGTGGCGGCCAATACGATCACGCCGCTGTTGGGGCTGAATCCGTCCATCTCGGTGAGCAGCTGATTGAGCGTGTTCTCGCGCTCGTCGTTGCCGCCCATCGACGGGTTCTTGCCGCGGGCGCGGCCCACAGCGTCTATCTCATCGATAAAGATGATGGAGGGAGCTTTCTCCTTGGCCTGGCGGAACAGATCGCGCACGCGGCTGGCGCCCACGCCCACGAACATCTCGACGAAATCACTGCCCGAGATGGAGAAGAACGGCACGTCTGCCTCGCCGGCCACAGCTTTGGCCAGCAGCGTCTTGCCTGTGCCCGGAGGGCCGACAAGCAGCGCTCCGCGGGGTATCTTGCCGCCCAGATCCGTGTATTTCTTGGGATTCTTAAGAAAGTCCACTATCTCCTGCACCTCGCGCTTGGCGCCTTCCTGACCGGCAACGTCCTTGAACGTGACGTGCTGTTTGCCCTGCTGCTTCTCGAAGAGCTGGGCCTTGCTCTTGCCCACGCTGAACACGCCGCCGTTACCGCCGCCGCTACCCATGCGCCGCATGAAGTAGAGCCACAGGCCGATGAACAGAAGTATGGGTAGGATGTTGAGGATGATGTTCCACATCATGTTGGAGTCCTGAACATAGGTCACAGTCCCCTTGAAGTGGCCGGCCTTGGTCTCGGCGTCCAGCCGCTCCTGCAGTTTGTCGAGCGAGCCGTAAGTAGTGGATACTGTCGGGTTCTTACCGGTCTCTTTCGAGGTCTCGTGGAAGACGTCCTGTATGTGCTTCCCTTCGACAAACATCTTGAGCGTACCGTCGCTCTTGTTCACCTCAAGACGGTGGGCGTAGCCCCTGGAGAGGTATTGCGTGAAGACGGAGTAGGATACGTTTTTGTCTACGCCTGTGCCACCTCCGCCGGTGAAAAACAGCACCAGCAGCACGCCTATTATAATAGCGTATACCCAGTTGAGGTTGAACTTGGGCATGTTCTGCTGCGGTGGCCTCTGCATATTATTTCTCTGATTCATCTCTTTCTGTTAGTCAATGTTGGGAATGGATGTAAGTGTAGCGTCAGCCCACAAGTGCTCCAAGTCGTAGAACGCTCTCTCCTCGGGCTGGAAGATGTGCACGAAGATGTCGCCGTAGTCCATCGCTATCCACAGGCCGTTCTCTATGCCTGAAGTGGAAAACGGTTTCGTGTCGCACTGCTCCCTGACCTTGTCACCCACGGAGCGGGCTATGGCCGTTGTCTGATTGGCCGTTGTGGCCTGACATATCACGAAGTAGTTGCACACGCCAGTGTTTATCTTGCTCATGTCTGCTACCACTATGTCCTTGCCCTTCTTGTCCTGTATGCCGTCGATAATACTTTTCAGAAGCTTTTGTGTATCGTCCATTCAATCAAATTTATTTGCAAAGGTAGATTTTTATTCTGATATACTCCATCGTTATTTTCGTAAATAGGTAGAAAGAAATCAAAAATCTAAAAATTCGGATGTACCTGTAAATTTTCTGCCATATTATTTTGCTCATTCGAAAAAGAGCTGTACCTTTGCACTCAGAAACAAGGACGATGTCCTGAGGCTCTGGAGGAGCTTCGAATAGTTTGGGATATGGTGTAATGGTAACACAACAGATTCTGGTCCTGTTTTTCCTGGTTCGAATCCGGGTATCCCAACAAAGATGAAGTTAGGCCAACATCAGTGGGCCTAACTTTTTTGATTGCGCTCATTCCCTTCTTACTTTTGCCTGCTATATCACACACCATAACATCGCTGCGCGAAGCGTGTGATTGTGCTCTACCTGACTTTTATCGGAGAGTGAAATTATAAGAGATGAGTGAGTATGTGCACTCAGCATAATCAATACGGCCTGCGCCCTCTCTTCTGAGAAAGATGGCGCAGGCCGTATGTCGTATCAGATGTCTGTCGCAGTATTGTCGTCTACAGCTTCACTGTCACCTCGGCGGGGAAGGCATAGCGCTCGTCGCACCGCAGACGGAGGTTGCTCTCGATGTTTCCGCGTGTACGCTTCACCAAGCCTTTAAAGAGCGTGCGCCCCTGATAGACTATTGTCACCGGCCTGTCGAGATCCATCATCGTGTCGTTGAGGCAGATCGTCAGCGTCGGGTAGTCGCACCGCTCGATGTTAATGGTGTTGTCCCCGCTGTAAGAGACCACTACCTCTTTGCCGCGCTTTATCTGTGCGCTGTCGATGCGCAGCCAGTAGAACGCGGGCTTGCATACCTCCTCCTGTCTCCAGACGATCTTCTGCGGGTAGGGATTGCGGCGGTATTGCGCCATCCATTCCACGGCCATCGTGTCCACGCGGTCCATCCAGTGGGGCTTGCCTTTCACAATCTGTCCGTAATGGATATATCCGCCCGGGTCCTGACGCTGCAGCGAGTCGAGCGTGGCTATGTGTTGAGCATCGAGAACATTCCGATGGTAAGCGCTGTCGAGCTCCCCGCACCATATCATGAAAGGGGTGTTCCTCAGGTTCACCATGCTCACGTCTCCCGGATGTCCGGCCATCATCGACGCCGCCGCCCAGGTGTCGGCCATGCGCGGGGCAAGGCGCCAGACGCCGTCGCCTCCGGCAGAATAGCCCATGATGTACACCTTGTCGGGGTTGACGTCCATGTAGTCCACACAGAAGTTTATCAGCTCCCTGTAGCATCCGTCGGTAAGGGGCTTGCAGTGCATGTCCCAGTCGTTGTAGGGCGCGCGGGGACAGAGGTAGACGCCCTCATGCGGAGTATAGAGCCGCCACTGATTGCGCCACTGGCTGTCGTTGATGTCCTTAGGCACATTGCCGCCGCCATGAAGCGAGATGTACAGCGAGCGCCCGTCTGCCGGTTTCTCACCGAATGTCTGCCAGTGGATGGGCATGGTCAGCGAGTCATAGCGCACGGCCTGATCGGCGATGATGTATGCCAGCCGCGCTTTCTCCGCCTTGTGCCAGGCAGCTACGATCTCCTGCGTGGCTTTGCGGGCCTGGCTGCGGCTGAGGCCTTTATTATTGTTGACGGCGCCGATGGTCAGGCAGGACAGATACAGGGCCAGTATGGCAATGATCTTTATCATACGAATTTATCTCTTCGCACTCATCTTAAATTCGAGCGTGCCTCCGTTCATGATCTGCTGCTGGGTCAGCTTCCAGTCCTTGATGGCTTTGCCGTTAAGCTTCACGCTCCTGACATAGATGTCCTTGTCCGTCTTGTGGGGCGCCCTGATCGCGAATGTCTTCCCGTTTGCGAGGTGGATCGTCGCATTGTTGAACAGAGGCGTGCCGATGACGAAATCATTGCTGCCGGCGTTGAAGGGGTAGAAGCCGAGCGAGGAGAAGATGTACCACGCCGACATCTGGCCGCAATCGTCGTTGCCCGCATAGCCGTACGGTTTGTCGTTGTAGAACTTGGAGCGTATCTTCGCCACCATCTCCTGCGTCTTGTCGGGGCGGCCGGCGAAGGTGTAGAGGTAGGCCGTGTGGTGGGAGGGCTCGTTGCCGTGGGCGTATTGTCCTATAAATCCTGAAGCGTTGCCGTTGATGTCCGAGGGGCGTGTGCTGTCGTTGAAATTCTGGTCGAGCTTTTTGATAAACTTGTCCCTGCTGCCGAAGAGAGAAATCAGGCCCTGCGGGTTCTGCGGCACAAACCACATATACTGCCAGGCGTTGCCCTCGGTGAACGGGTTGCCTCCGTTAGCCCCGTATTTGTACGGGTCGAAGGGCCTTATCCAGTTGCCCTTCTCGTCCTTGGGCGCGAAGAAGCCTATCGACGGGTCGAAGAGGTTGCGGTAGTATTCGCTCCGCTTGTAGAAGCGGTCTGCGATGTCTGCGCGGCCGAGCTTTTGGGCCACGGCATATACACACCAGTCGTCGAAGGCCTGCTCGAGCGTTATCGAGACCGACTGTGTCTGCAGCGGTTCGGGCATGTAGCCGTATTTCTCCCATATCTCAAACGGCGAATTGAGGTGCGAGCGGGTGCTGCTCTCCACCATGGCTCTGAGCGCTGCCTGCGGGTCGACGCCGGGGATTCCGGTGAGCACGGCGCGGGCGAGGACGGGCATAGCGTGATTGCCTATCATACAGTAGTTGTCCTGACCCCAAAGATCCCAGATGGGCAGGTAGCCGTAGGACTGCTGGTGGATGATCATGGCGTTGACCAGCTGAGCCGTCATCTGCGGGTCGAGCAGGTTGTAGAGCGGCTGCGTGGCGCGGAATGTGTCCCACAGCGAGAAGGTGGAGTAGTAGTTCTGCCCCTTGGGCAACTGCTTCACTTCATAGGTTGTGGTGACATAGCGGCCGTCGACGTCGTTCATGATGTTTGGCTGCACATAGTTGTGATAAAGCCCGGTATAGAAGATGCGTTTCTGCTCGGGAGTGCCGTCGATGTCTATCTGCGCGAGGCGTTTCTCCCACTGGTCGTGAGCGGCCTTGCGATAGGCGTTGAAATCCCAGGATGCGGCCTCGGCGCGGAAGTTGCGGTCGGCGCCTTCCGAGTCGACGGTCGAGAGCGCCACCTTGGCCATGAGCGTGCCTCCGCTGCCCTTAAACTCCAGTCCGAGGCGCAGGTCGCTGCCGTTGGCAATGTCGGTTGAGGCATAGTTGCGCGTGGCGTCCATCATGGTGTGGCGCGCGAACGGCTCCGAGAACTCGATGCGGAAGTAGACGCGGCGCAGCTTGGCCCATCCTGTGTGGAGGCGGTAGCCCACGATGGTGTGGTCGTCGACGATCTTCATCTGGCCCTGTATCACGCGGTATGTGCGCCGCGACTCGTCCTTTGTCATTTTGGCGAGGTCCACCACGACGTTCTTAGGCTTGCCCGCGGGGAATGTGTAGAGGTGTATGCCGGCGTGGGCTGTGGCAGTGAGCTCCACCTTGACGCCAGGCGTGAGCAGGTTGACCCAGTAGTAGCCCGGCTCCGCGCCCTCCTGCTCGTGGGAGAAAGTGGAGGAGTAGCGGTAGTGGGAGATGAAATCGGGCGTCAGCGCCGTGGTCGTTGGCATGAGTGAGACATCGAAGAGGTCGGTGCAGCCCGTGCCGCTGAGGTGGGTATGTGTGATGCCGTAGATGGTGTTCTTGTTATAGTCGTAGCCCGAGCACGGATCCCAGGTCACGTAATATTCGGTCTCGGGGCACAGCTGGACGAGCCCGAAAGGCACGCAGGCCCCGGGAAATGTGGAACCGGACAGAGCGCCGGTCGCGTCCGTCTGGGTGCCGATAAACGGGTTGACGTACTGCGTGTGGTCGTCTGCAAAAATGTTCGAGGTCAGCAATAAGGTTATTGCCAGTAATACAAGTCTCTTCATAAAAACCGATTATATGTAATGTTTTAAAACATTCTCTTTACAAAGTTACATAAATGACCTGAAAGCCCAAAATCTAACATAGCTTTTTGTCAGACTTTTGCGTGTGTCACATGACTTTATTGTTTATCGCGGTCGTCCTGTTTTTTCTATGTCCTGATGCGATTGCTTGGACGAAGTCAGGAACGGTCATTCATATCTATTACATTGAATTCGTAGATAGAAGGCGGCGCCAGAGCTTTGGTCACATGCAGGCGAATCTTAGAGGCTTTGTATGAATAGGGAAAACGGATGACTTTGCAATCTCCCATCGGTTCGTCGCCGACATATATGGGTAGCCACTCTCCGTTTTTGTATACGTCAATGGTATAGGCCTGAATCCTGTTGCGACGTGCAGTCGAGAATCCGTCGCCGCCGTCGGTCACGTCTTGATATTCATAGATAGCTATCTTATTAAAAGCCTTTCCGGAGTCCAGGCTCACAGTAAGAGTGGCCAGAGTGTCGACAGAAGCCCAGCGGCTGTCCATTCCTCCGTCCACAGCCTTCTGTGCACCATAGTGCTGAAGGTCGTTGTTCCACACCGATGTGGCCTCGGCCGGAGAGTTAATCGAAATAAATTTTCCGTTGCGCGGCAATGGCTTGCCCGGCTGGAGGTGCAGCCTTTGTCCGAGACTGATGATGGTGTTAGCCACATTCTCGCGTATGCGACCTGTTCGGTCTGGCGGAATGTCTACCACGAGACTATTATGATTGTCAGTGCTCCAGTAGAATAATTCTTCGAGCTCATCCAGATCCCTCATGGGCATAGGTGTGCTCTTCTCAAACCATGTCCAGCGTTTGCTGATGCAGATGGTATGCTCGAAGGGCAGATAGTAAGATTTGCCGTTATGAATATACTGCTTCTTGTCAGCTTTGTTATCAATTTTCGGGTCCCAAAGCCGGAAGTCGCTGGGGAAGCATTGGAAAAAATACTTGTTGTCTACCACCATAGAGTCGGGTGGAGCGTAACGTCGGTTCTTCTCATTAAGCACTATTGTATGATTGATGCCAACGGCACAATGAGGCTGAAGTTTCTTTACCAGTTTATATACTCTGGGAATGTCCCAATCTTCTACCTTGCGATCCCATTCGCCGTCGAGCCATAACTCGCAGACTTCTCCATAGCCGGTGAGCAGTTCGGTGAGTTGCTTGCACATATAATCGGTATACTTTTTGGGGTTCTTGTCCTTGTAGGAGGGAGCTGAGCGGTCCCAAAGCGAATAGTATATGGCGAACTTGAGGCCATGCTTCTTGCAAGCCTTAGCCACGGCACCCACTACATCGGTTTTCACGGGGGATGAGGCTACGTCGTAGGTGGTATATTTGCTGTCCCACATACAGAAGCCGTCATGGTGCTTGGTCACCAGCAGGACGTAGCGGAATCCGGCGTCGCGGGCTACCCTTACCCATTGGTCGCAGTCGAGCTTTTTGGGGTTGTACGCCGTGGCGGGTATCGAGCCGTCCGACCACTCAACATCCTTAAACGTGTTTGGGCCGAAGTGAATAAACATGCCGTAACCGCGGTCTATCAAATTCTGTTGACACTTGTTTGGCGTCGTTGCCGGTGTCAGTTCCTGAGCCTGCATGCAGCCCGGGGCAGAAGCAGAAAAGCCAGCAAGGCAAGCGCGCCTTGCATTATCAGTTGTTCCTTCTTCATCTATAGTTTATAATATCATGAGCGCATTGATATAAAGGCGTAGAGGGCCTTCTCGTCTCATTAGCGGTGCCCTGGTACTACGATGGTCGTTTCGACAGTTATCTTTTGGCATCTTGGTAATAGGATCTTACCTCTTATCATCTACGAAACAGGGCTTTTGTACCAAACTTAATCATGTCCTCTTATTCTATCACCGCAGCGAAGCCACCGTTGCGGACCATCGGGCAGTCGATCTTCGAGCTGTTGTTGACGGTTATCGTCTTTGTGGCATAGTCCATAGCCTGCCTCGAGGCGTTTGCCCCATCATAGAAGAGCTTCATCTGATAGTTCTTCCCAGCTGGCAGGAAACTCAGATCCAGTGTATAATGGTCTATGTTGTTCTCTCCGTCGCGCATGGCGCCGATGAACCAACGGTTGCCGCTTCTGCGGGCTATAACCATTTTCTTGCCGACCGTTGCATCGAGCACGCGGGTCTCGTCCCACTGCACGGGCACAGAGGCGATAAACCGCCCGCACTCCTCATTCTTATAATATTGCACGGGATTGTCGGCCAGCATCTGCAGCCGGCTCTTGAAGATCACGTACTGTGCCAGGTTGAAGCAGCGTGTGCCCATCGAGGCCGAGTTGGGCCGGATAGAATAGTAGCAGTCGGGCTGCATGTTGATCATGGCGCCTGGCGTGAAGTCCATTGCTCCCACCGCGTTGCGGATGAACGGCAGGTAAAGAATGTTGTCCGGTTTGCATCCGCCCATCTGCTCCAGTCCAAGCACTCCTTCGTAGGAGAGCAGGTTGGGGTATTTGTATTCCAGTCCGGATGGCGTGAACGAGCCGTGGAAGTCGACCATCAGATGATGCTCCGCTGCAGCCTTGGCCATGCGCTCGTAGAAATTGACCATCCACTGATCGCTATGGTCCATAAAATCAATTTTCACGCCGGCCACACCCCAGTCGCTGAATTGTTTGAAGAGGTCGGGATGGTGCTCGACGCATTGCCAGGTGAGCCAGAGGAATACGCCTACGCCCTTGCTCTTGCCGTAGTCCATCACCTCTTTCAGATTGAGATCGTCATTGGGAGTAAAGGGATCGGTGGTGTTCTTCGCCCAGCCTTCGTCCAGCAGAATATATTCTATACCGAATTTCGAAGCGAAATCTATATTATATTTATATGTATCGGTGTTGCAGCCGGCCTGGAATTTCACATCAGGGCCGTAAGGAATGTTGCCGTTCCACCAGTCCCACGCTACCTTGCCCGGGCGAACCCACGAGGCATTGCCGATGGCGTTCGGCTCAGCGAGCTGTTGCGCCTCGTCCTGTGCCAATATCTCCTTGGCATCGCCCACTACGAAATACCTCCAGGGGAATGCCCTGTTGCCGCTGGTCTTTGCGATGTAGTCGGCCTCCTGCTTGATTTTCAGCCCGCGGTCGCCATTGTCATCCCATTTGAGCATAGCCTTGGGGAAGGTGCCTGTGATGCATTCCTTACCGCCGATGTTGCTGCCCTTGTAGAACATGCGCGGATAGTCGAGTACGGCGGTCTCGGCTATCAGCACATTGATATTGCTGCCGTCCTTGCCGCTCAGCAGCAGGGGAGTGGTAGCCATTTTGCTCTTGCCCATCCACTCGGCGGCGTCCATATGCAGATATCGCTCTTCGTAGGATGTACCGAATCCTCCGGTTTCCTGCACGTGAGCGGTGAAGGAGGTGAGGGGCTGGAAGCAGAATCGCTCGTCCTCCACCTCTACATCACGCTTGGCGCTGCCGACAAACCGGTATGCCACTGCATAGTCGGACAATCTGATCTCAAGCACGAGGTTGCCTTTGAGCCGCAGCAGCATTTTGGAATACGCGTCTTGCGTGTATTTCTTACCGAATGCGCTGGTCGCAGCGGCCTGTTTCACTGCGCTCTTCTTGCAGGAGACGATGGTGCGCAGAGCTTTGGAGTCGTATCCCTTGATGTTCAGCCCCAGGTCGTTGACGGCGAACAGCGGTTGCCCTTTATAAGTGGTCGTGAGGTTGATGGCCTTGTTGTTATCTTCCACGGTCAACGTCAGACCGCCATTGGGGGATGATAATTGGTACGTCTTGGCCGAGGCCATGCACATTGTGAGCAGGCATCCTAATGCGATGAGGATGCTTTTGAGATTGCTACTTTTCATACTTTATTTTATTGTTGTTCTGTTCGTTTCAAATGCGTTTCTTCTTGGCGCATGTCATGGTGCAGGCGAACTGACTTCGTGTCGCTTCTTCGGCAAGGCATAGTGGCCGGCACGTTATATTGTTTTCGTTTCGCTGGCAGTCTACGGGATGATATACTATTATATTTAACAGATTATTTGCAAAGATAAACAATTTATTTCTGAAATGTGCTACAAATTCTCTTGTTCTGCCAATAAAACCCTGGAGTGAGCATGCGATTTTGTTTCATCCGCCCGCGTTGGATAGTTCACTGCAGTCGCATTGAGGGTACTACTTGTTCGGTTTATTATTGCCTCTTATGCAAGTTGCCGCTCTTATGCCACGCCGCTATAAATTCACCCACGAAAAACCTTCTCGCATATGCGGGAGGATTTTTGAGAAATGCATACACGATGTTTCTTGAAAAAGGGAAATATGTCCGTATGCCCCGGCAGTATACAATCTGAAGGCGCTAGCCGACGACATAGAGGCGATTTTCGGCCCCTTGTAACTATGTGGAAATCAGTGCCCAGATGAAGGCCAAAATTACATTTGAGACGTTTTGAAATACCTCAAATGTGTTTTTCCTCAGGTCCTATGTAGTTTTTGAGATATGCGGAAGGGTTTTTGAAGTGAAGGGAATGCCCTTTTCCGACAACAGGGAAAAGAGCAATCGTTTCGGGTTGCGAAGTTATCCCGGCGGAGCAGGGGATTGAGGACATATATTATAGGAAATCTTTCCTGCGCGCAACGACCGCCCCGCCCACTCTTGCGGCGCCTCCTATGGGCCGTTTTGGGCCTTCGTAAATACATGTAAATCAGCGCCCCCGGAAGGCCAAAATTATGTTTGAGACGTTTTGAAATACCTCAAATGTAATCCTACTCGTCTCAAATGTAATTTTCTGGTTTCGCGGAAGTTTTTTTGAGAAGTGGCGGATGCCTTTTCAAATAACGGGGGAAAAGGCTATTGTTTCGGACAGCAAATTTATCCCGGCGTAGCAGGGAATTGAGGACATCTGTACTTGGAAATCTTGTATCGTTTTGCGCGAAGACTGGCTGGGAGGGCCGCTGCCTCAGCGGCCGCCAGCCGCCGCGAAAGAGTGCGCTGAGGATTGTGCGAAACGAGTTTCAAGCCCTTTTCAAATACCTTAAAATCAGCCTCTGCGAGGCGGAAAAATTCTACTCGCAGATAAATTTTTTCTACTGCGAGTAGAACTATCGTCTACTACGAGAAAAAATTTTTTATCTCGTAGTAGAATTTATCCTACTCCCGTGAGGATTTTGTCTTCTCTCACGAGAGCTCATTCTTATCCCATGAGAATTTCCTTTCATCCGCATAAGAATTTTTTCTTCCCCTGAAAGTTTACCGAACAGACATAATTTTGATATAGTTAGTAACGGCGGTTGACCAGCTTTTATCGGTGGTAGATTTCCCGTCAGGATAATCTGTGAAATATGCATGAGAGAAGCTTATTCACTTTTTTGGGGAAGCGACAGCCGGAGCAAGCCGGAGTTGTGAAGGTGCACAATAAAACCAAATACAAGGCATCGGGTTTGACGCGATGCCTTGTATATATAAGAGGTGTACCTTGTCTTAGTTATGTCAAGGTGTGTCGCTGCCGGCGTTGTGTAAACGCGCCGGAGCAGGAGCTTGTCAAAGATTGCGGATCCAGATGTTGCGGAAGCTGATGGGCTTGCTGCCGTCGCCGTGAGCCTGAAGCAGGATTGGGCCTGCGCCGTGCTTCACGGTACGCGGGAGTCCGATGAATTCCGTCGTGCCGAGGATCTCAGTGTTGTTCTGCACTACGACGCCGTTGTGGATCACCGTGACGCGGGGACGGTTGCGGTATGTGCCGTCGGCCTTGAAGTCGGGAGCCTTGTAGATGATGTCGTATACATTCCACTCGCCGGGCTTGCGCATGGCGTTTGCCAGCGGTGCTGACTGCTTGTAGATGCTGCCGGCCTGGCCGTTGACATAGGTCTTGTTATTGTAGCTGTCCAGTACCTGCACCTCGTACATGCCCTGCAGGTAGACGCCGCTGTTGCCGCGGGCCTGATCGCTGCCCTCAATGTCCTTGGGGATGCGCCACTCGATGTGCAGCTGGAAGTCGTTGAATGTGTCCTTCGTCCTGATATCGCCTTTGCTCTTGTCTACGGTTACCACACCGTCCTTTACCGTCCATTCTGCCGGTCCGCCCTTGGTGTTCTCCCATTTCGACAGGTCCTTGCCGTCGAACAGGACTATGGCGTCCGAGGGTGCTGTGAAGCCGCCGCCCTTCAGGTCTGTGCCGGGTGTTACGACGGGCACTTCCGGCGTGTAGAACTCGGTCATGTCATGCGTCATCTTGTTGTTCTGCGCCCCGGCACTGATGCACATGAGAATCATTGCTGAGGTTGCTAATTTCTTATTCATGTCTTTATATTTAGTGTTGGTCGTTTATCTATACTAAAAGCGTTTTGCAGGATTGCCCCGCAAAACGCTTTCGATATACTTTCGTCTGATGTTACTTGAGTATCTTAACCTTTACGTTGCGATACCATACATCGTCTCCGTGATCCTGGAATCCGATGTAACCCTCATGCTTGTCGCCGCCCATGTTGAGCAACAGTTTGTAAGCGATGGGGAAGTCGCCGTCAGCCTTGAACTTGCTGTTGTCAAGCATCTCCTTCCATTTCGGTGTCCAGAGGTGATATTCTACAACGTTCTTGCCGTTCTGGCCGTGGATAACAGTGCCCTCGAATACCATGATCTTGGCTGTGTTCCACTGTCCGAAAGGCTTTGCATTCTGCGGCTTTGCCGGAATCATGTCGTAGAGAGAACCAGACTGGCGGTTGCCGTCCACACCGAGCTGTGCGTCGGGGTGATTTGCATTGTCCAGTACCTGATACTCAGATGCAGACTGCCAGATGGGGATGAACTCCTCCTTGCCGTTCTGCGGAGTGGTCACTTCCTGAGCGAGGTAGAACACGCCGGAGTTACCGCCCTTGGAGATCTTGTACTCGAAGTCGAGCTCGAAGTTCTTAAACTTGTGGGCAAAGATCAGGTCGCCGCCATTAACGCCGCCGCCTTCGCCGTTACCGGAGCCCTTCAGATGGATAGCGCCATCGTCTACGTTCCAGTCGCTGCCGGGTTTGTCCTTACCGTAGCAACGCCAGCCGGTGAGAGTCTTGCCGTCAAATATGGTGATGAAGCCGTCCTTGTCTTTGGGCAGTTTGCTGATATCAAACTGGGGCTTCTCAACAACTGTGTAGGCAGCAGTGTCCTTCGACGCGCTGGAGTCTGTGCTGCATGTGCAGTTCTGGCATCCGCAGTTGCAGTTGCATTTTCCTCCGCATGAAGCCAATAGTAAAGCTGCGAAGGCAGATACGAATAAATACGAATGTTTCATTTGTGATAAATTAGATGTGGGTTATTTTAGGATTTTGATTTTGATGTTCTTATACCATACATCGTCGCCGTGATCCTGCAGACCGATAAGCCCTTCGTGATCGGGGCCGCCTGCTTCAGAGAGCGCATTGAAAGCTTCAGGCCAAGCCTTTTCGCCGAACTTGCTTGTCTGGAGCAGCTTTATCCACTCAGGTGTCCACAGCTTGTACTCGAGCACCTTTACCCCATTCTGATAGTGGGCCACTGTGCCGTTGTAGACCCTGATCACCGTGTTGTTCCACTCCCCGAACGGTTTTGCGTTCTGGGGCTTGGCCGGGATAAGGTCATAGAGAGATGTGGACTGGCGGTTGCCGTCCTTGCCGAGCTTGGCGTCGGGATGATTGGCGTTGTCGAGCACCTGGCTCTCAAGGGCCGACACTACGATCGACTCCAGGTCGCCGTTGCTGTTGCTCAGCTCCTGAGCGAGGTAGAATATGCCGGAGTTGCCGCCATTGCAGATCTTCCAGTCGATGGAGAGCTCAAAGTTTTTGAACTTGTGGGCAAAGATGATGTCTCCGCCCTCTTTTCCTTTGCGTTTCTCCTCCGGAGTCTGATTGCCCATGAAGCGGATGCATCCGTCCTCAACGACCCATCTGGAGGGAATGTAGTTTTTGCCATAGCCTCTCCAGCCGGCCATTGTCTTGCCGTCGAAGATTGAGATATAACCTTTTCTGTCAACTGGGAAATAGTGGATGTCCCACTTCTCCGGGCCCTGAAATCCCTGAGAGCAGACTATCTTTACGGTGCCTTTGTCAGCAGACTTTTTGGACGCGGCATTGGCATTCGGCATCAGAGCCGCTGCAAAAACGGCAGAAGCGAATATTACATGTGCCAGTTTCATTGCTTTCTCCTAGTTTATTCAGGCTGGCATGTCAGGCAACTTCCATCCCTGACGATAAACGGGCTTGATAAGCTTGGCTGCATATTCGTTGGCATCTACGGGGTCGCTGTAAACGCGGTCGAACGTAGGATTGCCGTCGGTGATCTTGAACTTGTCCTCTACAACGCTTCTGATCTTGGCGCTTGCGGGAATGTTGGTGAACTTCATGTTCTCTCCGTCCCAGTCGAGCCACTGGCCGAGGTCCTGCAGACGTGTAGCTACAACGCCCATCACAACCATCTCGTTGAGCGGTCCGGCTTCTGCGAAGCAGGATGCAGTCTCTATGCGGTTCTCGGGGCTTTCCTTGCAGGCGCGTATCCAGTCCTGCTGATGATTGTCGTTCTTTACGATGCGGCACAGCTCGGGAACGTGGGGCTTGCGGCCGGAAACGAGGAACGGGTTCTGTCCCCAGCTACCTACTATCATAGTGTCTTTGGTACCGTAGAATATGCAGGCTCCGTCTTCAGGCAGATGCTGTCCTTCGGGCAGGTGCAGGTTGACAGGAATGTCGGGCTTCAGACCACCGTCGTACCAAGTCAGTTCGCAGGCAGGCAGAGCGAGCTTCGGCATATTGGGTCTTGCAGCGAAGCGGTAGGTCACCTTCTGAGCCGTCGGGCATGCGTCGGACATCAGCATCGTGGAGCTGCCCAGCACCTGTGTCGGATAGCCGAGGTTAAGGCCCTTGAAGGCTACCTGTAGAATGTGATTGGCCATGTCGCCGAGAGCGCCGGAACCGAAGTCCCACCAGCCGCGGAAGTTCCAGGGCGTGTAAGCGGGGTTGTAGTCGCGGAATTTAGCTGGGCCGATAAATGCGTCCCAGTTGAGCGTAGAGGGCACAGCCACTTTCTCTTTAGGAGCAGCCATTCCCTGCGGCCAGATAGGACGGTTGGTGTAAGCTTCCACCTTGGTCACTTCACCGATCTCGCCGTTCCAGAGCCAGTTGAGGGCCTGACGTGTACCTGTGCCGCTGGCGCCCTGATTACCCATCTGCGTAGCGACTTTATACTTCTTGGCGAGCTTAGCCAGAAGGCGGCTCTCGTATACATAGAGGGTCATAGGCTTCTCAACGTACACGTTCTTGCCGGCTGTCATAGCGTCGGCAGCGATGATGGCATGTGTGTGGTCAGCGGTAGCGACCATGACACCATCGGCGCTCTTAAGCATCTCGTCGTACATCTTGCGATAGTCGTTGAAACGCTTTGCCTTGGGATATTTGTCAAATATGTGCTTGGCATATTTCCAGTCTACATCGCACAGACCGATAATGTTTTCTGTTTCCATGGCGCTCAGGTCTGCTGCGCCTCTGCCGCCGATACCTACACCAAGGATATTCATTTTGTCGCTGGGCGACTTATGTCCGTAAGTCTTGCCCAGTACACTGCTCGGCACGATACTCGGAGCGATGATCATGCCGGCCATAGCGGCACTTCCTTTTTTCAGGAAGTCTCTTCTCGAAATTTTGCTCATAATTTTGATTTTTGGTTAGATGTCTGTATCTATATTAGTAATTATTATTGTCTTATGATTATCAATACTCTTTCCTGTGAAGAAGTCCGTAGCCGTCTTTCAGGTTGCGACGATGCTCGTGTATTTCTTCCAGCGTCTCCAGATCGCCAATTGTGGGGAGGTCGTGCGTCTTGCTGTCCTCGAAAAACTTCCAAGCGTATTCCGAAGCGATGGCGGAGTCGCGCATCGTGGGGAGATTGGGGTCGAGAACGCCCTTGTCTATGCTCTCCGAGAAGCGGTTGAGCATAGTGTCGATATTCTTGCCGCCAAAGGGCTGACGGGTCAGAATGGTGTTGTTGATGCCGTGGAGGTCGACGATGGCTGTCTTGAAATCATGCGTCATGCGGACGATGCCTTTCGTGCCTATCAAGTCTGTATAGGAGAGGTGTGTCTGGTCCTTGGAGAGCTGACCGTAGACAAATCCCTGCGTTATGTCGAAGACTATGCCGTTGGCAAATGTCCCGTGGCACTGCACCCACCAAGGATCTTTATAGTTCCACATACGGATGCCCTGTGCGTGCCATGTCTTGTAATCGGACTGGGCATACCAGCGTGCAATGTCGACATAGTGCATGCCGCAGTCGTGGAATGCCGGCCCTTCGTATTCGTGACCTTCGCCGGGAGCGAGTCCGGGGGTCATATGGCAGATGCGTATTATAGCCAGTTCGCCCAGCTCACCCTCGTCGATATACTTTTTCATGAGGTGGTGATACCAGGAGTTGCGCAGGTAGAGATTGACCGTAGCCAGACAGTCGGAATTCTCTACCACATTGACCGAGTCCCATTCCCTCTGAAGGGTGTCGCCTATAGGCTTTTCTGATATGATATGCTTGTGGTATTTTGTAGCTTTGAGTATCTGTTCGTGACGTACATTGGCCAGTGTGCACAGAGCCACGGCAGCAACGCTTTCGTCCTGAAAGATTATATCCTCGTCGGATACTATATTAGAGTCGGGCGACTGGGTCTTGGCATAAGCGCGTGCGTCGGGATTAACGTCGCATATATACGCTACCTCCCAGTCTGGGCAGAAAGACTGGAGATAATGCACGTATTTCGCGCCCATTCTGCCATATCCTATTACACCGATTTTCTTTTTAGAGCCCATAGATTATAATTAATATGATATTATCGTAGCTAAATTAATAATTTGTTTCTGAATACTTGGAATAGATTGAGAACTTTTTGATTTGCCTTTTGTTATTGATGATAAAGGAATTGCATGGCTGTCATAGCTGAATATCCGTTTGTCACACAGTGTTTGCAAATTGTCATGAGTCTTCCTCCTTCGGTGCGGGCTTAACCAAAAATGCGCTTAGTTCCCACAAGATGTAAATGGGCAGGAATACCGCCGTGAGAGTGAACGGATCCGAAGACGGAGTGATGATGGCAGCTACCAGCAGCAGGACCACGATGGCGTGCTTGCGATATTTCTTGAAGAAACTGCGGTTCAGCAATCCGAGCTTGGAGAGCAGGGCAGAGAGAAGCGGCAGCTCAAAGATTATGCCCATCATGAACACAAGCATCAGGAAGTTGCTCATGTAGGAGTCGAGGGACAGCTGATTGGTAATGTCGGGACTGATCTGGTAGGTGTATAGGAAACGCAGTGTGAGCGGGAACACGAGTGAATAGCCCACGAAGCAACCGAGGAAGAACATCACCGTTCCGAAAATAAACGCCCTCTCCGTGCCTCTCCGCTCGTTGGTGTAGAGCGCGGGGCAGACAAAACGCCAGATCTCGAAGACAATGTAGGGAAATGCAACGAGGAGCGCGAGCCAGAAGGACAGCGATACCTGCAGAAAGAACTGCGACGGCAGCCGGATATTGATGATATTGACATTAAACGGCTTGTCGAAGTCATCCGGAGCCAGAGGTATCCAGCTGCTTATTTTGGCGAGAAAGCGGTATAGGAAAAAGTCGGTACGGCAGGGGGCCATGATGACGTGCTTAAACAGCCACGGGATAAAGGCAAAGCTGCCGATGACAAGTATGCCTATAGCTATAAAACACCTTATCAGCATCCATCGGAGAGCCTCCAGGTGGTCCCAGAAAGTCATCTCGGGAAGGTTCTCTTCCTCCTCTTCATGTTGTGTTTGCTGGTTCACAAGAGTTCGCAGTTATTCCTTACGCTCTGTCCCGGTCTGGCAAAAAAGCTCCGGCAGGTCAGTGCGCGTCTTCTGTTTTGTCCTTTTCGTTTTGTTCACTATCTTGCTTGGGCGTATCTACCGGGTCGGTGTTGATGTCCTTTTTGATCTCTTCCTCGACACCGTCCAGTCCCTTTTTGAAGTCGTGTACGCCTTTGCCCACGCCCCTCATAAATTCGGGGAGCTTCTTACCGCCGAAGAGTATCAGCACTACGATGGCGATAATGATTATTTCAGGCATTCCTAAGTTCATAGCCGCAATAAATGATATAAATTGGTCTGAAAGTGTAGACATATAAAATTATGCGCAGAGTCAAAGCTGACTGAGCGCATAATCTTATAAAGGGTTTATCTATTTATTGTAGAGCAGCCATGCATCGGAATACTGGCTGCGCAGCTTGTTCCTGGAGGATACTGCTGCGCTCAGATCGTCGAATGTGGTGGCTATAACGCGATAGAACTTGCGCTGCGGGTTGAGGGCTATCTGTGCGTCGTATCCTGCGTTCTTCAGCTTGGACTGCAGGCCCTGTGCATTGGCCTTGAGCGAGAAGCTGCCGCATACTACGCTGTACTTCTTGAGTCCGGCGCCGTCTATGAGCTGCAGGCTCTCCGACCTTACATTGGCATCCTCCTGAGTAGTGGTGGTCTTTGTCGTAGTAGTGGTGGTAGTAGTCGGCTGTACGGCCACGGTGGTAGGCTGCGTGGGCTGCTGCTCTATAGCCTGCTGCTGCTTGGCTTTTTCATAAGCCTTCTTGTAGGCTGACTCGTGTGACTTACAGGACGTGAAAGCTATGGCTGTACACAGGCACAAAGCTATCGCTACGTATTTTTTCATGATGAATAGTTATTGATTGATTAATGTTTCCGTTTTGTCTGATAATGTAATGCGATTTATCATCTCGTGCGCTACAAAGTTACTATTTTCCTTTCAGATATATCCCTTTTTGTACAGAAAGATTTTCGTTTTCCCTAATTAAATTTCTATTCCCGATTTATTTTGCCGGGGAAATGCTTTGGAATAGAAAAAACATCGTAACTTTGGGACAGAATATCGGATTCATTAAAAACAAAGAACATGAAAGGTTTAAGTATTTTGGCTGCATTTTTAGGCGGCGCCGCAGTAGGCGCTGCATGTGGTGTGTTGTTTGCCCCTGAGAGAGGCGAAGATACACGTGACAGGATTGTTGCTGCACTCCGCAAGCGCGGTATCAATCTGGATCGGAAGCAAATGAACGATCTCGTAGACGACATCGCCGACGAGCTGAAATCTTCTGACAACGATTAAACAGATACGATGTTCTCTACAAATCACAATATCTCGGCTGTTGAAGATTTAATCAAGGAGTTAAAGCACTACTTTGAGCTTCAGAAGAAATATGTGACTTTAGAGTTCGTCTCTAAACTGGTTATCTTGCTATCCACGCTGATATTGGGAACGGTATTGTTCCTTATCAGCGGGGTAGCATTGCTTTTGTTAGCGTTCTGTCTCTCTTCTCTGATAGCCGATTTTTGCGGAAGCCAGACTGTGGGCTATGCTTCGGTTGCCGGACTCTGCGTATTGCTCGTGATAATAGTCTACTGCAATCGCAAACGCTGGATAACCGCTCCGATTATCAGGTTTCTCACCAATCTGTTTCTCACAGACAAGGACGAAAAGAATAACAACGAGGCCTTATGAAGACTACCATAAATGATATCCTGGCCAAGCGCGATGCTACTCTCGCCGAGATTAGAAAAAGCTCGGACAAGATTAAGAAGCAGACGCATGCCCTTTTCTCTCCTCCCGTTTCGCACGGGCGTATGGAGGCGGTGATGAACAATGTCGACCGGGCCGTTGCTATTTATGACGGAGTGATGTTCGGGGTGAAAGTAATGCGTCGCCTCAGAAGAACTTTCCTCAGAAAATAGAGTGAGAATGAAGCGGGGACTGAGAACATTTATTTTAGCCGGACTGTTTGCGCCGGCTTTGTTTTGCGCCTGCGTGCAGCAGTCGTTTGATGACCAGTGTGCGGCGCAGGCTAAGGATTTTACTGACCGGCAGTGCCCGCAGAAGGTTTCCGACGGCGTTATTCTGGACTCGATGACCTATACCAGGTCGCTCAAATGCATATCTTATTATTTCACGCTCGATGGCAAGATAGACGATGCTGCATTCCTGCGCGCCAATCAGAAGACACTTCACGACAAACTGCTGCTGCAGATAGTCAACTCCGTGGAGCTTCGTAAGGTCAAGGAGCATGATGTGATGTTCAGATATGTCTATCTCTCGAAAAAGAGCGGTAAGGAGCTGACCAGCATCACTCTCACCTCCAAGGAGTACGCTAAGGACTGACCGCCAGTCTTACGGTTTCGATTATTAAAGGAGAGTCTTACGGCTCGCCTTTTTGTTTCCCTTTATCTGAACTGATAACTATAACCTATTATTACTGTCCGGTAAACTGTTTTGGGAATGGAAATAATTTAGCTCGCGGTAGAATTAGCCCTTCTGCGGGAATCAGATCCTTAGTTCTTATACGGGCCCCGGGAATGCCTTATGGTCGTCAGAGGTAGCCCCCGGACACTAACTTTGAGCACGCAAACGATGAATATTCCATTCTCCGGAACACTCATTTCCGCACATTCCATAAATCCTCCCGCACACCTTGATACTCACATAGGACCTGAGGGAAATTACATTTGAGATGTTTTAAAACGTCTCAAATGTAGTTTTGACCCTCATATGTGTTCTGATTTCCATATACTTACGAAGGGGCGAAAACCGCCTCCATGTCGTCGGCAGACGTCTCCCGGATATATATTGGCGGGGCATACAGATGGATTTCCCCGTTTTGCGAAACCTCGCGTATGCACACCATAAAACCCCTCCCTCATACCACAAAAACTACAAGGCACCTGAGGAAAAACACATTTGTGATGATTTTCCTCATCTCAAATGTAGTTCTGGCGTAGAAATGGATACTTATTTTCAGTAAGTTGCGAGGGTGCTAAAACGGGCCTTCCGGAAACAATCAGACGCTCCTGAATGCCTGATATAAGCATATTGCTGTCTCCCCGAAGATATAAAGCCGCGGGCTCCGGGATGAGAGCATAAAAAAGCCCCGCACCATTTGGCGCGAGGCTTAATATGTACTTTGGTAACAGGCGGTATTACTTCAGCTCTGCGAAGTACTTGATGGTACGAACCATCTGAGAAGTGTAAGAGTTCTCATTGTCGTACCAGGAAACAACCTGTACCTCATAGGTATCGTCGTCGATCTTCACTACCATTGTCTGGGTAGCGTCGAAGAGTGAACCGTAACGCATTCCGAGAATATCGGAGGAAACGATCTCCTCGTCGTTGTAGCCGAAGCTCTCGTTGGAAGCAGCCTTCATAGCAGCATTGATCTTGTCGGCGGTTACGTCCTTGCCCTTTACTACAGCGTAGAGCAGAGTGGTGGAGCCATCGGGCACGGGCACACGCTGTGCTGCGCCGATGAGCTTGCCGTTGAGCTCGGGAAGTACGAGGCCGATAGCCTTGGCTGCGCCGGAGGAAGCCGGAGTGATGTTGCAGGCACCTGCACGGCTGCGACGAAGGTTACCCTTGCGCTGCGGGCCGTCGAGGATCATCTGATCGCCCGTGTAAGCGTGGATGGTCTGCATGATACCGGTCTGGATGGGGAATGCGTTGTTCAGAGCCTGTGCCATAGGAGCAAGGCAGTTGGTCGTGCAGGAAGCTGCGCTGATGATCTTGTCCTCGGGGGTCAGGGTCTTGTGGTTTACATTGTATACGATAGTCTTCAGGTCGTTGCCTGCAGGAGCTGAGATAACGACTTTCTTGGCGCCGGCCTTCAGGTGAGCCTCGCTCTTAGCCTTGGAGGTGTAGAAACCGGTGCACTCGAGAACAACGTCTACATTAAGGTCACCCCAGGGCAGGTCTGCTGCGTTAGGCTTTGCGTAGATGGTGATCTCCTTGCCGTCGATAATGATGGAACCGGGAACGGTAACAGTGCGGCCGTCCTCTGCATACTGAGCGTCCTTGTACTCTACAGTGTGCTTCTTGGGCTGGCCGATAATGCCCTGATAGCCACCGTGAGTGGTATCATACTTCAAAAGGTGTGCAAGCATCTTCGGGCTTGTGAGGTCGTTGATAGCAACTACTTCATAACCCTCAGCCTCAAACATCTGACGGAATGCGAGACGGCCGATGCGGCCGAAACCATTAATAGCAACGTTAATCATATCTGTAATGTTTTAATAAGGTGTATACTCAAATTATTACGCTCTTCGAAACTTTATCTCCGAGTTCGGCGCAAAATTACGAAATTGTTTTTATTTTTGCTCCACGAAACAAGTAAAAATTCTACTATGAGCAAATTTATAAAGGAATTCAAGGAGTTTGCCGTCAAGGGGAACGCCATAGATATGGCTGTCGGCGTGATTATCGGAGCTGCCTTTGGTAAGATTGTCTCCTCCATCGTCTCTGATATAATAATGCCTCCCATCGGCTGGCTGATAGGCGGCGTGGACTTTTCCGACCTTAAGGTGACGCTTCCGGTCAATCCGCTCAATCCGACCGTATCGGCGACCATCAACTACGGCATGTTCATCCAGACGGTCATCGAGTTTCTCATCATCGCGCTCTGCGTCTTCTTCCTCGTGAAGGGCTTCAACGCCCTTACCCACAGCAAGAAGGACGAGACCCCTGCCGCTCCGCCTGCTCCCAGCAAGGAGGAGCAGCTGCTCACCGAGATAAGGGATCTGCTCAAGAATAAATAACACGGGACATCCGCAGCGCGCGCTACATTTCTCACCCCTGAGGAGAGAGAAATGTAGTGCTGTGATTTTATGCGGCCTGTACATCTATATATTGCATAGCATGACAAAGAGGATACAGCTTGACCGGAAGGAATGCGACCGGCTCACCTCGCTCGACGACCAGAAGCTCCTGAGCGAGCTCACAGAGCGGACTCTCGACCTTGTGGGCGGCGCACTCACGGCAGAGACAATGGGGCATTTGTCCGCTGACCAGATTACCCTGATAGCCTACTACATGATGAGGGGCGAGGTGCTCGAGGGCGGCTTCATACAGCTCATCCACAACGGCTACGGCCCGTTTATCTTTGAGAACCCGCTGGCCAAAGCGCTCAATCAGTGGGGCCTCAGGGACCTCCGCAACAAGCTCTACGATGTGAGGCGCCTCTACGAGAAGACCAAGGACGGGCTCACGGGCGACTGCTCCGACTCCGAGTTTATGGCTCTCTACGAGAAGTATGAGAGATATGATGACTACGACGACGATTTTGTCGAATGCGAGCCGGAGTACACTTCTCAGATTGCCTCTTATCTGAGGGAGCATATTAATAATTTCGTACTACTTACAGATACTGATGCCGGCGACAAACAATAAGATTACCTTTCGCAAGAAAATTGAAATCAAGAACAAGCGGGCCGAGCACGACTACTACATCCTCCAGACCTACACGGCGGGGATAGTGCTCTACGGCACGGAGATCAAATCCATCCGTGCCGGGAAGGCCGGTCTCACAGACACGTTCTGCTATATCCGCGACGGCGAGATATGGGTGAAGAACATGTACGTGGCCGAGTACTTTTACGGCTCGTTCTACAATCACGATGCCAAGCGCGAGCGCAAGCTGCTGCTCAACCGCCGCGAGATACTCCGTCTCGCGCAGGAGACCAAGAACCCCGGCCTCTCCATCGTTCCGCTGCTGTTGTACATAGACGACAACAACAGGGCGAAGCTCAAGATAGCGCTGGTCAGGGGCAAGAAGGAATATGACAAGCGCCAGACCTTGCGGGAGAAGGAAGACAAGAGAATGATAGATCAGAAATTCAAGGACATTAATTCGAGAAGATGATGAGCAAGAGGGAAACAATAGAGAAGTTGATGCGGGAGCGTGTCCTTATCCTGGACGGCGCTATGGGCACCATGATACAGAGCTACGGGCTGGAAGAGAAGGATTTCCGCGGCTCACAGTTTCAGTCGCTGCCCGGCATACAGAAGGGCAACAACGACCTCCTCTCCATCACACGTCCCGACGTGATAGGCGAGATACACAAGCGCTATCTCGAGGCCGGCGCGGACATCATCGAGACCAACTCGTTCAGTTCGCAGCGCATCTCGATGGCCGACTACGGCGCTCTGGATTATTGCCGCGAGCTCAACCTCGCCTCCGCACGCCTTGCCCGCCGGCTTGCCGACCAGTATACCGCCCTCGATCCGACTAAGCCGCGCTTCGTAGCCGGCAGCATCGGCCCTACCAACAAGACCTGCTCCCTGAGCCCCGACGTCACCAATCCCGCCCTGCGCAACATCACGTTCGACGAGCTCTCCGCGGCCTATCAGGAGCAGATGGTCGCCCTTATAGAGGGCGGCGTGGACATCCTGCTCATCGAGACCATCTTCGACACGCTCAACGCCAAGGCCGCGCTCTATGCGGCGCGCGCGGCGATGGACGAGACCGGGACGGAGCTGCCCATAATGATCTCCGTGACCATTGCCGACAAGGCCGGCCGCACGCTGTCTGGCCAGACGCTCGATGCGTTCGTCACCTCGGTAGACTTTGCCGGCGCCATGACCGTCGGCCTCAACTGCTCCTTCGGCGCCAGGGACCTGAAGCCCTATCTCGAGTCGCTCGCGTCCTTTGCACCTTATTATATATCCGTCTATCCCAACGCCGGCCTGCCCGACGAGATGGGCCGCTACAAGACGAAGCCGGACGAGATGGCCAGGGAGGTATGCGAGTTTGTCGACGAGGGCCTTGTCAACATCATCGGCGGCTGCTGCGGCACGACCGACGCATTTATAAAGGAATACAACAATATCATCCGTACCCCCGACGGATACAAGAAGCCCCACGTGCCCGTGGAGCGCAGGCACCACCTGTTCCTCTCGGGTCTCGAGAACAAGGAACTGCTGCCAGAGAGCAATTTCATGAACATCGGCGAGCGCTGCAATGTGGCCGGCTCACGCAAGTTTCTCCGCCTCATCAAGGAGAAGAAATATGAGGAAGCCCTCGAGATAGCGCGCAAGCAGGTTGAGGCCGGCGCCCAGATGCTCGACATTAACTTTGACGACGGCCTCCTCGATGCGCGTCAGGAGATGACTCATTTTCTCAACCTTCTCACCTCCGATCCCGACATAGCCCGTGTGCCGCTGATGATAGACTCGTCAAAGTGGAATGTGGTCATAGCCGGCCTCAAGTGCGTGCAGGGCAAGTGTATCGTCAACTCTATTTCGCTCAAGGAAGGCGAGGACAAGTTTCTCTCCCACGCCCGTGAGCTCCGTCGCTTCGGCGCTGCAGCCGTCGTGATGGCCTTTGACGAGCAGGGACAGGCTACCACCTACGAGCGCAAGACAGAGATATGCCGCCGCGCTTACGACCTGCTTGTAGAGAAGGCCGGATTCCCGCCGGAGGACATTATTTTCGACCCCAATGTGCTCTCCATCGCCACCGGCATGCCCGAGCACGACCGTTACGCCCTCGACTTTATCCGCGCCACGGGATGGATACGCCGCAATCTGCCTTACGCGCACGTCAGCGGCGGTGTCAGCAATCTCTCTTTCTCCTTCCGCGGCAACGACTACGTGCGCGCCGCCCTCAATGCCGTATTCCTCTATCACGCCATCGAGCAGGGCATGGATATGGGCATTGTCAATCCGTCTGCTTCGCTTACATACGCCGACATTCCCTCCGACGAGCTGCCGATATTCGACGACGCCATCATGTACGCTTCGCCCGAGGCGCCCGCCAGGCTGATAGACTATGCAGACAAGCTCCGTGAGCGTCAGGCTGCGGCTTCCGCCGCCGGGCGAGGGCAGGCCAAATCGCCCGCCGACGAATGGCGCAAAGAATCGGTAGAGAAACGCCTGGCTTACGCCCTGCGCAAAGGCATCTCCGAGCATATGCAGGAGGATATCGAAGAGGCGCTTAAGAAATATCCCTCGGCTGTGAGCATCATCGAGGGCCCGTTGATGGACGCGATGAACGAGGTGGGCAAGCTCTTCGGCGAGGGCAAGATGTTCCTCCCGCAGGTAGTCAAGACCGCCCGCACCATGAAGGCCGCCGTGGCCATCCTGCAGCCCGTCATCGAGCAGCAGAAGAAGGGCGGGGCGGAGGAAGCGTCCCATCTGCCCGAGGTGCTCGTCGCCACGGTCAAGGGTGATGTGCACGACATAGGCAAGAACATTGTCGCAACCGTTCTGGCGTGCAATAACTTCCACGTTGTGGACCTCGGTGTGATGACGCCGCCGGAGAAAATCATCGAGCAGGCCGCCAAGGACCATCCGGCCATCGTGGCTGTGAGCGGACTCATCACGCCGAGCCTCGACGAGATGGTGCGGCTGGCCGAGATGATGGAGCACGCAGGCCTCCGCATCCCGCTCATGGTAGGCGGGGCCACGACCTCGGAGCTTCACACCGCCATCAAGATCGCGCCCAGATATTCCGGCATCGTCGCCTGGACCAAGGACGCCTCGCAGGCCGCCATCGTTGCTGAGAAACTGGCCAATCCCCGACAGCGCGACGGCTACGGGCGGATGCTCTCTGAGCGCTACGCCGGGATGCGCCGCGCCTACGCGGAGAAGCAATCCAAGCCCGCCGGCATGTCGATAGACGAGGCCCGCGCCCACAAGCCGAACTTGTTCTGACACGCTTCGCCGCCTTCCGGCAGGCCGACAGAGATATTATAAATCAGGCACATATTCCACATTCTCGGGAATATGTGCCTGATGTTCTTGGATATAGTATGATTTGCGAAAGCGCCTGGTAAGTTCCGGAAGAGCTGTCGGCGCAGCCCACAGGCTCTTACAGGTCGATGTTTATCTTCGCGCCGGCCATTATCCAGAGTCCGGGCTGCCGGACGTTGCCGTAGTCGTAGTATCTGTGCGCTGTCAGATTATCGCCCGTGACATAGAGTTCATAGCCGGCGGCTTTCCAGTACACCTTCATTCCCAGAAGCGCATAGGGAGAGTATCTCATCTGCTCCCCGGTGGATTTGGCGCCGGCATATTTGATATATGTACCCATCCGCTTCTGCCAAGAGAAGGAGGCCGACGCGTAGAGGCGCGACAGGATGTGGCCGGAGAGCGAGGCGGTAAACTTGTGCCGCAGGTACTCGAGCGCGTAGTTGGACCGGTAGATAGTTCCGCCGCTGTTCTTGTCCTGATATATATATGCGTAGGAGGCCGTGAGGGTACGGAGGTGACTGTTCTCGCCGAGGAGCGTGCGCAGGTCGGCCGTCGCCCCGACGCTGTAGCCGTAGTTGTCGAGCTTGAAGTTTGTGCTGTGGTATATGTCCGTGGCGCTGTACATCACCCAGTCTATCATGTCGGTGCAGTGGTTGTAGTAGCCCTGTACGAGCAGCCGGAATGCCGCGGGGTGCCACTCGAGGCCGATCCTCGCGGAGCTCACCTTCTCCGGCTTCAGGCCGACGTTGCCCTCCTGGGTGGGGCTCTTGTAGTAGAGGTCTGTGAAGGACGGCAGGCGCATTGCCTTGTTCCACGACGCGAAGAGGCGCATCTGCTCAGAGGGGTGGAGGCTCACGTCGACGCCCGGGTAAAGGCGGAAGCTCTCGTTGACGGCCGTGTTGCGGTTGGCCAGCAGGCCGGCGGAGAATGTGAAGATGCCCGCCACCACGCTGTGCTCGACGAAGTAGTTGATGTCCGTGCGGTGGTCCGAGTGGGTGTAGTATTTGCCGTCGTGGCCGGCTACCTCCACGTACCTCACCGAGTCGAGCGGCCGCCCGAGATTGGAGGAGAGAATGTTGTCCGAGCGCAGTTCGGCGCCGATTGCCGTCTGTCCCAATGCCCAGGAGGCGGTGGCGTTCAGGCTGAAGGAGAAGACGTCGCCGCGGTGGAAGTTCTCGCCCACGGGGCTTCGCTTGATGAGCTCGAAGTGGTCGTAAGAGCGTATCCAGGAGAGCTGCGGCCTGAGGCGGATTTTCCCGCCCGTCTCGGCGCCGGCGGAGACGATGATGCGCTGGTTGCTCTCCCACTGGTTGGGATAGGCCGCGCTGTAGAACGTGTTGGCGCCATACTCCTTGCCCGCGTAGCCCGCCTGCCAGAAGGCGCGCAGCCCGTCGGTCCTGTATTTGCCGCTGTAGTAGACATTGCCCTTGTTGAAGGCGCTGTTGTCGGCGCCCCCGTCCGTGCGTGTGAAGCTGCCGCTCATGTAGTGGGCGAACATGTCGCTCTTGATGCCGCCGCCCGCGCCGACGCCGAGAGTGCCGAATGAACCGGCCGCAGCCTCGCCGTGGACACCGCTGTGCTTCACATCGCGCGTGATGATGTTGATGGCGCCGCTGAAAGCCTGCGATCCGAACAGCCTCCCCGCTGCGCCCTCCAGGATCTCTATGCGCTCGATGTCCTCCGTAGAGACAGGAAAATCCGCAGACAGATGGCCCGTCTGCGGATTGCTGATGCTCACACCGTTGAGCAGGATGGTGAGCTGGTCGAATGTGCCGCCGTTGATGCTGATGTCCGTCTGGATGCCGAGGGCGCCGCGCTGCCGCACGTCTACCTCAGAGACGGCCTTGAGCAGGTCGTTGACGGTGGTCGCCCCCGACTCTTCTATCTGCCTGCGGCTGATGACGGTCACGATACGTGCGGCCTTGTCGGCCGCTATCGGCGTCCGGCTGGCGGTGACTACTGCTTCGCCGAGTTCGCGACCCGTGATGGTGTCGCCGCCCGAGATGAAGTGGGAGCAGAAGGCGATGGCCGGCGCACACGCGCTTAGGGTCGCCGCGCTCAGTACCCCGATCTTTATCTCCCGATGGAGACAGGTGAGCAGGGCATAGCTCTTGCGTGAGAAGCACTTGAATGTCGCATGGCATCCGTGCCTGAGATAAGTTTTATTCATTTTTATAGTGTTTGGTTATGTGCTGAGAATACGGCAAAAGGCCGCTTGCGCTTTCCGAATGTTGCATTTGCCGCGCCTCTGGCCGGCATTCTTCAGGAATAGCAGGACAAAGGTAACAATTTCGCCGCATACTTTTTACTTTTGCATCACATAACTGATGATAATGCATAGAATAATCGACTTTTTGAAGTCCTGGCTTTTGCCCATGGCCATGATAACGGGCACATTGATCTATCTGGTGTTCGCCTTCGTCCCGGCGCTCTCCGGCGCCAAGCCGTTCTTTCTCGGCGCGGCGCAGATCCTTATGCCGACGGCCATCTTTCTGATGCTCTTCTTCACCTTCTGCAAGATCAACATCCGCGATATGAAGCCGCGCCTCTGGCATCTCGAGACGCTCGCGCTTCAGGTGGTGCTCACCCTGGGCTGGATGGCGGTGATATACTATTTCATGAAGCCCGCCTCCTATGCCGAACTCGTAGGCGAGGGCGTGCTGGCATGCCTCATGAGCCCCACGGCGGCCGCAGCGGCTGTGGTCACCGGCAAACTGGGCGGCAGTGCAGCCTCGCTCACGTCCTACACGCTGGAGAGCAACATCGTCTCCGCGCTGCTCGTCACCTTCGTCTGCCCGATCATCCACCCGATAGCCGGCCTCAACTTGCTGGCGGCGTTCCTTCGTGTGCTGGTGCGTGTCTCGTTCCTGCTCGTCTTGCCGTTCATCCTGGCCATGGCCCTCAAGTACGTCATGCCGAAGGTCCACGCCCGGCTGGCGGCGCTCAAGGACGTCGCCTTCTACATCTGGGGCTGCTCGCTCACCATGGTGACCGGCATGACGATGCGCGTGGTCTTCGCCTACCTTGGCCATCCGTGGCTCGTGTTCTCGCTGGTGGTGGCGGCGCTGCTGATATGCGTCATGAAGTTCGGCCTCGGCAAAGCCATCGGTTCGCGCACCGGCAAAGTGGACAAGATAAGTGCCGGACAGGCCTTCGGGCAGAAGAACACCATGTTCACGATATGGATGGCCCTCTCGTGGCTCTCGCCCGTGGCCGCCGTGGCTCCCGGAAGCTATGTGATATGGCAGAACATCATCAACAGCTATCAGCTCTGGAAGATGGGCAAGAAGAACTGACTCTTCTCCCATGCCGCAGGAGGCGTCCGCGATGTCCGGAATGCAATGATAAACCGGGCCGGATCGCTGGTCGGCGCGCGGCATTCCCGGAGAGCAGACGGTGCACGGCCGGACCATAATCACGACCTCTGAAACGGCCTGAAAATCGCCTTTGTAAATTATTGAAAATCAGCGCTACGCAGAGGGCAAAATTACATTTGAGACGTTTTGAAATACCTCAAATGTGTTTTTCCTCATCTCAAATGTAGTTTTTGAGTTAAGCGGAAGGTTTTTTGTGGAGTGCATACACGATGTTTCCCGAAACGAGGAAATCCATCCGTATGCACTGTCAAAATACATGCCTAAGGCGCCTGCCGACGACCTGGAACCGCTTCGGCGGCCTGCGTAAGTACGTAGGAATCAGCCTCTGCGAGACGGGCAAATTCTACTGCGAGATAAATTATTTTATCTGCGAGATAACGAGTCGTCTACTACGAGATAAATTTTTTTATCTGCGAGTAGAATTTCTTCTTCTCCTATGGGAATTTTCCCCGTTCGCATCAGGATTTTTTTTCTGTTCGCAACAGGATTTTTTCTCATACCACGAGAATTATTTTTCGTCCGCATGAGAATTTATTTTCGTCCGCATGAGAATTATTTTTCATCCGCATGAGAAATTATTTTCATCCGCATGAGAATTACCCTTGTCCTTAGGGGGATTTTTTACAGGCCGGAAGGATTGCGGGATGTGTGGGAAGGGCGTTACTCCCGCGGTGAATCATTCATATTATATGCCTTCCGGCGTACGCCGGAAGGCGTGGGATTTCCGGCGTGGCGGGGGAACGGACCGCACAGACCGTCCCGGGTTTTCTAATGCCGTTCGAATCCTTTTCGTACGGCGTTGACAGAAAACAAGCGAGGCACACGATATTGGATCATGTGCCTCGTATTGTTCTTCCCGGCGGCATGCCGGCCGCGGAGAATTGATTCCGATTATTTTATATTGCCCTTAGCCTGCCTGAGCAGCGATATGGAATTTTCCTGAATAGCTCTCCAGATAGCAGGGGCGCCAGTGGCTTGCGCAGCAATGCGGAGCGCCGGCAGAAGGCGCGGGGCGGGAGATTATGAGTTCATCGAGATGAGGAACTCCTCGTTGTTGCGCGTGTTCTCCAGACGGTCCTTGACAAAGTTTATGGCTTCCATCGAGGTCATGTCGGCGATGTATTTTCTCAGCACCCACATTCTGTCGAGTGTCTGGCGGTCCTGGAGCAGGTCGTCGCGGCGTGTGCTCGAGGCCACGATGTTGACGGCCGGGAATATGCGCTTGTTGCTGAGCGTGCGGTCCAGCTGCAGCTCCATGTTGCCCGTGCCCTTGAATTCCTCAAAGATCACCTCGTCCATCTTGGAACCGGTATCGATGAGGGCCGTGGCGATGATGGTCAGCGAGCCTCCGCCCTCGATGTTGCGCGCAGCGCCGAAGAAGCGCTTCGGCTTCTGGAGTGCGTTGGCGTCGACACCGCCCGTTAGCACCTTGCCGCTGGCCGGCGAGACGGTGTTGTAGGCGCGGGCGAGCCTTGTGATGGAGTCCAGGAAGATGACCACATCGTGGCCGCACTCTACCATGCGCTTGGCCTTCTCTATCACGAGTCCGGCGATCTTGACGTGGTGGGTGGCGGGCTCGTCGAAGGTGGAGGCTATCACCTCGGCCTTGACGGTGCGGGCCATGTCTGTCACCTCCTCGGGGCGCTCGTCGATGAGCAGCATCATGAGATAGGTGTCGGGATGGTTGCGCGCGATGGAGTTGGCGATGTCCTTGAGCAGCATCGTCTTACCGGTCTTGGGCTGGGCCACGATGAGCGCTCTCTGGCCCTTGCCGATAGGCGTGAATAGGTCTACTATCCTCGACGAGATGCTGTCGTGGTCGCCGGAGCAGAGCTTGAACTTCTCGTTGGGGAACAGGGGAGTGAGGTGCTCAAAGGGCACGCGGTCTCTCACGATATCGGGGTTGATGCCGTTGATCTTGACGGCCTTGAGAAGGGCGAAGAATTTCTCTCCCTCGCGCGGGATGCGGATATTTCCCTCTACCACATCGCCCGTCTTGAGGCCGTAGGATTTTATCTGCTGACCGCTGACGTAGATGTCGTCGGGCGAGGCGAGGTAGTTGTAGTCGGACGAGCGGAGGAAGCCGAAGCCCTCGGGCATTATCTCGAGGCAACCGCTGCCGGTGAGGATGTTGTCAAAGTTGTAGCGCACCTTGGAGGCTGCGTCGGCGCCATCCGCCCCCTGACGGCCGTAGCCGTTGTCGCCGCCCATTCTGCCGGCCGCTATCTCCTCGCGCACGAAGCTCTCGTCCGAGGCAGGCGAGCCGCCGGCATAGCTGCCTGGTGAGCGCATACCCATGTTGTCGGCGTAGGGGCCGGCGTAATCGTCGAGCACAGGCACATCCTGAATGATGATAAAGTCCGTGCCCTCGTCGGTATTGGCTTCGTCGGTCTCGCTTGCGGCGGGAGCCGGCTTCTGCTCATTCGTAGCGGGCTTCTCGTCTGTGGCGGCGCTCTCCTGCGGCTCAGATGCGCGGGTGTCGGCGGCCTTGGCGGGCGTCTCTGCGGCGTCCTGACTCACGGCGGGTATCTCCTGCTTTATGACGTCGAAGTCGGTGACCCATTCTGCGCCCTTGCGGTCTGCGACCGGTTTGTCGGCCGTCGCGGGGCTCTCGGGTTTGTCCTCCTCTAGGTCGGAGAAGAGGTTCTTGACATTGGGGTTCTGCTTGGCCTTGGACAGGATCTCCGTGAGTGACGGATTGCGGCGCTCTTCCCTGACTTTGACGGAGTCGTCTTTTGCGGCAGCGCCGCTGCTCTTGACGTAGACGGGAGTAGCGCTCGTGGTGGCGCCTATCCTGCGCCTCTTGCGGCGCACGGGAGCTGCCGCCGTGGCGTCGTCCGCGCCGGCTTTGGCTTTTGTTGTCTTTTTGCCCGAAGCGGTCTGCTCCGCCTGGGCGTCCAGTATCTGGTAGATCAGGTTTTCGCGACTATCCGTATCGCTGAATGTGATGTTCAGGTCCGTTGCTATCGCTTTCACCTCCGATTCGCTCTTGCTTTCGAGCTCATCTTTGCTATAATTTGACATTGTTCTTGTGGATATAATAGGATTTGATGCGCGGCACGATGCTGACTAAGAGCGGGCGGCCGTTTGAATATTTCTATGGAATAAAAGTTTCTGTTGAATCAGAAAGGCTCACATCAGAGTGACCCGAAGACAAGTGCAAAGTTAATACTTTTTATTTTACAGCGCCCTCCTCGGGCATTTTATTTTCGATGTAAGTCAAATTATTTACTTTTGTACCGCAAAAAAGAGAATCAAATGCCATCAGTCAATACAATTCTTGACGTAAATGCGCTCACGAAGACCATCGGCGACCTGACCATCGTGGAGAATGCGTCCTTCTCGGTGGCCGAGCGGCAGAAGGTCGGGTTCGTCGGCAGCAACGGAAGCGGAAAATCGACCGTGCTCAGCATCCTCAGCGGCGAGGAGGGCTACGACAGCGGCTCTATTGTCTACCGCCGCGGCCTCAGGGTGGGCTACCTGCGCCAGACACCTCTCTACGATCCGGAGCAGACCGTCATGGAGGCCTGCTTTGAGGACGGGGGCGAGAACGCCGCGCTCATCCGACGCTACATAGAGGCCGAAAACAGCGGCGACGACGCTGCCGTGAGCCACGAGAGCGACGCCATCGACGCCGCAGCCATCTGGGACTACGAATATCGCATCAAGGAGGTGCTCTCGCGGCTCGAGATAACCGACTTCTCCGCCCGCATGGGCGAGCTCTCCGGCGGCCAGCGCAAGCGTGTGGCTCTGGCCAATGTCCTGCTCCGCGAACCAGAACTGTTTATTCTCGACGAGCCGACCAATCACCTCGACCTCAGAATGATAGAATGGCTGGAGAAATATCTCTCGGCCTCCTCCGTCACGCTGCTCATGGTCACGCACGACCGCTATTTTCTCGAGAATGTCTGCACGCGCATCTATGAGCTCGACGACCATACCATCTACGGCTACGAGGGCAATTATTCCTACTATCTGGAGAAGCGACAGGAGCGCAAGGACTCCGAGCGGGCCGAAGTGGCCCGGGCCAACAATCTCCTCCGCCGTGAGCAGGAATGGATGCGTCGTATGCCGCAGGCCCGCGGACACAAGGCGAAATACAGGGAGGACAATTTCTCCGTGCTCCAGGAGAAAGCCGCCAGAAGCACGGAGGACAAGCGGATGAGGCTGGTGCCGCAGAACACATATATAGGCTCCAAGATACTCGAGATATCCTACGTCAGCAAGGCTTTCGGCGACAAGAAGATACTGAGCGACTTCTATTATAATTTCTCCCGCTACGAGAAGCTCGGCGTGGTGGGCGGCAACGGCAGCGGCAAATCTACATTTATCAAGATGATCCTGGGGCTCGAACCGGTGGACAGCGGGAAGATCAACATCGGCGAGACTGTCCAGTTCGGCTATTATGCACAGGAGGGGATGAACTTTGACACCAGCATGAAGGTCATCGATGCCGTTAGGAACATCGCCGAGTACATCGACGTGGGCGGCGGACGGCATGTCTCGGCCATGCAGTTTCTGCAGTACTTTCTTTTCCCGCCCGCGCGCCAGAACGACTACATCTACAAGCTCAGCGGAGGCGAGCGCAGCCGTCTGTACCTCTGCACGGTGCTGATGAAGAATCCCAACTTCCTCATCCTCGACGAGCCCACCAACAATCTCGACATCGAGACGCTGCAGGTGCTGGAGGAGTACCTGACCGACTTCCGCGGATGCCTGATCATCGTCTCCCACGACCGCTGGTTTATGGACCGCGTGGTGGACCATCTGCTCGTGTTCCACGGCGAGGGCCGGATAGAGGATTATCCGGGCAACTATACCCAGTACCGCCTCTTCGATAAGGAGCGCGAGCAGGAGGCGCTACGGGCTAAGGAGGCGCAGAAGAAGGCCGAGGAGAAGGGAGCCCCGCGTCGGTCCGCCCACAAGCGCAAACTATCCTACCGGGAGCGTCAGGAGATGGAGAAGCTCGAGAAGGAAATAGAGCAACTGGAGCAGGAGAAGGCCGACATTATAAAAGCCCTGAGCGGCGGAGAGCAGAATGCGGAGGAGATCACTCAGCTCAGCAAGCGCCTGCCGGAATGCGAGAAGGAGCTCGAAACCAAATCGGACCGCTGGCTTGAGCTCTCGATGATCGAAGATTAGGCGGCCCGCAGCGCACGCCTCCGTAGGCATTGCTGAGGGTAAGCCCTCCTTTGTAGCCCACACAGTCTTCCCCGGTCTCCTACACTAAAACCACGCAAGGCACATAGTTCATCCACGACAGCTGCGATGTATGTTCATGACAGCTGCGATGTATGTTCATGACAGCTGCGATGCATTCGTGTGACAGCTGCGATTCATTCGCACGACAGCTGTGATGCATTCGTATGACAGCTGCGATGCATTCGTATGACAGCTGTGATGCATTAAACAGAAGGGACAATTATTCATGACGCCGCAGTAAATGCCAGGAATGCTTGCGACCGCTATTACTGCGAAGGCAGCGGGGCGCAGGTAATGGTGGGCGCGGCGGCGGGCGAACCGGATTATGCAGGCTTTTCACTTATTCATTGCCTGACATATTAATATGAAAAGCCCCATTAAGCCAATAATTTTATATTTAAGAGAGCGAAATATAAAAATATGGAAATATTTTATGCGCGCTATTCATATAAATTCGTAATTTTGGCATTGAATCATCAATTAATGCATAAGTGAGACGGATGCAACCACAACAGATTTGCGAATCACATCTATTTCTAAAGCAAAATTCGAACTATAGTCACGCGGCGACAATTGTGCTTTCTTCTGAAAGTTCTCTTTTCGTGTCTTAAAACCATTAGAGACGTTAGAAATATTGAGCCATGAGACGCAACAATGATTCTTTGCCCGACGGAGGCCGCTCAGGCGGTGCGGGGCGAGGTCGTACCAATTACAGGATTTAATAAACAGGAAATACTAATCGTTATCTAAAATCATCGAATTATGAAAGAGATTTCAAGAAGAGACTTTCTTAAGAAGAGTAGTGCTACGCTGGCAGGAATGATAGTTGTCCCGAGCATCGTGCCCTCTTCCGTACTGGGCAAGGCGTATAATCACCGCGCACCGAGCGATAAACTGAACATCATGGCCGTGGGTATCGGCGGCAGAGGCGCTGCAGACCTGAGCGCTATGGAGACGGAGAACATCATAGCCCTCTGTGACTGCGACTGGAAGTATGCCGATCATATTTTCAAGAAATATCCCAAGGCTGCGCGCTATAACGACTATCGCAAGATGTACGACGAGCAGCTCAAATCGGCCGATGCCGTGCTCGTGGCTACTGCCGATCACACACACGCCATCATCGCTGCCGACGCCATCATGGCCGGCAAGCATGTCTATGTGGAGAAACCTATGACGCTCTATGTATACGAGAGCCGTCTGCTGGCTATGCTGGCCAAGAAATATAAGGTGGCCACACAGATGGGTAACCAGGGAGCTTCCATGGCCGGTACGCGCAAGTCTATCAACTGGCTCTGGAACGGCGAGATCGGCGAGGTGAAGCGCATCGACTCCTTTACCAACCGTCCTATATGGCCGCAGGGCATTCCTACTCCCAAGGAGAAAGAAGCTGTGCCCTCGACGATGAACTGGAACGCATTTATCGGCCCGGCCAAGTATCGCGACTACAACTCGGCTTATACGCCCTGGAACTTCCGCGGATGGTGGGACTTCGGCTCAGGAGCTCTCGGCGACATGGCCAATCATATTCTTCAGGTGGCCTTCAAGGGTCTCAACCTCGGTTCGCCCTCTGAGATCATGGCTTCCTCTACTATGCTTATGTCCGACTCCTGCCCCTCCGCAGAGGCCATCACATATCGTTTCCCGGTCCGTCCCAACATGCCGAAGCTTGCCCTGCCTGAGTGCGAGCTCAACTGGTACGACGGCGGCCTCCGTCCCAACCTGCCCATCAATATGCCCGCCGGCAAGAACTTTGATGAGAACGGCGTTACCGTTTATTACGGCACAAAGGACACTATGGTGGTCGGTACCTATGGTATCGATCCGTTCCTCGTATCCGGCCGCGACCCGCAGGTGCCTCAGCTCTGCCGCGTAGTGAAGGACGACAATCATCAGCAGGACTGGATACGCGCCTGCAAAGAGAGCCCCGAGAACCGCGTGAAGTCGGAGTCCGATTTCAGCTATTCCGGTCCGCTCAACGAGATGATCGTGATGGGCGTGGCTGCCGTACGTCTCCAGGGCCTGCGCCAGTGGCTTAAGTGGGATGGCAAGAACATGAAGTTCACCAACATTCCCGAGAACAAGACCATCAGCTTCGTCGAGGAGGACAAGTTCCACATCAACGACGGTCACCCGACGTTCGACCGCAAATACACCGAGCCCATCAACGCCAACGAGTACGCTGCCAAGCTCATCAAGCCCGAGTATCACAACGGCTACAAACTTCCCGAATTACCTTATTAATGCATATATATAATGAAGAAATTATTTTTGTCTATTGTATGCCTCGCAATGTTGGTAGGCGTTAACGCCGCCACGCCGCAGAAGGGCAGTGCAAAGAAAGGAAAGACCGTGACGCTTTACTGCTCACAGGGTTTTCAGGGCCCCGAGCTATGGGACAAGGTTACCGTTCCCATCGACAGCAAGGGATTCATGACCATATTCAACGGCAAGGACCTCTCCGGCTGGAGAGGATACGGCAGGTCGAACGTGCCGTCGAAGTGGACGGTAGAGGACGGCTGCATCAAGTTTAACAGCGGCGCCAAAGGCGACGGCGGTGACATCATCTTCGCTCATAAGTTCAAAAACTTTGAGCTGTCCCTCGAATGGAAGATTTCGAAGGGCGGCAACTCGGGCGTCTTTTATCTCGCACAGGAGACCACCAATGCCAATGGCGATCTCGAGCCGATATATATAAGCTGCCCCGAGTGCCAGGTGCTGGACAACGAGAATCATCCCGATGCCAAGCTGGGCGTGAACGGCGACCGCAAGGCCGGCTCGCTCTATGACATGATCCCCGCCAAGCCGCAGAATGCCAAGCCCTATGGGGAGTGGAACAAGGTGCTGATCCGTGTGGACAATGGCGTCGTTACCCATTATCAGAACGGCGTTCAGGTGCTCCAGTACAAGCTCTGGACTCCGGCGTGGGTGGAACTGCTGCAGAAGAGCAAGTTCAGCGAGAAGGCTTGGCCTCATGCATTCGAGCTGCTCAAGGATTGCGGCGGTGACAATCACGAAGGATTCATCGGCATGCAGGATCACGGCAACGATGTATGGTTCCGCAACATCAAGGTTAAAGTCCTCAAGTAGAAGCTTTAATTCAAATTTATCGTAAATCATAAAACAGTCAAGTTAGTATGAACAAAATCTCGATTATTGCCCTTGCAATGGCATTGGTACTGCTGCCGATGAATGTGCAGGGCAAGAAGAAAACGGACAAGAAGTTGCCCCAGAAGGAAATGCTTCTGCAGCTCTATTCCATCCGCGAAGTGATGGGCGATGCAGCCAGCTACGCCCAGAAGCATGTGCAGGTATTCAAGCAGCTGAAGGATATGGGTTTCACCGGAATGGAAGCTGCCAATTACGGCGACGGTAAATTCTACGGCGTAAGCCCCGAGCAGTACAAGAAGGACCTTGAGGACGCAGGTCTGAAGCCTGTCTCCTCTCACGCCACATATTGGCTCTCCGAGCAGGAGATGACCAATCACGATTTCACCAAGGCTATGGCATGGTGGGAGCAGGCTATCGCCGCTCACAAGGCTGCCGGCATGAAGTATATCGTATCCCCGAGTATGAGAATGCCTAACAACGCCAAGGACGCCCAGACTCTCTGCGACTACCACAACGCTATCGGCGAGAAGTGCCGCGCTGCCGGTCTCCTCTACGGCTTCCACACTCACTCGGGCGAGTATCAGAACATCCCCGGCACGAGCACACCGTGGATACAGTACATGATGGAGCACATCAGCCCCGACAACATGTTCTGGCAGATGGATGTGTATTGGTGCGTGATGGCACAGCAGAGCCCTGTGTACTGGTTCAAGAAATATCCCGGCCGCTTCAAGATGCTCCACATCAAGGATAAGTATGAGGTAGGCGCAAGCGGAATGGTGAACTACGAAGCTATCTTCAACAATGCTGCCACTGCTGGTCTTCAGGACTATGTTGTGGAGCTCGAGGGTACCGACGGCACCATCGACATCATGGAAGGCGTTCGCCGCAGTGTGAACTATCTGCGTGCTGCTCCCTACGTGAAGGCTTCTTATCATACGAAATAAGTCGCTGATATAGGTGCAGCTATTTATCGCAGTAGAGTAAATCAGCATTTACATACTATCGGGGCCGGCGCTCGCAATGAGTAGCCGGCCCTTCTATTTGGCCCAAGAATGCACGGCCGTTTGCTTTTCGAGAATATAGCTGTCCGGTAAACTATGTGCAACCGCGATTAATTCTGATGGGAACGGAATAAATTCTGCTGCGTTCAGACTCATAGTCCGATGCGATCAGAAAAAATTCTGATGGGAACGAACTTGTAGTCCGATGCGACTGGAATAAATTCCCGTGGGACTGGAATAAATTCCCGTGGGACGAGAATGAATTCTCATGGGACGAAAACAAATTCTCGCGGGACGAAAAGGACTTCTTATGCGAACAGGAAAAATTCCCGTGGGAGAAGGGAAAATTCTACTACGAGATAAAAATTTTTATCTCGTAGTAGACGACTCGTTATCTCGTAGATAAAATAATTTATCTCGCAGTAGAATTTAACCCTCTCGCAAAGGCTGATTTTCTTGTAACTACTCAGATCCCCTCTGTAATGTAGAGAATTTGCGGGATGGCGTTATTTAAAAAGACGATTTTAATGGGCTCCGAGACTCTCTCATTTGTGCTTAGAAAAACTCGGATAAATTATTGTATT